>Ga0207684_10005056_pt1 | contig 12289 bp, 10 predicted proteins | sample KBSK5501metaG_FD_184342 | JGI IMG/M metagenome (GOLD analysis project Ga0207684, IMG submission 184342) | Corn, switchgrass and miscanthus rhizosphere microbial communities from Kellogg Biological Station, Michigan, USA - KBS K5-50-1 metaG... | ecosystem: Host-associated > Plants > Roots >... | reverse complement strand
GTCGTCCCATTGGCCGAGAACATTCGCTTACGGACGTCGACGTCGATCGAGCTTGCCCCGACCACGCACGGCCGCCCCATGCCGCGCGCGACGAGCGCCGCGTGACTCGCGGTGCCGCCGGTCTGCGTCAGGATGCCCTTCGCCTCGACCATGCCATGCACGTCATTGGGGTTGGTCTCCACGCGGACCAGGATCACAGCCTTGCCCTGCTTGCCCCATTCGACCGCCGTGTCGGCGTCGAAGACGGCTCCACCGCTCGCCGCGCCCGGTGAGGCCGGCACGCCCTTCGCCAGCGGGTGAAGCTTGGCCGCGGGATCGACCCGCGGGAACAGGAGCTGCTCGAGCTGGCGCGGCTCGACGCGCGCGACCGCTTCCTTGCGGGTGATCAGCTTCTCGGCCACCATGTCGACGGCGATCTTCACCGCCGCCTCGCCCGTGCGCTTTGCCGAGCGCGTCTGCAGCATGTAGAGCTTCGCGCGCTCGACGGTGAACTCGAGGTCCTGCACGTCCTTGTAGTGCTTCTCGAGCTTGCGCGCGTAGCCCTCGAACTCGGCGTAGACCTTCGGCAGGTGGCGTTTGAGCGCGGAGATCGGCTCGGTGTCACGCACGCCGGCCACGACGTCCTCGCCCTGCGCGTTGGCGAGATAGTCGCCATAGAGCTCCTTCTTGCCGGTGATCGGATTACGGGTGAAGGCGACGCCTGTGCCCGAGGTCGGGCCCATATTTCCGAACACCATCATCTGGACGTTGACCGCGGTGCCGAGGTCGTCGGGGATGCGCTCCAGTCGGCGGTAGGTCTTGGCGCGGTCCGTGTTCCAGGACTTGAACACCGCCTCGATCGCCGCGCGCAGCTGCACGACCGGGTCGGCGGGGAACTCGTGGCCCGTCGCGTCCTTATATATGCCGAGGAAACTGGTCACGAGCTTGCGGAGGTCGTCGGGCTCGAGCTCGGGGTCGGTCTTGACCCCCGCTCGCTTCTTCGCCTCGCTCAAGGCGTGCTCGAACTTGTCGCCGTCGATGCCCATCACCGTCTTGCCGAACATCTGGATGAAGCGGCGGCGCGCGTCGAGCGCGAAGCGCTCGTCGCTGGTGAGTTTGGCGAGTCCCTTGGTGGTCTCCTCGTTGAGGCCGAGGTTGAGGACCGTGTCCATCATGCCCGGCATCGAGAATTTGGCCCCGGAGCGGACGCTGACCAGCAGCGGGTTGCTCGGATCGCCGAATTTCTTTCCGGTCTTCCTCTCCAGCGTCTTCAGCGCGGTGGTCGTCTGCTCCCACATGCCCGGCGGGAACTTGCCTTTGTTGGCGAGGTAGGCGCGGCAGGCTTCAGTGGTGATGGTGAAGCCGGGCGGGACAGGCATCCCCGCCCCCGTCATCTCAGCTGCGCCGGCGCCCTTGCCACCGAGGAGGTCGCGCGGCTGTCCGTGTGCGCTGCGCGCGGCGGCGGATCCCTCGGAGAAGTGGTAGACCCATTTGTGTTGGCGTGTGGCGGCCATCAGGGAAATAGTATCGGGACAAAGAAAAGGCCTCGCGAGGGGTAGTCGCGAGGCCTCAGTGACTCAGGTCGCTAAGCGCGACGAAACGCCCCGCGACCGACCAGCGCCCGGAAGACGAACAGCAGGATGACCGCGCCGATGAACGCGACCACGATCTCGGCCAGCAGGCCTCCAACGGCAATGCCGATCAAGCCGGCGAGCCAGCCGCCGAGGAAGGCGCCCAGAACACCGACCACGATGTCCCAGATCAAGCCCATGCCCGCGCCCGTCATTACCTTGCTGGCAAGAAACCCTGCGACCAGGCCGACGAGAAGCAAGACGAATAAGTTGTCCATCAGCAGAGAAACGGGCAGGGCGGGCCCGCTACTTGATAAATCAACGGGCCCACCCGGCCGACTCGCTAGGGAAGGGTGTTAGACGGCACGGTCGTGCAGTACTGCGCCTGGGGCGCAAAGATGGGGGCATCGGGCAGCGCCGGCGGCGTTGGGAAGCTCTGGTGCGTGAAGTCGAAGAACTCCAGCATCGGGTTGGCGGCGGCGTCACGTCTGGTGAGCGCAGGCAGGCCGAAGCGGTTCTCGATGAAGCGGAGAATCGACGTGTGGTCGTTGACGACGTGCGACACGAAATGCGGCCGCGAGTAGGCCGATATCACAACCGCGGGCACCCTGAGGCCGTAGATATCGAAGGCCCCGGGGACATCGCCCGTCTGGAGCATGGGTGGGATGTCGTCGGGCGGCACGGCTGCTGGCGGTGGGACATGGTCGTAGAAGCCGCCGTGCTCGTCGTACGTCAGAAAGAGCGCTGACGAACCCCACTCCGGGCTGCCGAACAGAGCTCCGATCACCTGCGATGTGAACTTCTCGCCGACCTGCACGTTCGCCGGCGGGTGCTCGTCGTTCTCGACGTTGTTGGGCGCCACAAAGACGGGATCGATGAACGCAACCTGAGGCAAGTTGCCCGTGCCGGCATCGATGAAGTACTGGCTGATGCGCACGACCTTCGCAGCGTCAGCGGTCTCGCGCACATGGGCGAACAGGAACGCAATCGCCAACGGATATTCGGCCGCGTAGACCTTCCAGGTGATGTGCGCTTCGTCGAGGAGGTCGAACACCGAACGCTGAGAGAACTGGCCAGGGGTCGGCGGGAAGTTGTCGTTGCGAATGTGCCCGAAGGACGTGCCGGCGAGCAGGTACAGGCGGTTCGGGAAGGTCTGCGTCGGCGCCGAAGCGAAGTACCGGTCGCCCATCGCGAACGTGTTGTAGAGCGCGTAGTAGTACGGCAGGTCCGCCTGGTCGTAGTTGCCCATCGCCCGGCTGCCACTCGGATCGTTCGGATCGACATTTGCCGCGGTGAAGCCATCCATGAGGCCCCCATCGATCTCCTGGTGGGTGCCGTTCCAGGAATGGTTCAGGTCCGCTACCTCGCAGTACTGGGTCTTCGCGAAGACGTGGATGGGCGGCCCGCCCGGGTTGGTCGGGTCTGGGTTCTGGGCGCCACGCGGCTCGGGCAGCGCGTGCGGCTGGCCTTCGAAATGCAGATTGCCGAAATAGCTGTCGAAGGATCGGTTCTCCTGCATGAGCACGATGACGTGGTCGATGGGAATCTGTGCGGCTCTGGCATTCAATGGCCCGGCGCCGAAGAGCAGCGGCACCAGGATCGCACCCGACGACAACCTGACCACCAATCGGAATCGCCCCACGGCCACCCACCTCCAGTGGATTCTGGCTTCAAGACTAGATCCCGCCCAGTGCGACTGTCCAGTCCGAACATCCCGCGGGGCGGGGAGGCTAGGCCACTTCCAGTTCGGGCTCCGACTCCGGTTCGGCTTTCAAGTCGCCGAGCCCTGCGCGGTCGTAGAGGCGTCGGAGCGGGCGCGGCGCCCACCAGTTCCAATCGCCGAGCAGCCGCATGACGGCCGGCACCACCAGAGCCCGCACCAGCGTGGCGTCGATGGCCACCGCGACCGCCAGCCCGATGCCGATCGCCTTGATGATCACCACCTCGGCGAGGCCGAAGGCGAGGAACACCGTGACCATGATCGCCGCGGCGCCGGTGATGAGGCGCGCGGTCTTTTCCAGGCCGCTCGCCACCGCAAGCGTGTTGTTGCCCGTGCGGACGTATTCCTCATGGATGCGGCTCACGAGCAGCACCTCGTAGTCCATCGAAAGGCCGAACACGATCGAGAACAGGATCACCGGGATGCTCGGGTCGATCGACTGAGGCGTGAAGCCGAGCAGGCTGGACAGGTGTCCCTGCTGGAAGATCCACACCAGGGCTCCGAATGAGGCGCCGATGGAGAGGAAGTTCAGAAGCACGGCTTTCAAGGGCAGCACCACCGAACCCGTGAGCAGGAACATCACGAGGTACGTGACGACGACCACGAAACCGACCGCCAGCGGCGTGCGATCGACGATGAACTTGATGACGTCGAGGTCGACCGCGGTCTGGCCGCCGACGAGCACCTGGCCGCCGACGACGCCCTGGTCGGCCCGGATCGCCGTGACGATGTTGCGTGATTCGTCCGACGTTGCGGGGGAGGCGGTGGTGGCCTGGATGAGGACGATGTGCTTGCCCACCGCGGCGGTGGTGGTGTGGAGCACGCCCGGGATGGCGGCGATGCGCTGGGTGAAGCCGAACTGGCCGGCTATCCGGTCAGGCGTCTGCGGGGAGCCATCCGGGTAGTTGACGACGATGTCGAACGTCGTCTGGTCCTGGCCCGGGAAGTTGGCGATCATCTGGTCGTAGCCCTGCCGCGCCTCGAGGTGGCTTGGCAGCATGTCGACGTCTCCGTTGGCGAGCCGCAGCTGGATGAATGGCGAGGCGGCAAGCAGCAGGAACCCTGTGACCGGCAGGAGCACGACCAGCGGCCGGCGCATGACCCATGTCGCCAGCCCATGCCAGAAACCAGTGCCAGTCGTCGCGCGCCGGAAGATCGGAATCCGGAGCCGGTTGACCCTGGGACCGAGAATGGAAAGCATCGCCGGCAGGAAGGTCAGCGCGTAGACGACGGCGACGGCGACCACGATCGCTCCGGCAGCACCCATCGAGGCGAGGAAGGTGCCCTGGAAGAAGAGCATCGCCGACAGGCCCACGGCGACCGTGATCCCGGAGAACGTGATCGCGCGGCCAGCGGTTGCCATAGTCGTGGCGACGGCGTCCTCTCGGCTCGCGCCACGCGCCAGCTCGTCACGGAAGCGGTTGACGACGAACAGCGAGTAGTCGATTGAGACGCCAAGGCCGATGAGGGTGACGATGTTGAGCGCGTACTGCGAGACGTCGGTGAAGCGGTTGAGGAAGAACGTCCCGGCGAGGCCACCGAGGATGGTGAGCACACCCACGCCGAGGGGCAGGCCCGCCGCCACCAGCGAAGCGAAGATGATGACAAGGAGGATCAAGGTCACAGGCAGGGTGACGGTCTCGGCCCGCTGTAGATCGGCCTCGAGCGTCTTGTTGAAGGCTTCATTGATGGCGACGAACCCGGTGCCTGTCACCGTGAGCGTGTCGGAATGGACCTGCGCTCGGAGTGCGTCGTAATCCTTGCGAGCCTGCATGCCGCTCGACTTGAGGTCGACGTTGACGATGGCCTGGTGGCCGTCCTTGGAGGTGAAGGCTTGCGCGATGCGCGCGTCCGGTGCGTTGTACGGGGTGACCAGCGAGCTGATCCGCGGGTCGCCCTGGATCGGCGCGAGGGCGGCGGTGACGGCGTCCTTGAACGCCGGGTCGCTCACCGACTCCGTCTTGCTGGTGAAGAGGAGTACGAAGTTCGAAGTGACCTTCGATGCTCCGAGCTCGGAGGTGATCAGGTTGCCGGCGCGCGCCGACTCGAGGTTGCTCGTGAGCGGCCCGCCGCTCGTGAGCGTGCCGCCCATGAGCATGCCCGCGATGGAGATGGCCAGCAAAACGCCGGATCCGACCAGCGTGGCCCAGCGGTACCTGTAGACGAAACGACCCCAGCTAGCGAACATTCCCCCTGACTCCTTTTCTCTTGATTAGGCCGTGGTGCCGGCCGGATAGACCGCTGAAAGCGACATGGCGGCGAGGGCGTCGACCGCCTCGTCCGCGTTGAAATCGGGATCGACCATCTTCTGGACCATGATTCCGATGATTCCTGCCCACACCGCGCCGGCGATTGCACGGGCAGGACCTGGATCGGTCTCGCGCTCCTCGAGGACCTGGCGGGCGAGCTCCTCGACCTTGCCGCGCTCCGTCCGGATGTTCTCGCGGATGCCGGCCCCGATCTCCTGGTCGTGGAGGCCGACGCCGATCAGCTGGATGTAGAGCGTGTGGGCATCACCGCGGGTACGAAGTAACGCTTTGAAGTTCTCGAACGCCTCCAGCGCGCCCTCCGTCCCCTCGGCGGTGTAGACGTCCATCTTCTTGCAGACTTCGAACAGCACCGCCAGGACCAGCTGCTGCTTGGACTTGAAGTAGTAGTGGACCAGGCCCTGGGCCACGCCGGCCTCTTCCGCGATGTCCTTTATGGAGACGTTTTCGTAGCCGTCGCGGCTGAGAACGGCGAAGGCTGCCTCGAGGATCTTGGCTCGGTTATCGCTTGGCAATTTGGGACCCTTTCTCCTTGTGCTTCTGGTCTTGGTTGAACGGTCAACCAAATCTGGTTGGTCATTCAATCACAAGGAGTCGGGCGTTGTCAAGGGATTCGCTGGGAATCCCCACCCGCCCGGCTCGCTGTGCGAGCGGGGCGACCTCCCCACATGGTGGGGAGGTGAATTGCTTGCCGGCGGTCGGGGCGGACCGCCGGCGCGGAGTTGGGGAAGGGTCCCGCCTCGCCCCTCAGGCGGTGCTTGTCGTCGACAAAAGTGGGATAGGCGTGATCATTGGCGGATCACCTTCCGCACCTTGGAACGGCTGCGGCCCCCCAAAACTTGCGCGCTGCGCAGAGGAAAGGAGACGACCACATGACAGAGCCGAGGAAGATCGCCCACTACGGCTGGATCCCCGACCTGCCCGACGAACGAGACCACGTCTATGCGGCGCCGCCGCTCATCCTCAGTGCTCTGCCCGCATCGACAGACCTGCGTCGGCAGTGTCCCGGCGTCTATGACCAGGGGATGCTGGGCAGCTGCACGGCGAACGCCATCGGCGGCGCCATCGAGTTCGACCGGCTGAAGCAGAAGCTGACCGACTTCGTGCCGTCGCGGCTCTTCATCTACTACAACGAGCGCGTCATCGAAGGCACGGTCAGCTCGGACAGCGGAGCGCAGATACGCGACGGGATCAAGACCGTCGCCAGCCAGGGCGTGTGCCCAGAACCCGAGTGGCCGTACGACATCACGAAGTTCACGCAGAAGCCGTCCGCGAAGGCATACGCGGATGCCGCGGGCGACCGCGCCGTCTCGTACCAGAGCCTCATCCAGGACCTGAACCAGATGAAGGGCTGCCTGGCGTCGGGCTATCCGTTCGTGTTCGGGTTCACCGTGTACGAGAGCTTCGAAGGGCCGGCCGTGGCGCACACAGGGCATGCGCCGATGCCGGCTCCGAGCGAGCGAGCGATAGGCGGCCATGCGGTGATGACTGTCGGCTATGAGGATGTGAATCAGTGGTTCCTGGTGCGCAACTCCTGGGGTGCAGGGTGGGGCATGTCCGGCTATTTCACGATGCCCTACGCGTACCTCATCCAGTCCGGCTTGTCGTCGGACTTCTGGACGATTCGCATCGTCGGCCCGTGACGTTTCTCGTACGCCGCCTACGGGTGTTCCTGATAGTGATCGGACCGCTCTATTCCGTCGCGGTATTCGCTTACCTCGTTCTGGAAGGAACCGGGAGCATGTGTTCAGGCGCGGGGACGTCCTTCCGTTGCTGGGAGATCACGTACGCGTCAAGGTGGGGCATGACGGGCTCGCTGGTCGTAGGAGCTGTGATGATCCTGACCCTGGGCCCGGCCTTATCAGCAAAGCTGCGAGCACGTATGCCTTCGATCGTGTCGGCCGTGCTTATCCCGATTGTCACGGCCGTAGACATCTCGCACGCGTGGCCCTGGCTGCCGGCGTGGGCTGCGGTCCTCGCGGCCGCGATCGCCGGCCCTCCGACCCGCAGGGCCTCTCTAACTTTCAGTAGGCCTACTGACGACACCCCCGCCTCCCCGGCCTAGGTTTCACCTACGACCGGATCACTCATGGAGGCATCGTCAAATGACGCGAGCACACAGGTTGTTGGTTACGGTGATTGGCGCGCTGATCGTCAGCGCGATCACCAGCAGCGCGGCGTTCGCAGCGGGTTTTCTCGGGCCTGGCCACTTTTCGACTGAGTTCGCCGACGCTAGCGGCTTGTGGTTTCCGGATCGAACCAGTCCCACTTTCGTCGAGCTGAGCGTCGACCGCAACGAGTTCGTGTTCAGGCCGACACAAAACTCGGGCGGAACTTCGATCATGCAGCACGCGACCATACTCGTGGTGCAGTTCAAAGGCGCCGCATTCGGCTTCGACTGCTTCGTCATCCCCGATTCGGCATTTGTCGTCGGGAGCGATGCGCAGAGCGCGAGCGTGAACATCACGATCACCGACCCTGCAACTCGCTGCCCAGGTTTTCCTGTCGCCCTCGCTGGAGTGGCCTCCGGCAAGGGTGGCCCGCCTCCGGGCGGAGGGATCCCACTGCCGCTGACCGTGGTCGCGAGCTGGTCCGGCAACGGAACAACCGCGACGAACACGAGCGACGACCGGTCAAGTTGCGGCGGTTTGAGCATCGAGAATCACCTGAGCGTCGTGTCAGCTCGAACGACTGCGTCGGTCTCGCTCACCATGCCGGGGCTCACGATCACCCCGTCGCCGACTGAACAGGCCAATGTGGACCAGGGCAATGTGGTTTCCGACATCCAGGGATCGCCAAATCCGCTCTGTTTTGGAGCGTGATCGGTTACTCGAATCGGGCCGGCGCGAGCTCCGCGCCGGCCCTCTCGTTTACGTACCGATGTGCTTCTGGAACCAACCCACGATGCGCTCGATCCTGTCGACCCGGCGATCTGGCCGGCCGATCATGAGCATCACGTGCGACTCATCGGGATACCTGACCATCTCGACCTCCCGGCCAAGTGACCGCAGGATCGTGAACACCATCTCGCTCTGACCTGGCGGACATCGGAGGTCCTGCTCGGCCTGGAGGAGGAGGAGCGGAGCCTCGTTGAGATGGATCTTGGTGTAGGGCGATCGCTCGAGGTACTCGGCCAGGTGATCCCATGGCTGGTCGGCGCCGACGGCGCCGGTGCCGATCTGGATGCCGCCGTCGGAGCTCGCGTACTGGGCGAGCATGTCGGTGACCGGGTTCTCGCTGACCGCGGCCTTGAACACCCCCGGATGGTGGCCGAGGAGCCAGTTGGTCATGAACCCGCCGTACGAGAGCCCGAAGACCCCGCGGCGATCGCGGTCAGTGAGCCCTTCCTCGACCGCCCATTCGGCGACCCGCAGGACATCGCCGGCGTCCTGGTCGCCCCACCGGCCGGCGACGGCGCGCGCGTACGCCTCGCCGTAGCCGGTAGAGCCTCTGGGATTGGACCACAGGACGTGAAATCCGGCGCCGGCCAGCGCTAACATCTCCAGCCAGGGCGTGGGCCCATAGGAAAGACTGGGACCGCCGTGCACGGCGACGACCAGTGGAGCTTTGTCCGCGTCACCGTGGGCGCGCAGAAGCCAGGCGTCGATGGTGTGTCCGTCGGGATGAGGGATCTCGAGTCGTTCCACGCGCCGGTGGAACGGACCAAACCATTTGCTGCCGTCGTCGGACAGCCGGCGGAGCTTGCCATCCTCGACCGCGTGAACGTCCGCGGGCCCGTCGCCTGAGGCGACGACCGCGACGCGGCCACCCCCGGCAGCGATCGCGTTGCATATGACGTCCTCTTTGGCGAGTGCGGTCACGTTGCCGTCGGCGCCAAATGAATATGGATGGCTCGAGCCGCGGTGCGCCACCAGTGCGGCAATGTGCTCCTGATCGATCCAGCAGAGAGTGGGCGGAAAGAACTGCTCGTTGTCTTCGAAGTCGCCGTATGTGGTGTTCCAGATGTCGAGGTCGCGGCCGGAGGCGAGCTGCTGGGAGGTCTTGCCGTCTGTCAGGTAGAGGTTCACGTTGGACCAGCCGGGTGATTGGGGCTCGCCGGTGCCGAGAAGGGCAACCTGGCGGGCCGGCGCCCAGGCGGCGTTGAAAACCGCCCCGGCGACCGCGGCGATTTGCGTCGGTTCGTCCTTGCTTGGGCGCGAGGGGAGACTCCAGAGCTGCGAAAAGTCCATCAGCGCGGCCTCTTTGCGCAGGTCGGCGATGAACGCGATGTGCTTTCCGTCAGGGGACCAGCAAGCACCACCGACGTCGTATGTCGGAGCCGTGAGGCGAGCCGGCTTGCCGCCTTCGACCTCGACGATCCAGACGCTGGTGAATTCGTCGCGGTAGCCGCCGCCGTCGATCTTCCACGTGTAGTCGCGGATTTGCCGGGCGATCGGGTCGTCGGCCTTGCCGACGAGAAAACGCTTCTCGCCGCTTCCGGCCAGGAGCAGCACGCGCTTGCCGTCGGGCGACCACTCGGCGGCGCCGGCGCCGTTGGGAAGGTCGGTGAGCCGGCGGGGCTCGCCCCCGTTGAGTGGCATGAGCCACGCCTGGGGTTTGCCTGATCGGTCGGAGATGAAAAGGAGGGTGCGGCCGTCGGGCGAAAAGCGGGGTCGGGTGTCGTTGCTCTTCGCCGACGTGAGCTGCTCAGGCCGGCCGCCTTCGAATGGGACGCGCCACAGTCGGCGGGCGTACTTGTTGTCTTCGACGGTGCGGCGGACGTAAGCGACGGTTTCGCCGTCGGGCGCGACGGCCAGCCCCTGGATGACGACCTGGTTGAGGAGCTCCTTGGGAAGGAAGGGCCGTGGTGCGACCCCTGCGCGGGATTGCTGATCGGGTTTCGCGACCGTGGTTGCCATGGACCACCCTCCTATTCCCTAAGACGCCAGCGGTGGTGCAACTCCCGCCAGATGGCCCGAGTCGCTGCGCAGCCACCATGGCTTGATCGCGATGATCTCACCTGCCGCGCCCCACCTCAGCTCCCAGCCTAGCTCGTGGACGAATCGATGATGGCGCCTGCATAAAAGGCATCCGTTGGCGATGCTGGTTTCACCGCCATCGATCCAGTGGATCAGGTGATGCCCATCACACCAGGCGGGTGGGCGGTCGCAGCCCGGGAACCGGCAGTGCTTGTCGCGAAGCGCGAGCGCGCGCAACATCGCCGGCGGGAACGTGCGGGTGCACCGGCCGACGTTGATCGGCTCCGACCTGGCGTCCAAAAGGACCCGGGTCATTGCGCAATCGCATGCTATGCGCCGGACCATCTCCGCGTTGATCGGCTGCCCCCAATCGAGCTCACCGGCAGGTGCTCCGGGCTTCTTGGTCAAGGTTTCGATCGATGCACTGACCGTGAGATGGGGCTTCTGGCCGCCGGCCTCGGGGAGGGTGCCGGCGTCGAGGCGCTGGCGGCAGAGCTCGACCAATGCGTCCGCGAGGCGCTGGCTGCCGGTTGTCCGGTCATCGTGGTGGAAAGGGTGCTCGCACGCGCCGATTGCGGCGCGCACCATAGCGCCGCCCTCAGCGTCGAACTGGCCGTCGATCATAAATAGGCCGTCCAGGGTCTGGCTGATGTGGAGATACCTGCGGTCGTAGTTCTCGTTGTCGGCGGCGAGCGCGCCATCGGCGTCTTCGCAGTAGCGGATAGTCCGGGTGACATAGCTGAGGCGCTTTGGATCGAGGTTGTGCGCAGCTTCGAGGAGTGTCGGCTCCTGGCGCGCGACCGCCTCCACGCCGACTTCAGTGACCGAGTGGGCGATGACAGCCGCGTGGTGGAATCCAATCTCTCCCGCCGCCAGCGCGTTGCTGATGTCAGGGAGTGAGGGAAGGTTGCGAGCCACCTCTGCGCGCTGCGAGGCGGCACCGGGCAGCAGCCGGCAGGCGCGGCGCAGCCAGGAGATGAGGGTTACGAATCCGAACGCCTCGTAGCCGTGGCGCCGGGCAAAGAGATCTAGGCGCCGCGAGCATTGGAACTCCAGGCGATCGATCGTCGTTCGCAGGTCGACGATGTCCTCGCCGAGGGCGGTGTCTGTGAACGACTCGAAGTCTTCAGTCTCGAGTTCGGAAATCAACTGTTGCGTGGTGCTCGAACGCATGTTTGCACCAGCGTACCGAGTTCAAATCGGGTGTCAATAGCGTTAACAGGGCTGATAAGTTGCATTCGTGGCTGACACCAAAACGTCCCGTTCGGCAAGCCTGGCGGACCAGTTCGAGGCCGCGCAGGAGAGCTTCATCAACCTGGTCGAGTCCCTCAGGGACGAGCAGTGGCGGATTAGAGGAGTGAACACTCCTGAGCTGCGGCAGAACGACGAGGACGAATCTCGCCCGGTGGGCGTGATCGCGCACCATGTGGCGTCGACGCAGCCCTGGATCATGGGCCGGATTCGCGCCATCATCGAGGACGGGCCGACGCCACCCGTCGACTTCAAGATCATCAATGCAAAGCACGCGGTCGAGCATGCCGCCGCGACCAAAGCCGAGGTGCTGATCCTGCTCCAGCACAACCTGCATCGAATCACCGACGAGGTCCGGGCGATCCCGGACCACATGCTCGACAAGGAACGGCAGCTGCCGACCGGAGTCATGACTGTTCAGCAGCGCATCGAGCGGGTGCTGATCGGCCATATAAAGGCCCACCAAGCGTCGATCGAGGCGACGATCTCCTAAGCGGCGCTAAGCTCGGCCCCGTGGCCGGGCCTTGGACACGAAGCGAGACGAGCGCGTCCGGGCAGGTGTTCGAGTTTCGGCTGTGGGCT
>Ga0207684_10005053_pt1 | contig 12294 bp, 19 predicted proteins | sample KBSK5501metaG_FD_184342 | JGI IMG/M metagenome (GOLD analysis project Ga0207684, IMG submission 184342) | Corn, switchgrass and miscanthus rhizosphere microbial communities from Kellogg Biological Station, Michigan, USA - KBS K5-50-1 metaG... | ecosystem: Host-associated > Plants > Roots >... | reverse complement strand
CTGCGCGCCAAAGGCAAACCGCACAAACTCGCTCTGACCGCAGTCATGCGAAAACTCCTTCTCGCCCTCAACTTCACGCTCAAACCGATCGCCTGCTCAGCTTGAAAACAACACAGTTACTTACGATATTTTAACATAAAATCGGCGCAAAAGAAGACGATGAGTGATCAAACGGTAACAATCTTGCGAACTTCATCGTGGGGGCGACCAACGCTACTGGATGCACGTCGCCATACACCGGTTTACTGGGCAGGTAATCGGTAAGCAGATCGAGGTCGTAAACGAGTAATTTCCTGTTCTTGATCCCCAGCTCGCGACCAAGGGTGTATCTACACGCTTCATAGTAAAATTAATCTTTTTGTCGGGATGTCGGGAGCAGGACAGGCGCCGCGGCGTTGAACTTTTCTACACCGCCGCTCTCCCAGCGCTTTCGCAGATCCACAGCGCCGAACGCGTCCAGCCGACCATGAAACGTGTATCTACACTCTTCATAAACTCGGCCCTGCATTGCGGCCGTTTTCCCTTTCGGTGGTATCAGATCAGTCAGGGGTCGGTTCGCGACTTATGAGTTATCTGTAAGACGATTCTCGACTCTCGCCTGTCCGCCGTGGCGGGGTTCCCGGTTCTCGATTCCGTTGGCGGTTGTCCCGTTGAGGCCAGGACGGGGAGCGTTCCCGTCTCTTGACTTTTGTCTCGCTCCAGTCACACTTTAGTCAATGCTTCTTACAGCCGTGCTGATTCCAGCCGAGGAAGGCGGATTCGTTGCATTTAACCCGGAGACGGGCTCAACCACACAGGGCGAAAGCGTACCGGAGGCCATCGCAAACCTCCGAGAAGCGACTGAGATCTATTTGGAGGAGTTTCCTCTGCAAAGCGCTGGCCAGCCGCTGGTGACGACTTTCGAGGTGGTGGGCGATCGTGCCTAAGCTCCCTCGAGTCTCCGGCGCGGAAACCGTCCGCACGCTGGAGCGCTTAGGATTTGTCGTCGTTCGCCAGCGCGGCAGCCACGTTGTGATGCGTCGCGGCGCATCCGGTTGCGTGGTCCCGACCCATCGCGAGATATAATCGAGGAGATATGCACCGGCTAGTCGGCGTACTCTCCGGATTTGCCAGGCTGCGTCGCCACCGGTCACATGCGCGAGGAAGTCGAGCACGAGATGTACGAGGCTGTGGAGTTTCACATTGAGGGAATGCGTCTCGCCGGAGAACAGGTTCCACGACCTCGTTCACACGCTTCTTATTGTGAGGTTGCGGCCTAAGGATACGACGCGGCTAATTCCGAGACCAGGCAGTCTGCGCCCGTGGCAACCTGACCATCGGAAGTCAATCCTTCACAGTTGCTCGTTGAAGAGAAAAGCGCTACTGGGGGCACGTGGCGATTGATCGGTTTACCGGGCAGGTAATCGACAAGCAGATCGAAGTCGTAAACGAATAGCCGCGTAAAGGCGGTGCCACGTGAGCAAAGGCTTTTACGTGGCGAAGCGCCCACGCGGCTTTGTGGAACAGCTAGGAGCCGTTGCCCACAACTCTCGACTTGCAATAATAAGCTACCGACTTATCAGTTATCTGATCTCTGTCCGACTTCTGGCTCTCTCTCGCGTCTCCATCGCTGATTAGTCGAGACCTAGCTCCCCTTTTACTTTCTCCCAAGGTACGCCAGGTTTGCCGGCGTTGCGTTCGATCGCGCTGCGAAGTTCGATGAGATCTTCCACATCTTCCAGACGCTCTCGAAGCCGGCGCATCTCAGCCGCCAGCGATTTTAGCGTCGGTCTCTTGAGCTTAGTGGCTCCTTCACTCATATGCTTTCTTTCGATCTCGCACAGCATACACGCTGATCAAATCGTTTTCCAGAGTGAAAAGCACTCGCAAAGTGCCGACTCTCAACCGATACTCTCGCGTCTTTGTCGTGAGCTTTTTCACGTCGCCCGAGAGGTTGGTTTGCAGCGCGTCGAGTAGTCGACCGACGTTCCTGCGCTGTTCTTTGGGCAAAGCCTTTAGTTGCTGGCGCGCTTCTTCTTTAATCTCGAGACGGTAGCGCATCGCCTTCTTTTATCACTGACACAGCCTTGCGCACGCCGAAAAATTAACGCAGAACAACATTACTGGGTGCATGTGGCGATTGACCGGTTTACCGGGCAGGTAATCGATAAGCAGATCGAGGTGGTAAACGAGTAATTTCCTGTTCTTGATCCCGAGGTCGCGACCAAGCGTGTAGTTGTAGCTACACGCTTCATAGTAAAATTAATCTTTTTGTCGGGATGTCTGGACCAGGGAGGCCGCGCCGCGTTGAATTTTTCTCCGCGCCCGCAGCGCGCTTTCCCAGATCCACGGCGCCAAACGCGTCCAGTCGACCATGAAACGTCACTCTTCATAAACCCGGCCCCGCATTGCGGCGGTTTGCCCTTTCGATGGTATCAGATCAGTCAGGGGTCGGTTCGCGACTTATGGGTTATCTGTAAGCTGGATTCCCGATTCAGGTTCCCGGTTCTCGATTCCGTTGGCGGTTGTCCCGTTGAGGCCAGGACGGGGAGCGTTCCCGTCTCTTGACTTTTGTCTCGCTCCAGTCACACTTTAGTCAATGCTTCTTACAGCCGTGCTGATTTCCAGCCGAGGAAGGCGGATTCGTTGCATTTAACCCGGAGACGGGCTCAACGACACAGGGCGAAAGCGTACCGGAGGCCATCGCAAACCTCCGAGAAGCGACTGAGATCTATTTGGAGGAGTTTCCTCTGCAAAGCGCTGGCCAGCCGTTGGTGACGACTTTCGAGGTGGCGGGCGACCGTGCCGACGGTTTCCGCGCCAGAGACTCGAGGGAGCTTAGTGGGAATGACCGGTTTGCTCGATACTAACGTTGCACTTTATCTGCTCGGCGGCCGGCTGGTTCAACCCCTGCCTATTGGGAGCTATGGCGTATCGGTGATCATAGAAATGGAGCTGCTCACGCGCCATCGCTCACGACCCAAGAAGAAAAGAGAGTTCGCGAGTTCCTCGGAGAGCTTCTGATTTGCGAATTTACTCCTTCGATCCGGGCCCGAGCCGTGCAGCTTAGGAGAGAGCAGCACCTAAAGCTGCCTGACGCTATCGTCTGCGCAACGGCGATCGAATTCGGTGGGCAACTTTGGACGAATGACGCGACCCTCGCGAGAGTGCCGGGATTAAGCTGTCGAGATGTAGGTCTCGTGCCTTAAGAAACCTACCCACTACTCTTGGCGCGTGTAGTTGATCTGCATCAAAAATTCGAAAGGCTGAAACACGAAACGCTGAAATTAGACACTTCGCCGGTTATTCGGCAGGGTCGCCACCCGCCGTGGCGGGGTTCACGGTCCTCGACTCCGCTGCGCGAGTTATCAGCTATCAAGTTATCAGTTATTCGCCACGGCGAATCCGTCCGTTGGCGAATTGGTTATAAGTTAGAAGCGGGGAGCAGGGGAGGAACAATCTAAGACTGAAACGCTGAAATTAGCTCACGCGACATCCAACGCGAAAGCGAGGGCTTGCCGAATTTTATCGAGCACATCGACAGGTAGCTCACCCAGCTTGCGTTCCAGTCGGGTAACCGCAATCGAGGCGACACCTTGCACGTTCGCAACGCTCGTTTCGCGCAGAAAGTGCAGTTTGGCCAGCTCCACCTCATATCTGCTTCCACGGTTCTGCGTGGTCAGCGGCACATAGATCGTCAGTGCTCGCGGCGCATTTGGATCATGCCGCGATAAGATAATGACTGGGCGAGTCTTTGCGGCGAGGCCCAGATCGGCCAGCCAGACTTCACCGGGACGCGGGCTCATCCAGCTCGTCTAGCACTTGCTGCTCAACAGCGCGAGAGCGCAACAGGTCGAGAACATCGTTATCGGCCGCATCGATCACTTCGGACACGAGCGCACGCACCTCCCGCGAGATTTCCGGCTTCCACTTGCTCAGCTTCGTATCTAGCTTTTCGGCGATGTCGTCCACGACAGGTAAAGGTTATTCCGTTTCTATAGGCACGTCAATGCTTTCGCTGCATACCAGGCGCACCTCTTCAATTTGATGATCGATGTGATCGCCCATCGGGGCGCTATCCCGCCGGGTGCTACCCGCGTAGCAAACTTTATTGTTGAAGGCGAGAAACGTTACTGGCTGCACGTCGCAATCGACCGGTTTACCGGCCAGGTGATCGACAAGCAGATTGAAGTGGTGAAACGAGTAGGGCTAAGTAGTTGAGAGTTGAGAGCTGAGAGTTCAGAGTTCGCAACCGGGAGCTAGGAGCGGCAGGTCGTAAGTTATGGGGTTATCAGTTATTCGGCCGGTCGCCACCCGCCCTGGTCGCCGCAGCGGCCGGATCGGTTATCGGTCGGTTTGCGAGTTGTCAGTTGTCACCGCTTTGCGAGCTTTGCGTTATTGGTTATCAGTTACTGCGCGCCATGAAGGAGTGTCGGCGAAGAAATTGAAAGTAATCCACGCTTCGAATAAGCTTCCTCTATGATTGTCGAACGATTGCCCGAGGTCCTTGCGCTGCCAACCGAGCAAAAGGAAATTCTTGCTGAAGAACTCTTGAGCCAAGTCGTGCTCGAGCAGGACGAGGATCCCGTTTTGATCGAGCTGCTGCGACGTCGGCTCAACGAGCATAACGCCGATCCCGAAAGCGGCGTGCGGTGGGAGGAGCTGCGCGATCGGTTATTGAAACGGTCGGATGACTGATATTGTCTGGAAGCAGGCGGCTGAAAACGACTTGCTCCAAATCTTCGCCGACTTGGAGGACCTGAGCGAAGGCGCGGGCGAGCGCTTCATCCAAAAACTCGATTTCACTTGAAAACCTTCGCGCGTATCCAGAAATCGCGCCACTATTCGAACAGCCGGTGCGCCGTCTTTGTGATCAGCTCGACGGGTTACGGTCTGTTTTAGACTCTTGGCTAACCGCAGGTCGCTCAGCAGCAAGGAAGCGTACCCGGGGTTGGCGTGAAGCAGGATCGCCTTGGAGGAATACGGCCAAACCAGCTCTCGAAGCGCTTTCGGCCCGCGTCTTTTAGCCAAGGCGTTGCCCTCGGCGCCAAAAAAATGCATCATTGACGCGCGGTGTGTGCCTGGGCGTACGCTCGCACCAGGTTGCGAATCATTCGTTGATAACTGGTGTTCCGCCGGCGTGCTTCGCATTTGAAGAACGAGAGCGCGTCGTCATCCAAGGCGATCGTGACCTTGGTTTGCCTGACAGGCCCACCGGCGAGCTCGTCGATCGAAGGCAGCTCGTCCCTAATGCGATGCAGCTCGTCGACGATTTCGCCTTTGTCCTCTGAGTACTTAGCGGTTTGTTTTTTCATAAAGTTGCTTGCCGTTGCGCGAGTAACTGGCGCCGATGATTCGGATTCGGTCGCCGCGCCGGATGAAGCGCACCGTGACGATCCCGCGCTGACTGCGCCGATGCAGAACAAACGTGTTCCTTTTTGCTGTGAGCTTCGTCTGCCGCCGATGATCCTGTACGGATCGAGAAAAGCGCTCTGCGCTTCCACGAAGCTGACTCCATGTTTGGCTAGGTTGATTGTTTCCTTCTTCGGGTCCCATTCGAATTCCACCTGGAGAATAACGTGTTTATATTGCTTTTTAGCAATACTTTTTTGCATCTTTCGTTCGTCCTTTGCCTCGTGATCAGCACCGCCCGGACGAAGAAGGAATGGCCTCCAGCTCCCGTCCTCGGGTTTTTGCCATTAAGCAAAAGATTTTGCTGGATTCATAAGGATAAATCCTACACAAACGTGAGGCTGAATACTGCTGCCCTGTGAAAATGAGATCAATTTTTGCCGAAATTGCGGCCGAGGCGGCTGCCTCTACAACGGACCCCAAGTCCTCCTTTGCGGCGCCAACGTTGCCTGGGCGTTCTGACCAATGTCTCCTGGTCGAAGCCTGCCCATCCCGGTCGCCGCTGCCGCCGTGGCCGATGGCGACCGCAGCAGATAACGCTGTTCGCGCCCGCAAGCCGTGGGCTTTCATGCTGCCACAGCAACACGGGCGAGATACCTTTACGTTGCCCGAGCAACGTGGGCGCCACCGCGGATTTACGTTGCTGCAGCTGCGTGGGCGCTCCTGCGCCTTTACGCTGGCCGAATTGCTGGTCGTCACCGCCATCATTGGAAGTTTAATGGTACTTGTGGCGCCGGCGTTCACGAGCATCAAGAGCGCAGGTGACGTCACGAACGCCGCTTACACGATCAAGGACGCTCTGGAGCAGGCTCGCAATCACGCCATGGCAAATAATACCTACGTTTGGATCGGGTTTTATGAAGAAAACGGCTCCGCGCCGACTGCGACTCCTACTGCCACCCCCGGAATCGGAAGACTTGTGATATCGATCGCGGCGTCAAAGGACGGGACGACAGTGTACAACCCGAATAGCAACTCTAACCCCGACCCTATTGATCCAACAAGGTTGGTGCAAGTAACCAAACTGGTGAAGATCGAGAACCTCCATCTGCCGCTCTTTGCGGTCGGTTCTGGGACCGGAGATACCTTCGATATGCGCCCTACTCTTCAGTTCGACCCAGGCGGAGTCGGTTACAATGATTCCAGATTTGGCGAGATTAACCTGTCTGGAAACGAATCTGCACCGACTACAAACTCACGGTTTCCTTTTCAGTACCCGGTCGGAAGTCCGGCTCCCTCCGCGCAATATATATTTCGAAAGACGCTCCAGTTTAATCCGCGCGGCGAATGCAGCATCAATAGCACATACAAAATGCGGCGTGTCGTGGAAATAGGCCTTCAGACCACACACGGCAATATCACGGCCACCAATTCACGTAACGTTGTTGCAATCCAATTCAGCGGAGTCGGTGGGAACTTTAAGATGTATCGGCGATGAGTGGAAGCAAAGTACAGGTCCGGGCGTTTACTCTGGTAGAGGTAACGCTGGCACTCGGGGTGGCGGCGGTTTCGCTTATCGCGATCTTTGCATTGTTACCTGTCGGACTACAGACCAGTTACAGAGCGGCCGAGCAAGCGGCATCAAATGACATTCTTGCGGCTGTAATTGCCGACCTACGAGCTACTGCTCCAACTTCCCCACGCGGTAACAGCGCAATCTCTGCGCAATTTGGCATCGACGTTCCAGGCAATTCCGGCGGCTCTGGATCGACTGTCACTCTTACTTCGATAGTCAGGGTCGGGTCCTGCCGTCGCCTGATGGGTCCCGCTATCGTCTCACAGTGATGTTCCCACCTGGCGGAGGCGGGTCAAAGGCGGCAACGTTTGCCGAATTGAAGATGACCTGGCCGGCCATTGCCGAGCCCGCAAACGCGCTGGGATCTGCGGAAACGATCATCGCATTGGATCGGAACTAGTTGTTAATGATTACTTCAAAGACTCACCACGGATTTACGCTTGCCGAGATGCTTGTCTCCGTTGCGGTTTTGGTCCTGCTCGTTCTATTCGTTAGCAGGCTATTTAGCGGCGCAGCGACGCTGACCACAGCTAGCAACAAGCGCATTGATTGTGATCTCCAGGCGAGACAACTTTTCGACCGAATGGCAACGGATTTCGCGCAAATGGTAAAACGGCCGGATGTGGATTATTACATAAAATCGAATGTAGACACCGAACCCGGCAACGATCGAATCGCGTTCTTTAGTCAAGTGCCCGGCTACTATCCTTCGACCGGTTCTCAGAGCCCCACATCGTTGGTCGCTTATCGGATCAACTCAGATAACAGCTCACCATCATTCAACAAGATGGAACGGATGGGGAAAGGACTGTTGTGGAGCGGTGTCTCGACAACTCACACGCCATTCATCTTTGGATTAACAGCGATCGTTAATAATTGGCCGAGCGCAACGGATAGCAGCGGGCCAGACCCTGACTATGAGACAATTGGCCCTCAGGTCTTTCGGTTCGAATACTTTTATTTCCTGAAAGACGGGACCGTTGGCGTCATCCCCGGCGCGCCCGGCATGCAAGATATCGCAGCTATCTCTGTATGCATCGCCGTTATCGATCCAAAAAGCAAAGTGGTTCTATCGAATTCGCAGCTAAGTACGCTTGCTGGGCGGATGGATGATTTTTCCACTTCCATGCGACTTGGAGATTTACTTGTGCAATGGCAAACGGCTTTGGATAACACCAACGATATGCCGCGCGCTGCGATTTCGGCGATTCACTTACGCCATCACAGCTTTTAGCTTCTGCCCAGGTTTTAGATGGAGAATCCGCGAAGAATGCTTCGCTCGTCTGAACAGGGCATGGCTCTCGTCATTGTGCTCGCGTTTATTCTCCTGTTAACTGGTCTGGCAGCCGCATTCCTCTCCCGAACGAGCAAGGTTCGTCAGATCGCGCACGGTAGTTTTAGCAATGCAAGGGCTGACCAGGTGGCTCGAAGCGCCCTGGATATTATTGTCGCTGATTTTAAACAGGAAATGGCGAGCGGATTCCCAATTACCAACTCCACTGTCGTCCCCCAGCGCAGTCCTCAGCCGCCGGCCGGTTCAACACCCGCCATTGCAAACCTAATCCGTCGGAGCGTCCGCGCAGACGCAATTTCCCCTCCCGCTGTATCTAGTCGCGCGTCTGCCGTGAACTCGACCACGGACGTCTCTATCAACTATCGCTCAGTGAGTCTGGCCCGCTGGAACCGTCACTACCTGGTTCCCAAGGCGAACCCCAGTGACGATGCTTCCGATCCTATAACAACTGGTTTCAATGCGCCTGATTATTGGGCGCCCGACTGGATTATCGTCACGCGCAGCGGACCAGCTGTTTTCAGTGGATGGGATTCTGTTTTGGCAGATTCAACAAGCACAAACTATGCACTCGGGCGATACGCATTCGCAGTTTACGATGAGGGTGGTTTGCTTGATTTCAACGTTGCGGGCTACCCTTATCCTTCTCCTTCGCCAGCTGTCACGCCTTCGCCTCTAATAACGAACATAGGCAGAAAAGGCGTAAGCACTTTCGCTGACCTGACTGGAATGAAAATCACATCAGCGGGCTCCACTCCAAATCCGACTGCTGTCACGAAGATGGTAGGGTGGCGAAACTATGCGACGTTAAAGTCGGCCGGCACCTTCCCGACTCTTTCGCCTACACCCGACCCTGCCGCGTCAGATTTTGTCGCATATTCGCTCATGAGGACCCGCGACTTTCTCACCGTCGACGCCACCGTGTATAACAACCGGACGGACCAAGCCTTCATTAGCCGCAAGCAGCTGATCGATTTGTTCAGCGCGGTGGGCGCCAGCTTTAACACGCTCCAGTTCTTAGGAACTTTTTCACGTGAGCGCAACCTTCCCACGTGGAACGATTCTGCCACACGATTGGCAGTTCGCTTCCCGCTAAGTCGGTTCGACCTCTTTACCGACCCCGCCGGCAACGCGACGGATATTAAGCGGTACTTCGGAGTCGTGTACATTGCCGCCTCTGAAGATACGCCCGAACACTGGCAATACTTTGGTGCTGAAGGAACCGGTTTACAGGGTTCGATTCGTGGCTTGACCGGGAACCAGCAAGACCCGGACTTATCTGTCCTGCTAAGATATGCATATCCAGTCAGCATTACCGATGGCGAGATTCTGTCTGTCATTGCATCGCTAATTGATCAACGCGACAGCGATGCGAACACTACCTGGATTGAGTATGGTGATCCGGCCGCACCAAATAGAGCATGTGGGGCAGATTCGATTCCTCCAATCAATCCTTCCGATCCTCGTCCGTCCTCGCCACCGATTGTACTCAAGCGGTCATTTCGTAATGTCGGCGAGCTCGGCTACGCATATCGCAATGCTTCTGCGACGCTGGATTTTCACAGCGCTGGGAGCCCCGATGCTCCTCTACTTGATCTTTTTACCTACAACATAGCGGCTACCCGGGCCGGCATCGTGAATCTCAATAGCCAAAACTCCGCCGTGCTCGCAGCTCTAATCCAAGGTGCAATTTCGGACGAAACCACAACAACATTCGTCGGAAAAACCGATCCAATAAGTAACAAGAGCAGGACTGCATATAACGCCGCGACTGCGATAATCACTAACACAGCGAATGGCACCTCGGTAAACCCTGCCATCGGTCGGCAGGACGTTTCACGGCTCGTAGCGGCCACTGGTACAACGATAGGATCAACAGAGGAGGCGAAGGAAACCGTGGCACGGGCATTGGCTGAGGTCAGCCAAACGAGAACGTGGGGTCTCATGATCGATGTGATCGCCCAATCAGGCCGTTACCCGCCATCAGCAACCGATCTCGCCCAGTTTGTGGTGGAAGGCGAAAAGCGTTATTGGCTCCACGTCGCCATCGATCGTTTCACGGGCGAGATAGTCGATCAACAACTGGAAGCGGTTTATGAGTAGTAACAAAAAAGCGCAAGATTTACCTTGCCAGCGTGTCAGTTTTTACGGTGAGGGATGGAGGATGGAGCCGCGTGAAGGCGAAGCGCCCACGCGGTTTAGGCAGCGGGAGCCGGGGAAACTGGAAGCAGAGGACCGGGGTCCTAGTAGGGGCTCGGCGATTTGTGGGCGGGCGGATCGAGCGGAGACCGGTGGTTCGGATCCAACCTCCATGAGCCAAATGCTGAGGCACCCGGACGCGGAGCGGCCACATCGGAATTGTATCCTGGCGCGGGCGTATCCAGCACAGTGAGATGACTTGGATCGCGCGCCCACGCTCCGGACGGTGACGCGGTTGCTCGACCGATCGCTTGCGGCGGCCGCGCTGGCGCGCTCGTAACGGTCGGAGTCGCCGCTCCTTTCACCTGGTCCACCCATTGCTTGAACGGTTTCTCCCAACCAAGATAGAGCAATCCGGCAACCACAAAAATTTCGCACAGGAATCGCACTGAGGCCGAGGGTGTCAGAACTCATCCGGCAACGCAATCACAATCGCCAGGTAACTGAGACAGGAGGTAGTGTTGGTCAATTGTCAGTTAGTGGGTGGAGCAGATGAAGGCCAACCGGGATTTAGTTTAGTTTTTGTTAAAGCGGTTTTGTTCCACCAATGGGACCAATCGGTGGGATGAGTCTGGAGCCAGAGCAATTGGGCCAGATGCTCCGCGCCACGGCGAGTCCAGCCGCGGCCTTGGCGCTTAAAGCGACGATTGATGCGCACTTCGATATTTTTCTCAATGGCTCCACTGCCGGCGCGCACTGGAGCGATCTTGCGTCCGAGGGAGCGACGTAAGCGCAATGGGATGTTGCGCCAGTTATCGATGCCTTCACGGTTACCCAGGAGGTAACCAAAAAGAGCGTTAAATTCCATCGGCCGACTCTGGCGATAAGCACTCGTGCGCAGCGCTTCCAGGACCGCTTCACTGTTGGCCTTCCACACCGCATTCATAATGCGACGATGCTCCGCCTGGTCCTCTCCCACCAGCGTGGGCACGTTCTGAGCGATGTGCCAGCGATCCAAAAGCCACTGAGCGTGGGCAAATTCTTTTTCCCGCAACCATTTGAGCCCTTCATCGCCATCGCTAAGGATGATTTGCGGCGCACTGCGAGCAAAATGGCGCATCCGCTGCCAGGGCAGGCGTCGGCCCAAGATCGCCAGCCCTTGGCTGCTTAGGATCCAGCGCTTGTTTTGCAGGCGCACCGAAGAGGAGCCGCGCTTTTGATACCGCCGCTGGCGTCCGCTGTAATGCATGCCCAAATGCATGGGAAAATGAGTGGTGGTTTTTTTGGCGGGACGGTCACGCTGTTGACGCTTGAGGTAAGTGGAATCAATCTCAGTCACCACTACCTGCGCCGGCCGCGGCTCGGCCCGATCCGGCCACCATTGCCGGTCGAGTTGCGCGGAGAGTTTAGCTCCATGAAACTGGACGCAGCGCCAGACCAGCCACGCGCTTACTTTGACCCGTAACCAGCGCCAGAGCTCGGCCCCGGCCGGCCGGTAGTTTTCTCCCGTGGCTGCTTCCAGCGCTCGCTTTTCGATCAAGGGCGAAAGCAATCGTGTGGCCTTTGGTCCAAACAATCTGCTTAACGTCAAATAATGACCGTCGCTGCGCGAACGTACCACCCGCACCGGCAATCGCACCAAACCAAAGGGCGTCCCCTGGTTGATCGCCCGCCAGCGTTGTGCTCGGTATTGTTCGGCACGCTCTGCCAGCCAGCGCTCTTGGAATAGGGCAAAAACTTTGCCGTAAAACTCGCGTCCAGCTTGGTTCACGATTTCGACGATCTGTTCTTCAAGCTCTTTGACATCCTGGGCCAATTGCGACAGGCTCAAAGAGCACACCACTGAGACGACTTGGATCGTCTTACATGCTGAAGGGCTCATCCATTTTTCGCGATTTGGTTGAGCCTTTCATTTTGCCCTTTACCCTAGGCAACTGACAATCAACGAACACTAGTG
>Ga0207684_10005052_pt1 | contig 12294 bp, 10 predicted proteins | sample KBSK5501metaG_FD_184342 | JGI IMG/M metagenome (GOLD analysis project Ga0207684, IMG submission 184342) | Corn, switchgrass and miscanthus rhizosphere microbial communities from Kellogg Biological Station, Michigan, USA - KBS K5-50-1 metaG... | ecosystem: Host-associated > Plants > Roots >... | reverse complement strand
GCCTCGCTCAGACCGCCGACGGCCCGACCAGCGCCGGGGATCGGTTCCTCGTCGGCGTGGGCGCGCTGTCCCTGCTCGCCGAGATGGCCCCGGTGCTTTGCCTGATCGACGATGCTCACTGGCTGGACCGGGCGTCGGTCGAGGCGATGCTGTTCGCGGCGCGACGGCTGCACCGCGACGGCATCGTGATGATCTTCACCAGCCGCGACTACCCGGGTGCGTTCCCCGCCCCGGGCATCACCGATGTGCCGGTACCCGGCCTGGACGCGGCCGCGGCGGGCGCGCTGCTCGCCGACCGGGACGCCGCGCTACCGCCAGGGCAACGCGACCAGCTCATCGCGGCCACCCGCGGCAACCCGCTCGCGCTCATCGAGCTGTCCGTCACCGGCGTGATAGCCAGGCCGAATGCAGTCGGCACTCCAGTGCCGGTGACCAGCCGGGTGATCGACGCGTTCGGCCACCAGATCCGGTCGCTTTCCGGCGCCGCCCGGGTCGGGCTGCTGCTTGCCGCGGCCGACGATACCGGCGACCTGGCACTGCTGTACCGTGCCGGGCTGGATCTTGCCGAACTGCAATCGGCCGAGGAACAGGGTCTGGTGTCAATCGGCGGGGGGACGCTGGAGTTCCGGCACCCGCTGATCCGGGCCGCTGCCTATCACGGCGCCACACACAACCAGCGGCAGGCCGCGCATCGCGCGCTCGCCATCGCGTGCACCGGACCGGACCAGGCCGATCGCCGGGCTTGGCACCTGTCGGTCGCCACCACCGCACCGGACGAGCACGTCGCAGCCGAACTAGAACGGGCTGGCGCCCGCGCGGTCGGCCGCAACGGCCACGCCGCCGCCACCGCCGCCTACCAGCGGGCCGCCCAGCTCAGCGAGGACGCCACTGCGGCCACCCGCAGGCTGGCCCAGGCCGCCGAGGCGGCGCTGGACGATGGCCAGCACCAGGCCGCGCGGGAACTGGCCGGGCGGGCCGGCCAGGACGCCGCGAACACCGCGCTCACCGTACGGCTGCTGCGAGTGCGTGCGCTCGCCGACGTCGCGGACGGCATCATGCTAGGCGCGTACGAGCTGAACCTAGCCGGGGCCGCGGCAATCGCCGGATCGGATCCGGCGCAGTCGCTGTGGATGCTGATGGAGGCGCACCAGGAGATCCGGCAGGCGCCGTACGACCATGACCGGATCGCGGCGACGGTACGCTCGCTGGACAGCTTGCCATCGGATTACGGGCAACGACCGCTTGGCTGGCTGATCCGGTGGAATGCGGCAAGCGTGCTCGGCCTGGATACCACGCGCTACCCGCGGCTGGGCGATACGATCGCCCAGGTGCGGGACAACGCCGTCGGCGTAGGTCCGCGCGCATTGATGATCACCGCAGCCGCTGCGTGCCTCGCCGGCCGGGACGATGCCATGAAAGACATCGGGCAGGCCCTAGTGGACGAGGCCCGCGCTCGCGGCTCCATCGGGCTGCTGCCCAGCGGCCTCAGCCAGCAATCCTGGGCGGACACCATGCTCGGTAACTACCGGGACGCCCGGGTCAGCGCCGCCGAAGGCCGCCAGCTTGCACTCGATCTCGGCCAGACGTTCTGGGCTGACTGGATGTGCGGCACGCTCGCCTACATCGCCGCGATCGAGGGCGACGAGCATGCCTGCCGTGACTACGCCGGGCAGGTGCGGGCCACCGAGCAGAGCGCCGCTGCGGCGCCGTGGGCGGAGGCTGCGCTGATCGTGCTTGACCTCGGCTACGGCCGGGTCGCGGATTCTCTGGCGCGAATGCAGGCGGCCGCGACAGGTCCCGCCCGGCACCACCCCAACATCACGCGGATGGCGCCGGACCTGGTCGAGGCGGCGGTCCGGCTCGGACAGCTAAGTCAGGCCGCCGAGGCCGCGGGCCGATTCAGCCGCTGGGCATCGCTGGTCGGCCAGCCATGGGCAGTTGCGCTGCACGTCCGGTGCCAGGCGCTGATCGCGTCCGACTCGGAAGCGGAGCGGGACTATGGGCGTGCGCTAAGCCTGCACGAACAGGACACCCGGCCGTTTGACCAGGCCCGTACCCAGCTGCTGTATGGCGAATGGCTGCGCCGAGAGCGGCGCAAGCGCGATGCGCGTGTCCAGCTGCTCGCCGCGCTGCAGACGTTCGATACGCTCGGCGCCTGGCCGTGGGCGAATCGGGCCCGTACCGAGCTGACCGCCACCGGCGCGGCGGCGCCGCGCGCCGCGCCTCCCGACCTGCTGGCCGCGCTCACCCCGCAGGAACTTCAGATCACCCGGCTCGCTGCCCGCGGTCTAGCCAACCGGGACATCGCCGCCCAGCTGTTCCTGTCCCCTCGTACCGTCGCCTACCACCTGTACAAGGCCTATCCCAAGCTCGGGATCTCCTCCCGCGCCGAGTTGCCCGCCCTGGTCTGAGGCGCTAGGCACATGCACAGCCGGATGGCGAGGGCGGCGGCCCCCGTGACCGGCGCCGCCCTCGCCATCCGGCCGGGCCATGCCACTCAGGACGGCCGCCATTCCCAGCGCCAGCGCGCAGTAGCTCGGGGTCTTCCCGTCGTCGTCCCAGTGCGGGCAGCAGTCCGGCAACCCCTGCGGCCCTATTAGCATTAGCGTGAGAATGTCTGGCTTCCGGCTCATGCACAGCACGGTAAAACAGCTGCTCGTTAAGCCGAATCAGTCATGGATATCAGTATTTTCGTGCATTACGGTACGGGTCACGGATCCCGCCGTTGACCGCATCACTCGCCACACGGATCATTCGGAATAACGTGATCATTCTGGGGAAGTCTTCTGGCCTTGACCTTCTCGATCTCCACTTCGGTCGAGCAGTGCGCGAGGTGGCGTCGAGGTCATGGGGCATCCCCAGCCCGACCTCGGGCCGTTGCCCAACGCGACGGGAGACCGGAGCTTGGCACCTGCTCCATCCGGGCTGATGGAAATGTGATGGATGCCCCGGGCCGCGGGAACCAGCACTCCTCACGCTGGGCGGCCCCAGCAACGAGTATCGACCCACAGCTCCGGACCCAGGCTCCCGGTGTTCGTCCGCTGTAACCCCCTCCGCGAAGATTCCACGCGAGGTGCCGCAGAGCTGTCCGTGGTGTCAACGGCAGGGCACAGTGGGGCCACTTCTCGTCGACATTCCCACCTTGGCTGGGCACGCCCGCCGCGATACAGTCGCGGCATCGGTCAACCGTCAACAAAGGAGCGGTGGCGACGATGGCTGAGACCCCGACGATCGTCCTCGTCCACGGTGCATGGGCCGACGCGACCGGCTTCGACGCCGAGATCCGCGCCCTGCAGCGCAGAGGTCTCCATGCCATCGGATTCGCCAACCCGCTTCGCGATCTCGCTGGGGACGCGACCTACCTCACCGAGTTCCTGCGGAGCCTGACCGGTCCGATCGTGCTCGTCGGCCACTCCTACGGCGGCAATGTCATCTCCAACGCCGCGACAGGCAACGACCAGGTGCAGGCGCTCGTCTACTTCAACGGCTGGATGTGCGACGAGGGCGAGAGCCAGCAGCAACTCCTTGAGCGGTTCGAAGGCAGCCTCGTGGGGCCTGCGATCAGGCCCGTGCCGTTCACCGGCCCGGACGGAAGCGAGGGCGCTGACCTCTTCCTCGACCCCGAGTTGTTCCGCGAAGCCTTCGCCGCCGACGTCGACCCCGAGACGGCCGCGGTGATGGCGGCGGCGCAGCGGCCGTACGCCGCCGCCGCGTTCGCCGCCGCGCCGTCGGGCCCGCCGGCGTGGAAGACGCTGCCGTGCTGGTACCTGCTCGGCACCGAGGACAAGGCGATCCCGCCGGCGCTCCAGCGGTTCATGGCTGAGCGCGCGAACGCGACGATCGTGGAGGTACCGGCCTCTCACGTCTCGTTCGTGTCCCAGCCCGAGGCCGCGACCCAGCTCATTCTTCAGGCCGTCGAGGCGACGGCCGCAGCGCGGCCATGAACAGATGATCACCGTCCCCCGCGGGGCCGGTCACCGGATTCCGGGCCACACGCCCGTTGCTGGTTAGGCAGCGGTTCGCATCTCCAGCACCTCATATGCCGGCAGGTCGGCGGTCCAGAAGCGGTACGGCCAGCTGCCATCGTGACCACGGGATTGCTGTCAAGGCGACACCCAAGGCCCGTAAGAGAGCATAAGGACCTTCCTGCCGGCCAAACCGGAGCGCCACCGCGGCCAGTGCGATCACCACCGCCGCGGCCGGCACCGGCAGCGCCACGTCCGCTCGCAGCAGCAGCGCACCCGCCAGCGCCCCCGCGGCCATGAGGCGCGCCTGAGGTCACCGAGCACATCAGCATCGCCGAAAGCCGGTGGCGCCAGCAGGCAAGGTCATCGAGCGGGAGATCGCGCTGGCTCACGTGCTCGCGCCGATGCTGACCACCCCGGATATGTGGACCGGGTTCGCGGACGCGTACCTTGCCGGGTTGGACCGGATCGCGGCCGCCGAACGGCCACTGCCAGGCCGCCGGGCGCCCAGGGCGATGAGCTCCTCTAGCCCGGAGTGGAAACGGGGCGAGCGGACGCGGAACCTCGCGCGGTGGAACGAGCTGCTGACCGGCCGCATCGACGAGGAACGCGCGGAGCGGCTGGCGGACCATCCGGCGTTCGAGGGGCCGGACGCTGATTTCATGCGGGCGCGGGTGGCGCGGCGCCGCGGAGATATCGGTGCGGCGCGCACAGTGATCGGGACGTGCCTGGACAGGCTGCCGGGGAGCCAGCAGTTTGCCGAGTTCGCGCAGGAAGTCGGCGCCGACCTGCCGCCGCGGGCCAGGGAAATTCATGCCGAACGCGTGGCGGTCCAGGCTCAGCTCGCGCAGGCGTACCGGGGCGGGTTAGTTTCCTCAGACTGATCCCGCTGCCGCGTTGGCTGCGGCGAGGTCGAAGTGCGCGGGGTCGTACTCTTCGCCGGCCCAGGCGCGCATCTCCTCGCGTTCGGGGCTCGGCGGCCCGGCGAGCAGCTCCTTGAGGTCGGCGAACCCGCCAGGGCCGCCGCAGTCCTCAGGCGGGCACGCGCCCTCGCCGCCGGTGCACTCCGGGTACCTCGCGGTCGCATCTGCAGTGGCGCTGGCCTCGACGGCAAGCTCGTGCTCCCAGCCATCGCCGAAGTCGTACTCGTAACCGGCCACGTCCCCGGTCGTCACCACGTCACCGATCCGGAACTGCTTCTCGTCGAGCGTCTCGAGCTCGATCTCCGGGTGCGCGGGGCCGTATTCCTGGTTGGCGATCCTGAACATGTGCAGGTGAGAGTCCTGCCACCCCATCGCGGCCTGGATGACGCCGTGGACCCGGTCCAGGGTGTAGCCAGCGGGGATCACTACCTGCCGCCACACCGGCGGGTCGTCCACGTCGGCGAGCGTAACCCGCACCTGGAGCACTGGATCGCCTGGCTGTGCCATGCCTCGGATGCGGCGGATCGCATACCGGCCCAGATCGGTGAGCCCGGCGGAATCGGCCTCGCGGTCGAGGACCACGAGACCGAGAACGTGGAGAGCGGCCATCGCAATCGTGACGTCTACCGCGATCGTGCGCCGCAGCGAGTCGTGCTGGAGCGCGGTAAGGCCGGTCAGCATGTATCGTGCTTCGATCGCGTTGTAGGCAATGCCGTTGAGCTCGTGGAGCGGGCAGGGCCCGGCGCTGCGGAGCAGCGCGGTGATCAGTTGCTGGCTGATGTCGGTGAACTGGTCGCCGACGAGGGACTGGCGCCAGGTGTTCCGGGGGAACAGCGGCCTGCCGAGCCGGGGATAGGCCTCCAGCAAGGCCAGGACCAGGTCGAGCGGTCTGTCCGCGAGCGCGGCGTTCTTCTTGACCGGCACCAGCTTGGTGCCGCTGACCCGGACCAGGCGCGCCGCCTTCGCCCACGCCACGATCCGGGTGAGATGAGGGAGCTCCTCGCTGGACTTCGTCTTGAAGACCCGGCCGCCGATCTCCGGATCGATCGTATCGCCGGTACCGAGCAGCTCCACGAGATGGCGGGCGTCCGCCAGGCCGATGCGCCCGGTCGCGGTCAGCTTGCGTCCCGGGCCGACCCAGGCCAGGAACGCGCGGATCCGGCCGGTGAGTTCGGCCTTCTCGGCGGCGGCCTCCAGCATGGGACCAACCTAACGGCAGGGGAGACGTCACGACTCGTTCAGCGCTAACGTCCCCTCATTTGCGGTTGGATGAGCGTATGGCTGATGCGCGGGTGGCTGAAGTTGCGCTGTTGATCGGTGGGTTGCGGCGAGACCGTAGGCAGCATCCGTACCGTGGCCGGGGCGAGTATTCCGAGCGTGCGCGGGAGGTCGCGGGCGCGATCGCGGACATGATCGCGTCCGGCGGAGCCGCGGACGCCGTACCGCTGGCGCGGCGCGCTGTGGAGCGGGTCACCGATGCGATGCTGCACATGGATGATTCCTCTGGCATCATCGGCGATGACCTGAGGATGCTGACCACCCTGTACGCACGTGCCTGCCGGGCCGCCCACCGGACACGAAGCAGCTCGCGGCCCGGGGCGTCATGAGCCCGGCCGCGTCCCCGCAGGACCTGGTCGCCGCGGCCCGGGCGGCCGGGCCGCGGCGATGCGCGGGTGCTGGCGGCGATCGGCGCGACTCCGCGCGCCGGATTCGTCCCCGCCGATTACCTCACGGACGCCTACCGCGACGAGCCCGTCCCGATCGGGCACCGGCAGGTGACCACGCAGCCGTCGCCGCCGGCCCCGATGATCGGGGGCCTGCACCTGGGAAAGCGGTGACCGCGTGCTCGAGACCGGCACCGGCCCGGGCTTCCAGACCGCCCTGCCGGCCCGCCTGGCCGCCCGCGTGATCAGCATCGAGCGCTGGCCGGACCTGGCCGGCCAGGCGCGGCGGAACCTGGCCCGGCACGGCCCCGGCAACGCGCAGGTGCCCGCCGGCGACGGCAGCCGCGGACGGCCCGAGGGCGCCCCCTACGATGCCATCCCGGTCTTGGCCGCGTCCCCGCAGGTCCCCCCGCCGCTGGCCGCCCAGCTCCGGATCGGCGGCCGCCTGCTACCGCCGTCCGGGCCGGGCGGCAGCGAGCAGGTGATGCCGTTCGAGCGGTCCGCATCCGGGCTGCAGCGGCGGCACCTGCTCACCCTGGCCAGGTTCGTCCGGCTGCACCGGCGCCACGGATTCCCGTCCCGGCCCTGACCAGGGCCCGGACACTGTGCCTGGCGCGCCGCAGAGCCCGCGCGTGCCCGCCAGCGACCTGTCTCCGACCCTGGTTCCTGCGCCCCGCGGCGCCTGGCCGGCACGCCGCCGGCGCTCCCGGTGCCGCTCCTCGCCACGCCGCGTAATAAGCCCTCGTCGGAGAAACGCGCACACTGCCGCCGTTCTGGGAGACGGGCACCGGTTGGCGGTGTTGCCGGTGTTGCGCGCGGATCTGGGTGATCGGGGCGGCTATGGCGTTCGGTCCGGGGAGTGGTTAGCACGGAGCTTGCGGAAGTATAGAAGCGCATATTGTGGCGCCGATGGCTCCGCTTCGGCTGGCTCGCTCAGGGTCGTGGTGATGCTGACCAGGCCAGAGGCCAGGCCCGACTGGCGCGCGAGACCTCGGCAGTCATAAGGAAGACAGGTGACGGATAGAGGAGGCGCTTGACCCAGGCACCATCGTGCGCCCACGATCGTAGCGTGCGGATCCCATGGCAGCCGCAGGATTATACGAGGACCTGCGCCCAGTGCGGTTCCACCTGGAAAGTGCCTGGATCGGCAAGGCGGTGGCGGCAAAGTAGATTGGTCAACAGGTCCTTGGCTAGGTGCGCTGTGATCGTAGGGCTGCTCGTAGGCGCCAATCAGGAGAACGTCGACAGCATGGTCGAGTCGATCTCGGCGCGGATCCGCCTGGCCGAGTCACTCCGCCATTGTCCAAAATGTCATGCTGATCACTTCACGCAGCGTGCATCAGCAGGCGAGCTGCCTTACTAATCAGTGTCAGCTATCCATTGATACCAGAACCGGCTATTCTGCGCGCGGCGGCTGACGCCAACGCCGCGCAAGTCAATCGCGCCGATTCGGCGTTATACAGGTGATCGAAGATCGCCCAAGCCCTTCGGACGTATAACGCAAGATACACGGGTGATCATCGCTCAATTTTTCGGAAGAGATATGCGGAGATGATCACCCGTGTATCACTCGATATGGGTGCTTTGAGTCCTTCGGCGCATGCTTTGTTCGTCGCGGTCTAGCTCAGCCCATCGACCGGTCAGACAGCGGCTCCGCGCACCATGATCCTGTACCCGTACCACGGCTACCGGCAGCAAACCGTTCACCGACCCGCTCCAGGCAACCCGGATCGAACCCCGGTCCCGGCGCTGACACAGGTCAGCGGGATTACGGGGCGCTCGCCCCTGGCCAGCTGGCCCGCCGCGTCATCCCGCGGCCCTGCCGTGGCCGCCGGCCCAGCGCCGCCGTCTCGCCCGGACGCGCATACTACACAGATCTGGACGGCCAGCGCCGTGATCGAAATCGAGCAGCCCTCCGCACCGAACGAAAGCCTCTTTGTGTCAAGGGGCTCCGCCGGTGTTCTTCGCGGCCTGTGAAGGGCCCTTCGGGCGCTGTGGCTTTCGCGGTGATCCTTTGCGGTGCGTGGAGCTGCGCTGGCACACCGACAACGACGGTGACCGGCTTACCCCGCAGGGGGTGGCAGACGCCGAGATGATCAGCCGGGACTGGCTGCGCCCGCCCTACGCTGCGTTCGTGTCCACCGGCTCGGCGCTGCGGCAGGTGGTGCGGGGGCTGCTGGAGGGCGGCTGGGCGCTGGTGGTGGGGCACAGCCCCACCAGCGAGGCCGCGGTGCTCGGGCTGGCCGGCCGGGTCGTCCCGCCGCTGGGCAAGGGGCAGGGGGTGCTGCTGATCGAGGACGGCGGGGAGTAGCGGGTGGAGCCGCTGGATGTCCATGGCGGCGGGTGATTTCCGCCCGGCGAGGATGCGTATCGCGCGCCTGCCTGCCGGATGCCAAGAACGGGGAGCCGATCGCGCCGGACGCCGAGCAGGGTGCAGTGGCTGGCGGTGCCGAACTCGGTGAGCACTACCCGGGTGGCGGGCGCTGGCGTGCTCCGCGATCCCCGGCTCAGCTCTTATCCGGCGAGCGGCGCAAGCATCTCCCGGGCGGCGGCGAGGATCGAGAAGTGCCCGTGGCCAGGGTAAAGCTGAAGCTGCGCGCCCGGTATCGCCTCGGCGTAGAGCCGGGCATGCCGGGGCGGGACCGTCGTGTCCGCATCCCCATGGTGGATCGACGTCGGCACCGTGATGGACCCGAGCTGGAAACCCCACGGCCGGGTGAGCACCCGCAGGTCCTGGGCAACCCCCCGGCTGCCGCGGCGGAACGCCTCGGCATAGCCGGCCAGGAACGCCTCGCGCATGCCGGGCAGTGCGATCGCGCGGCGGTCGATGCCGGGCAAGTCGCTGGCGGCAAGGCGGAGGAACAGCCGTGGTGAGCGGCGGGCCAGCGCGGCCAGGCGGCCGAGAAACCAGCCGCCGAACGCTGGAGCGTGCCTGGCCACCGCCAAAGACAGCCGTTCCCCGGGCGCCATCCCGCGGGTAGGCCACCGCGGCGGGCCGAGCGGGCAGATCAGCGTGAGGCTGCGGACCCGGCCGGGAATCCGCGCCGCGCACGCCGCGGCGAACGGCCCGCCGGCCGAGATGCCCAGCAGCGCCGCCGGCCCGGCTGCCAACGCGTCCAGCACCAGCGCCGCATCCTCCACCCAATCCGCCAGCCGGCCCAGCCGGCGAGGATCAGTCCCGCCGGTGCCGGGCCGGTCCGGGGCCATGATGCACAATCCCAGCTCGCGCGCCGCCTGGGTGAACAGGCGCGCCGACAGCCGCGAATCGGCCAGCCCGTGGCACAACAGAACCGGCGCCGCGCCCTGCTCGCCGGCGACATCAACCGCGATCACGCTGCCGTCGCCCCGGCGCACCTCCATCGCCCCATGGTCTCGCGTCCCGGCCGGCCGCTACCAACCCGCCGACCCCGGAAGCGCCCGTGTCCGCGGCAGCGCGGCCTCGCCGGCAAATCCCGAATCTTCCCAGCAGAGCCAGGTGTGCACCGTCTCACGGCCAGTCATCACGGAGCGCGACGGACGGAGCGAGGCAGCCTCGACGTGCCGCCGCGCCGGACCGTCGACTCGGCGCCGCTTGCAACTACCCGAGCCCTGCGGGGAGAACGCGCAGATCATCCGATTCTGTGCCTCCTGGGCCACGTCATGTAATCGACCTGACTTGGCACCGGGGCTTTGCGATTTGCCGGCTGCCCGTGATCAGCTTCCGTCGCCAAGCGGTTGCCAGGTCTCAGCTCCGCCGGCGAGGTGGAGTGCGAGCTCAGCGCCGGACTTACGCTGAGCCGGGGGCAGCACGTACGGCACGGCTGTAACCGTCTTCCACGACCCGGCCTTCGGTCCGCCCCCCCAGGGCTAGGTTCCGATCCGGGAGCTGTGGGTGCCCGCCGGGGAGCCCGGCGAGCTCAACGCCCATCGTCGGGCCGATCCAAGTTGTGTACGAGTTTCGCTGAACCAGCGGGCGGCATGACCCCTCATGGCGCTTTAGGTCCTGGGCCCTCCCCCACGGCTAATATGTAATGCTAGAGTTACATGTATGCGCGGTGACGTTGTACCGCTGGCCCGCGACAGGCGGGAGCAAGACGCCGACCTGCTGTGGCGGGCGCTGGCCGACCCGACCCGCCGCCGGATCCTGGACCTGCTGCGAGAGCGGCCGCGGGTGACAGGGGAGATTGCCGCGCAGTTCCCGATATCGCGGATCGCGGTGATGCGCCATCTTGAGGTGCTGTCCGAGGCAGGGCTCGCGGTCAGCCGCAAGCGGGGCAGGCAGCGGTGGCACTACCTGAACACGGTCCCGCTGCAGAAACTGCACCGGCGGTGGGCCGAACCGGCGGCAGCCGGGTTCGCGTCCGCGCTGCTGCGGCTCCAAGACACCATCGAGGCTGAAGGCAGGCACATGGAAGCGATCCAGCCGACCATAGACCTAGCGCTGGACATCGAGATCGCCGGCACGCCCGCCGCGGTGTTCGCCGCGCTGACCAAAGACATCGGCGGCTGGTGGGGACACCCGTTCGTGACCGCCCGGGCCACCTCCCTGGCCCTGGACCCGCGCCTGGGCGGGCTGTTCACCGAGCGGTGGGAGAACGGCGGGCAGGTGATCGCGTCGGTCACCGGCTGGGCGCCGGACGAGCACCTGACGCTGACCGGCTCATTCCACATGGGCGTCGGCGTCGGCGTGGCCGCCTTCGACCTGGCCGAGTCTGGTGCTGGCACCCTGCTGCGGTTCTCGTTCCGGGCGATCGGCGTGGTGGATGCCGAGGTGGCCGGGGCCATGTCCCGCGCGTGGGCCGAGCTTACCGGCACCCGGCTCAAAGGGCTGGTGGAGACCGGGACCAGGCTCGGGATTGACCCCGATGAGCCGCACACGATCCGCTCCATCAAATAGGGGGAGCAACCGTGGCCGGGTCACTCCATCCGGCCGCGCCCGGTTCGCGTAACTCGATCCGACGAGCGAAAGGAACAGCGAAATGCCCACCGAAGTCGCGAGCACGGAATACGGCGTGATCATCCACCACGACGAGTGGAACACCCTGGAACTCAAGTGGCTGCCCACCACCAGGGACGCCACCGAGGCGCAGGCCAGTGACACGATGGCGCTGTTCGCCGCCGAGACCGAGAAGCGCAAGCCGCGGTTCCTCATCGTGGACACCACCGAGTTCGCCCACCGGTGGGCCGATGACATGATGACCTGGCGCGATAAGGAGATCATTCCCCGCTACAACGCCGGGGGTCCCGCGAAGTTCGCCTTCATCACCGGCGAGGGTGTTCCCTTCCCGACCGTCGAGTCCGGTGCCGACCCGGCACCCGACGGCCCCGCGACCTTCCCCACCGGGTGGTTCACCAGCCGGGACCGGGCCTACCACCGGCTGGCCGCGCCGGCCCGGCTCCAGGGACCGGCGCGACCAGCCGCCAAAACGGCACGATACTCCGGCATCTGCTTGAGGCCGCTGCGCGACCGCCACCCTTCATCACCACGTCAGAAGTGCGAGAGACCAAGAGAGGAGAAAGAGATGCCCGTCGCCTACGTCGACATTCCGGCTGGCGTGAATGACGGCGCCAAGAAGAAGATCTTCCAGGAGCTGTACGAAGAGATTCACCAGGCCTGGCCGATTCCTGATACGCGTGTCCTGATCAGAGAATGGCCGAACGAAGCGGTGAGCCAGGATGGCCGGATCGAGAACGTGCCGATGCGCCCGATCTGCACCCTTGCCGTCCCGCCGGGCCTCGAGCTCGCCGCCAAGCAGCGACTGG
>Ga0207684_10005051_pt1 | contig 12296 bp, 8 predicted proteins | sample KBSK5501metaG_FD_184342 | JGI IMG/M metagenome (GOLD analysis project Ga0207684, IMG submission 184342) | Corn, switchgrass and miscanthus rhizosphere microbial communities from Kellogg Biological Station, Michigan, USA - KBS K5-50-1 metaG... | ecosystem: Host-associated > Plants > Roots >... | reverse complement strand
GAGGCGCATATGTTTTCTCGCGATCTGTTCACGCGGATGCGCCCCGGTGCCTGCTTCATCAATACGGCACGCGAGTCTCTGGTTGATGAGGCAGCACTGAGCGCAGCGCTGGAGGAGGGAATGCTGTCTGGGGCGGCGCTGGACGTGCTAGAGCAGCCTGCTCACGGCGAGCGGCACCGTTTGCTCGACACGCCTGGCGTCATCATCACCCCGCACATCGGCGGCGCCACAACGGAAACGCTCGCCAGAGGCGCGCGCCGGGCTGTGGCTGCGGTAGCTAGCCTGCTGGCCGGGCAGGTCCCCGCTGACGTGCTGAACCCGCAGGTTCTGCACGCCGGAAGCGTGATGACATGACTAGTCGCTGCCCGCTGACCATTGACGCTGGCACCGGAAGCTGCCCGGCCGTGCAGCTCACCGACGCCCGCATAACGAAGCGTCCTGACCACATCCGGCGTGGCCGGATCAGCTCGCAACCGGGAGGCAGCAGTCATGGCCGACACCGATGATGACACCAGTGGCGCACGCTTCCGCCCGGAAGTGCCCGCGCCCAGTCATACCTTTCCGCTCAAAGGCTGCGGCGGCCTGGACTGGGGCATGCAGAGCAGGCTGGCCCGCATATTCCGGCCAGCCACCAGCCGCACGGTGATGCTCGCCATCGATCACGGGTATTTCCAGGGACCCACTACAGGCCTGGAGCGGGTCGACCTGTCCATCGTCCCGCTGCTGCCGTTCGCGGACGCGCTGATGACCACCAGGGGCATGGTCCGTTCTACGGTGCCGCCCGCGTCGCGCGCGCCCATCGTGCTGCGGGCCAGCGGCGGCCCCAGCATCCTCAAGGAACTGTCCGACGAGCATGTCGCGGTGAGCATGGAGGACGCCGCACGGATCAACGCCTGCGCCGTCGCCGTCCAGGTATTCATCGGCGGCGAGTTCGAGGCCCAGTCGGTGCACAACATGACGCGGCTGGTAGACGCAGGCCAGCGGTACGGGATCCCGGTGCTCGCCGTCACTGCCGTGGGAAAGGAGCTGACCAGGGACGCTCGCTACCTTCGGCTCGCCACCCGGATCTGCGCAGAACTTGGAGCGCATTTTGTCAAGACCTACTACTGTGCCGAGGACTTCGACACCGTCGCCGCCGGCTGCCCCGTGCCCCTAGTAATGGCCGGAGGCAAGAAGCTCCCCGAGTTGGACGCTCTGACCATGGCCTACCGGGCCGTCCAGGAAGGAGCCGCCGGAGTCGACATGGGCCGAAACATCTTCCAGAGCGATCACCCCGAAGCGATGATCCGCGCCGTCGCGGCAGTCGTGCACGAGTCCGTGAAACCCCACGCGGCGTATGAGAAATTCATGGTGCCGAAAGCACAGGCACAGGACTAGCCGAACAAGCCTGGCGCACAGACGCGATAACGTGTGGCCGTGCGGGGCCAGTCACAGCCCTGGGTCCGCTGTCAGATACTGAGCCTTGGTGATCGCGTGGGCCCGGACCGGGCGGTCGCACGTGGGATCGACCGTCTCCCGAGCGTGGCCTCGACCCGCTTTGCGACCGCGCTGAGCGTGCTCTCTTCCTGAGCGCACGCACGGAAGGCGCCCATGGCTGATACCGCCAGCTGCATTGCAGGCAGACCTTGGCCTTCGGCATCACCGATGATCAGCCGCAGGCCTACCTACGCTGTATTTATAGGTGACGGGTGCAGTCCTCGATGTTCGAGACGCACTGCGTGAACGCTGGTGCCGGCTCCGCTAGCTTGCCGATCGAGTCTGCCCTGCACCAGAACCCGTCACCGTCCGTGATAGCAAGCGGTTCGCCGAACCGCTTGCTTTGCCCAGATGCTGTCCGCCATATGTCCGTGATGCGTGGACCAGTCGAACGCGCCACCGCAAACGGCGGTGACCTGCACCGTCGGCTCGAACGTGTAGTCGATAACGGTCTGGTTAGATCTTCTCGCAGGTCAGCACAACATAAGCGAACGCAACACCGATCCGTGAGGAAGATCGGCCGACGGGTGAGAACCTGCCGCGCGTACAGTCGCCCTGGTAGAGGGAGCGGTTTGCAGACCGCTCGCTTCCGCCTGGCAGCGACGCCGGGACATGATTCCTAATCACCGCGCTGACCTGGTGATACTACGGGTAGTGACTGGTGGCAGGTGTTGGGTTCGAACCAACGTAGGCTGAGCCGACGGTTTTACAGACCGTTACCATCAGCCATCGGAAGGGCCGCTGATCTGGCCAGATAACCTTAACAGCCATGTGAATACCTGGCCCTGTCCGCCATATGTCCGTGCACGCAGCCGTCTTGGTGACAGTCGGCACGGACGGGCACGGACAGCGTCCGTACAAGCCGCCTGGCCTGCGGTTTCGTAATCTCTGCTCAGCTCAGCACCTCCAGGGAAGCGTCCACCGCGATGAGAAATTCCATGGCACATCGATGAAATCGGGTATATGCCGCAGCCGAGCGCCGGCGGATGCGGTGCACCGCGGGGCCAGCTGCGGCCCGTCGGGCGCGGCGCCGTATTCGACGGCGTAGTCGAGGATGATGCCGTCGTCGTTGCTGGCGACCTATAGCCGGACTCGGCCGGGCGGTCGATGCAGCCCTTGCGGATCGTCCGGGTCGTGCCGGCTGACCAGCCGGGTCGCGCCGTCGCGGGTCTGCCCCGCAAGCCGGGTCCGGGCCTGGGCCACGACCTGCGCGGGTGCGCCCGAGCATGTTGACCCGGTCGGGGCTGACCTCCCCGTACCCGCCCCGCACAGGGTCTCGACCGAGCAGGCCGCACGAAGAGGGCGCCTCACGGTCGAGGCCTGGGCCGCCACTCTCCAGCGTCCGCTCCACGGCCTTGCTTACGTGGATGGCAGTTCTTGATCGTCGGGCGAACGATGAGAGTGAGGAGTCCCGGAGTACGGGCACGCCGGGAGGATCAGCAGCCTGGGTTACGGCCGGTGGCGCTGGTGACACCGCTGTTGATGGATCGGTCGGTGCGTCTGCCTAGCCGGGAACGTATCTGTTCGGCGTCTGGGTGGTGCAGGTCCTCGAGGATGTCCAGGGCTTGCTGCCAGGCACGGCGGGCAGCGCCCGTGTCACCCGACGCCTGGTACGCATCTCCGAGGTGAGTGAGAATCTCGGTGCGTAGCTGCAGGTCGCTACTGTTGCCGAGGACTTCGTTGGCCTGCCGGCAGCAACTGATGGCCTGGCCGTGGTTGCCGAGGTGATAGTGGATGTAGCCAAGGCTGTCCAGGGCGCCGGCCTCGGCGACCGGGTTCCCCTGTTCGCGGAGCAGCCCGAGGGACTGCTCGCAGGAGTGGAGAGCTTTGTCATAGCGGCCGAGTTGGGCATAAAGGCAGCCGACCGAGTTGAGGGCGTTGGCTTCCCCCGACCGGTTCCTAGCCGCGCGGTACAGCCGCAGCGCCTGCTCTGCGTGGCTGAGTGCGTCATGCGTGTCGCCTTGCAACTCGCAGATCCGGCTGAGGTTGTACTGCGCCCGTGCCTGGAGGAGGCCATTGCCAAGCTGCTGGCCTAGCTCCAGCACCGAGGTCACGTGCGCCCTGCTCTCGGCGAAGGCACCCATACGCATGTGAGCCCGGCCCAGGTAGTGGTGAGCCTCTGCCTGCGCAGCACGGTCTTGGACCCAGGACGCGGCGGCCAGTGCAGCCCTCTGGGTCACTGCCAGGTCCTGCCAGTACCCAGCCCAGTCAAGGAAGATGGCCACAGCCCAGGGGAGCTGCCAGGCGTGAACGCTGAACTCGCGGTCAGCAGCGGCTTGACCGATGACGGCGAGCAGAACCTGGCGTTCGGCTCGGAACCAGGCCATCGCGTGCCGACGCTCGCCGAGCCTCTCGGGCCGCACCCGCGGCTGGGCTGGGTCCAGCGAGACAGACCCACGGTATGGGGCGATGAGGAAGGAAGCTTCATACGCCGTGTGCAGGTAGTGGTCGAGCATGCGGCGGGTGGCCGCGTGTCGCTGCGCTTGGAACAGGTCGCGGGCCTGTTCGGCGGCGTAGGCGCGGACCAGGTCATGGCAGGCGAACCGGCCGGGAGCATGTTCGGTGATGAGATGGGCATGCTTCAGCTCGGCCAGCGCCTGATCCGCTTGGACCTGAGCCACGCCCGCCAGGCTGGCTGCGGCCGGGGTGGTGATGTCGGGTCCCGGATGCACGCCGAGCAGCCGGAACATCCGTGCGGCCGGTGTGCTGAGCTGCCGGAAGGACCAGGAGAACACGGTGCGGACGTCGGTGGCCGCTTCCCCGGTGCTCAAGGCGTCCAGCCGTGCCCTGACGTCCCGCAACTCGGCGGCGGCCGTGGCCAGAGGTAGGCCAGGCCGGGCCGCAGCGCGGGCGGCGGCGATGCTTAGCGCCAGCGGCAGCCGCGCGCACAGCCGGATCAGTTCCGTTACCGTTGCGGGTTCCCCCGCAACACGTGAGCGGCCAAGCCGCCGGGCCAGCATTTCCTGCGCGTCGGCTTCGTCCAGCACATCCAGGCAGACCAGGTGCGCACCCTCGCCAGCGGCCAGCCCGGTGAGCTGGTTCCTGCTGGTCACCAGCACCAGGCACCCCGGTGCAGCGGGCAGCAGGGGCCGAACCTGCCCCGGGTCGTGAGCGTTGTCCAGCACGACCAGCATCCGTTTGCCGGCCAGCAAGCTGCGGTACAGGGCAGCCTGAGCATCCAGGCCAACAGGAACCCGTTCCGGCACGACACCCAACCCGTCGAGGAACAAGCGCACGGCCTCGGCCGACGTCATCGGCGAGTCGGACGGGCCGAAGCCGCGCAGATTCACATAGAGCTGCCCGTCCGGGAACCGGTCAGCAGTCAGGTGAGCCCAATGCACCGCAAGCGCCGTCTTGCCCACCCCGGCCAGCCCGCCGATCGCGCTGATCACCACTGCCCCGGGCGGGTCGCCGCCTGCCTGGTCCAGCAGCTGGGTCAGGGCAGACAGTTCGCCTGCCCGGCCGGTGAAGTACGCCACCGTGGCGGGCAGTTGCCGTGGCACCATCGGTGCCATGCCACCCGCCGCGCCCGGCTCGGCCCTGCCTGCCGCGCCCGGGCGAGCCCCCGGCACCGCTCCCGCCGCGGGCAGCCGGGCGGCCAGGGCCGGGTCGGCCCTGAGGATCTGCTGGTGCAGCGTTTGCAGCTCGGCGCCAGGGTCGGCGCCCAGCTCCTCGACCAGCATCGCGCGCAGGTGCTGGTAGGCGGCCAGCGCGTCGGCCTGGCGGCCGCACCGGTACAGCGCCAGCATCAGCAGCGCGTGCAGGTGCTCGCGCAGCGGATGCGCGGCGCACAGGTACTGCAGTTCGCCGGTCACCTCGGCGTGGTCACCCAGCCGCAAGCCGGCGTCGATGCGGGTTTCCGCCGCCTGCAGCCGCAGCTCCGCCAGCCGTGGAACCTCCCGCAGCGCCAGCGTGTCGGACTCGATGTCCGCCAGCGGCTCGCCGCGCCAGCACGACAGCGCCTCTCGTACCTGCCCGGCCGCCTCTTGCCAGCAGCCGCTGCGCGCAGCCGCCCGCGCGGATGCCAGCAGGTGCTCGAACCGGGCCAGGTCCAGCTCGCCGTCGGCGACGCGGATCAGGTACCCGTGGGGCTGGGTGCTGATCCGCTCCATCCCGGCCGGGCCTAACGCCAGCCGAAGCGACCGGATGTAGCTGCGGATGGCCACCGGCGCCGACCGCGGCGGCGCCGGTCCCCACAGCGCCTCAGTGATCGCGTCCACCGGCACCAGACGGTTGGCCTCCAGCAACAAGATCGCCAGCAGCGCCCGCTGATGGCCCCGCCGCACCGCTACCTCGGCATCCCCGCTGCGCACCACCAGTGGCCCCAGCAGGCCGAAGTCCATCGCCCCGGGCATTCGCCGGCCACTCCCGTCGCAGAATCGGTCTCCCGTGTTACCTGCGTTATACGCAGATATTACCGGGGCAGGGCAAGCTGTTTCCGCGCATAACAGTCAGATGCCCGTCGACTCGGATGCGGGAGGTGTCCAGGAAAGTGACCGCGGAGCCAGCGCAGACGGGGGCGCTTGTCAACGGGACGCTCAGCGTCACGCAGGGTCCTGGCCGCCGATCCGGCCATGAACTCACCTGCCTGGGTAGCGGCCCCATTAGCTCCCACCAGGTCGCTGACAGCCCCTTACGCCGCGGCGGCGACGGCCCTGGCCCGCTTCGCGGATCATCCGGCGGAAATCTTGCCAACCGTAGCGACTGGCCGCAGACCCTCGTCGAACGGCAGGGCTGCTTCGAAGCCACGGGCGGGTGCTTGGTCCAGGGTTGGTGAGCGGCTGCGCGGGCCTCTGATGGTGCCGGGCCGTGAGGCCTGGGCGGGTGGCTGGGAGTAGGAGGCATGTACTAGTGCCAGAGGGCAGTCGCGATGTCGGCGCGGCTAATGGCTTCGGACGGCCGGGTCAATCGCTGAGATGACCGGAGCGCAGGATTTGGCTGGTCTTGTTTCCCGGGAGGTACTCGGTGGCTTCTCGGCGGCGATGGTTGCCGCTGCCTTGGTCAGGCCGGCAGATTCGCACCGGCTCGGCGGCGAGAATCTTGACCACGTTAAGGCTCTGGCGGAAGTGAGGGATTGCTGGCCGCCTATTGTTGTGCACCGGCAGACGATGCGCGTCATTGGCGGGATGCACCGGCTGCGCGCGGCGCGGCTGCGCGGGCAGCCCATGGTCGAGCTGCAGTTCTTCGAGGGTGATGATGACGACGCATTCGTAGCTGCCGTGAAGGCCAATGTCGCGCACGGCCTGCCGCTGACGCTTGCCGACCGCAGAGCCGCCGCGGCCCGTATCGTCGGCTCGCACGCGCAGCGGTCAGACCGGTGGATTGGCGAGGTGACGGGCCTGGCCGGTGGCACGGTGGGCGCTATCCGGCGCCGGGTGAGCCCGTCTGCCCGGCCGGGCACGGCGCGCATTGGCCGCGACGGCTGGGTCAGGCCGCTCGAGATGGCCGAGGGCCGGCGCAAGGCGCAGGAGCAGATCACCAGCCGCCCGGAGGAGTCGCTGCGCGAGATCGCCAGAACGGCCGGGGTCTCGCCAGCAACCGTGAAGGACGTCCGTGACCGGATGCGCCGCGGAGAAAATCCGGTTCCCCGCGCCGCCAACGCCGCCCGGGCGGGCCACCCCGGCCAGGGCCGCAGCCATGCTAACGGCGAGGACCCTGGTGGCGCGCGAGACCTGGCCTGGTCGCTGGACCAGCTGAGCAAGGACCCCTCGCTGCGCTGCACCGAGTCCGGGCGGGCCCTGCTGCGCTGGCTCGAAACCCACGCCCGCGGTCCCCGCCCCGCCGCAGGACTCATCGACACAGTCCCTTCGCACTGCGGCTACCTCATCGCCGATATCGCCCGCAAGTGCGCCCGCGAGTGGCAGGAACTCGCGACCGCACTGGAACAACGCCTGCGTACAGGCGCACCCCAAGCCGACAGGAACACGCCCTCCTGGACAGCCACACCCCGCCGACCAACCGTCCTGATTTGCGCAATCGAGCAATGCAGCCCTCCTGAGCGCCGCATCGTCAAGCGCAAGCTGAAGAAGATCCAGTACCGGTCCCACCTGATCGACGACTGCCTCGCCGGGACCGGCCTGAAATCGGACCCTGGTGATCACATGGACACTACGAGTTCAACCTGGTTAGTGCGCCGAGAGAACGGGGTTGGCGTCATGGTAAGGGAGCGCCGCGTCAGGGCCGGGCTGACCCAGCGGGAGCTGGCTGCCGTGGCTGGGGTGAGCATCGGCGCGCTACGGGACCTAGAGCAGGGCAGGACCCGGTTCCCGCGCTGGGGAACGGTGGACGCGATCGCCGTCGCCTTTGGTATGGATCAGTATCAGCGCGCGGCGCTGGCGAGCGCGTGGAGTGGCGTACAGCCTGATGACCACCCAGGTTCCGGCGCGACGCAGGCCGAACCTCAGCGGAGCAGGGCAGGCGTGCGGATCGGAGTGCTGGGTCCTCTCACGGTGACCCGTTACCGCATGGACCTGAACCTGGGCTGCTCGTCGCGGCGGCAGGCGTTGCTCGGCTTGCTCGCTCTATACTGGCCCGCCGGGGTACCCCTGGATGTGATCGTTGACGTGCTGTGGGGCGAACGCCCGCCGCGTAGCGCAGTGACGGAAGTGCAGGCGCAGGTGAGCCGACTCCGGCGGCTGCTCGATCCCGGGCGGCCACCGCGGGCATGCGACGCAGCGGTGGCGCTGACTGGCAACGGTTACCGGCTCAGCGATCGCGTTGCCGTGGACGCGGAGGAGTTCCGGCTGCTGTCCCGGCACGCTGACGCTGCGGCCGCCCGGGGAGAGCTCAGGCTCGCGAGTGTGCTGTATGACCGGTCGCTGGGCCTGTGGCGGGGCCGGGTGCTAGCCGGGATCGATCTGCTCCAGGGCCTTCCGGCGGCCACTGAGGCTGCCCGTCGCTGGGCCGAGGTCATCCAGCGGTTGGCCCGCATCGCGGTGGCCGACGGCCGGTTCGAGGCAGTGCTGCCGCATCTGCAAAAGTTGTGCGCCAGCGAGCCGTTCAATGAGCAGGCGCATGCACTCTTGATGACCGCGTTGGCGGCGACCGGCCAGCAGGCCGCCGCTCTCCAGCTCTTCGGCGAGATTAGGTGCCGCCTGGATCGCGAACTCGGCATCCGTCCCTGCCCCATGCTCGTGGCGACCCACGTCCGGATACTCCGCCAGCAGCTCGGCTAGCCCAGTGATCAACGGCGAACGCGTTCGCCCACAGCGCCGGAGTTCCGGCCGGAGCCGTAGCGCCGCGGTGAACGGCGCGACGGCTCCGCCTCCGGTTTGCAGGTCAGGTCGTCTCGCAGGTAGGACCGTAGGCCACCGTGCTGGTCCCGTTGAAGACCAGAGCCTGGCAAACCTTGTAGGCGCCTGTGACGTTCGGGGAGTCGGAGAAGAACGTCTTGCCGCTGGCAATGACTCCTGATAGCCGCGACTGGTGTATCCGCCCGCCGCCAGCCGAATAGTACCGGACTCTTTCGGTCAGCCCGGTTTGCCCGTGATTGATATGAGCTTCCTGGTAACGAACACAGTGGTTTTGATACAGGATAAATCCGTGTAGCCCGTTATGGGAGCCCGTCTTGCTGTTGGTGGTCCCGCAGGTGACCAGCGGACTGCTCGGGGTAGCGATGTGCTTGAGCGATACGGTCTTGGCCGCGGTCTTTGGTTGGTGCGCGACCGTGGTCGTGGCATTCGCGGCTGGTGTCATCAGGCCGAGAGCCGGCACCGCGCCGAGAGCACCGATCGCGTAGTAACGAACCTTTTTCATTAGCGTTTCCCCTTATTGGCTGGGTTGAGGAGCCGGACGAGATTGCCGCGGCGGCATGCGAGGCGCCATGCCCAGCATGTGCCGCAGCGAGACTGTTCCGAGACTGTTCGTACGAAGGCATCACCTCCCCCTATGGGCGACCCGCGCGTCGCGCGCTAGGTACGGGTAATGTCGATCAGCACGAACTCCCACTGATCGGCTGGGGAGAAGGCGATTTTCATCCCGGGAGCCAAATTGACGATTCTGCTCGACGTGCCGTGAGTCAGCTCTAAGAATCCGGTGTTCTCCCCGGTGCTGGATCGTGAACACCGGGCCCACCCTGGTGGTGATCTCGCCGGTACCCTCGTAGCAGGCCTCACGGTCCGCGCCGTAAAGGACATTGAATGTCGTGATCTGGCACTTTACCTGCCCGATCGCCGGTAGCGATGAGGCGCTTGCGGCCCTCGGAATGACGGTACCACCGATCACCGCCGCACCCGTGAGCGCGAGTGCCGATATCGCGGCACGCCTGACGTTATAGTGAATTACTTTGCCCTCCTCGCCATCATGCACCCTTCCTCCCGAGTGACTTCGATCTCTGCTGCCTGCACGCCGACGGCAGGGATGCCGCCCAGCGGCTCCTGGGCACGCCCACTGTGTGGCGAAACAATCCTGCGCTGGGGTGCTGTGCACCTGCCAGGTACCGGTGCCGCGACGGCGACCAGCCGTCCGAGGGCGGCTGGAAGTGTGTCTGCGCTGGCTGGGCGCCAAGCCGATCTCAGCCTTTGCCGGCGGGTCAGCGTCGCAGTGCGCTGGGTTGACTACGGGACGGTCCGTACCTACGCGGTTTCGGTCGGCCCGCGGCATTGACGGCGGTCCGGGCGAATCGTAGCGTCCTGCCCGTGATAACGCCGTCCGCGGCCCGGCTACGGTCCACCAGGGCCAGCGGGCCGCACCAAGTCATCGGGAGGGAATCTTAATGGCGGACCAGGCGATACCTGCCTCGGCCAACGGTTCGCGGGTAGCCCACAACGCCGCCCAGCCGGTGAACTCCCCCGGGCCGCCGGTATTCGTGTTGTGCAATGGACGGTCGGGGTCGACGCTGCTGAGGTTCCTGCTGGACGCGCATCCGGACCTGGCCTGCCCGCCGGAAACCAACCTGCCCGCCATGGCGGGTCAGCTCGCGACAGTGTGGTCGCTGATCGAGGGGGCGCCCCTGTCGGCCGAGCGCGGCGACGAGCCGCCGGTCATCCCGGACGCGGCGATCGCCGGTGTGCGACGGACCATGGACGAAATGACCGGTTCCTACCTGGCGCGGCGCGGCAAGAAGCGGTACTGCGACAAGAGCCTGGGCACCGCCCGGTTCGCCGAGCTCCTGCTGCGGGTTTACCCGGAGGCAAAGTTCCTGTGCTTGTACCGGCACCCGATGGACGTGATCGCATCCGGTATCGAAGCCTGCCCGTGGGGCCTGAGCGGCTACGGATTCGACCCGTATATCGCGAGCACGCCGGGCAACGTGGTGTGGGCACTGGCCAGCTTCTGGGTGGACAGCGCCGGGGCGACCCTGGCCGCCGAGGAACGGTTCGCTGCCTCCTGCCACCGGGTACGGTACGAAGACCTCGTCGCGGAGCCTGAGGCGACCGCCAGCCGGATCTTCGAGTTCCTCGGCGTGCCGGGGCAGCCAGGCATATCCAGCCGCTGCTTCTCACCGGAACGGGAGCGGTTCGGCCCCGCAGATTACAAGATCTGGCACACTTCGCAGATCAGCGGGACCTCGGTGGGCAGGGGCTGGTCGGTACCCGCGGGCATGATCCCCGAGCCGGTAACACAGGCGATCAACGAGCTGACCGGCAAGCTCAGCTATCTGCCGGTGGACGGGAAGTGGGGAACCGCGGCGGTGCCCGCCGACCTGCGGGTGGACGGCAGCCGGTCCCCCGCCCTGGCAGCTGGCGCACCGATCGGCGAGCTGCCCGGATCCGCAGTCGTCGGCGACAGCCTCAGCGCCGGCCTGGCCCGTATCGACAGCGGCTTCACCCAGCGCTGGGGAGCCTGCGCCAGCGAGTCCTTCATGGTCGTCGCCATGCCCCCAGCCGGGGCGGGCGGTAGCCGGGAGAGCCGGTGGCGGGTCGACCTGACGGCCGGAACGGTCACTGCGGTGGCCGCAGTAGCTGCTGACGCGACTGGCACGCTCACCGAGGGCGAAGATACCGCCTGGGACATCGTCGGCTCAGTTGATGCCTGGCAGGCAGTCCTGGCCGGCCGCGCCAACCTTGGCGTGGCGATGCGCCGGTGCGAGCTCCGGTACTGCGAAACCGGCGAGGCGGAGCCTGTCGCCGCGGACCTCCGGATCGCCATGCTCGCCGAACTGCTCGGCATCGCTCCGTCGTGGCAGGCTGCCGCGCAGCTGGCCGACCGGACACCGGCGACGGTCGGCTCCTGACTCGCCATGCGCAGAACTCGCCCTGCCGGGTCCCCGATGCGGCTGGCGGCCCGGCCGTCCGCCGCGATTGCCGCCGGGGCGGTCCGCACCGACGACATCGGCAGCCGTTCGCCAGCCATCGTGCTGGCGTACGCCTACTCAGGTGCCACACGGATCGCGGACTTGCTGTCCGGCAGCCCTTGCCTCGCGTGCACCTCCGGCCGCCAGGACTTTTGTTCCACCGGCGACTACACCGAGCGCACGGTGCCGCTCGACGCCGAGAGCCGCCGCGCGCTCGAGACCGTCGTCACGATCGTCGGCGACGCACTGCGGGAGGGCTTCCTGCCCGCGGCGCCGGCCGCGGGCAAGTGCGCCTGGTGCGACTATCGCGCCGTCTGCGGCCCGTACGAGGAGATCCGTGTCGAGCGGAAGCCACGCGAACGGTTGGAGCCGCTCGAACGGCTGCGGAGGCTGCCGTGAGCGCCGGGCACGTGCTCGCGGACCAGGGCGAGCGGGACCGCATCCGCACGGACCTCGACACGACGCTGGTGGTCGAAGCGGCGGCGGGGACGGGCAAGACGAGCGCGCTCGTGTCGCGCATGGTCGCCGCGATCGCAGCCGGACGCGCGCGGCTCGATCGCATCGTGGCGGTGACCTTCACCGAAGC
>Ga0207684_10005050_pt1 | contig 12297 bp, 11 predicted proteins | sample KBSK5501metaG_FD_184342 | JGI IMG/M metagenome (GOLD analysis project Ga0207684, IMG submission 184342) | Corn, switchgrass and miscanthus rhizosphere microbial communities from Kellogg Biological Station, Michigan, USA - KBS K5-50-1 metaG... | ecosystem: Host-associated > Plants > Roots >... | reverse complement strand
GGCAATTCCTGCTTAAATACAAATAGGTCGCGAGGTGGCCATTTCATACACCACCTCCTGGGACGTGGCCCCGGTACGCGACGCACAGGCCGGCCCAGTGCTCCAGCGTCTTCTCCGGAACCGACACGTTTGCGTCATGGTGAAACAATAGGTAAGGGGGCGTTTCTATAGAAATCCGGTGACTGGGTGACAGCGGCCGCTCCGATAAGGGAGCGAGCGATGGCGACCGCCGTTGAGCTGCATGACTCGCACACGGGGGACCACGACCGGACGCGTCATGAACTGTCACGACCACTGATAGTTCCCGGCGTCATGGGAGACGCCGACGCCGTTGGCGTGCGACATGATGTGCCAGACGCAGCGCAACATCGCCAGCGGCTTCATCGATGCCGCCACCATGACGACGCTCGATGGAGTCCCTACGCTGGGGCTCTCTAGGACGGCTCGTCTTCCACGCTGTGGGTCGATCCGGCGAGCTACCTTCCAATCCAGGCCATCACGACGCACCAGAGTGGAGGGACCGAGGAGACGACCTTCACCTGGCTCCGTCGAACCTGGTAACCGGACGCCGCGCGGAACCAGGTTCGCGTCCCCGCGCCGCATCTTAGCAGTCGTCATGCGCACAAGTTAACCGGGCTGCCAGGGTAGTACGGATGCCGGTTTCTGCTGCTCAGGCGGCACGCGATGCGCAACGGCGCCGACAAGCCCGTTACTGAATTGAGACACTCATGCTGGTGCGCTAGGCGGACCGTCGCTCGCCGGGCCCGGGGGCATCTTCTCTGACGCACCCACCGTCCTGACCAGATCTCTGCCGGTTAGCCTGTCCCGATGGGAACGGAAGGATGGTCGTGGCCAAGAGCAACCGCCGTAAGAGGCAGGACCGCGACAGGGCAGCTGCCAAGCGCGCCGAACAGGCGCGGCGCCGCGCGAAGGCCGAACGCGAGCAGCAGACAGCCGAACGCTACCGGCGTTTGCTCGATCCGCTGACCAGCCCTGCCGATGTGGCTGGAATCCTTGCGGCGGAGCTGCCGGACTCGCTTGCCGCTTGCGCGATGATGCAGATCCGGCTGAGCTCTGGAGTCCCGGGCGAGGAGATAGCCCAGACGGCGCGTCTGATGTTGGCGTCCGTCACGGGGCCGCCCCCGATCGGGATGCTCGCGGTCGCCGCGTGGGCGGCGCATATCACCGGAGACGAGGATGCCGAGCACGGGTATGCCAGCGAGTTGCTCTCTCGGGTGGATGCCGTCGATGACCCGGAACTGCGACTTGAGGTGATCCGCGCGGCGTCGGTCAGGGGGCATCCTGGTGAGGCGTGCGAACTGATCGAGCCGTACCTGCGCGGGCGCCCCGACGACGAGCTGGCTGCTGGAATCTACGCCGAGGCGCTGGCAAAGGCGCACACAGAAGCCGAGCCCGGTGAGCGGGAGCGAGCCGCTCTGACCAGGTACGGCGACCGGTCTGGCAGCGAGGCGCTACGCGAGGCGATCGATGCCTTCCAGGGCCGGACGGAATGGGGCGCGACCGTCAGGAAATGGACGGACGAGGAACGGTCCAGATCGGAGGCTGAGTACTGGGATGCCGCCGAACGCGATCAATTCGACGCACTAGCCGTCGAGGTTGCGGTCACATATCCCGTTGCCGGTGTTTCCGGTTCCCCAGAAGCCGACGGAGCTGCTTCTGACGACGATCCGGTGAACACCCCGTTGCGGGCGTTCGCGGCGGACCCGGCGACGCCGGGGGAACTAGCGGCGCGGGCGTCGGAATGGGACCGGCACGTGCGGTTCGGGATCTGGCAGGTGCAGGAGCCGAAGGCGGTGCCGGGCGTGTGGTGCACCGAGCTGGTTTCTGGCATGCGCCGATACACGCAGTTCCCGGCGCATGCGCTAGATGACGCGGCACCATGGTCGGTCTGGCTGGGCGCGCTGGTGCCGACGGACGGGATCTGGCGCAGCACAGGGAACGGGATCTGGCTCAGTCCCCTCGAAGGCGACGCGGTGGCGGAGTACGCGGAGCAGGCAGTGTGGCACGTCCTTGAGGAGTTGTCGGGCTTGCCGCGCGACCGGCTCCCCGGAGCCGGTGAGATCAGGTTCGGGCAGGCCGAGCCGTACTGCGTACGCTGGGAAACCGGCGAGGAGCCAGAGCAGGAGTTCGGGGAGAACATCAGTCCTGTCATCGCGCGGCTCACGACCGTGCTGGCTTCCCGGGTCTGGTGGAAGCGGTCGGTGCCGGTGGCGCTGACGAATACCGACGGTGAACTCATGATGCTCATCGACGCGACGGTCGCAGTCAGCGGTGACGTGACCGAGCGGTTGTCCGCGCGTTCGGACTTCGGGGAAGAAGAAGGCGGTCAGGACGGCCAGCTCGTCTGGTGGGGCGACCAGGTCATGGGACCGTCCGACGAGCCCCTCGTGATGCACTTCCACCAGGACGGATCCGCCCACCTGCTGGACCCGGCCGAGGACGCGGAGCGCCTGGTGCTCGGCCGGGTAACGCCGGACAGGGACCGGGTGCGGGTCCAGGTGAACTCACATCGCCGACTGGCGAAGCTACTGCAGATCCTCGCGGATATCGGTGCGGAGCCGGAGGTTGCCGAGCAGATGCAATCCGAGCCGTCGCTGGACTTCGCCTGGGGCCCAGTGCCCGATGGCGGCTCATCGGCACGGGAATGGGAGAAAGCCTGGCTGGAACAGTCTGTGGCCGTGCTGGACTTCCATTCACCGCGGCACGCCGCAGCGAGCGCCGCCGAGGGCAACACGGCCGAGGCACTCCGGCTGGAGAGCCTGCTGCGCCAGCTCGAATACCAGGCTGGGCTAGCCGCCGCGCGCGGCGAACGACCGATCGACACCGAATGGCTGCGCACCGAACTCGGCCTCACCGCCCCGCTCAGCGAACGCCTGCCATAGTCGCGGACAGGGTGTCCCAGCCGGCCTCGTGGCAGCCGAGCCAGCTCGCTTCGCGCCAGGCCCGACCGAGTGGCGACAGACGACCCTTACGGCCAGCGATTAGGCCATCCGCGCTGGCGGATACACCGGGGTGGCCGGGGCCGGTCGGCGGCCTGGTGGCGGTGGTTACGGTCCGGTGACGGCGATTTCGGTGCCGCGGCTGGATCGGGTCATGGCGGGGGAAGCGGAGACGGTGCCCGGCGGTGCGATCTGGGCGCCGTACCAGGTGGAGGTGCCGTCGTAGGACCAGTAGTAGCGCAGGCTGCCGTCGGTGGCAGTGACGGCGATCTCCTCGGTGTAGTTGCCGGCGACCATCGCGGGGGCGCCTTGCATGGTGCCCGGCCCGGCGACCTGCTCGGGGTGCCAGGTGGAGGTGCCGTCGGCGGCCCAGAAGAACATGATGGAGCCGCCGGGGCCGGGCGCGGCGATCTGGATCCCTCCCTAGGAGTGGGTCATCGCTACCCCGCCCCAGACGGTTCCCGGCCCCGAGACCTCCTCCGGGTGCCAGGCGGTGGTGCCGTTGATAATCCAGTAGAACCACGGGCTGGCGTCAGGGGCGATGTAGGCGACGTCGGTGGAGCTGGCGTCGGCCACGATCGCGGGGGTGCCGACTGCCAGCGATGGCCCGGCGATCTGATGGGAGCCCCAGGTCGGGGTGCCGTCGATGTTCCAGTAGAACCACAGGCTGTCGTCGGTGCCAGTGGCGGCGATCTCGGTGGCCGTGCCGGTCCGGGCCATCGCCGGGGCATTCTGCGAGGTCCCCGAGGTCGAGACGTCCTCGCCGCGTTCGGGCGGCACGGGTGAGCCGCCGGCTTCCCAGTCGTAGGTCAGTCCGTTGTAAAACGTCAACGCGATTTCGGTGCCGCCGCTGTAGGGGGTCAGGGCCGGGGCCCCGGTCACGGCGGGGGATACGGCGCCCCAACTGTCGTTCCGCCACCAGGCCGTCGAGCCGTCCGTGTTCACCCAGGTACCGAATCCACTCCCGTCAGCGCGCGTGGCGGCGATGACGGTACCGCCGTTGTAGCGGGCGATCGCCGGCGCCATGGAGCATGACTCGCCAGTGGCCGGGGTGACCGGCGTGACGGGCCAGTCCGGGGAGCCGTCGTAGTTGACGTAGTACCGCAGGTTGCAGTTCCCGCTGGCGTGGGCGGGCACGGCGCCCAGCAGCGCGGCGGCCAAGGGGACGGCGACGGCGGCGGCCAGGATGAGCCCGCGGCGCGCGCGGACGCGGGCGCGGGTAGCCCGGGTCGGGTGAGTGGCCATGGTGTCCTTCCGTGGCGGCCGGTCGCTACTGGGTGAGGCTGGCGATCTCGTAGGTGCCGCTCGAGGTCGTCATCGCGGGGGACGCGAAGGTGGTCCCCGGGCCGGAGAGGAGTTGCGGGTGCCAGCTGGCTGTCCCGTCGTAGGCCCAGTAGAACCACAAGCTGCCGTCGGCGCTGGTGGCGGCGATCTCCATGCTGCCGCCCGCGCTGGTCATCGCCGGCGTCCCGGACACCGATCCCGGCCCGGCGACCTCCTCCGCGTGCCAGGTGGGGGTGCCGTCGGCGGCCCAGTAGAACCACAGGCTGCCGTCCGGGGCCGCGGCCGCGATCTGGATCGCGCCGCCGGAATGGGTCATCGCCTGCCCGCCCGCGGCGGATCCCGGCCCGGCGACCTGCTCCGGGTGCCAGGTGGGGGTGCCGTCGGCGGCCCAGTAGAACCACAAGCTGCCGCCCGGCCCGATCGCCGAGATCTGGACCCCGCCGTCGCCGACCGTGACCGAGGGAGCGTCGACCGCCTTCCAGGTCCCGGCGACCTGCTCCGGACTCCAGCCCGGGCTGCCGTCGGAACTCCAGTAGAACCACAGGCTGCAATCGATACCGGTAGCGGCAAGCACGGTGCCCCCGCTCGACCGCGCTATCCCCGGCGCCCACGGCTCCAGCCTCAAACCCGTGCTCACCTGGCTGCCCTGTCCGATTCCTGGATAGCCGTTCGGTATCGTCTGCGAGTACAGGTCCTCGCCGTACACGCCGTTGCCAGCGGTTTCGGCGCTCTCGACACCGTTGCTGTAGGCGGTCAGGGACGGCGGCCCCACCATGCCCTCGCTAGCGGAGGCCCAGACTCCGCCCCACTCCCAGTACGGCGAACCGTCAGGGTTCCGGAGCGTACGGAAGCCGTACGGGGACGTCGGCGCGGCGCCGATCAAGGTGCCGCCGTTGAAGCGGGCGATCGCCGGCGACGTGCCGCACGACAGCGGCGCCCCGCTCGAGATCACCGCGTCCACCCAGGACGAGGTGGAATCGAAGGGGGTCCACCAGTAATGCAGGTCACAGCCGCCGGCGGCCCGGGCGGGCGGGGCGCCCAGCAGCACCGCCGGCAGCACCCCGGCCAGCGCGGCCGGCACGACCAGCCAGCGGCGCAGCCGGGCCCGCGCGGAACTGATGGACACAGTCACGGCGTGATGGGCCTTGTCCCGCGGACCCTTGCGTCCCATCATGTGCTTCCTTCCAGAGGGCTCCCCGGTGGGCGCGGCCGAGCGGGGTTGGTATCCCTGTTGTCCGCCTGGTTCGTTACAGGAAGCTTGCAGATGGCTTGACTGCCTGGTCCGGGCTTGGTTTCGCTACTGCTGGGGGCAGGGCGGCCGGCCAGGCCTGGGGTGCCGCCGGGCGAGGAGGGCCGCCTCGTGGAGTTCCGGATCCTGGGGCCGCTGAAGGTGGCGGACGGGGGGCGGGTCGTCGATCTGGGCGGGCCGCGCGAGCGCGTCCTGCTGGCCCGGCTGCTGGTCTCGGCCAACCTGGTGGTGTCCACGGACCGGCTGGCCGGGGACCTGTGGCCGGGTGAGCCGCCGGCGCACTGGCTGGCGACGTTGCGGGTCTACATCTCGCGGCTGCGGCGGGCGCTGGGCCCGGGGGCGGCCGCGGTGCTGACGGAGCCGCCCGGGTACCGGCTCAGGGTGGCCGCCGGGCAGCTGGACGCGGACGCCTTCGAGCGGCTGGCGGCGGCGGCGCGGCGCGACCTGGCGCAGGGCCGGCCTGAGGCGGCCGCGGCCGGGCTGCGCCAGGCGCTGGGCCTGTGGCGGGCCCGGCGCTGTCCGGTGCGGCGGACTTGCCGTTCGCCCGGGCCGATGCGGCCCGGCTTGAGGAGGCCCGGCTGGGCGCGGTCGAGGACTGGGTGGAGGCCGAGCTCGGCTGCGGTAACCACGCCGGCATGGCCGCCGAGCTCGACGGGCTGGTCGCCAGCTACCCGCTGCGGGAGCGGCTGCGGGGGCAGCGGATGCGCGCCCTGTACCGGTGCGGCCGGCAGGCCGATGCGCTGCGCGCCTACCAGGAGCTGCGGGCCTACCTGGGCGAGGAGCTCGGGCTGGAGCCGGCCGTCGCGCTGCGCGAGCTCCAGGCGGCCATCTTGCGCCAGGACCCCGCGCTGGACTGGCATGCGCCGCCGCTGGTGACAGGCCCGGCACCGCCCGCTCCCGCGCCGCCGGGCATCCCGGCCTGGCCGGCCGGGGCACCGGTCACCCCGGGCCGATCGGCCAGCCCGGCGCCGGGCGCCGGCCGCGCCGGTGGCCGGCTGCCTGCCGAGACCACGTCGTTCATCGGCCGGGAAGCCGACCTGGCTGCCGTCGGGAAAATGCTCGCCGCCGGCCGGCTGGTGACGCTGACCGGGCCGGGCGGGTCGGGCAAGACCCGGCTGGCCCGCCAGGCCGGCGCCGCGGCCGCGGCGGAGCATCCCGGCGGGGTGTGGCTGGCGGACCTGGCCCCCGTCGGCGGCCCGGACCTCGTCATCCCGGTAGTGGCTGCCGCCCTGGCGGTCACCGAAGAACCGGGCCGCCCGCCGTGGTCTTGCCGGCGTCGTAGGCATTCTTGCTAATGGCGCCCGTACCGGGCTGTGCATCCTCCAGAGGAGCGTGACGGGCGAGCGCATTCGGAGCCTGCCGGGATGCTTCCGCACTCGCGCCCCGCTATTACGTCAGGCGAGATGGAACCTTCAACGTGGTTCCTAGTGTCTGGAGTTCTGCGCGATGGTGAACGGGGGCCGCCCCTCCCGGTTAATCGGGCAGGCTGCCCCAGGGCGCGGCGCTTCATGACCCGGCCAAAGAACTGTCATTTCCGGGTTACGCCTTGCCCGCGATAGTGCCCTTTGCGGCGCGTCTGCTGGGAATGGGGACCGGCGGGTGACATGAAATGGCGGGCGGGCAGCCGCTCGCCGGGGTCTGCCGGTGGCCCGGCCCCGGGAGCTGCCGCCCGTCCGGTCGTTCAGTTTGCGTTGCCGTCCTGGAGCCGGTGAGCCTGCTCGATGACCTGCTGCAGCACGCGATGGGCCGTGGCCAGGTCCTCTTGGGCGATGCCGGCAAAGACTTCCCTGGTGTTGGGGGCGACTGTTTCGGTCAGGCTGCGGAACAGCTCGGCGCCTTCCGGGGTCAGCTGGGCAGGACCGGGGCCGTCCTTGGCCGTGCCGACGGCTAGCCCGCGCGCTTGGAGCCCGGCGAGCAGTTCGGCGACCGCGGCCGGGCCGAGCGCGAGCTGCCGCTGGCCGGCGAGGTAGTCGTGCAGGCTCGCCGGGGATTGGAACGGGCCGCGTACCGCGAGGACCCGAAGGACGACGTACTGGCGGCTGGTGGTGCCGGTTCCGGCAAGGGCCTGCTCGAGCAGGCCCTGGACGGCGCCTTGTGCTTCGGCGATGTCCTGGCCGGTGAGGGCGGGTGGCTGGGTCATGAGTTCTCCTGTTATTGTCGGTTCGCCTGCGGGCGGCTGCGGGCAGGCGGGCGAGTGGGTTGTCAGTTCCGGGGTTCTGTCCTGGTGACCGGGGACATCAGGAAGATGAGCAGCGCGGCGGCCGCGAACACGCCCGCGTCGCAGTAGAGGGTGTCGCGCATCGAGATCGCCGCGGGGTGGCCTGACAGCAGGCTGAAGAAGATGGCGCCGAGGACGGCGACACCGACCGAGTTGCCGGCCTGGATGACCGCCGACTGCAGGCCGGAAGCGGAACCCGCGCTGGACGGCGGGACGTCTGCCAGGATGAAGTCGGTGAGCGGGGCGACGGTAAGGCCAAGTCCCAGCCCGAAGACGGCCAGTGGCGGCACGATGTCCCAGATGCTGAGCGCTGTGGGGTGGCCTCTGGCTATCTGTGACAGCCAGATGACGCCGCCCGCCGACATCACGCAGCCGGCCTGGAGCACGGTCTGCCCGAGCCGTTTCGAGGCGCCGACGGAGATCCCGGAGCCCGCCACCAGGGCGAGCGCCAGCGGGACGAGCGACAGTCCCGCCCGGAACGGGCTGTAGCCGAAGCCGGACTGCAGGTAGATCATCAGGATGAAGGCGGTTGCGGTGACGCCGCCGAAGAACATCAGGGTGACCAGCAGCCCGTCGGAGAAACCGCGCCGCCGCAGCAGCGGCAGGTCGGCCAGGACGGACCTTCCTTGGCGGCCGCGCCGCTGCTCGACCAAGGCGAACGCGCCGAACGCCGGGACGCCGAGCCCGAGCAGGAGCCAGCCCCAGGCGGGCCAGCCCGCCGAGCGGCCCTGGATTACTGGGAAGACGAGCAGGAACACGCCGAGCGCCCCGGTAAGCGCGCCCCCGATGTCGAGCTTGGGCGCCGATGGCGCCGCAGATTCCTCCACCCATACCCGGGCGGCGGCCAAAGCGGCGAGCCCGATGGGGATGTTGATCAGGAAGATCGGCCGCCAGCCGAGCGATGCCACGTCGGCGTTGATCAGGCCGCCGCCGATCAGCGGCGCCACGACCCCGCCCATCCCGGTGACGGCGCCGAACAGCCCGAACGCTGCCGCCCGCTGCCGGTCCGGGAACAACACCGTGATGCTGGCCAGGACCTGCGGCAGCATCACCGCGGCGCTCAGTCCCTGCAGCACCCGGCTGGTGATCAGGAACGCCGGGTCAGGCGCCGCCCCGGACAGCAGCGAGGTCACGATGAAGGCGGCGAGGCCGTCCACGAAGACCCGCTTGCGGCCCCAGATGTCGCCGAGCCGTCCCCCGGTCATGAGCGCGACGGCGAAGGCCAGCGAGTACGCCGCCACGACCCACTGGACCTGGGCTTCGGACGCGCCGAGGTCCTTGCGGATCGAGGGAACCGCGACGTTGGCCATTGTGACGTCCATCAGCTCCATGAACACCGCGACCAGCATGACCGCGATGCCTAGCCATGTTCGCCGGCTGACCTGCACGGCTGGTCCCGCGGCAAGCCGGTCGGCGGTCTTTGTGTAGTTGGATTCCACTGTGCCTCCGGCGCTGCTTGATGACTCCTTGTATAATAAACATAGACATTATAAACATGTCAAGTATTAAGGTTGCCATGTACATTAAGGACGTGAGCAGCACCGAGACCGAGGTCCGCGCCAATGTGGGGTTCCTGATCTGGCGGCTGTCCATGCGCTGGCGCGCCGCGATGGACCGGGCGCTCGCGCCGCTGGGCCTCACCCAGGCGCAGTACGCCGTGCTCGCCCCGCTGTACGGCATATCCCGGGGCGGTGCCCGGCCCAGCCAGCGGGAACTCGCCGACCTCACCGGCCTCGACCCGGTCTACGTGTCCAAGCTGGTGCGCGCGCTGGAGCGCGACGGGTTCGTCACCCGCTCGGTGAAGGCGGCCGACCCCCGCGCCGTCGAGCTGGCGCTGACCGCCCACGGCGCGGCAGCCGTCCAGGAAGGCGTGAAGGCCGTGCATGATTTGCGCGAGCGGCTGACCCGGCCGCTTGGCGGCAACGACGGTGCGCGCACCGCGGAACTGGCCCAGATGATCCGCGAACTCCTCGACGCACCTGAAGCCGACCACTGACCGTCCCCGGTGTTGTCCCACCCCGTCGCGCAACGTCCCGGCGGCGAGCTAACCAGACCACAATCAGCCCGTGCCGGCAGGTGTCGCGCGTTCACAGGACTCAGAGCGCAGAATGCCGTGATCTGGCCGGCCGCCGACCCCGACTACTGCCGGCACTTAGGCGAGCAGAACGAGTCCTCTTTGCTGGTGCTGTCAAGTGGGTGTCGGGTTTTTCTTCGAAGTCGTACCCACCGGGGCCTTCCTCGCGGCCGGGTGCGGCCGTCGTCTCGCCGTACCTCCAGGTCGTTCGTCCGCGCTTGGCTCCGGGCGCTCCACCTGGGCCTGCCGCTTCGCCGACGGCTCAGTGGCAGCGACCGGGGAATGCCCGGCCCTGCCCCGGGACTCCGTCCGGCTGGACCGGGGGCCAGAAGGCGGGCCGGCTGTTGTGCCGGGCCGTATCGTGGTGTCAGGCCCGGGAGTGGCTTGCCCGAAGAGCCGGCGTGCGGGGTGTGAGCCGGCCGCGCTGGATGCAGAGTCGTTCCCCGGTTGCCCTCCCGGGCCCGTGACGGAGGCTTCCGCGGCTCGCCGGGCGTCGGCCTGCAGGCGGGCGAAGATGGCGTCGCTGATCCGCCGCTGGAGGGACCGCAGCGCTTCCTTGTGCGTCTTCCCCCCGGCCAGCTTCTTCTCGTAACAGGCGCGGCCGTCGCTGTGCCGGTGCCGGATCCAGTTGATCGCGGCCATGTGGATGGCATGGCTGACGCGCCGGCTGCCGCGCAGCGGCAGCCGGCGGACCGTCCGGTTCCCGGAGGACGCCCCGGCCGGGGCGGTGCCGTTACAGGCGGCGAAGTGATCGCGTCCGGGGAAGCGGGCCACGTCGGTCACGTCACCGGCGATGGTGCCGGCGACCACCGGGCCAACGCCGAAGACCTGGGTGAGGGTAGTGCCGGAGGCCCTGACCGCGGCGGCCAGCTTCTTGCGGGTGCCGCGCAGCTGGGCGTCCAGGCGGCGCAGGCCGGCCAGGAACTCGGTGGCGAGCCCGGCGCGAGCCTGGGCCACGGCACCGGACGGCGCGGCCTGCTCCAGGATCTCCGCAGCCTGAGCTGCGGAGATCTCCTTCGCAAGGCCGCCGGGGACCAGGTCGCAGAGCACGGCGTGCAGCCGGCAGGCAACCTGGTTGCGGGCCCGGCCCAGGTCCCGGTGCCGCTCAGCCCGCACCTTCAGCACCGCCGGGTAGTCATCGGCGGTCACCGGACGGCAGGCCCTGGACCGCAGCGCCGCGATCGCCGCCGGCAGGGCATCGTCCGGGTCGTTCTTGTTCGTGTCCCCGGCCTGCAGCAGGCGCACCCTGCAGGCCAGCTCCGGCTGCACGTCCAGCACCCGCTCGCCCGCCGCGGCCAGCTGCCGGGCGAGCAGCCGGCCCAGCCCGCGGGCACCCTCCACCGCCCAGGTCCGCTCCGGCCACACCGCCGTCCACGCGACCAGCTCCCCGGCCCGGGCGGCGCAGGCGCGCACCCGCAACTCGCCCAGCGGCTCCTCCGCCAAGCCGGCTGCCACCGCCGTGTGCGAGCCCTTGTGCGGGTCCGCACCGATCATCACTGCCGCCATCAGCATCCTCCAAGTCGCTCACCGGGAAGGGAGAACGTGGCGGGCATGCCTGATTCCAGATCTGCCAGGACTCGCACCTCTTTCGAGCCACGCCACGGCGAGACCCGGCAGGCTGGCACCTCGTTCTAAAGCCAGACCGCACGCGGCCGGCAGGCGGTTCGAGAGCCAGCCCGTCAGACCTCACGAACGCTACGGCACAACCGCAGCATCCTCAGTCACAATTAGGCGGCTCGGGCATCCGTCGATTGGTCTGAGCATGCGAAATCATCGTCGCGTCCGGTGACGGGCCGGGGTACGTGCGCCGGTACCGGTGACGTGGCTGGCGCGAGTGCGGGCGCGCGGTCAGGCGGCGGGGCTCCTGACAAGCCGGGCGGATCGCCGGTATCCCCAGGTGGCGGCCGCCAGCAGCAAACCCCAGACAAGAAACCAGGGATCCCACAGCGCTAGATGCCAGCGAAGCGCTGTCCAGTCCGGCGCGGAAGGCCTGATGGCGCCGGTCTCAGCCAGCGCTTCGCCGGCTACCTCGACCACGCCGTAGAGGATGAGCAGGGCCGAGCCGGCCAGCCCGGCCATGGACAGGGCGCGCCGTGGCAGGCGCTGCCCCCACGGCATGACCATCGCCAGGGCCAGTAGCCCGCCCGCGGTCTTCAGCAGCACGGTGACGGTGATCACCGCGTCCGCCGCGGCACCACCGGAGCGCGCCATCGTCTGCGCAATGCCGCCGACGGTGCTCAGCCCGGCCGTGCCGCCGGCAGCCCAGTAGAGGCTCACCGCCGCGTAGCCAAACGCGGCGGCCGCCGCGCCGTAGGCAGCCCCGCGGGCGAGCGGCACGGCCTTGATCATCAATTCTCCTCGGGGCCAGACCTGGAGCCGGACGCGTTACCGGCCCATCACAGATGAGGGTGTAGCGGTCGGCGGCGCGTTCGACAGCGACACGGCAACCGGCTTGATGCCGATTGCGCACCGCGTCGCGGGTGTGCGATCATTCCCGTGATCGTGATCCATC
>Ga0207684_10005038_pt1 | contig 12309 bp, 10 predicted proteins | sample KBSK5501metaG_FD_184342 | JGI IMG/M metagenome (GOLD analysis project Ga0207684, IMG submission 184342) | Corn, switchgrass and miscanthus rhizosphere microbial communities from Kellogg Biological Station, Michigan, USA - KBS K5-50-1 metaG... | ecosystem: Host-associated > Plants > Roots >... | reverse complement strand
GGTGGCTGCGGCACAGGGGCAAGCAGAGCGAGCAGGGCGGCTGTTCGGGGTCGCTGACCGCCTGCTCCTTTCTGCCAGCATCTACCGAGATGACGTGAACAGACGTGTGGCTGCGGCCCGCGCGCACGTGGATGCGGCAGCGTTTACGATCGGATGGACTGCGGGGCAGGCGATGACAGTGGAGCAGGCAGTCACCGATGCGTTACAAGAGGCCTAGCGGACTGTGCCACCGTTGGTGCACACAAAGTGATGTTCAGAGCACGCCCCCAACCAATCTAAGAGTACTTGTGATGTGGTAAAATGAAAGAGGAAACGCCTCTTGGCACCATTTCTCTCACGGAGTGTTCCCTTGTCTCTCGATATTCTTTTTCCCCATCTTCACGGCTTCCGCCTGCTTTCCTACAGCCGTGAGACCAAGCGCCTGGTCCTCACTTGTGAACGAGTGACGCAGAGCGCCCCTTGTCCGGTGTGTGGCACTGCCGCTCATCGGATCCATAGCCGCTATCAACGCACCGTCTGGGACCTGTCGGTGCAGAACGTACAAGTGCTCCTCCATCTGCACGTGCGCAAGTTCTACTGTGATCAGCCTGACTGCCGGCGGCGCATCTTTACCGAGCGGCTTCCCCAGGTGACCTCGCCCCACGGTCGCTTTACCTTTGGTCTGCGTCATTTCCTCGGTCAGCTGGGTCGAGAACAGGGTGGGGCATCGGCTGCACGTAGCGCCACCCTCCAGGGCATGCAGGTGACTGCGCGAGCGATCTTGCGCTTCATGCAGGCCCTTGCCCTCCCTTCCATCGCTCCTCCACGGATCATTGGCCTGGACGAGTGGGCCTGGAAGCGCGGCCAACGCTATGGGGCCATCGTGGTGGATCTGGAACGCAAGAAGCCGATTGCCTTGCTGCCTGATCGCTCGCAGCCTACGGTCGTCCACTGGCTGAAACGCTACCCAACCATCCAAATCGTGGCCCGAGATCGGAGCAAGGAGTTTGCTGCCGCTATCACCCAGGCTCTTTCCCACGCCCAGCACGTGGCCGATCGCTGGCACATCGCGAAAAATCTGATTGAGCACCTCGATAAAGTCGTTTCCAGGCGCTGGAAACAGCTGACCAAAGCTGTGGGCGAAGCCGAGATGCCGCCAGAGCTCGTTCCTGCTTCCTTTCCAGCACGTCGGTCTCGCCAGTCCTTTGGCGAAGAACGCTATCAGCAGATGCTCGTCCTCAAAGAGGCGGGCCTTCCGACAGGAACCATCGCCAAGCGGCTGGGGGTGGGGCAACGGACCATTCAGCGCTGGCTGGCCGAGGGGCATGGTCCCTATGCGGGACGACGAAAGCCGCGCCGCAGCCCGCTCGATTGGTCGACGCGCTATCTGCGGCAGCGATGGGAGGCGGGCGAGCGCAACGGCACGGTTCTCTGGGAAGAGTTGAAGGTCCGGGGCTACACCGGGTCGAGCCGCAGTATCTATCGGCGTCTTGCGAAATTCCGGGAGCATCCACGCAAGCGGAGTTTGCCTGCTTCCCTTGAGTCAGTCCCTCGCTCGCCTTTCGAAGACGTGACCCCAGGCAAGGTCGTCGGGTGGATGCTGGCCCGTCCAGGGGAGCTTCGCCCAGAGGCCGAGGCACAGCTGGAGCAGATCACGCAGAGGGATGGCACTCTCGCGCAGGCACGAGAGCTGACGCATGGCTTCTTGAACCTCATTGGCCACCACAGCGGTGAAGGACTCGACACCTGGCTCAAGGACGTGCGTGCCTCCACTGTCGGGGAATTCCTCACCTTTGCCCGCAGTATCGAGCGTGACAAAGCCGCGATTCTGGCGGGTCTCACGCTTCCCTACAGTACAGGACCTGTGGAGGGACACATCAACCGGCTCAAACTCGATCTGTCGGCAAGCCTATGGCCGAGCTGAGCTTTCTTACCTGCAACATCGCTTCTTGCCAGCTGCCTAATCGATGGGGTCTGCGAAAGTGTGCACCAGTGAACCGGAAAGCGCGAGAGGTCGTTGGTGATCCGTGGTCGAACACGCATGGAGGGACAGAGGTGTGGGACTACGACTTGGCTTCTCTTTGCACCAGCAGTTCCTCCCAGTCTCATCGCTCTCTGCTATGACCCTGATCTCCTTTCGAGGAGAGCATCAGGACGCTCTGGTGAACATTCTAGCAAGCGACCTCCACCAAACCAGTCCGAGAGCCTGGATTTAAGACAGACGACATTGGATAAGGCTATCTGTGTACTATTCGGGGCAACTGTGCCGGTTTCAGGTCCAAAACGGTTGAACTTTCGGGGCATTTACCAGTACGATACAATGAGGCCAGTAGCCTCTTCAGACTCCTGGCTGTTCCTGTAAAAACCCTGCCATGTGTTCCTAACACATCTCGTCATGTTCTCCCTGTTCGCGCTCTGGCTTGACGAGCAGCGGGAGAGGCAGCAGTGAACAAGCCGCAACTGCCCCGCGCACTTAGGGCACAAACCGTTTCCAATGGCCTTCGGAGACCACTTCGACTGCTCCGTCGATCGCTTTGATGGCGGTCTGATCGTCAATCGCATACGTCGGCACCGGCCCCTTGGCGGCCCATCTTTCTGCGTTGGCCAGGGAATTGTCTGGACTCTCTGGGTGATCCAGGTGCGGAAACACCGAAAAATCCACCAGTCCGAGCGCTCTCTCGTCGCCGGTGGGCAGATGACTTGCCGGAGGCTCGCGACAGAACCAGTCGTCGTAGGCCTCTCCGAAGTTGGGGGTGACCACCATGCTCCCAGCGCTCACCCCCACGTAGACCGTCTCGCGCGCTAGCTCCGGCAAGAGGTCTGCCAGTCCGGATTGCCGCATCCAGTAGCACAGATACAGGACATCGCCGCCGTACACCAGCAGGGCGTCAGCCTCCTGGACCACAGGGATCCACTGTTCTGCTTTGAGACTGGGCAGAGCGGTGAGCTCCAGCACTCCCAACGACTTCCACCCCACTTCGCACAAGGGGCTCTTGGCAACACCGCGGATAAACCGCCAGGCTATGGCAGCACCGCCAGGACAGGCGTACGCCGCGGTGGGAATGCACAGCGCGCTGGACTCGGCGATCGGTTTGCCCAGTAGATCAACCAGGGCGTTGCGAATGCTGTCGTTGCTGATGCCAGACGAGGTGAGCAGAAATTTCATGATGGGTTCCTTTCCCATCCGATGCGCGAGCGCGATCCGTCTTTTCCGGCCATGCTCTTTAGAACATTTATCTCCTCCAAGGGTACCTCAGAGACAACCACATGGCAAGATTTTCTAGGTGGTAAATAGCGCGACTGTTCGACGATGTGTGAGGTGAAACGTAGGAAATCGGTGCGAAACCTGGGAATCGACCATGCAGACCTCCGTACAATGGCGAAAGCCAGCGGGTGACGGGACGCCATTGCTGGGAATGCAAGCCATCAGCACAACGAGGAGCTGACGCGTGACCAGCAACGCGCGCGCTCGCGCAAAGCGACGTGGAACATCGGCACAGGCGCGCCTGCTCGCAGGGCTGTTCACCACTCTGCCGATTTTCCCCCGTTCGCGCGAGATGCGCGGTCGCGCGCACGTGTGGGTGTGGGAATGCTCCGATGTCTCCTCAGGGATGTCTGGAACCTTCCACCGAGTTGGTGGTAACCGCGCCGGCGCGCTTGTAATCCACGATCAGGATGCCAGTTGGGGAGACCTGGCTCTCCGTCACCTTGAACGCCGCTGGAATGGTGCCATCGACAAACAACCGTTTTCCACTGCCCAACGTCAGCGGGTAGATCTTGAGCCAGAACTCATCGACCACATCATGCTTCATGAGCGTCTGCACGAGATTGGCACTTCCGTACACGTGCAAATCCGGCCCTTCCTGCTGCTTGAGGTGGCGGACTTGTTCCGCAAGGTCTCCGCTTAAAAACACGCAGGGCTGCCATTGGCTAGCAGTCCTGGTATTGGAGGCGACGTATTTGGTCGCTGACATGACGCCGGGCCAGATGTCGGCATGCTTGGGCCAGTAGGGTTCCCAAATTTCAAAGGTGGTGCGCCCTAACAACAGATCAAACGGCAGACTCATCTGCTTATACATAACGGTTCCAAGCACCTCGTCGGCATAGGGAGCTTGCCACCCGCCATACGCAAAGCCACCGCTGGTATCTTCCTCTGGCCCGCCTCCGGCTTGGATGACCCCATCAAGAGTGATGAATTCAAGGACAATCACTTTTCTCATTCCTCCGTTCCTCCCACATCTGGCGAGCTTTGGTGCTGATCACGTGTGTTCATCGTGTTTCCTTTCTTTGCTCTCCCCGCGACGCACTCGGCATGACTGAGGGAGAGCGGAGATGTTCTTGCAAGTTGCACGTGTATCTATTCTACGAGCCGAGCAAGAAAACGGCTAGGTGGATGGTGCTTCCATCCTCGGCCCGGCTGCGCGTGTGGGAACGATCAGCCCATGTGCCTGCGCCTTCTTTGACGAAAGCCTGGCATGGGTGTTGCGGAAGTCTCTCTTCTACGCATGTACCACATCTGCGTGCAACAGCCCCTTTCTCAAGCCATTTTGCGGAGGTGGTAAATTGACCGAAGGGCTGACGTTTTTTGCACCCAAGGATGGAATTTTGATCTGAAGGTGAGAAATCGGCATTCGTCATCCAGATGGTACAGAGGCTGAAGGTTCGCCCATTTTTGGGCCAAAGGGTGAGCCATTTTGTGAGGGTTCTCGCCACCCACATTCCGTCTGAAGCGAGCATGCTGACCTTTGGAGGCATCGCGTCGTTTTGCTTTCCAGTTTTCCTTCGCGCAAAGAGAATGGACTGCTATCTTCTCGCGCGCCTTGCGAGAGAAACGGAACGATTGAAAGGAGGTTTTTTTGCATGAACGAACCCATCACAACACTGGACACCCGACACAGCGGACCAGACGGAGTGGTCACGCCCTGGGAGGAGACGCGTCGGGTGCTGGAAACAGCCGACCTGTTCTGGCTCTCAACCGTGCGGGCCGACGGTCGCCCTCACGTCACGCCGCTGGTGGCCGTGTGGCACGACGGGGCCATCCACTTTACCGCTGAAGAAACCGCACAGAAGACGGTCCACCTGCGTGGCAACCCGCACGTCATTCTGACAACCGGCTGCAACCAGATCGACTCGTTCCACAAAAAAGAAGGACTCACCGTGGTGGTGGAGGGCGACGCCGTGCGGATCACCGACCAGGACACCCTCGAACGCCTAGCCGCGGTGTGGGCGACCAAGTGGGAGGGAAGCTGGCCCTACCAGGTACGCAACGGCTATTTTTCCCTCTACGATGAAGACGAACAACGAGTGCTCACCGATGCGGGCCTCGTGTTCTCCGTCACACCCACCAAGGTCTTCGCAGTCGCCATAGGCCGCAGCCAGACTCGCCACCAGTTCTAACTGGAGAAAGCTGATCCATGATTTTCTTCCGAACCTTCAAGTATAAATTTCTGCCGGATTTTTACCTGAAGGTTCGGAAACCAGCCTGGCTCACGCTCGCTTTTTTCCGAACCTTCAGGTAAATCACCAGAAGCGAGCTCGTTCTCGGCGAGAAGAAGATGCTCATCCCGGCCTGGCGGTATCTTTTTTGCAAGGATGAGTTCCTCTGCTGCGAGCTGACATGGAGAAGAGAATCACTCTACTCTGGGAAGGCTGTCTCCAGCTATCGGAAGCGCGGCTTCCAGGCCGGTTCTGAGCATGATGAACCCCTTGCTTCTTGAACCTTGCCAAGTACCCATGGCACTTCGCCATACTTCCTTGTCCAGACCTGGAAGTGATGATACTCGTGCGAAGGAGAACTGCTGTTGCGCCCTGTTTGCACCAGTTACTCCTGCGAAGCCACCTTGGCCTGTCGTTCGGCCAGGTGTTTGAGCGTCAACAATTGCTTGCGCATCATGAACAAGTCTCCCCAGGGTAACCATCGACGCATCACGACCCCGGTGTACCCGGGAGGGTAGCGGACGAGCAGCCTGACCACGAGACGGCACCACTGCTCCGGCTGTGGGAGAATGATGTAGCTGCCTGCTACCTCACCAAAGAGAGCTTTGGCACGCGCCGACCTGAGGCGCAGAGTGAGGTGTCGGTTCGGTTCGAAGTCGACCACCTGAAAAATCGTCATCACGCGCTGCCCAACTTGGAGCTGGTCCAACCCTGGGATGAGTTCGCGAGGGCTCTTGTTCCCACCATTATCGATCCAGTCGTAGCTGTAGGGGGCTACGCGCAGTTGACAGAGCCAGCGAAAGACGATGGGGGCTGGTGCTCGCACCGACACAGCACGGAAATAAGCCGCATCGTATGGAGTCAGAGAGTGATCGCAGGGAAACGACATCGTTCTCTCGGCGGCAGTAGTTCCCCAGGTGGAAGCAAGAGATCTGGGGAGTGTTTTCACGGCGACGTTCTTCCTCCTGGTTCTGTTTCTTCGTATCATAGGCCTTTCCGCTTCAAGTGGCAAGGTAGCCTGGCAAATCAGTGATGAGGATTGATCGCCAAAAACCCATGCCGCATTGACAGAAAAACGACGCTGCGAGAGATGTCCGGATCTGATGAGTCTGTTGTGTGCCGCGGTTGAAATTAGACCGACTCCCAGGAACACAGCTTGCCTCCACCTTGCGGGTGGGAGCAGCTTCAGTGAAACCAGGCCAAGACGGCGAATCTGAAGGGACCACCCCTTTGGAGGTGGCTTCACGTTTTTATCCACAGGTTTTCCACTCGATACATGTGCTTATCCACAGATTTTCCACTCCACCGGCTCCAGTTCGGCCTCTCTTCTGGAGAGCGAACCGGCTGTAGATTCCAACACAAGCGTAGAAAAACGAGGTATTTCACCACAAGTGTAGAAAAAGTACAGAGCACCGTTGCAAACCCTCCAACGTAAGCGTGGACACAAAAGTCGTAGGTCCGCTCTTCTCTCCATGCTGCCGCGTCGTTAAGGAGAAAGGAGGGAGCACCATGGCTCTCAAACGTAAACCGCCTTCAGGCAATGTCCGGCGAGTTGCCCCAATTGGGAAGAACCTCCGCTACACCATCAGCAGCAAAGCCAATGAAACCGTCCAATGCGAATCCTTTCAGGAACGCAAGTTGACCTTGCTGTTCGACCACGACCCGTCTGTGCAGGAGTACAGAAGCCAGCCCGAGCGCCTTGCTTTTACGGACGCTCAAGGAACCTCGCATACGTACGTGCCGGATTTCATGGTCTGGAAGACGACCGGCGAGGTAGAAATTCATGAGGTGACCCTCACCTCACGGCAGGATCGGTTCAGTCTTGTCGAGCGCGAAAAAGCGGCCCGAGCCATCTGCCAGCAGCGAGGATGGCGCTACGTGGTCCATACCGAACTGACGCTTCCTCAAGCGACAGAAGAAGCGAACTTGCTGGCCTTGTACCGCTATCGACCCACGATCTATCACCATCCGGCCGTCACCGCAGCCGTCCGTGAGAGACTGGCTTCAGGTGAGCCGAAAGGGCTTGGCCTCCTGATTACTGAGATTGCTCAAGCACTTTCTCTTCCACGACCAACGGTCGTTGCGGCTATCTGTCATTTGCTCTGGCACCAGGCCATCGACGCCGATCTGCAGCACACCCTGCTGTTTGTCAACGCCGCTCCAGCGGCCCAGATCCAAGTGCATCTGAGAAAGGAGAACGCTCCCACATGAAACATCACCCCATGCCTTCGGCACCGAACACCTTGCAGCCTGGGTACTACATTTTCTGGCGTCACCGCACCTACCGCGTGATCGCTCTTGATCCAGAGAATGCGTTGCTGCTCCATGTTGAACCCATCCCGCAAGCTCCGAACACGACCTTGAGTTTGCTTGATCTGCTTGCCACCCCACAAAAAGGGAGCGATCCTCCTCTCTTTGCTCCTACCCTCGAAATCCTGCGTGAGCAAGTAGAAGATCGATATGCCATCGCTCTTCAGCCACGACTGACAATCTGCCAGACAATTACCTCATCAAAGCGCGTATCATTACCACGGTGGTTGAAACGGTCGGGCGACTGCTCGGCGAAGAGGAACGCCGCGCCAGGCTGTGCGGTGAAGCCCTGCGACGCACCCAAGCCCTTCACCGCGCGCTGGATACGGTGAACAAAACCACCATCAAGGTGCAAGTTAAAGGTACCACCTACGAACGCCGACTCCGAGTCGGTCGCGCTGTGTACTACAAATATCGGCGATTGTACGACACCTACCAGGGCGATGAAGCAGCCATTGCCAGCTCCTTCCGGCGAGGAACCTTCCGCCTTCCCCAGATGAGTCAAGCCCAACTGCACTTCATTGATACCTGCTTGTTGCTCTACTACGGGAACACCCGAGCCAGCAAAATGCGCGTCTACCGCCTCGCACGGGATATTCTTGAGAACCGGACGGCAGGGTATTGGGTTGATCCTGAACGATGTGAGTCGAGGATGGCAGAGACCCTGGTGACGGAATTACTTGATCTCACCATTCCCCTGCCAGCCATCCTCGACAATCCCGAGAAAGCGAGCCTCTTAACCCCGATCGAGATGCCCTCAACTGGCTGGTTCTACGGCTATGCCAAATATGTTGAAGCCGAGGGCGACCAGGGAGCACAGAGGATCACCGAGCGCCTGGGGCAAGACCTGTGGGAACAGTTGTACCTCGTTTTCGATACCTTTGTTCACCGGGCACAATTTCCCCTCCACTATGTATTTGCCGACCATTGGCTGCTTGATGCGTGGATTGTCGACGAGGAGACCCGAGCCAACCCCTCACGCTTGTGGCTAACTCTCCTCATCGATGCCTACTCCCGCAGCATCTTAGGCATGGCCCTGCTGTATGAAGACCCGTGCATTGAGTCCATCCAGCAGGCACTGCGCCACGCCATCTGGGAGAAAACATCTCACCTGGATCTCGGCCTCACGCAAGAGTGGAACTGCTTCGGCGTTCCCTTACAACTGGTGCTCGACAATGCCTGGGCACATCACTCCCACAGTCTGGAAAATCTCGCACGTGTCCTCTCACGCCATGGGGTCTACAACTCCATCGACCTGGTGTTTCGCCCGCCCTACAAGGGACGCTACGGTGCGATCATTGAGCGGCTCTTCAAAAACTTTTCGGGCCAGGTCAAAGAGCTGGCCGCCGGGGCTATTGCCTCTTCCGATCCGAAGGGTATCCGCACCGCCGCGCATAACGCCTGCCTGCTCTATCCAGATATGAACCGTCTGCTGCACCAATTGATTCTCAGCTACCAGCATACGCCGCATCGAGAGCTCGGTGGCATGACTCCCCACCAGAGGTGGAGCCAGGGCATCCAGTCGTCCGGGTTCCCACTCGTCCCGCCCTTTATGCCGGCGATGGACCGCTTGTTCTTGCGCATGTACCCCCAGCCTCGTCAGGTGAGCAGCAAGGGGATACCTGCCTTTGGCTTACACTACTGGTCGGCTTCGCTTGCTGGGATCGAACGCATTGATCGCACCGGGCGCGCTGTCGGGTACCAGTTCCGCTACGACCCTGCAGATATTAGCCGCATTTCCCTGTTTCGCGATGGGGAATGGGTCGGGGATGGCTCTGCACGAGAACTCCAACAGGCCGATGGAACAGTTCGCCACATCAGCCTTGCGGAATGGAAAATGGCCAGGTCCCGCAGTGGATCCTGCGCGGGGACAGTCAAGGAAAAGACGCCTGCTGAGTTGGCCCTGGTCAGCGAGGTGCAGGCGCTCACAAAACAACGGACCGCAGAGAAAAAGGCAGCGCAGCGCACCCGTGGAAAGCGCTCCCCCCAGGAAACGTTCGAGGTGAGACAAGACACGACGCCAAGCTCAAGCGAGGCGACTGATGCCGAAACGGAACGAGTCCTGCGTTTCTTGCACGGAAGGGAGTGAGTCATGGCCATGACCTCGTTCGATCCGTCAATCGACGTTCGTCGCCGTCTGACCGATTTACACCGTTGGCAAAGCGAATGGCAGCACGTTGACCGTGCGCTCGAAGAGCAACTCATGGGGCTGGACGGCACCAAATTGGTGGAGTTGCAGCAGGCGGCGCATCTATCCAATCTGCGACGACGGATGAGTATGACCCTGGTGAAAACGCCCCTCACGGTTCCGGAAAGCGTGCTCAAACGTCTAGGGGTGCGGGTGGTTCGTGAGCAGTTTGCCCAACAATTTGTCAGCCTTACCAGGGAAGAGCGACTGCTATGGCTGAACTCGTTTCTCTTCTTCATGACCGCTGATCTGCGCCAATTAGACGACAAAATTGCCAAGGTGAGAAGCTTTCGATCGCTTGGACAGGCACGGAACTTTTTGCTGGGAGGGGAATCGGGCATGGGGAAAACGACCTATCTGGACTGGCTCCTGTTCCACCATCTGCCCGTGGTCGAACAGGAGCGGAACCGTGTCCCCATCATTGGAATCCAGGCACCGGTGAGCAATCAGACCGCCAGGCCGCTCCTGTGGCGCATGCTCCTGGAGTGTGGCCACACCTACCTGGGGGGTGACAATGAGGAAATCCTGCTCATGAAGCTTGCCCTGTACTTGCAGCAGTGTGGAGTCGAACTCATGGTGATTGATGAGGTTCAACACATCATGCGCCCAGAACTCAAACGACGCGTCCTCGAAGTCTCGAATATGACACGGAGTATCCCCATTATCTGTGCTTCCTGTCATCCCATTGCCTGGACGGAAGGAGATGAAGAAGTGAAAGGACGCTGGAATGACTTTTTCCATCTCAGGCAATACACGGGAACCCGATTGGATGACCTGCTTGCCACCCTGGAACTGTTTCTCCCGTTTAGCCAGGATTCCCATCTACCTGCGCGCACCCTGGATGGCAGGCCAGGACCGGCAACCTTGATCGAACAATGGACTGGTGGTATCCTACGCGACATCATGATCCTGATCCGTGATGCGTGTCGGCGCGCCATTCTCGAGAACCGTCCGGCGCTAGAACTGCCAATTCTGGAAGCTGCCTGGAAAGAGATCCAAACGAAGCAGGTCACGAATTTCCTCGAGCTCATTCGAAGCGCGAGGCCGTCGTGAACGACAGGTTGGAAGCAGAGCGAGCCTTAGCGCATGCGCAAGGAACCTGGAAGACGTTGCCGCTGCATCCACAGCCGCAATGGCTTGAGTCCTGGAGTAGCTACCTTATCCGCCTGGCGGAGGCGAACGGACTCAAATCAATCAATGAATTAGCGGCCCTGGCCGGTTTGAAAGGGGGATGGAAAGGGGTGCGCGCCTCCCCTGATTCCTACTTTGCGGTCTCCTCTGAGCGGCTGGCGGCGATTACGGGGTGTACGCAGTCCACCCTGCGCGACACCACCTTCTATCATCTCGTCCGCCACTTTAGCTGCCCCCTGTTGCGAGCGAGTAGGTTTTTGCAGGGCAGCATTGCCGCGTATGTGCGCTACTGTCCTCACTGTTTAGCCGGACAGCTGATCCCCTACTACCGTCTTCCCTGGCGATTTCTCGCGCTGTCCGGCTGCCACACGCATGGATGTCACCTCCTGAATGCATGCGGGCACTGTGGGGCGTCTATCCCGTGTCTTCCGTCGGTTCCACGGCTCGCGCATTGCTCAGCATGCCGGGGAGATTTGAGAACCTGTCAAACTGCGCCCTTTCCGCAACAGGACTGGCATCATCTCTTCACACAGACAAAAGATCTCGAGATGCTTCTGATGCCTGCCGAGTGGTCCCCCGAAATTACCGCAGCACTCTTGATGGGAGGTGGCTTCACCCTGTTGCGGCAAAACAAACATCTGACCACTCAGGAAGCTGCCTGCGTGATGAACAGAGATGAGCAGATCATCCTTGAAATGGAATATGGCCGGTGGGGCAAGCAAGCCACCTTCTACGACTACGGGCAGTACACCGCTCTGCTCGGCTGCTCCCCCTCTGAGGTGGTTGGGGCAGCACAGCCTGCAAGAAATATGGGACGCCCTAAACCAAACCGATTGGATGAGCTAGCCCGACTCGTGCAAAGCGAGGAGAAGTGGCGTCACAGGAGCATTTGACGCAACCAGCCAGCAGGTCTTGCGAATGGTCAAGTATCCCACTCGGCAGGCATCGAGCATGAGCCTGGCCATGCAGTGCCCTGGCTAAAATCAGCATCCTGATGAGTTCCTCACATGATGGAGCGCTCAGGATGCTTTTCCTCGCTTACTTTGGAATGTTGTCCTTTGTCCACGCTTGCGTTGGGATTTTCCACATCTTTGAAGACCTTGCCGGGTCTTCTCTACGCTGAATCCACGTCTACGCTTACGTTGGAACTGACCTTGACCCGCTTTTGTGGAGTCAACGAACGTGGAAATTCAATTTAACAGTTGCTCGTAGGTGACAGGACTGACGTATCCGAGGGAGGAATGCAGTCGCTGTCGATTGTAAAA
>Ga0207684_10005036_pt1 | contig 12313 bp, 10 predicted proteins | sample KBSK5501metaG_FD_184342 | JGI IMG/M metagenome (GOLD analysis project Ga0207684, IMG submission 184342) | Corn, switchgrass and miscanthus rhizosphere microbial communities from Kellogg Biological Station, Michigan, USA - KBS K5-50-1 metaG... | ecosystem: Host-associated > Plants > Roots >... | reverse complement strand
CTCGGCACCTACGCCTCCCGCTCCACGCCCGTAGCCGGCGCCGCCACCGCCATGGTCGCCCGCAAGCTGCGCGAGAAGGCGCGCAAGATCGCGGCCCACCTCCTGGAGGCCGACGAGGCCGACCTCGAATGGACCCGTGGCAAATGGGGGGTCAAGGGCTCACCGGAGCGCTTCAAGACCATCCAGGACTGCGCCTTCGCCGCCTACACCAACCTGCCCGAGGGCCTGGAGCCGGGGCTGGAAGGCGTGCACTACTACGACCCGCCCAACATGACCTACCCGTTCGGCACCTACGCCGTGGTGGTGGACGTCGACAAGGGCACCGGCCAGGTCAAGGTCCGGCGCATGGTCGCGGTCGACGACTGCGGCGTCCGGATCAACCCCATGATCGTCGAAGGCCAGATCCACGGCGGGCTGACCGAGGGCTGGGCGATCGCCTTCACCGAGCTGATCACCTTCGACGACGACGGCAACTGCATCGGCTCCAACTTCATGGAGTATTTGCTGCCCACGGCCTGGGAGACGCCGAAGTTCGAGCTCGGAGAGACCGTCACCCCCTCGCCGCATCACCCGATCGGCGCCAAGGGCGTCGGCGAGTCGGCGACCGTGGGCTCGCCGGCCGCCTATGTCAACGCGGTGGTGGACGCCCTGGCCCCGCTGGGCATCCGCAACCTGGAGATGCCGGTGACCTCGGACAAGGTCTGGGCGGCGCTGCGCTCCAAGGGGGTGACCGAATAGCGGACGAGGTCCTCGAGCTCCTCGACGCCTACGCGGCCCAGGGCACCCCTTGCGTGCTCGCCACGGTCGTGCGCTGCGAGCCGCCGACCTCGGCCAAGCCCGGCGACAAGGCGGTGATCACCGCCGACGGCCGGCTGCAGGGCTGGATCGGCGGCAGCTGCTCCGAGCCGGTGGTCCGGCGGGAGGCCCTGCGGGCCCTCGAGCGCGGCGAGCCGCTCCTGGTGCACATCGTGGGCGGCGCCGACGAGGTCCGGCAGGCGCGGGGCCACGGAGAATTCACGACCGCGACCACCTGCCCCAGCGGGGGCTCGCTGGACGTGTTCGTCGAGCCGCGGCTGCCCAAGCCGCTGCTGCTGGTGTTCGGGGCCACGCCGGTGGCGCACGCGCTCGTCCGCCTGGGAGCGCTCTGCGGCTTCCGGACCTGCGCCGTGCACCCCGGCGCGCGGGCCGACGAGTTCCCCGGCGCCGACCTTGTGCTCTCCGAACTGGACCTGGCGCCGGCTTCGGTGGGACGCGATGCCTGGGCGCTGGTGGCGACCATGGGCCACTACGACGAGGACGCGATAGAGGCGGCCCTGACCCACCCCGCGCTGGACGTGGCGCTGGTCGCGTCCGCCCGGCGGGCGGCGGCCGTGCGGGAGGCGCTGTCCGCCCGGGGCGTTGACGCCGCCGCGCTGGAGCGACTGCGCTCGCCCGCGGGCCGCGTCCGGGGCGCGTCCCAAGAGGAGATCGCGCTGCTGGTCCTGGCCGACCTGGTCACCCGGCGGCGGCGGACGCCGCTGAAGGTGCTCGAGGCCGCGCCGCCGGCCTTCGCCACCGACCCCGTCTGCGGGATGACGGTCGAGCTGCCGGGGCGCTACCAGGCCACCGTCCGGGGCGTGACCTACTGGTTCTGCTCAGCCGGGTGCCGGGAGTCTTACCTCCAGGCGTCCGCCACCGAGGCCATGCCCTCGACGTAGGTCGGATGCGCCGGCTGCCAGCCGGTGGCCTTTCGGAAGGCGGCGGAATCCACGACCGAGCTGCGATCGAGCACCCGGACCTGCGCCCGGCGCACCGGGCTGAAGGGGATCCCGAGGCGCGGGAAGCTGATGGGCGGGCGGTGCGCCACGTTCCAGGCGAAGTGGTCGAGCACCTCCCGGTTGCTCGCCGGGCGCTCGTCGGCCACACCGTACAGCTCGCCCGCCGCGCCTTTCTCGACCGCTGCGACCACCGCGGCGGCGGCATCCTCCTCGTGGAGCCACGACTGCGTCGTCTTGGGCCCGCCGTAGTACGGCCGCAAGAGCCGGAAGGCCGTCAGGAACTGGCGCAGGTTCTCCATGCGCGGGCCGTACAGCCAGCCCAGGCGCAGGGCGCAGATCGGCAGGTCGCTGGAGCGCAGCGCGCCCTCCACCTCGAGGGCCGGGCGCAGATCGGGGTCGTCGAACGCCCCGGCGGCGGCCAGCGCAAATCCTCCGAAGACCACTAGCCGGGCTCTAGACTCCCGCGCCACCTGCAGCAGCCGCGTGCCGTGAGCGGGGGCGAAGCGTGCGAAGCCGCTCCACTTCCAGCCGTCGTGGAGCAGCGAGTTCTGCCAGGCGAAGGTGACGTCGGCCACGACCTCGGCACGCCCCTCCGCGACCACTTCGTGGCCGGCCTCCGCGAGCGCCTCGGCGACGAGCGGACCGAGCTCGGCCTCACCGGCGAGCAGAAGAACTTTCAGAGGTGCGGCCGGAGGTCTGGCCGAGGGATTGGGTGGCCAGGTGGCTCAGATGCAAGGAAGCGCCGAGCACCGGAGGGAACGCAGCCCAAGCTGCGTGACCGAGGAGCACAGAAGCTGACGCCGCAGATGGGCCGCATGGGCGCCCAAGAGCCGGCCGCGATCTCCGGCTGCACCTCTTAGAGCTTTTCGAACTGGGCGACGTCGACCACGACCACGGTCGCGCCGCCGACCTGCACCTCGACCGGGTACGGCATCAGCATCTCGCCAGGCTCCACCATGGGCGGCATCGGGGTCAGGAAGCGCGTGCGCTCGCGGCAGTTCTCGCGAATGATCCCCAGCACCTGCTCGATCTTCTCCTCGTCGACCGCGCTGAGCAGGGTGGCGTTGCCCTGCTGCAGAAAGCCGCCCACCGACTGCAGCCGGGTCACGCTGATGCCCGCCGCCGACAGCGCCTGCACCGTCTGGCCGGCGTCCTCGCCCTGCACGAACGCGATCACGAGCTTGATAGCTGCGACCTCCTCAGGTAGGGAGCCAGGTCGGCCATCACCTGTTCGTGGATCGCGTCCGCGCTGTCGGCTGCGTTCAGCACCACCCAGCGCCCTGGATCCTGCGCCGCCAGCCTCAGGTACGCAGCCGCCACGGCACGATGGAACTCGAGCGGCTCGCCCTCGATGCGGTCAGCACCCGCCAGTCTCCGCAGCGAGACCTCCGGAGGCAGCGCGAGCAGATACGTCCGGTCCGGCTTGGGGAAGAACGGCGGCCACGACGTCTCCACGCCCCGCCCGCCGCCCTGATAAGCCAGGGTGGAGTCGTGATAGCGGTCCGCGATCACGACTTTCCCCGCCTCGAGGGCAGGGCAGATGCGCTCCGCCAGGAGCTCCGACCGTGCTGCCATGAACAGGTACATCTCAGCTGCCGGCGACATCGCACGGTCGTGCAGCACCAGATCACGGATGCGCTCGCCCAGGATGGTCCCACCAGGCTCGCGGACCACCATCGCCCCGCTGAGGACCCCGCTGAGCATCTCGACCTGAGTGGATTTGCCCGACCCCTCCGGCCCTTCGAACGTGATGAAGAGACCGTGCACTAGCAACCCGCCGTTTGTATACAAGCGCCGCCAGCGGGTCGGGCCGCAGGGCCACGTTTGTATACAAAAGGCGTTCTGCGCACGCTCAGTCGACCAGGTCGGGCGAGGGGAAGAGGCGCAGCCGGCGCTGCGGCTCCTTGCCCGTGCTCCGCGCGACCAGGTCGTTCTCGGCCACCAGCTGGTGCTGCAGCCGGCGCACGTAGGCGTTCTGCGGCGACAGCTCCATCGGCTGCAGCGTGGCCTTGACGCGGCGGATGGCCTCCAGCACCTCCTGCAGCGCACGCGAGGTGGCGGCGTCTGGGCGGTCGGCGCCGTAGATGCGCGTCAACGCCTCCTTGACCTGCGTCACGGTGTTGCTCTTCAGGATGTGGATGGGCACACCCGAAGCTTCCGCCTGGCGGATGCTGTCAGGGCGCCGCCGGTAGTAGTTCTTGAGGGTCATCACGATGTCGGCGCCGTCCGAGTTGCCGAGCACGCGCACCGGCAGCTCGAGGTCGCGGATCGCCTGCTCGAGGTGGCTGCGGCTGACGCCATAGGGAAAGATCGTGCGCGGCTTCGAAAGCACACCCGTCGTCGGCCGTTCACCGTTGGGCGACACGCTCTGCTCGACGTTGGAGATGATGCGTCCCTCGCGCGTGCGCACGCGAATTTTGGGCGTCGGCAGCGGGCCGCGGAGCGCGAGGTCGACGACGTCGGCCAGGGGCTGGTTGATCGCCATCCGATCGCGGTCCTGGATCTCGATCAGGACGTCGAAGGTGGGCGGCGCCTTGCGCTCCAGCACCGATTTCTGAGTGCCCCGCCGGCGCGCCTCCTCGTCCGAGAGCGTCACGCTCTGGATGCCGCCGAGCAGGTCGTTGAGCACCGGGTTCACCATCAGGTTTTCCAGCGTCTGGCCGTGCGCGGTGGCGATCAGCTGCACGCCGCGTTCCGCGATCGTGCGCGCGGCCGCGGCCTCCAGCTCGGTGCCGATCTCGTCGATCACGATCACCTCGGGCATGTGGTTCTCGACGGCTTCGATCATCACGTTGTGCTGCAGCAGCGGCGTGCGCACCTGCATGCGGCGAGCCCGTCCGATGCCCGGGTGTGGGATGTCACCATCGCCCCCGATCTCATTCGAGGTGTCGACGATCACCACGCGCTTGCGCTGCTCCTCGGCGAGCATGCGCGCGCACTCGCGCAGGATCGTGGTCTTGCCGATGCCGGGCCTGCCGAGGAGCAGGATCGACTCGCCGCTGACCACGATGTCGCGGATGATCTCGGCCGTGCCGCCGACCGCGCGGCCTACCCGGCAGGTGAGGCCGACGATGCGGCCGCGGCGGTTCCGGATCGCCGAGATGCGGTGCAGCGTGCGCGCGATGCCGGCCCGGTTGTCCTCGCTGAACTCCCCCACCCGCTCGGCCACGTATTCGAGGTCGGCCTCGGTGACCGCCATGTCGGAGAGCAGGATCTCGCGGCCGGGCACCCGCGCCTCGGGCTCGCGGCCCAGGTCGAGCACGATCTCCAGCAGCTGGGCGGCCTCGGTCCGCTCGTGCAGCGCCCGGTAGAGGTGGGGCGGCAGCGCCTGCGCCAGCAGCTCCAGCTCCGGGTCCCAGCGCGCGAAAGGCGGATCGTCAGCCGTAGGAAGGGACAAGGCCTTTCTCGCGAACCGGCTCCCTGAGGGCCAGCTCCTTGACCAACAGCGCCTGTGTCAGCAGGTTCGAGAAACCGCGCCCTCGGAGGGCGTCGATCATGTTCGCATCATAGTGGCGGAGGCTGGACCAGGCCGGACCGCCGCCCGTGAGGCCCAGCACGTGGTCGGCCACGTCCTCCGCCAGGCCCGCCTCGGGCAGGGCCATGACGCGGAGCGTGTGCGGGCGGGCGGGCTCCGAGCTCAGCTCGACCCCGAACCAGGCCACGATCTCCACGCGGTCGACCACGTACTGGTCACCCGGCTCCTGGTGCAGCAGCTTCCACTCCCGGAAAGTCGGCGCCTCGACGTTGCTGACGCCCTGCGGGGTGACCTTGCGGTAGAGGTGGTAGAGCACGCGGTCATCGCGCCGACGCGCCGGCCGCACCCCCGCCGGCACCGCCTCGCGCTGGGTTTTGGGGTCCTCGGCGTACAGAACGTTCTCGGTCGCGTACTGCCGGAAGCCCTGCATGCGGATGGTGCGCAGGAGGGGGTCGTCCAGCGGCACCCGGACCGTCAGCCGCAGAGCGCCCCGGCTCAGCGCGCGGTTGGCCAGGTGCTCGAGCAGTTCCGGCAGGACCTGGTCGGGATCGGTGTCCTCGGCCACGTTCAGGTTCAGGACCTGGAGCGTGGTGGTGCCGGGCTGGAGCCCGATCGCGGAGCCTGCGCCCGAGGCCTGGGCGAAGCCCACTATGCGGCCGCCCTCCTCCGCCACGTAGAGCAGCGTGTCCTGGCCCAGCGGTAGAAGCGCCGAGAGGGTGTGCGAGACCAGCGACCACAGCCGCACGGACGGCGGCTGGGCCGAAAAGACCGCCCCGGTCGCCCGGTGCATGTCCTCGATCTTGCCCAGGTCGAGGACGGTGGCGCTGCGGACCTTCATAGCGAGTTGACGAACTCCCGATGGAGCCTTAGGTCGCCTGAGAGCTCGGGGTGGAAGCAGAGTGCGGTCAGGCGGCCCTGGCGGACGCCGACCGGCTGGTCGTCCTGTACGGCATACACGTCGGCCGAGCCGACCTGCTCGACGAAGGGGGCGCGGATGAAGACGCCCGGGAAGTCGCCGTCCAAGCCTTCGACCCGCACGCGCGCCTCGAAGCTGTGGACCTGGCGGCCGTAGCCGTTGCGGCGTACCGCGATGTCGAGCAGGCCGAAGCCGTGCTGCCCGTTGACGCCGTCGGTGATCTCGCGGGCCAGCACGATCATGCCCGCGCAGGTGGCCAGCGCCGGCAGTCCGTCGGCGAGCGCCGTGCGCACCGGCTCCCACAGGCCCATGCGCTCCATAAGGATGGTCATGGTCGTGCTCTCGCCGCCGGGGATGACCAGCCCGTCGAGGCCTGCGAGGTCGGCGGGCAGGCGAACCAGCCGGGTGCGGGCGCCGACCGCCTGCAGCGCGCGCTCGTGCTCGCGGAACGCGCCCTGCAGGGCGAGCACGCCGACCAGGGGACCGGAAGCGCTCACGCTGCTACCAGCCTCGAGCGGCGAGCAGCTCCTCCTTGGGGATGCTGGGGATCTCCAGGCCGGGCATGGGCTTCCCCAGCCCGGCCGACACCTCGGCCAGCACGTCCGGCTGGTCGTGGTAGGTGGTCGCCGTCACGATGGCCTTGGCCATCTTGAGCGGGTCCTCGGACTTGAAGATCCCGGACCCCACGAAGTTGCCGTCGCAGCCGAGCTGCATCATGAGAGCCGCGTCGGCGGGCGTCGAGATGCCGCCCGCGGAGAAGTTGACGACCGGCAGGCGACCCAGGCGCTGGCACTCGGCGAGCAGGTCGACGGGGGCGCCGATCTGCTTGGCCTCGTGCACGAGCTCGGCGTGGCTGAGGCCGTGCAGACGGCGGATGCCGTTGTTGACCGCGCGCATGTGGCGCACCGCCTCGACCACGTTGCCGGTGCCGGCCTCGCCCTTGGTGCGGATCATGGCCGCGCCCTCGGCGATGCGACGCAGCGCCTCGCCCAGGTCGCGGCAGCCGCACACGAAGGGCACCTTGAAGGGGTGCTTGTCGATGTGGTTCTCCTCGTCGGCCGGCGTCAGCACCTCGGACTCGTCGATGTAGTCGACCTCCAGCGCTTCCAGGATCTGCGCCTCGACGAAATGCCCGATCCGGCACTTGGCCATGACCGGGATGGTGACCGCCGCCTTGATGGCCTTGATCAGCGCTGGGTCGGACATTCGCGCCACGCCGCCGTCGCGGCGGATGTCGGCCGGGACGCGCTCCAGGGCCATCACCGCGCAGGCGCCGGCCTCCTCGGCCATCCGGGCCTGCTCGGGCGTGACGACGTCCATGATGACGCCGCCTTTCAGCATCTCGGCCAGGCCGGCCTTGACCTTGAAAGAGCCCTTCAGGACGCCGTTTGAAACCGGTTCGGCCATCGTGCCCGAATTGTACCCGCGGGTCTTTCGCGGCTACCGTTGATGGCTTGCGCTCCCGCTGGACGCTGGCGGCCGCCCTCCTGATCACGATCGCCTGCAATCCCTTCCCCAACCCGGGTCCGCCGCCCGCGTCGCAGCTCCCCAGTGCCTACCACCCAACCCGGCCCGCGCACCGCGGCGGCACCCTGGTGCTGGGCGACTGGGAGTTCCCCCAGACGCTTGACGTCTACGCCGCGGCCACCGACGCCGACTTCCGCGCCGCCGCCCTCACCTCGTCGCCGCTCTGGGGCCTGGACTCGGGCCTGCAGCCTTATCCCGACCTGGTGCGCGAGGTACCCACGCTGGAGAACGGCGACGTCAAGGTCGCGGCCGACGGGTCCATGACGGTCGACGTCAAGCTGCTCCCCGGGCTGCGCTGGAGCGACGGCGAGCCGCTCACCGCCGGCGACCTGATCTACACCTGGCAGGCGCACGCGGCCGCCTTCGACCGCATCCGGTCCATGGATCGCAAGTCCGACACCGAGGTCGTCTGGTCCTTCAGCGCGGTGTACGCACCCTACCTGCAGATCGGTCCCCAGTTCTGGGTGGAGCCCCAGCACCGGCCTCACCAGCCGGACGTGGTGAGCGGCCCCTTCATGGTCTCGGCGCAGACAGCTGGCCAGAGCATCACGTACGTCGCCAACCCGCACTACCCGGACGGCCGCCAAGGCTACTTCGGCCACGCGCCCTACCTCGACCGCATCGTCTACCGCGCCTACCCGAGCAAGACGGCGCTGCTGGCCGGCCTGCGCTCGGGCGAATCCGATCTCGGGTTCAACCTAGGCACCGACGACCTGCACGACCTCCAGGGCATCGGCGGCTCGGAACCCCTCGTGTTCAGGGGGCTGCGGACCGAATTCCTGAACCCCAACCACGCGGCCAACACCGCGACCGGCACGGCCCCTCCGTGGGTTACGCCCGGCGGCGACGACCGCCGCCTGCTGGACGCCCTGGACCGGGGCGCCGACCGGGAGGCGCTGGTGCTCAGCGCCCTGGGCGGCTACGGCAAGCCGAGCCGGGCCCTCTTCCCGAGCGCCATGCGCGGCTGGAGCGATCAGTCCGGGCCGGGACCCGGGCGCGACCTGGAAGGGGCGCGCCGGCTGCTCGACGACGACGGTTGGAAGCCGGGCGCGGACGGCGTTCGGGTCAAGGACGGGCAGCGCCTGGAGTTCCAGCTGGTGGCGGCCTGCTCCACGCTGGCCGCCAACCGCGAGCTGGCGATCCTGAAGCAGCAGTGGCAGGAGCTGGGGGCGGCCGTAGATACGGGCTGCCGGGCGCGGACCGCGTTCTTCGGCACCACCAACCCCAGCGGCGGATTCGACATGACCGTCTACTCCAACGCATGGGTGCCTGACCCCAGCGCCTGGAGCGCCTTCGGCGAGTCGGGCGCCAACTGGAACCGCTGCCGGGATCCCGAGCTCGACCGCGCCCTGGCTGCCGGTGAAACCACGCTGGACGCGGGCAAGCGGCAGGCCGCCTACCTGTCTCTGCAGCGGGAGTGGCTCGCCTACCACTGCACCATGACGCTTTTCGAATGGCCGGAGGTGCGGCAGGTGGCCGCGACGCTGCACAACTACGTGCCCTCGGGTGGATCCGACGTGGACGTCTGGAACGCCGCGGACTGGTGGCTCAGCTGAGTTGCTATGACGGCCGATTGACGCCGCGGCGATCGCACCAGGGAGCCGGCACTACGCCCGCGCGCGCTTTCATGCACGCGTGAAGATGGGCAGCCGCGGGCGCCTCTGGACCGGCCGATCGCTGCGCTTCCAGGCGCTGGTGCTGTTGGGTGGTCTGCTGCTGGTCGTCTTCGTGGCCAGCGGCTTCATCATCAGCTCGCTGGCGGCCGCCGACCAGCAGCAGACGGCGGCGGCCGCCGCCGCCAGCCTGCGCTACAGCGCCTATGTCTACACGGGCCGGATCACCGCCGAGGAGAACTCGCTCAACGAGTACTCGGTGACCCGGGACCTCTCCACCCTGGTCGTGTACAGCCGGGACCGCCAGCGCGCCGTGGAGGGGCGGGCGACGCTGGCCTCGATGCCGGCCACGGGCACCGTGGCTGGGGAGCGGGCGCGGCTGCTGGCCGCGGCCGACGCCGTCCAGGCCTGGACCGACGACCTCCAGGCGCGGTTGGTCGGCGAGGTGGCGGTGCCCGCCACCTTCTACGACGACGGCGCGGCACTGGACGAGTCCCTGGACGCCGAGGCCGCGATCTTCGACCTGCGCGCGGGCAGCGCCGCCAACACGGCGCGTGATGCGGCCGCGGCCGCCGACGTGCAGATCGGGAACTGGACGCTGCTCGGCGTCGCGCTGGGCACCGCCGGACTGTTGCTCCTGGCCTGGCTCTTCTTCATCGGGAACCTGCGCCCGATCACGCGCCTGATCGCGGCGGCCACCCAGCTCAGCCGCGGCGGCGAGGCCGAGCTTCCGACCGGCGAGGGGACGCAGGAAGTGCGCGAGCTGAGCCAGGCGCTGGCGGTCTGGCGCGGGCTCACGGAGGCCAGGCTGACCCTCACCGAGGACATGGCCGAGGTCAACGAGCAGGTCGACCCCGACCAGGTCTTGGCCCGGGCGGGCCGCCTGCTCGCGCGCCAGTTCTCCGCCGACCTGGTCGGGATCACGGTGCTGGATCCCGAAAACGAGCTGATCACCCACCTCAGCGCCGAACCGGGGCTGGGGCTGGGCGGCGTCAATCAGGTGGCGGTGCCGCCCGGGTCACCCGTGAGCCAGTGCCTGCGCACCCGGCGGCCGCTCCTGACCGACGCCCGGGACGCGCGCTGGCCGGCTGTCCTGACCGACTTCGCGGCCAAGTCCGGGCTGGCCTCCATGGTCCTGGTGCCCATGGTCTCCGCCGGCGAGCTGGTCGGCGTGGTGACCCTGGCCCGCCGGTCCAGCCGGCCCGCGTTCACCACGGACGACCTGGGGCGGGCGCTGATGCTGGTGCCCCACGTCGCCTCCTCGCTCAACGTGGCGCGCCTGGTCAAGTACCTCGACCACGCCAACCGCCACAAGAGCGAGTTCCTGGCACATATGAGCCACGAGCTGCGGACGCCGCTGAACTCGATCCTGGGCTTCGCCCAGCTGCTGGGCGAGGAGGAGTACGGGAAGCTCAACGAGCGCCAGCACCGGTACGTCCGGCACATCGGCAGCAGCGGCGCGCACCTGCTCTCGCTGATCAACGACGTCCTGGAGCTGACCAAGGTCGAGGCCGGTCAGCTGGAGCTGAGCCTCGAGGTGGTCGGGCTCAGGCAGCTGCTGGCCGGCTGCGTGGAGGAGATGGGGCCGCTGGCCCGCCACAAGGCCCAGCTCCTGCTCCTGCGAGCGCGGGGGAACCTCGCCGTGCGCGCCGACTCCCGCCGGCTGCGCCAGGTGATCCTCAACCTGGTCTCCAACGCCATCAAGTTCACGCCCGACGGGGGCACGGTCACCCTCGAGACCGAGCGCGACGGGAGCGAGGTGCTGATCCACGTGCGCGACACCGGCGTGGGGGTGCCGGCGGAGGAGCGGGAGCGGATCTTCCAGGCGTTCACTCAGGTGCGCGGTGGCCGCACGCGCAGCGAGGAGGGGACGGGCCTCGGCCTGGCTCTGTCGCGGCGTCTGATGGATCTGATGGGCGGTTCGCTGATGCTCGACAGCCGCGCGGGCCGCGGTTCGACCTTCACCGTGCGCCTGCCCGCCGCCGTGGGAGCCGTCGCCCCCGCCGCGGTCTAGGAATGGGACTCCTCCCCGCCGGGCGGGGAGGTGCCGAGCGCAGCGAGGCGGAGGGGGATGTGGGTCAGCTGGGCGCGATCGGCGTGCCCGCAAAATGACAGGCGGCCAGGTGGCCCTCCGGCTTCATCTCCAGCGGCGGCTCTACCTCCGAGCAGATCGGTTGGGCGATCGGGCAGCGAGTGCGGAAGCGGCACCCGGAAGGTGGGTTGATCGGGCTGGGAACGTCGCCCTTGAGCACGATCCGCTGGCGTCTGGCGCCCGGTTTGGGCTCGGGCACCGCCGACAGCAAGGCCATCGTGTACGGGTGCAGCGGCCGCCGGTAGAGGTCGGCCGCGGGCGCCAGCTCGACCACCTTGCCCAGGTACATGACCGCGATCCGGTCCGAGATGTAGCCGACCACGGCCAGGTTGTGGGCGACGAAGAGATAGGTGAGGTGGAAGTCGCGCTTGAGATCGACCAGCAGGTTGAGCACCTGCGACTGGATCGACACGTCGAGCGCCGACACCGGCTCGTCGGCGACCACGAACTTCGGCTGCAGCACCAGCGCGCGCGCGATCCCGATGCGCTGGCGCTGGCCACCCGAGAACTCGTGCGGGTAGCGGCCCGCGGCTTCCGGTCGTAGCCCGACGCGCTGCAGGATCTCCTTGACCTTGGCTTCGCGCTGGCGGCCCGGCGCCAGGCCGTGGATGGCCAGCCCCTCGCTGACGATGTCGCGCACCGTCATGCGCGGGTCCAGGGAGCCCACCGGGTCCTGAAAGATGATCTGCATGTCCCGGCGCATGGCCTTCAGGTCGCGCCCGCGCAGGCGCGCCACGTCGCGGCCCTCGAAGAGGATCTCGCCCGCGGTGGGCTCGACCAGGCGCAGCAGCGTCCGTCCCAGCGTCGACTTCCCGCAGCCGGACTCGCCGACCAGGCCGACGGTCTCGCCCGGCATCACGTCCAGGTCGACGCCGTCCACCGCCTGCACCTTGCCGACCGTGCGCTGAAGGATCCCCGCCGGATCGGAAAGTG
>Ga0207684_10005035_pt1 | contig 12315 bp, 8 predicted proteins | sample KBSK5501metaG_FD_184342 | JGI IMG/M metagenome (GOLD analysis project Ga0207684, IMG submission 184342) | Corn, switchgrass and miscanthus rhizosphere microbial communities from Kellogg Biological Station, Michigan, USA - KBS K5-50-1 metaG... | ecosystem: Host-associated > Plants > Roots >... | reverse complement strand
GCAAAGAAATGAGTAAAGTCGCAAGTTCTGCTGTCAACGCTCAACAAAAAACGTCTCAAGCCTGTCTACAAAGGGCTTGAGACGCTGTTGGGTGCCGAAGGGGGGACTCGAACCCCCACGCCCTTAAGAGCACAACGCCCTGAACGTTGCGTGTCTACCAATTTCACCACTTCGGCAGGTTTGTCCATCTGGACAGATCTATGTTACTGCATCTATTGCGACCTGTCAATAGCCCGTTTCGGTCACTTCGCCTCGTGGGCCAGCTCTTGTTGTATTTTGCATTCCTCTCACGCAAATAAATGTTAAGAAAATGTTATAATTATAGTGATATCCTGACTAACAACAAAACCCAGGCTTTCCTATGCTTACAACAATTGATGAGATAAGCCTGCATAGAATTTCTCTAGAGCTGGAGAGTGATGAATAACATGCACGAGCAGTCCCTCCCTGTGCGTGCTGCCATCGACATTGGCAGTAATACCATCCATATCGTTGTCGCTCGCTGTAGCCCACAGGACCTGGATATTCTAGAAGACCAGGTCGAATTGGTGCGTATCGGCGAGAGCGTGACTGCTACAGGCGAAATCTCACAACAGAAATGTCGCGCCGCGATTGCCGTACTGAACCGGTACAAGACATTGGCGGAGAAATATGGCGCGAACCCCATATTTGTCGTGGCGACCGAAGCGATTCGCCAGGCCAGTAACAGTGCCAGCTTTCTTGAGCAGGTTCAACGCGAGACAGGACTCACTGTGCAAGTCATCAGCGGAAATGCTGAAGCTACGCTCACCTTCTACGGAGCGACCTACGAGGTGAGCAGAGAACCAGGTGCTCCAGCACAAATTGGGGTAATGGACCTGGGCGGAGGCAGCCTGGAATTGGTGACGGCAAAAAATATGCACATCACCTGGCGTACCTCTATACCCATTGGCTCTGGCTGGCTGCACGACCGTTACCTTTCCTCAAATCCCCCCTCTTACGACGAGCTAACTGTTGCCGAGGCCTTCCTCCAGACTTACTTTCAGGGTGTGCGCATCAAACGCCGTCTCCCTGTACTAATCGTCACCGGCGGAAGCGCAAATTCGCTCTTGCTTCTTGTCCATCATGCATTTAAACTGGAAGTGCATCGTAACCAACTGACAGAACGCGACCTGGTCCGCTGTCAGGGCCTATTGAGCGCACTCACAGCAGAAGAGGTCTCTGAACGCTACCATCAACCACTTGAACGCGCGCGTATTCTGCTGGCTGGAGCGTTAATTATTCAAGCGGTTATGTCACGCCTGCATCTCACCGAGATTCGCATCAGCCCGCATGGCATCCGCGAAGGTGTCTTGCTTGCCTATGAACGTTACGGAGAACACTGGTTAGAAATTGTGAGTCAGAGCGCTGCCTTGCCCAACCATCAACAGCAAGCTGAGTTTCAGCCGGGAGTATCTACTGTCAAAGCGGAGGAACCGTTCGCTCAGTCTGGCCGGCACATGCTGCTGGAACGTACCCGCAAATTTCTGGAGTGGCCTAAAGAAGTACTGAAGCACGAGGATGTCGAAGCTGTCCATAAAATGCGCGTTGCGTCACGCCGCCTGCGTGCCACACTTGATGCCTATGAGTCTTGCTGCGATCCCCAAATCTTCAAGAAAGTCTATCGCCAGGTCAAACGGGCCGCAGATGCCCTGGGCGCAGCACGCGATACGGATGTCATGTTACTCAACTTGCACGCCCAGCTCGAGCACATGAAAAGCGAGGAGCAGGCCGGCATGCAATGGCTCATTGCCCGGTTGGAGACCTTTCGCCAGCAGAAGCAGCAAGAATTGGAAACATTTCTGCATACACTGGATGAAGACAAGCTGAAGAAGCAGGTGGAATCGCTTATCCCGGAAGGAGTCGCCGCCAATGGCAAAAGCTAAGCCTATTACAGGACTTGACCCCCAGGCTCCAACAGGCAAGAATGCACGTCTTATCGCCAAAGAACGGCTGGAAGAGATGTACACCTGGGATAGGTATGTAGACCACCCTTATCACATTCAGGAGTTGCATAACCTGCGTATTGCAGCCAAGCGACTGCGCTATACGTTAGAAGTTTTTGAAGATGTGTTACCTGAGGCGTGTAAGCCGATCATCAAAGAATTGGAGCAAATTCAAGAGGAACTTGGTGCACTCCATGATAGTGACGTAATGATAGCCCTGTTGCGGCTCTGCCTGGGAAGCCAGGACAGCGCAATCCACCCTGAGCAACTGCAATCGGATGGAGAGACACAACCTAAGAAAGGTAAATCACTTGTTTCGCCAGAGCTGGTAGCCGTTCTCCTGGAACCCACCGTCGCTCCCTCCGCCGGAGAACGCTACGGGCTGGAGCAGTACTTACAAATGCAGGAGCAGTTGCGCGAAAAGCAGTATACCACTTTTCGCCAGCACTGGTACTCACTGCAAGCGCGCGACTTCCGGCGTGTGATTCTGGATATATTAGACGCATAAATCGTAGACTATCAAAGTGCAAAGGCGGGATCATAAGATGACCAAGCCATTTTCAACCGGAGAGCTAGCCTGGTGGCAACGTTCGGAACCAACTTCCGAAGAACTCCGCCTGAGTGGTGGATTACTTGTAGAAGACTGGCCTCATGCTCGCCAGGTGGTACGTCTCTCCGCGCAACTATTCGAGGCGACGCGAGCGTTACACCAATTGGATGAGCGTGCCTTGCAGCTTCTGGAGCGTGCAGCATTTCTGCACAATACCGGCATGATGGTCGAGGTGCGCCGCCATCACAAACATTCCTATCGCCTGATTAAAGAGACAGAGTTACCAGATTTTACCGAAGAAGAGCGCCATGAGATTGCCTGCATTGCCCGCTATCACCGGCGGGCGTTGCCCAGTACTTCACACGAGGAATTCGCGGCCTTGAGTCGCGCTGCCCGTAAACGGGTTTCTGCCCTGGCAGCCCTGCTTCGCATTGCAGATGCGTTCGACTATAGCCATGATGGGCGCTTGCTGCGCCTGGTTGCAGAACCGGAGCTTTGTGACGAGCATAACTGGACGATCTCTCTATGGGTGCGTCCCTTAGCTGACCTTGACGATGAGTTGGAGCATGCCTATGAGAAGGCCGACCTCTTTGAGAAAGTATTTAAGAGGAAGCTGCAATTTTTAATTCAGGATTAGATTATTGTGCCTGCTCGTGCAGCACAATTGAGGCGCCACATGCGTAGTCGGGGTGAATCCACAAAACTGGATGCGCTCCCTCCCGCAGTGTATACGTTACCTCGTGTTCATCCAGAAAGCGCTGCGAGGCTGCTAAACTCTCAACCTCCAATGTCATGCGGCACAGACTCTCTCCAAATTCTTGCAGATGCCTGCTGAGGGCTCCTGGTTCAGGGAAATGCTCATAGTCCATTTCCTGATCTGCCTCAGCACTAAGAGGTAAGGGTTCTGCCAGTTCAAAACTCTGACCCTGGTCATTACCTCCCAGTGGGAATGAAACCAGCATAGCATCCCATCCGTCGGCCTCGCCCGAGAATGGTTCGGAGGGTTCTAACCCATAAATGTGCTTGAAGCGCTGCGTAGCCTCCCCCAGGTCTGCGACCGCAATCGCAGCGCTGAGTACCTTTGTTACACCGAGGGGATGCTCTGGTGGTGTTGACCAGCCGGCCAGGCGGAAACGGCGTTCTTCTCCCCTACTGTCGTGTTGGATAATGAATGGATAATGCTGGGCCAGGTCGGGGCGCTCGATATTTGTGCGCGACCAGCCTCGCATGCGGCCATTGGCTGCCCTCAACTCCCCTGCTGTTGGTCCGGTAATAGAAATGCCTCGCCTGGGCATCGCCCGGCTATCTGCCTCGATATCGTTGGAGGCCAGTACAAAATTCAGGAACCCTTCCCCCTTCGCCAACCGTTCTAATAGACTCTGTTCCGCTTCCGCGGGCGCACGCGCCGTAATCAGCTCCAGGTAGGTGTCGCCGGTCACAATAATGCGATTGGCCGTCCCGCCAGAAGGATGAATCCCGCCGCCGCTGACTGCCAGGCCAAGCCTTTGGCCAAAAATGACTGTCGCTCGCTCTAAGTCGTTTACACCAATAATGATATGGTCGATTGCTGTCAGCATCTGTTACTGCTTGCCCTATCCTCGTGAGCGGACCAGTTCTCGCGCCTCGCGTCCAGTTTGTGTGCGGTCGCGATTGAAGCGACCAAAACCCAGCTCGCCCCGCTCCCAGATCACCAGCAGCATACTGGCGTTGAAGATCGATGAGTAGGTACCACTTAAGATACCAAGCAGCAGCGCTCCCGTGAAAACGCGGATCGACTCGCCGCCAAAGAGCGTCAGTGCGCTCAGCGTAAAGAGCACTGTGAGCGAGGTATTGAGTGAACGGGCCATCGTTTGCACCAGGCTGGCATTCACCACCTGCTCGAACGTTTCGGAGGTGCGGCGTGTCATGTTCTCACGAATGCGGTCGAATACTACAATTGTATCGTGCACCGAGAAACCGACGACCGTCAAGAGTGCGGTAATGAACAGCGCATCAATCTGGACACCGAACAGCCAGCCCAGGATAGAGAAGACTCCCACGACCACCAGCACGTCATGCAGCAGCGCAATAATTGCGCAGGTTCCATAGCGCCATGGCTTCGCGACCTTGCGGAATGCGAACCAGACATACAGCAGGATTAATACCGATGCTGCTATTACGGCGAGAATAGCGTTACGTGTAGTCTCGCCCGCCACCGAGCCGGAAACTGTGGCATTTTGCAACACTTGCATGTAGATGCCACTATTCACGAAGTGCGACTGGAGTTGTAACAGTGTGCCATTATCGACTGTAGAGCGCGTCAAAAGGGTAACCGTCTGTGTCGTCGTTCCCTGGCGTACATCAACTACGTTGACACGAATATTGGCCGGGTTGGATGCTGACGACGGCGTAGCCGTTGGCGTAACCAGAACCGACGATGTCCCTGTCGCTTTAGGTGTAGCCGTAGCGCCGGGTGTTCTCGTGGCACTGGCTGTACCTGTGGCAGTGGGCGTCGTTGCTGTCGAAGTTGAAGGCCCTTTTGTGGGATCCGATGTATCAGGCAGCTTGCTGAGTAAAGACCGAACAGCGCTGGGAGTGGGCGGAGTCCCTGGGAACTTCGTTACCGTGAAAACGGTGACGGTCCTGGGCTTTGCTCCTGGACTGGGAACAAGATTCAAGTTATCAATGTTGATAGCAATAGCCGGCTTGCCCGCCTGATCATACTTTGCAAGCAAATCATTTTTGATGGTGTTCTGCACATTACTATCAACCTGTGTATTCAAGCGTATCCAGATGGTCTGGTTGCCGGCTACCTGGGGGTTATCACCGGTGACCACCTGCAGGTCCACAAATTTGAAAGGCTGCACCAGGTTCTTCGTTTGAGCGATGCTAATACTCTGCTCAGGGCGTAACTCAATATTAGCGCCACCCAGGAAGTCGATACCGACATTAAGCCCCTTGAATATCAATGAGAGCGTGCCCGGGACAATCACGATTAGCGATATGATCAAGAACAGGTAGCGTTTTCCTGTAAGATTAAACACGACTTTCCTCCTCTACTCGGTCATCAAACAGTGCTGTTCCGCCGCGCCAGGGATGCCGTAGCAATCGAGCCGGCAGGCAGCCCAAATAGTGCGGGGTGACTCACAATGCCGGTCGGCACCAGCAGATTCAGGAAGGTGCGTGTCACGACAACGGCGGTAAACATACTGATCAAGACACCCAGGAACAGGGTTGTAGCAAAGCCAACGATGATGCTCGCGCCGAAGTTGTTGCCAAAGGCATACAGCACCGCGCAGGTGATGAGCGTGGAGATGTTGGAGTCTCGAATAGAGGGCCAGGCGCGTTTCCAGCCTATATCTATCGCCGAAGAGAGCAGTCTGCCTGCGCGCAACTCTTCTTTGACACGTTCAAAGATCAGCACATTGGCATCCACCGCCATACCAATAGACAGAATAAATCCTGCAATACCTGCCAGGGAGAGCACGACGCCAATCAGCTTAAAGACCATGAGCGTGGTCGCTGCATAAAGCAGGAGCGCGAGGTCTGCCAGCAGCCCCGGCAGTCGATAGTATAGCAACATGAACGCCATCACGATACCCAGGCCGATGAATGCTGCAATCAGACTTTTCGTGATAGAGTCCTGGCCAAGCGTAGGGCCAACCGTCTGTTCGCTGGCGAGTTTGAGTGAGATGGGCAGCGAGCCATATTTTAACACGGTCACGATGCTCTGCGCACTCTGGGTCGTGAAGTTACCTGTGATTACTCCTTGTCCAGTAATAGCGTTTTGGATCACTGCTGACTCAATGACTTTCTTGTCCAGCGTGATCGTCAGGTACTGACCTACATTCTTGCCGGTGAATGTACCGAAGCTCCCGACAGCGTTTCCCTTCATCTCGAAGCTGATTTGCGGCCGTCCGGCCTGGTCCTGGCTCACATATACCTGGTTAGGGTCGAGATCGGCACCTGTGAATTCCGGTTTGTTGCCTGGATTGTATGCAGTATACTGTGCCGGATCAAATGTCGAGCCTAACGCGGCAGGTGAAGAACCTGTATTCCAGAACTCCAGCAGCCCGGTCTTGAGTAGTGAATTGACTGCATCGGTCTGGTTTCCTGTAAACCCTGGTAGTTCGACGGAGATACTTGGCACCCCATTGCTGGTGACTATGCGAATGTTCGGCTCGCTCACTCCCAATCCGCCATTCACACGCTGCTCGATATTGTCTCGTACGGCGGGCATCTCGTTGCTGAGTGTTTGATTGTCATAGTGCTGGCTAGGATCAGGTACGAGCAGTGCGCTCACACCACCTTGAAGGTCGAGTCCCAGCTTCACCTGCAGCGGGTTATTGATACCAAGAATATGTATGCCGGGCGTATTGGTCAGATCAACGTAGACTGCGGCTGCCCCCAGCAAGATAATGAATAGGAGGATTATCAATGTTCCTCGGCGCATACGTAATATTCCCCTTGTTTTATCTATGTTATGAACGCTGGTACGTTTTTTAGAAAACGCAGTACAGAACATCATGTTTTATTTGTGTGCCAGTATAGCACAGTTGTCTCTCCTTGCATATCCTCTGTATCTTTTCCCTAGGCTACATAATGCAATACGCGACCTGATCGTTTCGGTTTAATAGCACCTGCCTGTGAACCTACAACCTTCATCGTTTTAAAACGTAACAATAAAAGCGTATATTTAGATAGATTACTCGGAGAATACAGTCTCAACCTCTTGTTTTACGCATGTTTAACATTGGGTTGCTACAATAGCTATCCATCGGGGTTCTCCTCGATTTTTCAGCACCGTTGGCGGACCCTCGCGACCTGCGGTCGCGCGCGGGTATGAAGTGCACGGCATGACAGAGCCAGGCACTTCACACCCCATAAGGCACGCTGGTGGGCCGGCGGGAGGGTCCGTCAGCGGTATCATATTGCTCTGGGCACAACAAGTTGACCTTTTGTCTGATTAACCTCAAGCAGGTAGGGAGTAATACTATCCATGCAAGAAAAGACGGGAATAGAGAAGACTGCACTACAAGATGCTAACCACAAGGTGGTCATGGATGTGCGCGACATCACTAAGAGCCTGCCCCTGGGCCGTGAGCGCATCGAGATCCTTAGGGGCATCAGTTTTCAAATCACGGGTGGAGAGTTTGTCTCCATTGTTGGGCCATCCGGCTCGGGCAAAAGCACACTCCTGGGCATCATTGCGGGGTTGGATAATCCAACCAGCGGGCAGGTCTTGATCGACGGGGTGGATATCACCACCATGAGCGAGGGCAAACTGGCCGCCGTGCGCAACAACAAGATCGGCATGGTCTTCCAGGCGTTCAACCTGATCCCCACGCTGACGGCGCAGGAGAACGTCGAGGTGCCGCTCTACGTAGGCAAACATAAGGGCTCACCCTCCGCGCGAGCCAGGGAACTGCTCGACCTGGTGGGCCTCTCACCTCGCCTGACGCACCGCCCCAACCAGTTGTCGGGTGGCGAGCAGCAGCGTGTGGCCATAGCGCGAGCGCTGGCGACGGACCCGGCCTTTGTACTGGCCGATGAGCCGACGGGCAACCTGGATGCAAAAAACAGCGAGAATGTGCTGAAACTGATTGCTTACCTGCGCGAACAGACTGGCAAGACATTCATTATCGCCACGCACGACCCGGTAGTGGCCTCACATGCTGACCGGGTGATCCGTCTCCTGGATGGTAGGATCGCTTCCATCGAGAGCGCAGCAGGGAGTATCGCCCAATGAAAGCCTCGATGTACTTCAACTACACGTCGCGCTCGCTCTTGCGCGGGGGGCAGCGCACGGTACTGGCGGTGTTCTGCGTAGCGGTGGGGGTGATGGCAATTGTGGCACTCCAGTTAGTGGGGTTGATGATCAATAACGCACTCACCAGCAATGTGCGCGATGCCAATGGTGGTGATGTGGCCATCACATCGAATACCAGGCCGTTCACGCCCGCTGACCTGGGCTTCTTCACGCAGCTCAAGAACAACGGGACCATCACCAGCTATACGGCTCTTACCACTGCGCAAGGCTCCATGAGCAACGCGGCCTCGGTAACGAATAGTTTTACTGTTCAGGCGGTAGACCCGGCCAATTTTCCCATTGTCACCCCACCAACCTTCGTCAATCCGAGCAATGGCAGCATCTCGGGCCTACTTACAGGCAACGGGGTAATCATAGACAAGACTCTCGCCGATCAATACAACAAAAAGATTGGTGACACCTTTAACGTACATGTAGGTTCACGGACCGGTGGAAATGAACGGGTCTTGACCGTGAAGGTCGCTGGTATCGTGACGGACTCGGGTACGCTGGCACAGTCCAGCGGAGTCATGCTGGTCTCCCAGGATTACTATAACGCAGCTTCCCCGAATGCGCCGGTCTATTATGACACCGTCTATGTCACGGCCACCGACCAGTCACATACGGACCAGGCGGTTAAAGCCATCAATGCGCAATTTCCCCTGGCGAGTACGCAGACTGCCACTGACGCGTTGAAATCGCAGCAGAACACTGTGGATTTTATTAAGAAGTTCCTGGAGATAGCGGGACTGCTGGCGCTGCTCATCGGCGGAGTGGGCATTGTGAACACGATGCAGGTGCTGCTTTCGCGGCGCAGGATCGAGATCGCCATGCTCAAGACAACCGGATACCGGCGCTTTGACCTGTACTTGCTTTTTGGCTTAGAGGCGGGTCTGCTGGGATTGGTCGGTGGAGTAGTTGGCGCGGCTGCCGCGATAGGCGTAAGCGTACTGGTACGCAACGTCATCCAGCAGGCGTTCAGCCTTAACATCCCGTTCGTACTGGATCCGTTGACGATAGCCGGAGGCGCGTTGATTGGGCTGGTCACGGCCTTGATCTTTGGGCTGATGCCGATCGTGCAGGCCGCCAACATTCGCCCATTGAACGTGATCCGCGAACTGCCGGAGGGCAACCGTGCCGGCAGCATTGCGTTGACCATCGGCCTGTTGTTGATTCTATCGGTGTTGTTCTGTGTATTAGCCATCGTCATCCTGAACGACGTCATTTTGGGCCTCAGCGCCGTCTACGGAGCGTTCATCTTCCTGGGCCTGTTGAGCCTCTTCTTCGGGCTAGTCGTGCTCATTGTAAGCATACTACCCGTTCCGGAGCGTTTCAGCATCAAGTACCTGGCCTTGATCCTTGCAGGCATGGTGCTCTCAGTCCTGGTTGCCCTGGTCTTACCGACTTTTGGGTACCTGCTGCTGGCCCTTTCATTGTTGGGCATCGTGATTGTTTTGCTGCCTCGTACCTGGAAGTCAAACACAAAGCTGGCGCTGCGCAACGTCGGTCGCCAGCGAGCGCGTACCACGACGACCATGCTCGCTCTCTTCATAGGCGTCTTCACGATCGGTTTAATTCTGATCCTGGGACAGAATCTGCGCGATAAGATCAATAATGCGCTCGCTACCAGCCTGAACTACAACGTGGTCACGATTGCCTCGGGCAAGGATACATCTGCCCTGCAATCCCAACTTGCAACGATCCCCGGCCTCACGAAACATAACCAGACGGCCATTGCCACGACTTCACCGGTACAAATCAATGACCAGCCAATTGCACAGGTGCTGCACAATGTGCCTTCAGGATTTTCCATTTCGAACCTTGGGCGTGAAGGGGTGATTTCATCCCTTAGTGGTGTTGAAGGATACAATGTGGCGAACGGCCAGGTTCCCGATACCACAAACTTGAACATTACCGATGGGCGAAATTTGAATGCCAGTGATGCGGGCACAAACAATGCATTGCTTCCCTGGCAGCTTGTGCATCTCGCTCCGCTCAAAGGTCATGTTAATGTCGGCAGCACTATTACCCTGCTAAGCCTGGATAAAAAGCATAGCGAAACCTTGACGATTGTCGGTGTCTACCAGTCAACCGGATTTGGTGGTGCCTTCGAGCCGGTACTTACCACGACAAATGCAGTACAGGCGCTCAGTCCGGTGGGTTTTGCACAGTCAATCTTCTACATGAAGATTGACACAAACAAGCAGGGGCAAGCGCTGGCATCCATTGCCAGGATTGCACCAGGTGCTTTCGTGTTCAACCTGGCGAACATTGGTGATTTCATCAATCAATACCTCAACTACACGTTGCTGGCGCTGACCACGGTTGCCAGTTTGTCCCTGCTGGCCGGCGTGATCATCATTGCCAATGCCGTGGCGCTGGCAATGCTGGAGCGGCGGCGCGAACTGGGTATACTCAAGTCGGTGGGCTATACCAGCGGAACAGTGCTCAGTGAAGTGCTCATCGAGAATGGTGTCATTGCTGGTATCGGCGCTTTCCTGGCGACGCTGCTCGTCGCGTTCGCGATGAACATCCTGGGTAGATTCGTCTTCAAAACCACTTTTGATGTCAATGGATTGATCGTGCTTGCGCTGATTGCCGGGGCGGCGCTGCTGGCGATGATCACAGCCACCATTGTCGCCTATGGATCTGTGCGTGTACGCCCGCTCGAGGTCCTGCGCTATGAATGATCTCTGATCGGTATCGTACGTGGTGAAATGTGACAGCAACACGGCAGGGTCGCAGGCGACCCTGCCGTGTTGCTGTCACATTTCACTTACCTTCTCCCACTTGCACCTCTAAAACTCCCTGCATACGGCGTATAGATAGGCAAGAACGAACCTTTCCCGATAGTCCAGTTTGCTGGTATCTTTGGAGCATGTTCAATGGCATACTGTTGTATCAATCAGCATCACAACGAACCTGGTGGCACCTGGTGTGGCAAGTGCGATAGCCTGGTAGCAGGTGCATTGATTGGCGATTACAGCGTTATCTCCCATATTGGCAGCGGTAGTTCCAGCGATGTGTACCTGGCAGAGCAACATTCGCTCAATCGGCGCAAGGTTGTGATCAAGATACTGCACCGCTCGTGCAATCAGCGCCAGGTAAATAATTTCCGGCACGAGGCAGCGTTGTTCGCAACTTTATCACATCCCTATATCATGCCTATTTTCTCCTATGGCGTAATCTACGAGCGACAGGCTACATTGACGACCAGCCTGCCATATCTTGTTTTGCCATTTGCCGAGCAGGGTTCCCTGGCAGATTGCTTTGTGCACGAGGGGAAACGCCCCTGGTCTCTTGCGCGCGTTGTATCTCTAACCAGGGAGGTGGCGGAAGCACTGGATTATGCTCACTCGCGAGGTGTGCTGCACCGGGATGTCAAATCTGCAAATCTGCTGCAGATGGGTGCGCATGTCTTGCTCTCCGATTTCAGTATAGCCTCGTTAATTGATGTTGACTCATCGCACCTGACGGCAGGAGTGGCCGGTTCGCCCGCGTACATGGCTCCTGAAGTGTGGGCGATGCGCCCCGGTCGCTACTCCGATCAGTATGCGCTCGCAGTCACCTGTTTCTTTTTACTCACAGGTACCTATCCTTTGAGAAAAAATGGAGGAGTCAGTGCTCGCAGTTGGCAGCAGTTGCATTGCTTTGTTGCTCCATCTGCCCTCAGCGAATTTCGCGCTGACATGCCGCTGGCAGTGAATTTTGTGTTGCAGAGAGCGCTAGCCAAGGACCCACACGATCGCTATCCTAGCGTGCAAGCCTTTGCAAATGATTTACTTGTCGCATCACAAGAGATCACCCAGCACCTCATCAAAGCGCCTGCCCTGGTCGGGCAAAGCAGGGTTCCAAGGGACCTGGAGCCTTGGGGACTCGGCACGACCAGCCCCTTAGCAGGACGGGGGGTGACCTCACATCCCATTGCTCACGAGCGGCAGCAAGTGGAGCAAAGCAGGGTTCCAAGGGACGTCAGTCCCTTGGCGGGGCGTGGGGTGTCCCCACATCTCCCT
>Ga0207684_10005033_pt1 | contig 12318 bp, 7 predicted proteins | sample KBSK5501metaG_FD_184342 | JGI IMG/M metagenome (GOLD analysis project Ga0207684, IMG submission 184342) | Corn, switchgrass and miscanthus rhizosphere microbial communities from Kellogg Biological Station, Michigan, USA - KBS K5-50-1 metaG... | ecosystem: Host-associated > Plants > Roots >... | reverse complement strand
TTATGGTGGAAATCCGGCAGCACCACGGGAGGCGCCGCCAGGTCTGCCCCCTGTACGGTGGCGCGCACCTCCGCCAGCGCGGTCTCGGAGGCGGGCGTCTCCCCGCCGTCGAACACCCGAAGATCCGGCGCGTCGGAGTCCTGCGGATCCCGGGCGATGAGCGTGACGTCCATGGGTTCCTCCGGGATCGGCTAAGCGGGTCGGACGAGCGCCACGGACCGGCGACCACGGGCATCCCGGCCCGGGCCGACGTCGTAGGCCGCCTCAAGGACGGTGGCGAGCGAAGAGGGCGTGAACTTGTCGGCGATCAGCAACCGGGCCGCCTTGGCCATCCGGGCCGCTCCGGCGGGCTCGTTCAGCAGGTAGCCGATCGCCGCCGCGAGCTGGCGCGGCTGCTCCGGACTGACCAGCAGGCCGGTTTCTCCCGGCAGGACCACGTAGGGCACGGCGTTCACCGCCGTGGCCACGACCGGCAGGCCGACCGCCATGGCCTCGGCGACCGCGCACGGCAGGCCCTCGTACCTACTGGCCATGACGAACACATCGAACCCGGGCAGCAGTTCCAGGACGTCATCACGGTGCCCGGCGCACAGGAAGCGCCCCTGCAGTCCCCGGCGGGCCGCGCGGGCCTCCATCTTCAGGCGCAGGGGCCCGTCCCCGATCCACACCGCATACACGTCATCCCGGTCAAGCCCGGCAATCGCATCGACGAAGCTCTCGGGTGCCTTCTGGTAATCGACCCGGCCCACGGTGCCGACCACCTTGCATCCGACGGGCACCCCGAGCCTTCGGCGAGCCGCGGCGCGAGCCGCCGGGCTGGCCGGCTCGGCCGGCTGCTCGATGGCCGGATTGATGACCCGGAGCCGCTCAGGCACCGCGATGCCACGGCGGATCGCCTCGGCCGCGACCGCCCCGCCGACAGCCAGGAAGACGTCGGTTCGCCGACCGAGGTAGCGCTCGACGGCGATGTAGGCGCCGCGGCGCGCCCTGGACTGGAACTCATGGAAGGGAAAGCCGTGGAACGTGTGCACAACGCGGGGCGTTCGGGCGCGCTCCGCCGCCAACCGGCCGAGCGCGCCGGCCTTCGCGCTGTGCGTGTGCACCACGTCGTACCCATCATGGGCCAGCAGTTCGGTGAGCCGGCGCAGGGCACGGCGGTCGTTGCCCGGGGAGATCGGCGAGACCAGCTCGGGAACGGTGACCACGTTCAGCCCGCCGACCGCCGCGCGCACGAGCATGCTGTCACCGCTGCCGTCGGAGTCGGCGCCGCCGCCGGAGTCGCCCGCGATGATCGTGATCTCGTAGCGCAGCGGATCGAGTGCCTGCGCGCCGCGCAAGGCCACCCCGCCGGCGCCGGCCTGCAGGCGGGTGACCACCACGGCGACCGACACCCTGCTCACCGGGCACCTACCAGGCTGAGCAGCTCGCCGATCGGCGCGGGCGCCCCGTGGGCCACGCGCACCTCGAAACAGGGCAGCCGGGACGCGAGCAAGGCGGCCGTGCCGCACACGTCCGGGTGCGCGGGCCCGATTCCCGTCGCCAGCGCCAGCGTCGCGGCGAACGACCAGAAGCGTCGCAGCTCTCCGGCCATGTAAGTGCCTGCGACCAGCTCACGGGCCGCCTCCGCCGACGGCAACGGCCCGGCGGAGGCGGTCGATCCGGTGCCACGGCGCAGCACGACAAGCCGGTCGGGCTCCAGGCTCGGCACCCGGCCGGGGAGCGGGTACTCGCTGCGGCCATGCGTCGCGGCGGCACGGCCGGCGCCGCCGGACACGCGCAGCGGCTCCACTACCCCGTAGGCGCGGCGCGCGTCGCACGCGCAGAGGTTGTCCGCGGTCGCCGTCTCGCCCCGCTTCAGCCCGGCCGACAGCAGGGTCGACTTGCCGACCCCGCCCGGCCCGGCGAGCATGGTCACCCCGTTGACGCCGGCGGTCACCGACACGTGCAGCGGCACCCGGCCGCGCACCGACGCCCACCAGAGGGCGGGGTAATGCAGCAGCGTCTGGGCCGCGAGCAGCCTGAATCGAGCCCTGAGCACAATGTTGGCGGCTCGCGTGCGCGCCGCGGGACGGTACCGCGCCGCGACACGCAGCACCGATCCGCGCGGCTCCACCTGCAGATCGAACCCGGACGAGCAGGCGTCCTCGATAAGGGTGCGGGGCGTGGCGGCCCACGCGCCGCGCCCGATCAGCGTCCATCCGTCGCGGTCGAATGGCCGACTATCCGCCTCGATCTCCAGCCGCACGGTCTCGCCGTCCGGGCCTGCCTCAGCAGTCGCGCCTGCCGGGCGTGCCTCGGTGAGCTCGCCGGCTGTGGCGTCCGCGAGCAGCTTCGAGACCCACCCGACGGCGCAGTCGACCAGCACGCTCTCGCCGGCTGTCGTCACCGCCCGCATCAGAAGCCGTCCGGATAGGGCACGCCGGCGCTGACGAGCGTCTCCGGGCGGTCAGAAGGAACGTACTCGGGCACGAGTTCGGTAAAGAGCTTCTTGGTGAGCGCCGCGTCGTTGTCGTCGGCTGCGGCGTAAAGGCGCTCGAGCAGCCCGGTGAATTCGGCCGGCAGCTCGGCGCACCGGGCCGCCCAGATCTTCGGGTGCGCGCTCGGCACGCGCTCCTCGCCGTCGGAGAACACCTTCTCGGAGAGCTTCTCGCCCGGCCGCAGACCCGTGTAACGGATCTCGACATTCGGCAGCTTGAGCTGCTCGGCGTAGTTCCGGACCAGGCTCACGATCTGCACGGGCTCGCCCATGTCGAGCACGAAGGTCTCGGCGTACTCGGCCATGGCCGCCGTCTCGAGCACCAGCCCCACCGCTTCCTCCACGGTCATGAAGAATCGGGAGACGTCTGGATGCGTGACCGTCACCGGCTCGGCCCGCGCTATCTGATCGGCCAGCACGGAAAGGAACGACCCGCGGCTGCCCAGGACGTTGCCGAACCGGACCGAGGCCAGCGTCACCGGGCCGCCGGCGGCCCGCCGGACGACCAGCTCGGCCAGCCGCTTGCTGGCCCCGAGCACGGAGGTCGGATCCGCCGCCTTGTCGGTGGAGATGAGGACGAACCGGCTGGCACCGTGCTTGATCGCAGCCTCGAGCACGTGCTGTGTGCCGCGAACGTTGGACTTCACGGCCTCGCACGGATGGCGTTCGAGCAGCGGCAGGTGCTTGTGGGCGGCCGCATGGAAGACCAGCTCGGGCCGGACGTCCGCGAGGACCTGGTCGATCCTTCGCTGGTCGCGAATATCGGCGATCACGATCTCGTCGGCGTCCAGCAGGCCGTTCCCCATGATCTCCAGCTGCAGCCGGTGCAGGTTGGATTCGTCGTGGTCCAGCAGGTACAGCGCCGCGGGCCCGAAACCGCGGATCTGGCGGCACAGCTCACTGCCGATGGACCCGCCTGCCCCGGTGACCAGCACGCGCCGGCCGACGATCAGCGCGGCGGCCTTCTCGCTGACCACATGATGCTCGCGGCGGCCGAGCAGGCCCTCGACCCTGATCTGGCGCAGGTCCGAGAGGCGCGCGTCGCGCTCCACCGCGGCCAGGAACGACGGCAGGAACCTGACGTGCAGCCCCACGGCCCGCGCGGTCTCGACGATCTCGGCGAGGCGCCGCGCGGGCAGCGAGGGAATCGCCACCACGCAGGCGTCCGCCCGGTGAATTCGCGCTATCTCGGGAAGCGCCGCGATGGGCCCGAGCACTGGCAGCCCGGCGGCGCGGGCGAGACCGGGGGCGTCGTCGAGAAAGCCGATGGGGACGAGCCCGTAGTTGGGGCTGCGCCGCAGGGCACGGACCAGCGTCCGTCCCGCCTCGCCCGCGCCGACGACGAGAGTCCCCCAGCCGCCCGTGCCCTTAGGAGGCCGAAAGCCCGGAAAGCTCAGCACGTTTCCCCCCTTCACTCGAGGTGACCGCCCGGGCTCCGGCGCCGATGATGCTGCATAGCGCGCCAGCGACCCTGATGACATCGGCATCGGTGAGCGCCGGATACATCGGCAGGGACAGCACCTCCAGGGCTATCTGATCGGTGACCGGCACGGACCGGCACTCATCCGGGCCAAGGATCCGCTGGTAGGCGGAGAGCTGGTGTACGGGGATGAAGTGCACGGAGGTACCGATCGCGCGCTCGTTCAGCGCATCGATCACGCCATCGCGCGAGATGCCGCACGCGGAGGTCAACCGCACCTGATAGAGATGCCAGGCATGCCGGCCATCGGCGGGCCGCAACGGCACGACGAGCCCCGGCACGTCCGCCAGCGCCGCGTCATACTGCCCGGCGAGGTGAGTCCGTCGTGCCTGCCAGCCCGGCAGCCTGCCGAGCTGGACCCGGCCGATTGCCGCCTGGACGTCGGTGATGTTCGCCTTGAGGCCGGGCTCGAGCACGTCGTACCGCCAGCTTCCGCCCGGAAGGTAGCGTCGCCAGGCATCGCGGCTGAGGCCGTGCAGCCGCGCTGTACGCGCGTACCCGGCCAGCTCTTCGTCGTCGGTGGCGAGGGCGCCGCCTTCGCCGATCGGAAGGTTCTTGGTCGCGTAGAAGCTGAAGCACGCCGCGCGGGAGGCGCCGCCGAGCCGCGCCCCGCGCAGCTCCGCGCCGAGCCCGTGCGCGGCGTCCTCAACCACCGCGCTGACCGGAAGGCCCGCGGCGGCGGCGAGTTGCGGAACGTCCGCGGGATGGCCCCCCATGTGCTGGACGATCATCGCGGCCGGGTCGCCCGCCCGGCGGGCGGCCCGCGCCACCGTGGCCGGGGTCGGCAGGAGGGTGTCCGGGTCCACGTCGACGAGGACCGGGCGCAGGCCGGCCTGAACGATAGGGGCGACCGCGCCGCAGAAGGTCAGGCTCGGCGTGAGCACGGCGGCGCCGCGGCGCAGGCGCAGCGCCCGCAGGGCGATTTCGATCGCCGCCGTGCACGAGGCCACCGCGACGACGTGCCGGGCGCCCAGGTAGCTCGCCAGCTCCTGCTCGAACTCGGCGGTCTTGGGGCCCATCGTGATCCAGCCCGAGCGCAGCACGTCCACCGCGGCTTGCTGCGCTTCCGGAACGATCTCGGCCCTGGCAAACGGCACCCCGCCTGCTGGCTCCGTCACCGGTCGCGTCCTCCGGCGTCGCTGTTCAGCTCGGCCCCGCCGGCCGGAACATCAGCGTGCTGGATCGGCGGCACGTACCGCCGACCTCGCCGCCCGGACCGGACGCGCCGCGCCCGGGGGACGCCGACCACGCCGATGATGTGCCAGCCGGATGCCGTTACAAGATCATCGAGAGCCACGACGCGGGACACCCGGGCGACGGGACCGGACACGACCAGCATGCCGACCCGGCCCATCCCGGCGGGGTTCTTGATCTGCGCGATCGGATAGACGTGCAGGGCCCGGTTCTCGGTTGTGACCTGGCCGTCCTTGACCAGGACAGCGGCACCGAGCGCGGGCCCGCCTGCCAGGCTCTCCTGGTGGTTGTCGCCGCCCGCGGCGCCGGCGAGAGCGGACATGCCTCCCGACGCCCTCAGGCTCCGCTCGAGGCCGTAGGCGAGATCGGCGAGGTCATGCTCTCCGTTGACGTCGACCAGCGCGATTGTGGACACATTCGCGTGCATGGCGGCCAGCCGGAGCCGTACGGCGAGGTTCTCGAGGTCCGGCGTGCGCTCCCCGTGCATGTCGGCGCCGCGCAGCTGGCCGAGCGACGGCGCGCCGAGCCTGCGGCTGACCCGTCGCGCGCCCGGCACCGTCGGGCGGATGGTTTCTGCGATAGCCGCGATGAGGATCCCGGCGACCAGGCCGAGCACGCCCGCCAGGCCGAGCTTCTGGGTGAGCGCCTTGGATTCCGGCTTCAGCGGGACGGCCGGCTCGTCGATGACGTTCGCGAGTCCCTGGGTGCTCGCCTGGATCAGCAGCCGGGTCCGGTCGCCGCTGAAGTTGGCGATCACCTGGTCGAGCCCGGCCAGCTTGGACTGCAGGTCCTGGTCATGGGGGCTCGCCGCGGCCTGCGCCGCGACCACGCCGTGCTGCTCGGACAGCCGCACGATCTCCTGGTCGATGGCCCTGAGCGCCGCGCTGAGCCCGCTCTGCCCGACGTTGTTGATCGATGCGACGACCTCCTGGGCGAGCACCCTGGCCAGCGTCGCGGCGACCCTGGGATCGCGGTCGGTCACCTTGAGGTCCACGACCTGGGAGCCGCCCAGCCCGGAGACGCTGACGTTGGCGGCGACGAAGGTGTTCAGGTTCCGGCTCCGCGCGACCCCGGCGGCCTGCAGGGCCGTCGCCGCCGCGGTCCGGCCGGTAGCGATGCCCTGGATCTGGCTGGCGATGGCATCAGCCTGCGCGTTGCTGGCCGGTACCGTGCTCCCGGACACGATGCGCGCGGACGCGGCATACATCGGTGGCTGCTTCGCGACGGTCAGTCCGATTCCGAGGAGCGGCATGAGGATGCAGACCAGCATCAACACCCAGTACTGCCGCAGGAGACGCGCGGCGACCTCGTCTATTTCCACCAAACCTCCTCAACAGCCCCGGCCGACGCCGCTAGCCCGGGTATGACAAGGCTAGGAAGGGCGCTCGTTAGGGCGGATCGTTCACTGGCATGAGTTTCGACTACGTAAAATGTGTGACGCCCGTGTCGCTTGCCTGCCCTGATGGGTCAAGGTGCTGCTGTCACGAGGAAGGGACCACCTTGCGTCATGAGTGACCATGGCGGTCTCCTCTCCCGTCGTAAGCGGGCACGCCGGTAGCGTGGCTGATGCATGGTTTTTGGCAGGCGGTGAAGATCGGCGCGTGCACGGCAGCTGCCGCAGCCCGCCCGGTCCAGCCACGTCCGCAGGACTGCTCGCAGCACTTCCCGGATCTCAGTCACGGCAACCCCCCGATGCCATCCGCGGATCCCCAAGTCGATTGACCCGGAGGAAACGCGTACAGCATGTGATCAGGACCCAGCACGACAGGGCGGGTGGTCCCCGCACTGGCAACCGAATGGTCCCGTGCTCGGTAGTGGAAAGCCCTCTGAGCCGTCGAGCTTTGCGGGCTTACGGTCCAAGCGCGGGCCGCGCCGCTATCTGATGCCCACGCGACCGTTGAGCCATTCCGGCAGCCCTGTGGCTAGTGGTGGAACTTCACGTTCTGGCCGGTGACGGTTCCGACCAGGCCGTTCGGGGTGACGCTGATGCTCTGGATGCTCAGCCCCACCGGCAGCGACGGAAGCGGCACGTTGATGTCCTGGATCGCGCTAAATACGGACGACAGATCCCCGCTGCTCGACACGAGGTGGATGTTGATCACGTTATGGCCGGTCCTGGTGATCCGCCACACCGCGGTGCCGCTCGTGACCACGAGGTCCATCGTGGCTTTCACCTCGTTGGGGCCCGCCTGCGTCAGGGTCAGGCCCGCGCCGCCCAGGGCGCTCGCCAGCCCGCCGGCCTGCGAGGTCATCGCGTTCGCCAGGGCCGCGAACGTGACATCGATCGTCCCGTTGAGCCGGTCGATCGTGCCGCTGTTGAAGGACGTGTTGACGTGCACGCCGCTCATGGTGGCGTTGACGGACGCGATCTCCAGCGGGCCCTCGGTGATGTTGCTGGAACTTATCTTGATGTCCGAGAAGTCCCTGGTGATCACCTGCGTCAGGAACGGGAAGCCCTCGATCGATACGTGCGGCTTCGTCGGGAAACCCTGGTTCTTGATCTGCGACGCCATGATGTTCTCGGCCAGCGCCCGGCCGCCGAAGTCCAGGCCGACCAGCACGACGAGGATGGCCAGCACCACGATGGCGAGCGTTCGGAGCCGGTGGCTGCGACGCGGCCGGACGATACCGTACTCGCCGTACTGGGCCGTGGGTGGTTCCCCGTACTGGTTCATGCCAGGCTCCCCGTACTGGTTCAAGGCAGGCTCCCCACGTCGACGGCCTGCAGCTGGCCGGACTTGTTGTCGGTTGCGAGCAGGGTCTTTCCGCCGGGCTCCAACGCGAGCTCGCGCGGCGTCCCGGCCGGGATGTATCCGATCAGGGCGCCGCGGCCTCGGGTCTGCAGGGCCGTCTGGGTGTTGATCAGCGCGAGGTTACCTTCCCCCGGCCTCTTGATGGAGTCGGCGTCCGCAACCACGATCTCACGACCATCGTTTACGAAGGCCAGGCCGATCGGGTTCTGTCCCACGCTGACCCTCGCGATGAGCGATTGTGACGGATTCGTGAGCAGCTTAGCCGCCGAGAACGCCACCAGAGCGTTGCTGTCGCGGTCGGTGACCCACACCACGCTGCCGTCGGCGGACACGATCACGCGCGCGGGCGCTGCTCCGGCCGCCGCCGACATGTACACCGCGTGCTGCGGGTCTGTCTCGGCCTTGCGCATGTCGACCACGTACAGCCGCCCGGCCTGGCTTTCGCCGGTCACATACAGCCAGCGGCCGTCGGGCGAGTCCGCCATCGCCTGCGGGTCCGATTTCGGCCCGAGCTGGATCAGTCCCTGGTAGCCGGAATGGCCGGAGCCACCCGCAATCGCCTCCTGCAGGTTGAACACCGCCACGTCGCCGGCGTTCTGGAAGGTGATGAACGCGAACCTGCCGTCCGGGGAGACCGACACCTCGTTCGCCGGGTTGCCAGGCGGACCCGCGAGGGTCCCGATGACCGCGCCCCTGGTGTTGCCGGCCTCGGCCTTCTTCACGCTGATCACGTAGGCGCCGCTGCCCTCCGCGGCGAGCAGGTACTGGCCGTCCCTGGTGATCGCCTCGCTCCTCCCTGCCCCTGGCGCCGGGATCGTCGCGACCTGCGTCGGGGCCAGCGAGCCGCCGTGGTTGTCGAGGACCGACACGAAATCGCCCAGCGAGACGAACGAGAACCTGCCGTCGGGAGTGACGGCGACACCGAACGGACGAACGAGGCCGCCGAGGCCGACCTCGTTGGTGCGGACCCCGCCGAGCTGCGTGGCGGTCGCGATCTCGCGGGTCGGCCCCGGGATCATGAGCGTGGTGGCCCCTCCGCCCCCGCCGCCCACGCCGCCGTGCACGACGGCGAAGATGCCCGCCGCGATCCCGAGCGCGACGACCACCGCGGCCGCCGGCAGGAGGCCGCGCGATCGCCGCCCCGGCCGGCGCGGCCCGCCCGGTTCGTAGCCCTGCGAGCCGGACGGCGAGCCGCCCGGCTCGGTCAGCCCGGGCCTGGTCGCCCGGATCGCGGGCACGCTGCCGGCCGCCTCGGTCGGCGGCTCGACGTCGTAGGACCGGCCGACGTACAGCCCGGCCTCGTACGACCGGCCCGAGTATCCGGACGCCGCACTCCCGGCCGAGAGCGCGTCCCCGGCCGGCGGCGCGCTCCCGGGCGACGGCGCGCTGCCGGCCGGCGGGGCGCTCCCGGCCACGGCTCCCGACGGCGTGCCCCACGGCAGCGGCGTACCCCAGGGGGGCGTCGCGTCATCGGCCGAGACGGCATCGTCCCGCTCCAGGACGCCCCCGGCCGGCGCCGCATCCTGGGCCGACCGGGCAGCAGCGGCCGGCGCGGCAGCCGGCGCCGGGGGGGCGGCCCCGGCGGGCGCGGCCCCGCCGACCCACGGCGCGTCGCCTGCGGGCCCGGACGGGAGGTCCGCGCGCACAACGGCGATCTGAGTTGCCGGGGCAGGGGGCTCCCGCTCGCCCGAACGGCCGCGCTCCCCCGGCCGGAGCCCGAGCGCCTCACGCAGGGCCGCCGCGAACTCGCCGCAGCGCCGGTAACGGTCGGACGGCGACTTGGCCATGGCCCGGGCCAGGACGTCGTCCACGGCGGACGGCAGGCCTGCCCGGCGGGCAGTCAGCGGCGGCGGGGGCTCGGACAGCTGGGCCCAGACGACGGCCAGCCCGCCGTCCCGCTTGAACGGGGGAGCGCCGGACAGCAGCTCGAAGGCGGCGCAGGCCAGCGCGTACAGGTCGGTGCGACCGTCCACGACCCGGCCCTCGATCTGCTCCGGCGCGATGTAGTCGAGCGTGCCGATTACCTGGCCCTGCGACGTTATGCCGGTCTGGGAGAGCGAGTGCTTGCTGAGCCCGAAGTCCGACAGGTAGACATGATCCTGGCGGTCCTCGCCCGCGGCATCGTCGAGCAGCATGTTGGCGGGCTTCACGTCGCGGTGCACGAGCCCGCGCGCGTGCGCCGCGTCCAGCGCCGACGCCACCTGGGCGATGATGTCGCCGGCCCGGGCCGGGGGCAGCGGTCCGGTCCTGTCGATCAGCGTGCGCACGTCCCGGCCCTGGACGAAGCGCATGGCGATGAACAGCACGCCGCTCGCCTCGCCCGCTTCGAATACCGGGATGATGTTGGGGTGATCGACGGCCGCCGCGGCCCGCGACTCGCGGATGAACCGGTGCCGGAAGCCGTCGTCGAGCGCCAGCCCCGGCGCCAGGATCTTGAGCGCGACACGCCGGTCCAGGCGAGCGTCGTAGGCCCGGTAGACGACCGCCATCCCCCCGCGGCCAATCTGCTCTTCGAGCCGATAGCCGGCAATCTGCGAGCCGACAGAGAACTCGCTGAATGCCTGGGGAATCTCGTCGCTCACCGCTCCTCCAATCACCCCGACCGTATCTGAAACCGGGAGAGAACTGGACGGATGCGAGACCCCGGTTACCCGACATCCGGCGATAATCAGGTGGCTAGTTGATTATGAACCGGCTAGCCCAGGTCAGACACATTCTTCTTTGGCCCTCGGAGCTCTAGAGTTGACAGATGACGATCGGACGTGAGGTCTCGTCCCCGGCGCTAGTCGTCCGGACGCAGGGGTTTGACCGCAGCCTGGAGCCTGGACGCTCCTACAGCATCGGCCGCAACCCGGAGTCGGACATAGTAGTCGAGGAGGCCCGGGTCTCGTGGCGTCATGCGGTGCTCCGGCTTGACGGCTCGACCTGGCTGCTCGAGGACGTCGGCAGCACCAACGGGACCTTCGTCGGGGTCCGGCGGGTGCAGCGGGTGGAGATCACCGCCGACACCGTCGTGCGGCTCGGCCACCCGGACGACGGGCAGCGGCTGTGGTGCTCGGTGACGCCCGCCCGTCAGGCCCCCGCCGCGCCACCCCCGACGGCCGCCGCGGGGCCGCTCGCCCCCACCTACCCGCCGCCCGCGTCCGCTCCCCCGGCTGCGGCTCCCGCCCCGCCCGCCGTCCACCGCCCCGCAGAGGCTGTTTTCCCGCCCGCCGTCCACCGCCCGGCAGAGGCTTCCCCGCCCGCCGTCCACCGCCCGGCAGAGGCTTCCCCGCCCGCCGTCCACCGCCCGGCAGAGGCTTCCCCGCCCGCGGCCGCCCAGCGGCCGGCCCCGCCGCAGCGGCCCCCCTACTACCCCGACGCCCGCAGGGCGCCCCATGTCCCCGGGGCGGGCCAGGCTCCCGGCGGCTACGTTCCGGGGGCCGCTGGCCCGGGTCAGCTGCCGCCAGCAGGACCCGGCGGCAGCTCGATCATCCGCCAGCCCAGCGCGATCATGCGGCTGCCCACCCGGGTGCTCCGGATCGGCCGCGCCGCCGACAACGAGGTTGTCGTCTCCGACCTGAGCGTCTCCAGGTACCACGCCGAGCTGCGCCGGTCGGCCCGCGGTTACGAGATCGTGGACCTGAACAGCCACAACGGCGTCTACGTCAACGGCCAGCGGGTCACGTCCGCGCCTGTAACCGAGGCGGACATCGTCGGCATCGGGCCGGCCACGTTTCACATGGTCGGCCAGGAGCTGGTGGAGTACGTCGACACCGGCGATGTCTGCCTGAGCGTGCAGAACCTGACCGTCCAGCTCTCCAGCGGCAAGGTGCTCCTGGACCACGTGACGTTCCCGCTGGGCGAGCGGTGCCTGCTCGGCGTCATCGGTCCCAGCGGCGCCGGCAAGTCGACGCTGCTCGGCGCGCTGACCGGCATGAGGCCGGCGGGGCAGGGCAACGTCTTCTACGACAACCGGGATCTCTACAAGAACTACGCCGAGCTGCGGCACCGGATCGGGCTGGTGCCCCAGGCGGACATCATGCACACCCAGCTGACCGCCCGGACGGCCCTGCGGTACGCCGCCGAGCTGCGGTTCCCGCGCGATACCAGCTCCCGGGAGCGGAACCAGCGGGTCGACGAGGTCATCGGGGAGCTCGGGCTGACCCCGCACGCCAACACCCGGGCCGAGGCCCTGTCCGGGGGCCAGCGCAAGCGGGTCAGCGTCGCGCTCGAGCTGCTCACCAAGCCCTCACTGCTGTTCCTGGACGAGCCGACCTCCGGCCTGGACCCGGGGCTGGACAAGTCCGTGATGGAGATGATGTCCGGGCTGGCCCACGACGGCCGCACGGTGATCGTGGTCACGCACAGCGTCGCCAACCTGGACCTGTGCGACCGCCTGCTGGTCCTGGTACCCGGAGGCAAGATCGCGTACT
>Ga0207684_10005031_pt1 | contig 12322 bp, 17 predicted proteins | sample KBSK5501metaG_FD_184342 | JGI IMG/M metagenome (GOLD analysis project Ga0207684, IMG submission 184342) | Corn, switchgrass and miscanthus rhizosphere microbial communities from Kellogg Biological Station, Michigan, USA - KBS K5-50-1 metaG... | ecosystem: Host-associated > Plants > Roots >... | reverse complement strand
TGGGCTTTCGCGGCCTGACCGCGACCAGCCTCGTCTCCATCTCCACCGACCCCCCGATGGTGCTGGTCGGCCTGGAGCGGATGACGATCACGCGGAAGGCCGTGATCGAGTCCAAAGCCTTCAACGTCAGCGTCCTGACCCGCTCGCAGGAGTTCATCGCTGAGCGGTTCGCGGGCCGCGCCCCCGCCGTCGCGGCCGCCTGGAGTGACGTCCCGCACCACCTGGGCGCCAACGGTTTGCCGCTGATCGACGGCTGTGCCGGCTGGCTCGAGTGCAAGCTGGCCCAGGTCCACGAAGCGGGCGACCACGACATCTGCGTGGGCGAGGTCGAAGCGGCAACCAGAGGAGAAGGAGAGCCGCTCATCCTTTGGGACCGCTCGTTCTGGAGCCTCCGCTAGAAGGGCAGCTCGTCCTCTTCCATGCCGAAGTGATGGCCGACCTCGTGGAGGATCGTCTCGCGTACCTCCTCCACGAGCTCGTCCATCGAGCCGGCCGCGCGCTCGTGCGAGCGCTTGTACAGGGTGATCCGCTCGGGCATGCCCTCCCCGGCGCCCAAGGCCGTCGCGCCTTCGTAAAGACCCATGAGACCCTCCGGCGAGCTCTCCTCGATTATGAAGATCGTGTTTTCAAGGTAAGGCTTGAAGTCATCCGGGATCGAGTCGACAGCCGCCTGCGCCGCCGCCTCGAATTGCTCCATGCTCACATGCACATATAGATGATGAGTGAGATCAAGAACGTCACCGTCGTCGGCGCCGGGACCATGGGCTCGCAGATCGGCCTTCAAACCGCGCTCTCCGGCCGATACCAGGTCACGCTCGTCGACGCCGTCCCCGGCCAGCTCGAGCGAGCGCGCATCCAGAACCGCAAACTGGTCGACCGCGCGGTCGACAAGGGCAGGCTCACCAAGGAGCAGGCCGACGAGGCTCTCGGCCGCATCGTTGACGGCAGCGACCTCGAGGAGGCTGCCAGGCACGCGGACCTCGTCATCGAAGCCGTCATCGAGGACTTCGAGACGAAGAAGGGCGTGTTCACGGCGCTGGGAAACTCGGCGAAAAAGGACGCGATCCTTGCCAGCAACAGCAGCACGATCGTTATCAGCAGGCTCGCCGACCTCACGGGCAATCCCGCCCGATGCTGCAACATGCATTTCTTCCACCCGGTGACGGTCATGCAGCTGTGCGAGGTCGTGAAAGGTCCGAGGACGTCTGACGCCACCATCGCGGCCGCGACCGAATTCGTGCGCAGCATCGATCGGACCCCGGTCGTGCTCAACAAGGAGATCTGGGGCTTCATCGTCAACCGCATCCTCTTTGCCGCTTCCGAGGAGGCGATGCACTTGCTCGAAGGCGGATACGCGAGCGCCGAGGACATCGACATCGCAGTGCAGAAAGGTCTCAACTGGCCGATGGGTCCGTTCCATCTGCTCGACTTCAGTGGGCTCGACATCTTCTATGGGGCGATGAAGGATCGGCACCGCCAGGGCGAGGGCGGCGACGCCCCCGAGGTGCTACACAAGCTCGTCGAGGCGGGCAATCTCGGCCGCAAGACCGGCAGGGGCTTTTTCGAATACCCAAAGTGACCTCGGGGGCAAAATAGGATCGCCCCCGTAGCCCAATGGCAGAGGCAGCCGGCTTAAACCCGGTCCAGCGCGGGTTCGACCCCCGCCGGGGGTATGCACAACTAGAATCGTTGTGACGTGACGCCACACTTCGAAGAGGAACCGGACGAGCCCGACGAACCCGACCAGCCGACACCTGGGGATGGCGCCGCGCCGACCGCGCGCAACATTCCTTCGGTCGGCATGCCCACGCGTGAGTGGGAGTATTCGACTCGCGTCCTTACCGTGGCCCAGATCGTGGATGGCAAGAGTCTCGTGACGATCCTGAAAGACGCCGGCGCGGATGGCTGGGAGCTGAGTGACGTGGTCGACGGGGGGGAGAAGCGCGTGCTCCTGATGAGGAGACCGAAGCGCTCGTCGCAAGAGGCGCGGCGCGTCGGATTCGCACCTCCCAAGCCCAACTGACCACTCCTGCGCCGCGCAGGAAGCGGCGCGTTCTGGTCGTCGAAGATGACGCACCGATCCGCACCCTCGTCGCCGAAGTGATACGGCTGCAAGGACACGACGTCCTGGAGGCCGCCAACGGCGCGCAGGCGATCGAGCTGGCCACCAGCGGCCAACCCGACCTGGTGCTCGTCGACTGGGTACTGCCCGACATCAGCGGTACCGAGGTCATCCTCGAACTGCGGCGGCAGGGCGTCACCGGGCCGGTCGTGATGCTGACCGCGCGCTCGGCCAAGATGGACGAGGTGGTCGGGCTCGAGGTCGGCGCCGACGACTACATCACCAAGCCCTTCGATTCAAGGATCCTCGCCGCCCGCATCAACGCCCACCTCCGGCGCGCGGCCCTCGCCGAATCGGGCGGCGGGCGGGAGGGCTTGCTCACTGTTGGCGCCCTGCAGATCGACAACGCGGCTCGCCGTTTGAAGCTGGGCGACGACGAGATCCCGCTGACGATGACGGAGTTCAATCTCCTTGCGGTGCTCGCGGCGAACCCCGAGCGGGTGCTGACCCGGGCGCAGCTGAGGGACAAGGTTTGGGGCTATCCCCACGACCTCGACGACCACTCGGTCGACCCACACGTCCAGCGCCTGCGCCGCAAGCTGTCCGAGTACTCCAACACCGGCGTCAACCTGGAAGCAGTCCCCGGACTGGGTTACCGTCTGTCGGTCAGGCCCGTTAACGACTAGGTGCAAGTCAGAAGGGCGGACGGCGACCCGCGCCCCATCGGCATCTTCGACTCCGGTGTGGGCGGCCTCACGGTGCTGCGGGCAATCCGCGAGCGTCTGCCGCAGGAACCGACGATCTACGTCGCCGACTTGCTCCATTTCCCATATGGGCCCCGTTTCCAGGACGAGGTGCGCGGCTTCGCCATCGACATCATCCGCTACCTCGAAAGCCGCGACGTCAAGCTCGTCGTCATCGCCTGCAACACGGCCACGGCCGCTGCTCTCAATCACGCGCGCGAGATGTTCGAGGTCCCGATCGTCGGCGTGATCAGCCCCGGCGCCCAGGCCGCCGTCGAGATCACGCAGAACAATCGCGTCGGGGTCATTTCGACAGAGGGCACGATGCGCAGCCAGGAATATCTGCACGCGATCAAGGAGATCGACCCGATGGTCGGCGTGTACCAGAAGGCTTGCCCGGAGCTGGTCGACATCGTCGAGGCCGGCGAGGCCGACTCGACGCGCGCGGAAGCGGTGCTGCGTCGCGACCTGGAAGACATCGAGAGGCTTGGGGCCGACACGCTGGTGCTCGGCTGCACGCACTACCCCCTGCTCAAGCCCGCCATCAGCCGCGTTTATCCCGGCCGCTTTCAGCTCGTCGACTCGGCGACGACCACCGCCGCCAAGGTGCAGCGACATCTCGATCACTCGCGGTTGCGCGCGGGCGAGGCGACGCCCGAGCACGAGATATTGGTGACCGCGGTGCCGCAGCAGTTCGACCGCATCGCCGCCAACATCTTTGGGGAGGGCGTCCGGGCGCAGGAGGTGCAGCTCTGGGAGAAGCAGACGACGTAGCGGCGCAGTCGAGCCTGTTCGGTCCTGTCGCGAAGGACCTGGCCGCGATCGAGGAGGGTCTGCACGAGTCGATCGCCGCTGATCCCGACGTCGTCTCCATCCCAATGTCCGACCTGTTCGCCGCCGGCGGGAAGCGCATCCGGCCGGCGCTCGTGCTGCTGACGGCAAAGATCGGCACGTACGATCTCGCGCGGCTGACACCCGCCGCGATGGCGGTGGAATTGACGCATGCCGCCACCCTTGTGCACGACGACGTCATCGACCGCGCCACGGTGCGGCGCGGCCGTCCCACGGTAGCGGCTCGCCTCGGCGACGAACCGGCAATCGTGGTCGGCGATTTCTACTTCGCCAAGGCTTATGAGCAGGCGGCCAACACGCAATCGCCCGAGGTCGTGACCATCCTCGCCGATGCCGTCATGAAGATCTGCGCCGGCGAGGTGCGGCAGCAGGCGATCCGCCATCACTACGAGGCGACCCTCGACGAGTACATGCCTCGTATCGAGGCGAAGACGGCCACCCTGCTCGCGGCCTGCTGCGAGATCGGCGCGCTCCTGGGCGGCGTGGGGTCACGCGTACGCATGCACCTGCGCAGCTATGGACGCCTCCTCGGCCTCGCGTTCCAGATCGCGGATGACGTGCTCGACTACACCGGCACCGAGGACGAAGTCGGCAAGCCGATCGGTCACGACGTCGCCGAAGGTTTCGCGACGCTGCCCCTGATGCTCGCCATGGAGGACCCTTCCGTGGCCGGGCGTTTGTTGTCGGTGCTGCGCGCGGGACACGAGCTGAGCGCAGGGGAAGCGCAGCAGGTGGTGGCGCTCGTACGCTCGAGTCGAGGCCCCGAGCGCGCCATCGAAAGAGCGGACTCGCTGGCGGCCGACGCGCGCCGCGAGCTCGACAACATCGAAGGCGGCGAGGCGGTGCAAACGCTGTCGGCGTTGACCGGCTACGTGGTTTCCCGAAAGCTCTAACCTCTTCCTCGTGGGTCCGGGGAGCAGAGTCAGGCTCGTGGGTGTTGGACCCGGACACCCTGGCCTCGCGACGGTGCAAGCGGTCGAGGCGATCAAGGAAGCCGACGTCATCCGCCACAGCGATGGCTGTGGCGCCGGCCTCCTGCACCATGCACGCGCCACCGCTGACGTCGGACCGCTCGACGATCCGGACGAGGTCGTGCGCTTCGCGCGCCAGGGCCGCAAGGTGACGGTGCTCTTCCCCGGAAATCCCTACGCCTTCTCGAATGGCAGCGCGATGGCCGATCGCCTCCAGCGTTCAGGCGTCGATTTCGAAGCGGTGCCGGGGCTCATCCTCGAGCTCGCCGCTCCCGTGATGAGCGGCATTCCGCTCACAATCGAGGGCCGCTCGTCGTCGATCGGCTTCGGGCTCGTGAGGGGCGCCGAGACCGTTGTGCTCCGGCTCGCGTCGGGCTGGTGGGAGTCGGGGATCACGGCCCTCCTTGCGGATGGCCGAAAGCCCTCGACGCCGGCCGCGTTGATCCTCAACCCCGGGCAGCCCGGCCAGCATCGCGTAGGCGCGCCCCTGGGAGAGCTGGCGCGCAAGGCGGCGACATACGGCCTGCGCGGGGACGCTCTCCTGGTGCTGGGGCCGGGCGTCGACATGGCCGAGCAGCTCGACACGCTGGCGAGGCGCCCGCTCCACGGCCGGCGGATTCTGATCACCCGGGCGCAGCACCAGGTCGATCCGTTCCGCCGGGAGCTCGTCGACATGGGCGCTTCCGTCGTCGAGATTCCTACCATCGAGATCCGGCCGATGCCGACCGACGAGCGCGTGCGCAAGGCCATCGCCAGCCTCGACCGGACGATCCTGGTCATCTTCGCGTCGGCCAACGCAGTCGCCATCTTTTTCAAGATGCTCGTGGAGACCGGCGCGGACGCCCGGGCTTTGCACTCATCCAAGCTGTGCGCTATCGGCCAGGAGACTGCCGAGATGCTCGAGAACCACGGGCTGCGTCCCGAGCTGGTGACCTCCGAGTACACCGCCGAGGGGCTCGCGAAAGCGCTCGAGGGTTGGGAGATGGAGGGGATGCGCGTCCTCGTGCCTCGCGCGGAGGTCGCGCGTGACGCTTTACCATCGCTGCTCGCAATGCGAGGCGCCGAGGTCGAGATCCTTCCTGTTTACCAGGCGGTCTGTCCTGTCCCGACCCCGCCGGCCTTGCTCAAACTGTTCGGCGCCGAAGGCGTCGACGTGATCACGTTCACGAGCTCTTCCACGGTGGCCAATTTCGTGCGCGCGTTCCCCGACGACAGGTTGCCGGCCGTGCTCGGCGATGCCGAGGTCGCGTGCATGGGCCCGGTGACGGCGGACACGGCGCGCAAGCTGGGCCTCCGCGTCGACATCGTCGCCCGCGAGTACACGACTCACGGCCTGGTCCAGGCCATCGTCGAGGCCGCCGCCCGGAGATGAGCAAGACGAAGCGACGCGTTGACATTGCCCCGAACCCCGAGGCGGAAGCGCTCGAGCTCCCGGAGGGATGGAAGAAGCGGCCGTGGGTTCCGTACCTGATCATGGCCATCGTCATCGCCTTGGTGCTTGGCTCCGGCCTGGCCCTGCAGCAGGCGGTCAAGCAGCCGAGGCCGCCGGCGCTGGCGAACTGTGAGGCCTCGACGGCGATCGGGGTCCACACGTTCGTCTCAGCGCAGCCGAACTGCATCCTCCCCAACCACAAGTACGAGGCCACGCTCAACACCACGCAGGGGCAGGTCGTGATCGAGTTGCTGCCCGACACGGCCCCTATCACAGTCAACAACTTCATCGTCCTGGCGCTCAACGGTTACTACACCGGCAGCCCGTTCTGGAAGAGCGAGGACTGGGTCGTGCAGTCGGGCGATCCGAGAGGCAACGGGACCGGCGGTCCCGGCTACAACCTGCCCGAAGAGCCGGCTTCATTCCTCAAATGGGACGCCGGGTCGGTGGGCATGGCGCGCATCCCCGGCGGCCCGGTCAACGGCAGCCAGTTCTTCATCGTCAGGGGAACCTGGCCGGGGGCAGGGCCAACGGCGACCTACAACCGTTTCGGCACGGTGGTGAGCGGGCTGGACAAGGTCTCGGCCATCACCTCGACCGACAAGATCAACTCGATCACGATCTCGGTGACCTGAAAGAAGGCTGATCTTTCCCTTACAGGCGGCGGTCTATAATCCGGCTGATGCCCATACATCCCCTCTGGATCGTCGCCATCATCGTCGTCGTCCTGATCGTCTTCGGGCCCGGGCGTCTGCCGGAGCTGGGAGGCGCGGTCGGCAAGGCCATGCGCGAGTTCCGGAAAGCGACCTCCGAGCTCACCAGCGAGGTGACCCACTCGGTCCAGCCGGCACCGGCTCCGCCGGTCGCCACCACGCCGCCCGCCCCCGCGCCGGCGCCAACCGAGAGCGCGCCCGCCCAGGGCTCGGAGTCAGCCTCTCCGTCCAACCGCTGAGGCTCGTCCCGTGGCGATCCTAGACAGGGTCCTCCGGCGCGCGCCCCGACCCGAGGTCCCGGTCGAAGAGCAGCGCATGTCTGTGATCGAGCACCTCGAGGCGCTGCGCCGGATGCTCATCGTGATCCTCATCGCCTGGGGCATCACAACCGTTGCCGGGTTCGTCGTTTCCGGCCAGGTCGTCGAATGGCTGGTGAGCAGGGCCGGACTGGGGCATGCGGTTTACCTGGGTCCCGGCAGCTTCGTTTTGACCCGCCTTCAAGTCGCCATCTACATCGGTTTGATAGTGGCCGCGCCGGTCGTGATCCAGCAGATCTGGTGGTTCGTGAGCCCGGGCCTGCACCGGAACGAGCGAAGGCTGACGCTGCCGCTCATCGTCGCCACGATCTTCTTCTTTGGTCTTGGCGTGGCTGCGGCGCTGTACGCGTTGCCGCTTTACATCCGCGTTCTGAACTCGTTTGCCCCATCCAACGTCACCTACCTGGCCGACGTTTCGCAGCTCGTCGGATTCATCCTCCTCATGGTCATCGGCTTCGGAATCGTGTTCGAGCTGCCGGTGGTTCTTGTCGTCCTGGGACTGCTTGGCATCATCAGATCGAAGTGGTTGTACAAGAATCGCGTCTGGTGGTTCCTCGGCCTTGGCATCGCGGCCAACTTTCTGACTCCAGGCGTCGATCCGCTGACGCCGCTGCTCATGTTCGTTCCGCTCTATATCTTTTTCGAATTGAGCGCGCTGATTCTCAAACTTAGCGGTCGATGACCGCGACCTCGCGACCGGACGGACGCCAACCCGACCAGCTTCGCCCACTGAAGATCGAGTTGGGCGTCAACGTGCACGCCGAGGGTTCGTGCCTGATCGAGATGGGGCGGACGCGCGTGTGGATCACGGCGAGCGTTGAGGACCGAGTACCCGCTCACCGGCGGGGTAGCGGCCAGGGCTGGATCACGGCCGAGTACTCGATGCTGCCTCGCTCGACGCACGATCGCGGCACGCGCGAGGCGATCCAGGGTCGGCTGGGCGGGCGGACGCACGAGATCCAGCGCTTGATCGGCCGGTCGCTGCGCGCTGCTGTGGACATGAGCAAGATCGGCGAGCGCACGATCACTCTTGACTGCGACGTTCTGCAGGCGGACGGCGGCACGCGCACAGCGTCGATAACGGGCGCGTTCTGCGCTCTGTACATGGCTGTCAAGCGCATGAAGGACGCGCGGATGGTGAGCGAGATCGCGATCCGCCAGTACCTGGCCGCGGTGAGCTGCGGCATCGTCGAGCACACGCCGATGCTGGACCTCGATTACACCGAGGACTTTCAGGCGTCGACCGACTTGAACTGCGTCATGGTCGAGGATGGACGCCTGGTCGAGCTTCAGGCGACCGCGGAAGGAGCTGCATACGATCGGGCGGAGCTGGACGCGATGCTGGCGCTCGCCCACAAAGGAATCAAGGAGCTGATCGTCGGCCAGAAGCGAGCCATAGCAACGCTTGGCTGAGCGCCGGCTGGTCATCGCCACCGGCAATGCGGGGAAGCTGGGTGAGTATCGATCGCTGCTTTCCGCAACCGGCTTCAAATTGATGGCCGTGGATCCGGATGTGGCGGAGGTGGGATCGACCTATGCGGAGAATGCGGCGGTGAAGGCGGAGGCGGCGCGGGAGGCGATGGGATTGCCGGCTGTCGGCGATGACTCGGGGGTCGAGGTCGATGTGCTTAAGGGGTTTCCGGGAATTCACTCGGCCCGCATCGGCCCCACCCAGAAGGAGCGCACTCAGGTGCTCCTGGATCGTTTGCAGGGCCATCCACGACCGTGGCTGGCGCGCTTTGTTTGCACGATCGCGTTGGCGGCGCAGGGCCGGCCGACCGAGTTTTTCGAGGGCGAGTGCCGGGGGGAGATCATCCCGGAGTGGAGGGGTGTCGCGGGCTTTGGCTACGACCCGGTGTTCCTGGTCCCGGAGGCGGGGAGGACGTTCGGCGAGATGGCGCCGGAGGAGAAGGCCCGGTACAGCCATCGAGCCCGGGCGGTGAGGGCGATGTTCGCCTCGGGCACGCTCGAGCGATTGTCTGTTTGAATCTCTCTTGCGGTTAAGGCGGGCGGTAGCTTAGCTCGGTAAAGCGCCTGGTTTGGGACCAGGAGACCGCGAGTTCGAATCTCGCCCGCCCGACCATCACGTTTCGCAGCCTTGACACCTTGCATTCCAGGGCGTTTTGAGGGCCCAAGCCCCTGCCTCTCACGGTCGGGTCTAGATGACGTTCCTCGCCGCGTGGTCGGTTGAGGTCGCGGTGATCGACCGGGCGCGCATTCTGCGAGGGTGAGCAGGACCGGCACGGCGGTGGTGGCCCTCGATGCATCGCTTGGATTCGCGTTAGAGCACCTCGACGTGGCACCGGATCCCAGGCACGCCGGCCAGCCGTCTGTCGATGGTCAGGAGATCGCCTCCCAACAGTTCAGCCAAAGCTATGCATGAAGCGTCGTACGCCGTGAGATTAGCCCGGAGATGCCAGATCCGGTCCAGCAGCGCCAGGTGTGCGTATCGTTGAATCGGAGCTTGCATGAACTCCGTTAAAGCACGCTCCGCCTGCCGAACGTTGATGGACTTCTTTGTGACAAGACCGCGCAAGACGTTGGTGAACTCGAGATCAATCAATGCCGGCGATGCGACCGAGGCATGGGCCGTAAGTCGCATTCGGACCGGCCCGCCCGGCTCCTCGTCCACGATGGCTCGGATCCAGATACCGGCGTCCGTTACCGTCATCTACCGCCGGCCGCGAGAAATCAACTCCAGGATCTCGCGATTCGCCAGTGGCTTGCCGTGGCGCAGCCTGGGTCCAGTCAGGATCTGATTCATGCTCTTGGTCGCGACATGCTGGGTCAACACCTCCAGGACGTAGGCGGCGAGAGACATGTGGACCTCGTCCGCTCGCTCCCGAAGGTTTTCGAGCACCGGCTCCGGCACGTTTCTGATCTGTAGCGGCTTCCCCATGTTTCGATTTTAGCATGCGGAATGCATGCAGTTGGGTTTAAGAGACTTGCGCGACTCGCGTTTGTGAGATGAATTCAGCTCAAGTTCGGTAGGCCATCAGGTCCGGTTTGGGACCAGGAGAGCGCGAGTTCGAATCTCGCCCGCCCGACCATCGCGTCTCGCAGCGCTGAAAACGCTGCAGTGCCACGTGCGCCTGGCCGCGGATCGCGAACTCTGTTCCGAGCAGACTGGGTGGAGCTGGTCTGGTAGCCGGACTACGAGTGAATCAGCCTGCCTCCGAGATAGGCTACCCGTGAATGGGTACGTTGGGCACCGGAGTTTTCGACAACGACCTGGCGTGCGATGTGCGAGGGGACTATCGCGCTGCTCGAGGATGGCAATGCTGACGGCGAGGCAACCCAAGTGGTTCCACGAAGCTTTGCATACGCGGTCGACGATCCTGATAACGGCGCATGTTTCTGGACGGGACTTGCGGCAACTCAAATGCAGCTTGGACGTCTTGATCAAGCCGTCCGCGATCGCACGATCGCAGTGATCGATGCCGGCGGCGACTTGCACATGTGGGACGATCCTGGGCTTGCCAGGAAGCGCAAGACTGCTCTCGCTAAGCTCCGCGGCCAGCTGCTCGGGCCTCAGAGGGCCCCGGTCAAGGTTCGACCGGCGCGTCGTGTTCCGTGTCCTGTCCAAGCAGGAGACCTCTTCCTGCTGACTGTCGAAGACGGGCGCAAGGCGCGACTTCGTTGTCTCGCGGTCATGTCTCATCGAATGGGTGACCTCCCCACGGTAGAGATGATCGATGAGCGAGGACGCCCATACCGCTTTTTTTATCCCGCCGACGATATATTCGCAACCCTTGCAACAGGGGATGAGTCGGCGCTATGGCAAATTGTCGAAGGGCGCATGAATGACGTTCCTTCTGCAGAAGACATTCAGGTGGTCGCGCAGCAAACGCCCGCGCAAGCACCACCCGAAGGGACGCGCTCAATGGGTTGGCGAGGGTTACGCATTGAATGCGCCAGATTGCTCGATGAGCCCAACGCGCTCCCTCAGGGTGGGCTCTTCGGGGCGCGATGAGTATTGAAGGTCCAGGCCTCTATCAGGACGACACGGGTCATGACGTCCGCTCTGAATTTCGCGAGCTGATCGGAGAAGGGCGTTCGCCAGACGAAGCGACAAGGATTCTTCTCGACAGGTGGGAAGATGTTCTCGACGACGAACACATCTACTGCGCGTTCCATCTCGCGCTGGCCGATACGCAGTGGCGGCTCGGTCGACCCGTCAATGCCGTTGTCGATGCCGCGCTCAAGATCATCGACACTGGACGAGACCTCAGACGCTGGGAGTACAACCCGCAGTTCCACCGGAAACGTAAGCGGATTCTGGAGCAGCTCCGCGAGCGGATCTCGTCAGCTCCGCCGCGGGCCAGGACCGTTCGGAAGCCGTCGCCTCCGTTTCTCACGCGCCTGGAAACGGGTGACCTTGTCCGGTACACGGCTGAGACCGGCGATGACTTCTTACTGGCTGTCGTCGGGTTGGACCTCAGCAACGACCACCGGATCGCGATCGTGCGGTTGATGGATTGGGACGGCACGTCGGCTCTGCCTTTGTCATCAAGCTCGCCGGCGTTGCGCTTGATGGCTGGCGTTGTGCCGTTCGCATTGATGCCGCATCGACGTGCCGACCTGCCCACCAAACGCTCAGAGCTCGCGATGCGGAGGTGGCCCGTTCCCGCAGCTGAACGCCAGGACACCATGGTGGGATGCAGCGTCGTGTCCTGGGGAGTGAACCTTGATTGGCAGTTGAGACGGGATCGGCAACACAACCAGGTGCCGAGTTAAGAGACTTGCGCGCGGTTCGCGTTTGTGAGACGAGTTCGGGGCCAAACTGCTGACAAGGCGTAATAAGCGAACTAGCCTAGGCCCAAGCGATGGGACGGAATGCGCGCAAACGGGCCGCTGAGCGGGAGAGCCATAAGCTCCACGGCGTGTCTGGAGAATCCCAAGAGCAGGAAGAGGGCGTGAAGAGGTGTCCGCGATGCGGGTCGACCAACCTCGTCACCGGTCCCTACATGGCCGGCATCACTCAAGGCGTTGATGTCGTCTGTGGAAATTGCAACTGGCACGGCATGATCGAGCCGGGGATCTGGTAGCCGCCCTTTAACGGGAGCCCACCACGGGGAATTCTTCGATGACCTTCCCGAGCTCATCGAGGGTCGCAGCCAGGAAGCCCTGTTCGAGCTCCAGCACGAAGTAGAAAACGTTGTGGCTGTCGAAGAACGGCTCGGTCTGGGCGCGGCCGCTGACGCGCATGTGCCCGTGCCGATCCGATCGATG
>Ga0207684_10005029_pt1 | contig 12326 bp, 9 predicted proteins | sample KBSK5501metaG_FD_184342 | JGI IMG/M metagenome (GOLD analysis project Ga0207684, IMG submission 184342) | Corn, switchgrass and miscanthus rhizosphere microbial communities from Kellogg Biological Station, Michigan, USA - KBS K5-50-1 metaG... | ecosystem: Host-associated > Plants > Roots >... | reverse complement strand
AAACGTTCATTCCCCCTCCTTCTTATTCCATGACAAACTCGTGCCAACTTTGTTATACTGCCCAGCGGTTTGCCGAACTGGGCTCACCGGAGTTTTCCTTGCAAAGTCTCTGAAACCAAGAGGCAAAGCTATCAAGCAGCTTTCCTTGCTTAATTGCTGACTTCAAGTCTCAACCCACCCTGCTTTTATACGACGTCACATTCCCGACGAATGATCAAAGCTTCTCAAGAAAAGTGTCGAGTGCTGATCGTTGATGACGATCAAAAGCTTTGCGCTCTGCTGACTGAAATTATCGAGAATGAAGGTTATGAAGTCGCGTCTGCCGCCGATGGTGGTAGCGCCCGCGAGCTCGTGCTGTCATTTGGACCTGATGTGGTAATCAGCGACGTGGTGATGCCTGTCCTTGACGGGATAGAACTCTGTCGCCTGATCAAGAAGAATCCTCAAACAGCCGATATTCCCGTCATCCTGATTAGCGGACTGCGCAATGCTGTGGAAGACAGCCTCCAGGGTTTGACTGCCGGCGCCGACGATTATCTGCAGGTTCCGTTTCGCAATGAAGAGTTGTTAGTGAAGGTTGCCAGGCTTGCCGAGCGACGTCGTGTAGAGAAGCATTATCGGGGAATTGTCGAAGACGCCGCTGACATAATCTACACGCGTGATATGGATGGGTACATCACGAGTATCAACGCAGCTGGAGCTAGATTTTTCGACAAACCTTCTGCAGAGATCGTTGGTGGCCATCTGGGTAACTTGATTGGTCATGAGGCGGCGGCGCGAGACATAGAAGAGACTCGAAAAGCCGCTTCAGATTTACCGTTCCGATCGACCTACCATCTAAAGGACGCAGAAGAAAAGGGAAAGTATCTTGAGGGTGTGATAACGATCGAGCGCGATCGACAGGGGCGCCCCACAGGAATTCGTGGCGTCGTCCGCGACATCACCGAGCAGAAGCTTGCGGAAGAAGCATTAAGAGAGAGTGAGGAACGTTACCGTCGCCTGGTCGAACTTTCACCCGAGGCAATCGTTGTTCATAGTGAAGGGAAATTTGTTTACGTCAATCCGGCGGCCGAACGCCTTTGGGGAGCATCAGGTCCGGAGGAATTGATCGGCCGCAACATACTTGACGTTGTTCACCCTGACTATCGTGACATCGTTAAACGACGTGTTCGCGACATTGAGGAATTAGGTTCGTCCACGGCCCTCCATGGACAGAAGCACATTAAGCTGAATGGTGAAGTAATTGACGTAGAGGTTGCCGGCATACCTCTCCTTTTTCGCGGGCAACCTGCAGTTCAAGCGGTAATGCGCGATATCACCGAGCGCCAACGCGGACGTGAAGCTCTGCGCCAGACTGAAGCCAGATTGCGGACAGTGGTTAGCAGTGTCTCACTCATAATATTCGCGCTCGACAAGGACGGGGTTTTTACCTTATCCGAAGGCGAAGGACTTAAGGTGCTTGGCTTGAAGTCCGGCGAAGTAGTTGGGCAATCTGCTTTTGACATCTATCGCGACAGTCCTCAGGCCCTTGAAAACGTTCGTCGAGCTCTCGCGGGTGAAGCCTTTTCGTCGTCGGTTGAAGTTGGGGAACTAACTTTTGAGACCCGGTACACTCCGCTTACTGACGAGACCGGAGCTTTCGTCGGAGTAATTGGGGTGGCCACGGACGTTACGGAAAGCCGAAAAGCCCAACAGGCATTGCGGGACAACGAACAGCGTTATCGTGATTTGTTCGAGAATGCGAACGACATCATTTATACGCATACGCTCCAGGGAGACTTTACCTCCCTGAACCGAACTGGCCAGGAGATCACCGGCTATTCTCTTGAAGAAGCTTTGCGGATGAACATCGTGGATGTGCTGGCGCCTGAGTATCTAGGCATAGCTCGGCAGATGATTGCGCAGAAGACCGATGAAAAAACCCCGACAGTATACGAGCTCGAAATTATTGCGAAGAATGGTCGTCGTGTTCGGCTTGAGGTTAGCACGCGACTCCGCTATCAAGACGGAAAACCAGCCGGCATCCAGGGCGTTGGCCGCGATTTGACGGATCGCAAACGGTCTGAGGAGGTGCTGGCCCAACAGTCCCAGCGCGAGGCGATGACGCATCGCATCTCACAAGCCATTCGTTGCTCACTGGATAGCACAGAAATCTTCCGCACGGCCGTTCATGAGCTTGGATCCTATTTGAACGCCGATCGCTGTTCACTCTTTATCAAAGAGCAAACCGGAAGCCAGGCAGTAAACGCAGCGGAATACCACGCGGAAGGAGTACTTCCGGCCGCTTCAACGTTTGCGCTGGAAGACCTGCAGGTCTTAATCAAAGCTCTTGAGGAGAAGGGCATTCTCTTTTTCAATGACGTGGCTAATGAGCCGCGCATAGCGGAGGTGTATGAACGCATACTAGCGCCGGCTGGGGTGCGGTCGATCATGTACGTAGCGATTCACGTTGGTGACGACGTTATCGCAGCTTTTGCCTTGTCAACCACGCGTAAATTGCGCGAATGGAGTGAGTCGGATATCGCGCTGGCGAAAGCCGTGGCCGATCAAACCGGCATCGCCATTCGCCAGGCTCAGCTCTATCAAAAAGCGGAAGAGACTTCGAAACGCGAAGTTTTGGTTAACAACGTGACCATGGCCATACGCGCTTCGCTTAGTCTGCCTGAAGTCCTGAACACAGCGACCCGCGAACTTGGTCTTGCGTTAGGCGCCTCACGCGTTCACCTGCACCTTTACGATCCCGAAAATCCTCTCTCTCCGGTTGACCACGAATATCTCGCACCGGGTTGCAACAGCATCGGCCCTTTTGTAGCCAACTATAACGATCCGGTTGGCCGGCAGCTGTTGGGAATGACAAAGCCTCTGGTAATAAGCGACAGCTTGAATTTCCACGATGGCCCGCCGGAAGTCAGCGATGCTGTTAGAAAGCACGCGCAGTTGGTCAGCGTTCGGTCGCAAATTGCCTATCCGCTGATAATCAAAGGACTGTTCCGTGGCGTGCTTTGTATCCACCAGACTGATCGCTTGCGGCATTGGACTGAAGACGAACTTTCTTTGGTGCAATCTGTCGCTGAGCGTTTAGCGATTGGTATGGCGCAGGCCGAACTCTTTGAAATGGTGGCCAAGGCCAAATCGGAATGGGAAGCCACGTTTGACTCGATGTCCGACGGGATATTTATTTTTGATCGTGCCGGCCGGCTGAAGCGGGTCAACAGTGCCGGCGCGGCGATGGAGGATTTGAGTCCGCGCGCCCTGTTAGGCCGAAAGTGTTGCGACGTTCTTCGTACTACCTCTGAGAATTCTGTCTGCGCCGTCGAGAAGGCAATTGCAGACGGAAGAAGCGTAACAATAGAAGTAACCCCAGACCGCCTCGACCGCCCGATCCTGGTTTCTATAGAGCCGGTTATCGACAAGACGGGCGCCGTGACTAGTGCAGTTTGTACGGCTCGTGACCTTTCGGAATTGCGCCGGGTGCAGGCAGTCGCTCGCGAGCACCAGTCGCTGCTGACAAACATACTCGAGAGTGCGCGCGAATCCATTTATGCTGTGGATATGGACGGTCGCTTCAAGTGGTGCAACAGCGCTACGCTGCTTGCACTTGGACTTAGGCGTGAGGAGTTTATCGGACGCCGGCTTGTCGAGCTCGTTTATGAACCCGACCGCGAAGCCATCGGCGGCAAACTCGGACTGGCGCTATTGGGAGAGGCCCAAACTTACGAGATGCGTTACGTATCCGCTGACGGCAGACTACGGTACGCGAGGGTTGATAATTCACCGCTTGTTGTTGAAGGCCGCACAACCGGCGTGCTTGGTATCGCGCGCGACATCACCGAGCAAAAAGAGGAGCGAGAGCGGGCGGCGCGAGCTGATAAGTTGCGCGCCCTGGGCCAACTGGCGTCTGGCGTCGCACATGACTTCAATAACTCCCTGGCAGCGATTCTCGGCCGCGCGCAGCTGCTGCGCCGCCAAACGCAGGACGAAGCACTGGTGCGAAACGTTGAGATCATTCAAACGGCCGCTGAAGACGCCGCTGCTACTGTTCGTCGAATTCAGACCTTCGCGCGGAAATCGCCCGCCCGGGAATTTGAAATGCTGGATGTCGCCAGCCTACTCAACGATGCGATCGAGATTACACGCACGCGTTGGGAAAACGAAGCACGCCTGCGTGGGTTGCATTATCAGGTGGTATTAGAGGCTGAAAGCGGACAACACACCTTCGGCAGTGCGTCCGAACTGCGGGAAGTGTTTGTAAATCTAATCGTGAACGCAGTAGACGCAATGCCCAACGGGGGTCTGCTTTCGATTGGCTGCGTGCGTGAGGGCCCGCGCCTGTGCCTGAGGTTTGCTGATAGCGGAACAGGAATGCCCGAAGACGTGCGGCAAAAGATCTTCGATCCTTTCTTTACAACCAAGGGCGCGCAAGGCACCGGTCTCGGACTTTCAGTGAGCTATAGCATTATCGAGAGGCACGAAGGGTTGATAAGCGTCACTTCAGAAATGGGCGTCGGCACTGTGTTCACGATTGGGCTTCCGGCGGTCACAACTCAGCCAGTGACGACTGAAACGACTACTGAGGTCGCTAAAGTGGCGGCGCTCTCTATTCTCATAATAGATGACGAACCGGCCGTAAGAGAGACCCTGGCGGACATGCTGGAGATGATGGGGCACCGGGTGTTACTTGCCGAAAGTGGCCAGATTGCCCTGCAGCAGCTGGCTGGAAATGATTGCGACCTCGTGTTTACCGATCTGGCGATGCCGGAGATGGACGGGTGGGAAACTTCGCGAGAGATTCGCAAGCGCCGCCCGGAGATGAACATCGTTCTCGTTACCGGCTATGGCACAGGCACTTTGCCGCCGCCCGGTGAGGAGGGGCTGGTTAACGGTATCATCGGTAAGCCCTTCGATTTTTCCCAGATCAGCCAAACGATTACGACCGTCATGGGCAATGAATCAATGCTGGAAAATGCGGGAGCTTTGTAAACTTCCGGCTAGTTGCTGTAGTTCATGATTCCCGCGCTTGCGGTAAATCCAACTCCAAAACCAACCACGATTGTCGGACCAGTCCAGTCGTCTTTCTCGGCTAGCATAAAGCCCGTTGAAGCGCTGGACAGATTGCCGTAGTTTTTCAAGACTTCGTAGGAGCCCTGGACCTTCATGGAGTCGGTGTCGAGGTGTAATTGCGAACAGACGCCATCGAGGATCTTCTTGCTTCCGGTATGGATGAGACAGTCGTCAACCTGTGCCATGTTTGATACCGGCGAGTCGGGATGTTGCAGGACATCTTTGACCGTGCTAACTGCATAGTGTGCGCCGCGATTGGGGACGCTTGGTTGCATGAAGTACTGTGGCCGGCCCTTCAGGAATTCGTGAGAGCTATTGCTATTCATGGTTAGAAGATTTACGTCGTCTTTGTTTTCATTGGTCAAATGACAGATTGGTCCGAAGCTTGGCTTTCCTTCTTCTTTACCAACCAGGAGGGCTACCGCGCCATCACCAAAGAGCATCGATTGAATGACGAAGGTGGTATCCATCCTTTTTTGTGAGAACTGGGATTCATTTAGCTTTTGCTCCTTCCGCATGCGTATGACTTCTCGAAAGCCGAGATATTCGTCGCGCAAAAGCGGCGCGACGTAGGGAGTATGTGCTTCCGCCATCAGGACCATGGCCAACTTTCCTGGATTGGCGGCGAGATACCATTGAGCGACTTCAATGGATTTGAGTAACACCGAACAGCCTTGAGCTTGCATGCTGACGGTGCGAAGTGATCGAGACAGGAGTCCGTGTGTTTGTCCCATGACTTCCGAGGCCAAACAGGGAAGCATCTGATCAGGAGTGTTTGTGGCGGCAACCAGCAGACCAATTCGCGAGGGATCCCCCTGCCATTCCTCGATGCAGCGCTTGGTAGCACCCACGCCGAGTTCGGTAGTAGAACTTCTCGCATTCATCGGCTTGCCCGCTAAAAAATCGGGATAGTTGTCCATCACTGAGTAACGTTGGTCGACGCCCAGTGAGTTCAGCGTGTTGATTAGCTCGGGAGAAAGCTTATGCATTAGCGCGTTGCTGAGATCCGTGGTTTTAAATGCGTGCTTGGGGGTAGAAGTGGCAGCTGATAGTAAGTTAATCATGATCGTTAATCTCCGTGAGCCGAGTTACCAATTAAATCCGCCCTGTCGAGAGGGTGGCGGTATGAAAATCCACTTTGTTCGAGCTATAGACATATCAATGCCCGTGCCACGAGAAATCCTGGTGATCACGAAGTCTAAATGCAGCAATATTAGGACTTAGCTAGTAGGTCGACGAGAGTGGACTTCAGGTGACTTTGGATACCGGGTATACACCAAAGTCCAGCAAAGTCTCTTTCAAGAGGTTTTGCAGGGAATTGCAGAAGAGGGCAGGTGCTACCCAGGTATACAGCTGTGTAGCTAGTAATCAGCTGTCCAGCTGTCCAGCTGTCCAGCAGTCCAGCAGTCCAGCAGTCCAGCAGTCCAGCAGTCTCAGCAGTCTAGCAGTCCAGCAGTCTCAGCAGTCTAGCAGTCTGGCTCTGCCCTAAGTCGGAGCGACATTTTGGGCAGGCTTAGAACTTTTTGGAAAATCTAGTCGCGACTCCTGAGGAATTTCAAAACAAATTAGCTGAAAAGCTTGCTTTGAAAACTGCTTTTCGGGCATTGACGCCGGGACGACAAAGAGCATACCTTCTTCATTTTTCTGCACCCAAACAATCCAAACCTCGGGAGTCAAGGGTTGAAAAATGCCTACAACAATTTCTCAATGGAAAGGGACTAAATGATTAGGACTGCCACCAAACGTTCGATTCTTCGCTGGGTTCACCTCATCTTTGCCATTCCGATACTCGGTTATGTTTACAGTCCCTTTGAAGAAATTCCAAACTACGCCCCTGTTGTTCGGTTTGTCTTCGTTCCTGTAATTATCCTTGCGGGGTACTGGATGTATAGAGGCGTATTCTTCGCCATCATTGGCGTTGCGGTATGGCTCGGTGCATATCGCCTTTCTGGAATAGGAGCGGCTATCCTAAGTCAGGTTGTGCTATTCATCGCCCGGAAGATTTGGCAGGTGATTCGTGCGCGAAACAACGCAAAGGCACCCGGAAAGTAATGAAGACCCCAGAATTCAATTCATTTGAGGCGTAAACATTTAGTAGCAGAAAAAAAGGAACCTATATGCCGCGCGTTAAAACCAAAGATGAGTTGTCACCTGCACAACGTGAAGAACTACTCAGAACCTTGAAAGCCCGTTTTGAGAAAAACATGAACCGCCATAAAGGTCTTGAATGGGCTAAAGTGCAAACAAAGCTGGAAGTTAATACTGAAAAACTGTGGTCGCTCAATGAAATGGAAACGACGGGCGGTGAACCGGATGTTGTCGCGTTCGATGCGAAGACGGGCGAATACATTTTTTATGATTGCTCAGTGGAAAGTCCCAAAGGCCGCAGAAGTATGTGTTACGACCGCCAGGCACTCGAGTCGAGGAAAGAACATAAACCGAAAAACAACGCTATTGATATGGCAGCGGCCATTGGGATTCAGCTCTTAACCGAAGAACAATATCGAGAGCTGCAGAAATTCGGAGCTTTCGATGCGAAAACTTCGAGCTGGATAGTCACACCTGACAATATTAGAAAACTCGGGGGCGCCCTTTTTTGTGATCGCCGCTACGACACGGTTTTCGTGTATCACAACGGTGCCGATTCTTACTATGCCGCCAGGGGGTTTCGAGGCTCGCTAAGGGTCTAACAAAACAAGCGATGACAAAGAGTGGAATGAATCCAAAGGTTGATTGGTACTTCAATAAAGCCAAAACGTGGCTGGAGGAAATAGAGAAATTGAGAACGATCGTTCTCGACTGTGGGCTGACCGAAGAATTGAAGTGGGGTTGTCCTTGTTACACCTTTCAGAAAAGCAACATAGTCTTAATACACGTATTTAAAGAATACTGTGCGCTTTTGTTTTTCAAAGGCGCCTTGTTAAAGGATACGGAGGGCATTCTGATCCAACAAACGAAGAATGTGCAGGCGGCACGCCAGATTCGGTTCACCAATGTTCGGCAAATAGTTAAGATGAGAACCATTCTGAAAGCCTATATTTATGAAGCCATTGAAGTGGAAAAAGCCGGTTTGAAAGTGAATTTCAAAAAGACTACAGAATTCAAAATTCCTGAAGAATTTCAAAAGAAATTAGATAAGACCCCTGACTTGAAAACTGCTTTTTACACATTAACACCGGGACGGCAAAGAGCATACATTCTTTATTTTTCTCAACCCAAACAATCCAAAACCAGGGAGTCAAGGGTTGAAAAATGTATGCCGCAGATTCTCAATGGAAAGGGATTAAGTGATTGATAGATTCGATGAGAAAATAGATTAACCCGGCTCGGCGTACTGCAAAACAAATACTCAATGCGCCGGTTGATTCGGCGACGGTAAGCGGTAACGTCCAACTGAGCTTTCGCCGATACTGCCGAAATAGAGGGTGCCGTTGCGCTCAACTACATTGGCGATTTCAGCGTAGCACTCGCGTGAGCGGTCCTGGAGGTTATCAATCACCTGGCCATTCACATCCAGGCCCAGCACAAAGCTGTAGCGTTTCGGCGCCGGCTGAAGGAGCTTCGGTAAACGCGCCACTATTTTTCTGAGGAACGGATGTGGCAGCAGTTTGTCGAGAGCAGCGTCGCGCGGCGTGACCAGCGCGAGCCAGAATTTGTCCTTTCCGTTTGACGAAAGACCGTCGGGGAATCCCGGCAGGTTGTCGATGAATATCTCCGACTTGCCTTGCTTTGCGCCCTTCAACCAAAAACGATGCAGACGGTAAGAACCCGTTTCAACCACTAACGCGAACGACTGATCGGGACTGATGGCGACACCGTTAGCAAAACAAAGGTCCCGCAACAAAGTACGGGTTGTCTTGGTTTGGGGGTCATAGGCAAAGAAGCGTCCGTTCGGGCCATGTTCAAGTATATCCGCCGTGAAATTCGTTAGCGGAAACTTGCTGGAAGCGTCCGTAAAGTAGATCGTTCCATCAGCCGCGACCTCCAGATCATTAGTACAACCAAAAGGCACGCCGTCCGCTTCCGTAGCTAACACGGTTATCACGCCGTCGCGGGCGATGGACAACAGTCCTTTAATCGCGTCGGCGACGATTAAGTTTCCGCCCAGGTCGAACGCGAGTCCCAACGGCCGGCCGTGCGTGTTCGAGAAGACTTCAGGCTTCGTTCCATCGGCTTGCAGCCGCATGATGCGGCCGTCATCCAGTCCGGTATAGATGCGACCTTCAGCGTCGAGTGCAACATCTTCCGGGCCGAAGCCGGCGCCAGGTCCAGGAGTCCCAGTACCTAACGAGAGGCGCTCGGTCGTTGAAAGGAGGGAGTTCTGTTGATACTGCGCCGTCAAAGTCGGCGCGAGTGGAGGAGTCCAGGCTTGCGGAGAGATTGGAACGGGCCACAGCAGAAGGTAGAGAATGACGAAAGCGATCAGGGCCGCGACAAGAAGGAAGACGCGTTTGCGGTTTGACATAGTTCTGCTTGTTCTCGGGGTAGAAGAGTGTGTGCCGTGGTCCCGGAAAAGAATTGAGTGTTAGCGTTCGCCGCGCGCTGCTTCGACCTGGCTTTCCAGTTCTACGACGAGCTGGCGTATACCCGGTTGATCCATCGGTTCGATTAGGCGGAGCGCTTCATCGAGAATTCGTCGTTGATGTTCCGGGAAGTTTGGCAGCCCGGCTACCGCGCCCAGTTTTCCAGCGTACAGAGCTGCGCGAGGTGGACGCACAGTCACCACTACTTCCTTATCGACTGCAAGCGTCATCGTCGGAATATCGACTGCCTCAAGTGCTCGGGCAATCAGCGAAATGGATTGGTGGCACAGCCGAGAGGCAGGAATCAAAAGTGCCGCCTGCACTTCGTGACGCTTGACGCGTTCAACCAGCCGCGGAACCATCTCTTCAACCAGCCGCGCCGCGTTGGGAATGAAACCGCAGCAACTCCAAAAGACCGGATTAAGTTGGCCGATAATCCCATTGGTTTCAAACTCGAACAGACGACCGAGAGGCAGCAGTGAATTGCTATCGCTCTCGACAGCAGTTGGGTCATAGCCTCGCGCCGCAAACCGCAGATCCTGCGCTTCGATCTGAGACGGGATCTCACGAAAGCTGAAGTCTCCATCCGGCGCGCTGGTGTCAAATGGTGCCGTACCATCGATATAAGCACCGGCGGAAGAAATAAGCGCCAGGTTCAGCATTGGCAAAGCCCGGCGGGCCGGCGCAAAGGGAGCGCGCTTATTTTTTACGAACGGATACGACTGCGAAACGTCATCGCGGCCGCCTCTGTGGTCGGCATCCTTTCGCCAGGCAGCGAAGCGCTCGCGCCAGTCTTCAATGTTGTCGATGATTTCCAACTTACAGTAGTTCTCCCTGGACCGCTCTGAGTCTCGCGGGCTTACTAAAGATAGCGCCCTCTTTCATGATCTCGAGCCCAAGTCCGGTAAATCTTATAATGCCCTGAACCGGGTCTTGCAACCATGCACGAGTGTTGTGATGGTAGTCGGTTCATTCGGTCGAAGTTGGTACGGCCCTTTCACGAGATATCATCATAAGCAAGATAACAATCAACGCGGCAATAATAGCAACACTCAAGGCTGCGACAGAGTAGACATGCAATGCTGCAAACGCTATGCGGTTTGGGTCGGTAAGCGGCACTTGATCGATTTGGCCACTCATCGCCGCGCGCAGTCCGCGCATTCTGGAGGCAATCACCCATTCTCCAGCCGCGGTCAAAATTGCGAGGATCATGAGAAGCACGTTCTGAAAAATGAACGACCAACGACCATAATATTTCCTAACTGCGGGAGCGCTGACGAGCAGGAACAGGCTCAGTAACAGTCCGCTCTTGTTTACTGCGGACAAGGCGCGACTAACAATTGTGCCGGCAATTTCGCCGGCATTGGCTAGATTGAAAGATCTCAAGACGGCAAACGCGCTCGGAGCAACGACCGCGCTGAAGTAAACCGCCAGGCCCAGCCAGGCGGCGCTCAATGCCACTCTAAGATTTGCGAATCGCAGAAGTTTGCTCCTAATCGTATTGAGTTATTTCTGGCAGCAGGGTGATTCGCGGAACACGGAAGTCTGGCTGAGTTAACTCGCGTGGATCGGGCACCGTCAACAACCACGAGAGCGCGGTGTCGAGTTGGGCCTGGTACTCTTCAAGATCGAGTGACATGAAAACATTTGTTCCCAGACGCGCAAACTTTTCCTTTGCTCGCGTGTACATTTGCCGGGCTGCTCCCGGCCTGCCGATCTCCAGATGATGAAATGCCACCGCAGATTGAATCATCGCCTGCAGGAAAAGTTTCTCTTGCTGGCCGACCTCGCCCATCCAACGCTCCTCCCAAACATCGTGCGCTGCGTGAAACTCTCCAGCGTTGTAGAGATCTATTCCCGCGATGTATTCGACCGGATAAGCGGAGATGTGAGCATCGGTGTAAGACGACTGCTCAGGGCTGTTTGTTGTCACTTCACTAATCATGAAAAATCAACGCCCGCCCAAACGGGAAGCGATCACCTTTGCAGCGGTGGCGCCGGCGCCGGCGGCGCTGCTGATTGTAGGCGCAAGCGGATTCGAAACGTCGCCGATAGCAAATACATTGACCACACCAGTCTCTTGCTGGCTATTCACGACCGCGTACCCCCGGTTGTCTAATGGTAGTTGTTCGCGGAAGATTTCAGTGTTTGGTTCGACGCCGATACGAATAACCACACCCTGCACCGCCATCTGAAAAGGCTTGAGCGCTTCCTTTCGCAATATCTCTACCGCTTCCACTTCGTGGTTGCCAAGAATCCTGGAGACAACGGACTCAGAAAAAACCGTTATGCAGTGCTCTCCCTGCAACTGCTGAACAAAGGTTGGGCGTGCCCGCAGAGTCTTACCTCGATGAACCAGCGTTACGGTAGGACAAACTTCAGCTAACAGAAGAGCGTTTTCAGCGGCGGCATCGCCTCCGCCGATAATGCAAACATCCCTGCCGGCAAAGTCGTTACGATCACGGCTGGCGGATTCAATGATGCCGTGCCCAACGAACTCGTTTTCACCAGGAATCCCCAGCTGCCTGCGTCTCACGCCTGTCGCAATTATGATCGAGATTGACTGTAACTCTTCACCACTGCGCAAGCGTACTCGCTTTGCTTTCAAGTCAACGCTTTCGATTTCAACGTTTGTCCAGAGATCAAACTCGGCGTCACCCACACGCTCTGAAAAACGTTCGAAAAATTCATTGCCGTTGTTCGCACGCAAGCCTGGATAGTTTCTACCGCACCGTAGATGGT
>Ga0207684_10005027_pt1 | contig 12331 bp, 21 predicted proteins | sample KBSK5501metaG_FD_184342 | JGI IMG/M metagenome (GOLD analysis project Ga0207684, IMG submission 184342) | Corn, switchgrass and miscanthus rhizosphere microbial communities from Kellogg Biological Station, Michigan, USA - KBS K5-50-1 metaG... | ecosystem: Host-associated > Plants > Roots >... | reverse complement strand
TCGTCGCGCTGGGACTCAGCGTGACCGGCTGCGCCACTATTCGCGCACATCAGACCGCCGAGACCGAGCAGGTCCTGGCGGCCGCGGGCTTTCAGGTGGAGCCGGCCGACACGCCCGAGAAGCTCGCGCATCTTCAGACGCTGACACCGCGCAAGGTCGTGCGGGACGTGCGCGACGGTCAGCCGCAGTACGTCTACGCCGATCCCCAGACGTGCGAGTGCTTGTACGTCGGCGACGAGCAGCGTTACCAGAAGTTCCAGGAACTCAGCCTTCAGAAGAAGATCGCCGATGAGCAGCGGTCGGCGGCGCGGGCGAACTGGGAAGCGTCGATGAACTGGTGGGGTGGCCCGTGGGGTTGGTGATCGAGCAAAGACATTGAGGCACCGAGGCGGAACGGCGGCACATCACGCGGCTTAGATGGGCTACGATTTGCCCTTCGGCTCCCACCCGCGCTCGCCCGAGCGGTAGCGGGCCTGCTTCACCTTGAGCCACTTCAGCGTGCGCCCGCCGACGTAGGGTGATTCCGGGTCCTTCGCTACCAGGCCCTCGTAGCCGCGCTCAAGCACTTGCCGCCACGCCTTGAGCCCGTCATCCGACAGGCGGCGCACTGGCAGCACCAGGTCCTGCTCGTCAAGCACGTCCTCGATCACGTTCCGGCGCACGTAGAGCGGCTGACGGCGCAGGTCCTTATTCCGGGCATACAGGCAATCGAACACCATGAAGAGTGGCGGGGTAGCGAGTTCTGGCCGGCTCTGTTGCCGGAGCCATTCGAAGCGGGAGATGAGCTGACGGTCGTATACGGCAAGCTCGCCGTCCAGAATGAGAGAGCCGTCGAGCGATTGGAGCGCGGCCACCAGCTCGGGAAAGCGGGCGGCGTGGTCGCGCCCCTGGCGGCTGACGAGCCGGACCTTCGCGCCCTCCTTGTAGGCGACCAGGCGCCAGCCGTCGACCTTCTCCTCGTACACCCAGCCCTCGTGCTGGATCGGGCGGGGTACGAGCGTCGGGTGCGTGAGCGTGACGGCGGGAAGGGGCATCGGGTCCCGGTCTACCCGTCAGGCCACGCCGGCTCGGTGGGCTGGACGGGCTGCACGATACCCGCCCCGCATTCGCATGCCATCCAGACGCGCTCCCAAGCGGCCCTAGCGGTCAGATGCCGGCGCACGTCTAATTCGCCGCATCGCTCGTGCTCGTCTACGAAGGCGACGAACGCGCCAAGGATCCCGAACGCCCATGCACACATCACTGCAACAGGCCGGTGACGGTCCCCTGGTAATGCGCCCAGGCAATACCCCGGATTCGCTGGCGGAGGCGGTCCCAGGAACAGACTTCATCGGCGGTAAAGTCGGGCGCGTTCATCCTGATCTCCCTCCCGACTCGTGACCCGATCTCCGGACCTTCTTCCTCATAGTCGAGCCAAGCGACGGGGAGATCCTGCAATTCGTGTTGTATGACGATCGTCGCAACCGTGGGCCGGCAGACACGATCCCTGCAAGCAGGCCCGCCGCGATGCGGGATTCTGTCTGCTAACCCTCTGACCAGGTGGGTGAGGTGTCTAAGCACATCCCGCAGAACCTGATCCTTCGGAATTCGGATGATTCGCTCCGGCGACGCATGGAGCGAACTGAGCGGATAGCTGTAGCGAATCTTGAGTTCTACGGTGGCTGGATTGTACTCGAGCTGAACGACGAGTTGGTGTTTGCCCAAAAGGGAGAAGACCTCAGGTGCTCTAGCCATGGAGCCCCCCATGCAGGGGCCCATCTGCCTCTCCTCAGTGGGCAAGCGATCGAACGAGACTATAGACGAGCCTCGCCGCGTCAGCAACTAGGGGAGACGCGCGTCCCATGCGCGCCAGGTGCCGCAGGAGCGGCACTTCAACGCCCGCTTGGAGATCCGCCGCCCGCAGGCGGGGCAGGGCCGGGTTTGCCAGCCGCGAGGTCCCGCGATGCGATCAGGAGATCGAGCCACATCCTCAGGCGCGCGAGGACGGCACGGAGCATCACGGGCCCCTGGGGGCTCGCGCTGCGGCGCGACTCCGCTCTATAGCACCTCGGATGTCGTCACAACGAGGTCCGAACTACACACCGGCCAAGACCAGGAGCACGGCCGCGAGGGCCAGGCAGAGGCCCACGCAGACCGCCTGAGCAAGCTGGTCCGGCTCGGGTTCCGGCCTCTGTGTCGGGATCGTCATGTTGCCCGGTGTACACCCGTCCGGGGGGCGCGTCGAGCACTTCTGGATCGAGGCCTCAAAGGAGGGTCGCAGGTCTGGTTTCTCGTTCCGAGCAAGCGGTCAACTCGGCCACCGACCACTTCCCTTCGGCCCTCGCCACGGTGTCGGGGAGACACTCGTAGGAGGCGTCATCGGAGCTTCGCTGCCGGTGCAGGACACCGCGCCTGGACTCGCACTCCAGCCTCGTCGGGTACGCCGCGAGCACCCACCAGGAGCTTACGTCGGTGGCGCCCTCGTGCGGCCATTATGCACCCCACAAGACCCACGTGCACTCCGCATGAGCCACCGTCGCACAGATGAGCAGACAACTCGTGTGCCCTTAGGGATCAGCGGCGCTCGGCCCGCCCGAGGACCAAGCTGCGCAGTACGGACATTTGACGGTGTCCGCTAGGAGCTCTCGCTCGCAGGAAGGGCACTGCCGGTATCGCTGCGCGGATCGGACACGGACGGCAATGAGCAGGCCGCCGCCCAGCCCGACGAGTGCCGAGCCTACCTTGGCCCCTGGCCACGGGTTGACCTGGCGAGAAGCGAACACCACGACCATCAGGCCGATGCCTACCAGGAGCACGCCGGAGCCTCTGACGATCGCGAGACCGATCGGGAGCACCCGCATAGGGCCTCCTTCGCAGCCGCGCTGCCTTCTCCTCAGTCGGCGTGGCCAGGGAGCGTAGCACAGGTGGATTGCCAGCGCTGGCGGGCGAGCGGGTGCCCGACGTGTCCTCCTGCGCTACTATGCTTCGATGCCAGCGCCCACTAACCGCGTCGCCCAGATCCCGCATCACCCTCCGCAGTTGGTCGCTATCCATGTCCGCCCCCCCGGCACCAGGTGATGCCATGGAGCGCCAGCTCGGCCTTGAAGATCGCGGAGGGACCGGCCGTCGCGCTGCGGTCTGGTGGATTCAGGCGTTCCGGCGCTATACTCGGTCTCGCTCATCGTCTCTCCTCCTTCTCGGGTGGGGGTGGTGGGCCTCAGCCCCCGTGGGTGTTCGCGCACCCCGGGGGCGTCTTGCTTCTACGGCATCGGGTTTCCCGCGTTGTCGTCGATCCACTTCTTCGCCATGGCGAGCGAGAAGGTGTCGGCGGCGTCTTCAGAGTCGAACAGCACTTCGATTGGCGCGACGACGATCTTCCGATGCATCGTCCCGCTGTGGTAGATCGACACGAGAGCCTTCGGGCGCCACCGCTGGCTGTCGGATTCGGACGACTGGACGACGATGTAGTGGCCGCGGTATTCAATGTCCGGCTCGTTCATGGTCGCCCTCCCTTGAGTTGCGCGCGCTCGCCGGCCATCATCCGAGCACAGCTCTCTGCTGAGAGCGTCTGAGGGTCGTTTCTGTACGCCGCTACTGGCCCAGCATGATGGGCGCCGCTCGGACCACGGTGAGACAGCGCCGCCGTGATCTCGTCGATCTCTCCGGCGGGACCACCGGCCCGACTCTCCTCAAGCGCCGCCTGAATCTTGTCCTTGAGCTGTTGGTTCGTCATCGTTACCCGCCTCCGAGCAGCTCCGTTACCGGGACGCCGAGAGCCTTGGCCAGCCGACGGACCACCGCCAGCACCGCATCGGCCGCCGGGTCAACTCACTACCGACTTGGTGACTCTGATCCCGCGGACGAACGGCAGGGCTCGCCCAAACACCAAGAACCATGGGGCAGCAAGTGCAGGTACCAACCACTGACCGATAGCCTTCGAATCAGCATCGCTCTCCAGATCGAAACCTACTCTCAGCGCAAGGACTACCACGGTAAAGAACGCGATTCCCGATAGGCCCGCAGCTATCGCAGTGAGAGCAAGAACGCCTCGCGGATTCGCTCTCGTGCCCTGGTTGCGATGGTAGACGAGGGTCGCATAGACGCCTCGAGCTGCGGTGAGTGCGACGATGCCAGCCACGATCACGTTCGTTCCAGAACCCTCGTAGAGGCCAGCGCGAGCTAGAACCAATAGAGCGTAGGCCGCAACAACCGCTGCGACGCAGCGACTACGGGTCCGGCGGAGGATGAAGACGGATAAGGCGAGAAAGGCGACATCCACCAAGGACGCCGGCTTCGCCAGGACTATGACGTAAATGACAAAGTCCAGAGCAGCCATTGCGTACAGCAGAATCGACAAGTAACGGATCACCTTGTCGGCCTCTTCTGTCGTCTCTATCTTCGAGAAGAGATCCTTCAGCACGGTCCTTCCTTCTCACTCTGATTTAGAGAGCACTCGGATCACTTGGGTTGCCCGGCCGCCTCCAGGATCTCCGTCACCAGCGTCCCGATGTTCTTCTCCTCCCGAATGGCCCGGGCCGCCAGGGCCTCCGCCACCGACCGCGCGAGCACGACGCGGAAGATCATGCGCACCTTATCGCCAGGACCCGAGGCGGCCTCCTCGTGGGCGATCGCGGTGCGGGCGAGTTCTTCAGGTAGCGGCTTGGGTGGCCTCTGGGGTCCGTCCTTTGTCCGTCGCGGCATGAGGACCTCCTCCCGCGTTCTTTCGAACATGGGGAGAATGCCATTGGCCGGCCGTGTGTGGGTGGCCTACGCGGCATGTTGTCGTCCGCGACGACGCCACCGGGCCAGCCCCAGCCCAGCCATCGTAGTGCCGACGAGGAGCAGCGTCGTCGGCTCCGGTGTTGCCGACATTTCGCTGGCAAAACCATCCGCTTCGAGTTTCTCTAGCAATAGATGGAATCCCGGCGTTAGCGGAATCGTGAGGATCAAGCTGCCTGAGCCGAAGGGCCCAGGCGTCGATGGGACAAACACGGTTACCTGTCGTTCAACCTCGGTGAGAACAGGACTCCCATCGAGTAGAAGCTGAATGGACGCCTGGGCGTGTGCGCTTGCAAGCTGATCTTGGCCGAGCGCCGTTCCAGAAACCGCGAAGCCGGAAAACAACAGGGGGAAGGCTGCGATGGTGTCGTTCTGGTTGAAGAGCACGCCCTGATTCACGGCGGATGCAAACGACGCCGCGAACGAGGTGGGCGGGGCGTTCGCGAAGCCGAATACCTCCGCATACGCACCAAATGTAGTCTGAGGAAATGGCGCCTGCTGAGGCGCCGTGCCTGCTTCACGCGCGGCGGTGGCATTTCCGATTTGAATCGGCGTAGGCGTCGAGGTGGAACCGGAGCCCAGGGTGACGATGAGGCCAGTCCCGGCAGGCATAGCGGGGAGGCTCCCGCATCCCTCCGCCGCGCTGAAACAGGATGAGAACTGAGCAGCAGCGAAGGCATCGTAGGAGGTGATGGCCTGCGCCGGCGCGGCGTGAGCCAGCAAACAGGAGACGAGCGCAGCTGGTCCGAAGAACGCGCGCATTGGAAGGCCCCCTTACAGCCGTCCGAGCGTGCTCTGCACGAGCTGGGCGATCGTTTCGAGGGCGGCCCGGATCTCGGGATCCCTGGTCGCGTGGGTCTCACGCCAGCGCTTCGCCCGGCACCGGCCGGAGCACACAGTCTGCCGGCCACGAAGCACCTTCTTCTGGCACACCGGGCAGCGCGAGCCTACCAGAGATGGCAGGGTTGCCGTATGTACGCCTTCTGAGCGATCTGACGGGCCGGTGGTGGGGGGCTGGCATGGTGGGGCTAGGCGAGTGGGATGAGGGAGAAGCCCACAGGGTCTCCTCGTTCGTGACTCGTTTCAGGTTCGACTCGAGCGCCGGCGGTCATCCGCAGTTCTGGCGGGACCCTCTCAGCGCCACGGTCCGCTCCGCCCGTCGCCCGCGTGGCGTCTTTTCCTCCCCTGCCGCCCGTTGCCTTGCCTCCGCGATCGCATCGCCCTCAGTGCCGCCCCGGCGCTCCTGGGCTCTTTTTTTGGTTCCTCGGTCCGGACGAGAACCCGACGCTTCCTCAGCCCGCGCCCCGGGGCCAACCCCCCCAGCGTGTCCCCGGAGCCGGGGGCGGGATCCCGCGTCGTCGAGTGCCCGGCCAGGGGAGGGGAACAACTTGTGGCGCCGGGTGGCGTGAGAGGGGAAACTTTGCATCGATCTGCACGAGGCCGTGCGCCAACATCCCTAGGGAAATGACGTGGCGCCGTCCGAATCCCTTACCCTCCACCAAGAAATCCTCACGCGGAAAATCGCGTAGTTGACCTGCCCTCACCCCATCTGCGTCGGATAGAGTGGACGCCGGTGGACGTGAGTGGACGCCTCCCTGCACCGCATCGAGGTTCACCCGGCCCTCGTGGTGCTCGCGCTCGAGGTGTCCGTAGGTGCCTTCCGTCTCCTCGATCGAGGCGTGGCCAAGCTGATCCTTGACCCATCGAAGGTCGGCGCCGGCCTCGAGCATCCACGTGGCGTAGGAGTGCCGCATTGCACGGGGCTTCCGGTAGGGGAGTTGCGCGGCGCGGAGCAGCGGCTGCCAGACCAGCTCGAGGAACGCCCCATAGCGCGTGACGTGCCCCACGGTGTTCGGGAAGACGAGCTCACGCTGGTCGGGCGTCCACCGGCGCAGGCTTGCCTCGAGCTCCATCGCCTCGGTGTGGGCCTAGACAGTCGCCAGCGTCGCGGCCGGTAGCTTTACCCAGCGATCCGCCCGCCGTCCTCGGACCAGGCCCGCGCCACGTGCACGCGGGGTCTGCGCGCCGCAGGGCGGTCGCCTCGCCCCACGGAGGCCGCCGCCGAAGGCAGACCATCAGAAACGCCGTCCAACGCGGCTCGAGAGCCCGGCTGGCCTTCAGGAGGGTGCGGGCCTCCGCGGGGCGGAACCACTGGACGTCCCGGCCGATGTTTTCAGAGCATCGCGTCAGACATCGAGGGGAGCCGGGAAGCGGAGTGGACACCTTGGGGCGGGGGCGCATCATTTCCGAGTACCCGGAAGGGTCTCCCGCTATCATCAGTCGGATTACTCTAGGCGGCGACGGAGCTGACGACGCCAACTCAAGAGCGAAAGGACGGATGATGACGACGAGCCCACGATCACAGATCATCGCAGTCAGCGATCTTGGATGGCAGGAATATCGGCCCGGAATCAGCTTCAAGCTCCTGTGGCAGGACCCGGCAACCAATCGGCGGGCCCAAATGACGCACTTTGCGCCCGGCGCGACGCTCCCCCTCCATCGTCACGTCGGCGACGAGTTGATCTTCGTAATCGAAGGCACCGTTTCGGACGAGGCCGGGACGGTGACCGCCGGGAATGTGGGCTACCGTCCTGACGGCTGTGTCCATACGGTCACCACCCAGAACGGCGCGACGGTGCTGGCTGTTCTCACCGGGGATATCGAGCCCGCCACCGACCGGAAGAGCGCACCGCCTTCGCAGATCTTCACGCTGAGCGAGCTGTCCTGGATCGAGGCGCGCCCAGGGGTCCGGCAGAAGCGGATCTGGGAGGACAAGGCCACCGAGCGCCGTGCGCTGCTGGCGCGCTTTGAGCCGGGGGCGACGCTCCCGGCGCATCGTCACGTTGGCGACGAACTGATCTTCCTCGTCGAAGGCGCGAATGCGGACGAATCAGGTGCCGTGGCGACCGGCCAAATGAACTACCGCCCGAACGGTTGCGTCCACACCGTAACGACCCAAAACGGCGCGACGGTGCTGGCGGTCGTCTGGGGCCGCACGGAGCCCGTCTGAGCCCTCAAGACCTTGGCCTGACAACCCCGGTCTCTCCTACTCAGGGCGGATCAGGTGATCGCGTGATCGATCGCCGGGGCTTCCTCGTGGCCACGGCAGGCGCTTTGCTCACCGCGCCGCTCGCCGCCGCGGCGCAGCCGGCGGGGAAGGTGGCCAAGATCGGGTATCTGACCGGGAGTTCCGTGGGGCCCCTCGACGCATTCAGGCAGGCGCTGGGTGAGCACGGGTACATTGAGGGACAAAACATCGCGATTGAGATCAGATCAGCTGAGGGAATAGTTGAGCGGCTTTCCACGCTTGCCGCCGAATTGGCTCACCTCAATGTTGATGTGTTCCTGGTGACCGTCAACAGAGTAGCCGTGGCCGTGCGGGAGGTAGCTCCGAAGACCCCCATCGTGATGACGCGGGCCGAGGAGCCAGTTCGCCTTGGGCTCGTCAAGAGTCTTGCCAGGCCGGGCGGCAACATCACGGGAATCGCGATCGTGGCCGGCCCGGAGATCTATGGTAAGAACCTGGAGCTGCTGAAGGCGGTCCTTCCTGGGAGGGCACGCATCGCGGCTCTCTTCAATACCACCTCTTCAGTCAACGCACTCTGGTTGAAGGCCACTGAAGAAGCGGCTGGCAAGCTGGGCGTGAGGCTTGTGCCGACCGGAGTCCGCAGCCCGGCAGAGTTCGAAGAGGCATTTGCGCAGATGAAGCGAGCGGAGGCGACCGGGTTTGTCGTCCTCGGTGAGCCGCTCTTCTTTGGTCCCAACAGCCGGCTGGTCAACGATCTAGCACTGCGGAGTGGACTGGCTTCCATGTGGCCCCTTCGAGCTGGCGTAGACACAGGTGGCCTGATGTCTTATGGCATTCCTGTGCCCGATTCGTATCGCAGCGCGGCAGTCTACGTCGTTAAGATTCTTCGGGGTGCCCAGCCCGGTGATTTGGCGATGGAGCAGCCGACGAAGTTCGAACTGGTCATCAACCTCAAGACCGCCAAGGCCCTCGGCCTGACGATTCCGCCGTCGCTCCTGCAGCGGGCGGATCAGGTGATCGAGTGATGGACCGCCGAGCGTTCATGGAAGTGCTGGCCGGCGTCCTCTTCGCCGCGCCGCTCGCCGCCGAGGCGCAGCCGGTCGGGAAGGTGCGGCGGGTTGCCTACCTGTCCCTTGCCGCCGGCCCGTCGCCGCGCTCCGAGGCACTGGAGCAAGGGCTCCGCGAGCTCGGTTACGTGGTCGGCCAGACTATCGCAGTGGAGTACCGCTGGGCCGCGGGTGATCTTGGTCGGGCGCGGGCCGCCGCGGCTGATCTCGTCCATTCGAACGTAGACGTCATCGTCACCGGTGGTCCTCAAGCGACTCGAGTTGCCATGGAGGCCACGACCACGACTCCCATCGTGATGGCCGTCGACTACGATCCCGTGGGCGCCGGGTTCATCGCCAGTCTGGCCCGGCCGGTGGGAACATTACCGGCCTGAGGTCTCTCAACCCGGAGTTGACCGGGAAGCGGCTCAGCCTGCTCAAGGAGATCCTCCCCGTGATCACGCGCGTAGCCGTCTTGTGGAACCCGCTGGAGCCGAACGCGGCGACGTACTGGAGGGAAACGCGGCTCGCGGCACGGGCTATTGGCGTGCAGCCACAATCTTGGGAGGTACGTGTTCCTCGCGATCTCGAGAGAGCGGTACGAGAGGCAAAGAGGGAGCGAGACAATGCCTTTACCGTGCTGACGGACCCGGTCACACTCTATCACCGGGTAGAGCTTGCGGACCTTGCGGCAAAGCATCACCTGCCCGCGATTTACAGTGAACGGCTGTTCGTGGAGGCCGGCGGCCTCATGTCCTACGGAGCGAACGATCGCGAGATGCACCGACACGCTGCGGTCTTCGTCGACAAGATCCTGAGAGGCGAGAAGCCCGCCGACCTGCCGGTGGAACAGCCCACGACGTATGAACTGGTGATCAACCTCAAGACCGCCAAGGCCCTCGGCCTGACGATCCCGCCCTCGCTCCTGCAACGGGCGGATCAGTTGATCGAGTGATGGCCGGGGCAGTCTTACCGGCCTATTAGCGGGCGGGGTTATCGCGTTGCAGTGAGCGTGGCCGCCTGGCTGATGAGTTCTCCCGGGTAGACACGCATGAGCCTACGTCAGCGGGGGCGGCGGCAGCTCGGGCGCCGTTCGCCGGGTCGTCCTCCGCTTCAGCAGGAGCAGTTTCCGGACGACCTCCCACGGCCAGTACGTCAGCGTATACCGCCCGAGCACGAGCACGGTCTGACGATGCCCCTTCAGGGCGTCGACATCTCGTCGTGCTTCGAACTCCCAGCGGGGCGCGTCCGGGGGTCGGGCCGCCCATTCTTCGAGACTCGTCCACTGGAGGAGCACTTCCCCGAAGAGCGGGGCGCGCAGGATCGTGCACGCGGGACCCGTCTCAAACAGCACGTAGCCGTCAGCGCTCTGGAAGGTCATGGCGAGAGCCTCCTCCGTCTCGGAGCCCGTTCACGGGCAAGCGCTGTGCCAACCAGGCTCCGAGGACGGCCTGCCCTTGCTTAACCAGCGGGGCAGCGTGGGAAACTGGCTCGCACCGTGAGAGCGGTGGGATCCGTCGGGGGGTGTGCGCGCCGGCCGTCTGTCCGATGGACGACGGTGGTCGCGTCAGTGGCACAACTCTCTCAGGATCATCCGGATCCTTTCCGCAGCCCGACCCGGGGCCGCCCGGAACCTGATCCATTGTCCGAAGCCGATCCTGAGCCTAGAGCCAGAACCGTGCGCACGCCTGTGGTAGGGTCTGGGCGGCGATGCCCGGTGTGCCGCGAGCCGGCGCTATGTATGTTCGTGCGGGTGGGAGCGGGAGGCGTCGTCCGCGTGGGCGGCCACCGCGATCGTTGGGATGCACGAGCGGCACCTGTCCCATCGCGCTTTACGACGTCGCAGCCTAGTTCTCGAACGCCAGCAGCGCCGACCGCAGCAGATCCTCGGCCGCATCCTCTGGCGTCACCCAGCGCGTGAAGTCTTGGCCGCAGCCGCACCTGACGCGAGCGTGTCGTCGGCCATCCAGGCTGAACATGCTGCCGCGGAGCTCGACATTCGGCTCATGCACCACCGCATCCAGGCGTCCGTCTGTTCGCTGAGGGCTAGCCGCCTGACGAAGACCCCGACAAGAGCACTCAGCCCTCCAGTCCGGTAGGCGCGTCTGGCGTTAGCTAGTATCTTGATTGTGGCCATTCGTCGGTACGCGAAATGTGAGCGGGTGCGGGACCGCGATTACTCTTCTGGCCCCGAGCCATCGGGCGCCGTCGTTGGATCGCCGTCAAGAGGATGCTCTCCCGGCCGGCCGACAGACGGTCTCGAGCGGTTTCGCCGGGTTGCGGCGGTTGCGCATCGTGGGCACTATAGGGCGGGGAAGGACGCGGCTGGTCCACTCGGTGGCGTACATGTGCGCGAGGTGGCGACTAGTGCGGTATACGAATCCCTACCCTCCACCATGAATTCCTCACGCGGACGGCTCGCCTCGTTCCGAGGTCATCCCACCGGCGTTCCGGGAGCCGAGCGCCGGTGGGATGGCGACGTATCCCTCCACGGTCCGGAGCGCGCCCCGGATGTCTGAAGTCCCTCTCGCGGACGCCGATCTCGCCCCCGTCGGTGGGTGCCGTCGCGGGAAGGGTACGATCGGTGGGCCGAGACCTACGACACCGACGGCAATCCACTCATCGCCCTCGAGGAGCGGCACATCGGCTCCCTCGTCGGGAAGGTCGACGGCCTGATAGTGGCGGACGTCGGCTGCGGCACCGGCCGGCACGCGGTGCGGCTCGCGGCCGCCGGCGCCCGGGTCACCGCGCTCGACTTCTCACCGCGCATGCTCGAGATCGCGCGGACCAAGGCGGGCGCCGAGCGCGTGCGCTTCGACCTCCACGACGTGACCACCCGGTTGCCGCTCGACGACGGCGCGGCCGACCGCGTGCTCTGCTGCCTGATGCTGGAGCACGTGGCGGACCTGGCCTCCTTCTTCGGCGAGCTCGCCCGGGTCTGCGCGCCACCGCCACGAGGGGCCATCGTGGTGTCGGCCATGCACCCGGCCATGCTGCTGCGCGGGGTTCAGGCGCGCTTCCACGATCCGCGGACGGGAGCGCGGATCCAGCCGGCGAGCTTTCCGTACCAGGTGAGCGACTACGCGACGGCCGCACGGTCGGCGGGACTCGTCATCGACCATCTGGGCGAGCACGCGGTGGACGCCGCCCTCGCGGCGGCGTACCCGCGCGGTGCGCGCTACGTCGGGTGGCCGATGCTGCTGCTGATGACGCTACGGCGGAAGGGCGGAGGCGAGACGATCTAGGCGCGCTTGGCCGAGGCGCCGGGCTTCGGCGGGCACATCTTGTGGACCCAGACCGATCCCAGCTTGACGTGGTTGCCGTTCTTCCGGATGCGAAGCTTGCACTTGGGGCAGGTCCCCATGTCATTCTCCTCCAACGGAATTGCTGACAGGATGTGACGCGTCGAGCATTATACACGAGCGGGAGGAGCCGTGACCCAGCCCTGCATCTTCTGTCGCATCGCCGCCAAGGAAAGCCCGGCCGAGATCGAGTACGA
>Ga0207684_10005026_pt1 | contig 12331 bp, 4 predicted proteins | sample KBSK5501metaG_FD_184342 | JGI IMG/M metagenome (GOLD analysis project Ga0207684, IMG submission 184342) | Corn, switchgrass and miscanthus rhizosphere microbial communities from Kellogg Biological Station, Michigan, USA - KBS K5-50-1 metaG... | ecosystem: Host-associated > Plants > Roots >... | reverse complement strand
AATGACCAGCACCACTGAGAAATCGGCGAGTGCGGTTTCAGCCTTGCCGCAGAGTGGTTCGCCGCAGGAGGCGATGGAAGCGGAACTGATTACCGTTCTGCCGAAAGGGTTCGAGCCGGGGGAGATCCGCAGGCCGGCGGGAAAGTTCCTATTAGCGATCGATGACCGCAGCGGACTCCCGGAAGTTAAGCTCAGCCTGGTGCGCGTGGCGGGAAACTTAGTTCAGGATTTGCGCATTAGAAGACAGAGGCCGGATCTGCGAACGGTGGTCGAGCTAGAGCCCGGCGCCTATCTATTGACCGAAGCAAATCATCCGGGTTGGATCGGGCGCCTGATAATCACCGTTCCATGAATTGTACTTTACTTGGCTTAATCACGCAGCGCTTTTTGCAAGCCAGATACGTTTCATTATTAGGAGCTTTATCATGTCTTACGTAAGAGTCGCTCACCGATTTCCACTGACTTTCCTGCTGAGAAGTGCAGTCATTCTTCTCTTTGTGTGTCTCTCAATGAATCTGGCGCAGGCCTCAACCAGCTCCACCGACGGACAGACACCTCTGGCTTTGCAGCCCGGAGCGCCGGCAGGGTCGTACGCGCTAAGCGGCTTCGACAATGTAAATCTCTTTAACGGCAGTCTTAACTTTCGCCTGTTGCTGGCAGCGTTGTCTGGTCGCGGCGCGGCGGGCTATGGCATGACGCTGCCGATTGAAAGTAAGTGGCGCGTCAGCGATGTCGCGATTCCACAGCTCGACGGGTCGTTCCGGCATGTCTACATACCGGTGCCGAATTGGTGGGAGGGCATTAAGCCCGGCTATGGCCCTGGGGTTTTGCAGGGCCGGCAAGCTGGATACGATACGCTTGATTGCCCTGATGGAACTACTATTTTCCCAGTGACACTGACGCGGCTGACTTTTACTGCGCCCGATGGCACCGAGTATGAGTTGCGCGATCAGCTCACTGGCGGAAGAACTTCTAATAATAGTTGCGGAGCGACCGTGTCACGAGGCACAGTGTTTATTACGGCGGACGGGACGGCGGCAACCTTTATCTCTGACACCACAATCTACGACCAGGTGATCAGTCCCGGAGGTGGAGGTTTAATTTACCCGTCGGGCTATCTGATGCTCCGCGACGGTACACGCTACCGGATTGATAACGGTGGGGTGTCCTGGCTGCGCGACCGCAACGGCAACAAGATGAGCTACACATACGATGCCAATCAACGCGTGCTCTCTATTACGGACTCGCTCAATCGAGTAATCAGTATTACCTATTCAACATCCTACGACGATATCAGCTTCAAGGGCTTCGGCGGCGCGGCCCGCACGGTGCGTGTTAACTACGCGAGTATGAGCAGTGCGCTGCGTTCAGGTAATTCGATCCAGACCTATCGCGGACTTTTCCCGGAGCTCAATGGCGCCAGCACGACCACTTATTACAACCCGACGGTCGTTTCCTCGGTAACTTTGCCCAACAATCAACAATACCAACTTCTCTATAACAGCTATGGCGAGCTGGCGCGAGTCGTGCTGCCTACCGGCGGAGCGTTTGAATATGACTATGCCGCGGGAGTCGTCGGCGATAGTGCGAGTGGCGTAACCTGCTGCGGCGTCGACGGCGGATTCAATGTATATCGCCGGGTAATCGAGCGGCGCGTTTATAGCGACGGAAGCACTCTTGAGAGCAAGATGACCTACAGCCGCCCGCAGGATGTCTCCGGAGGTAATCAGAGTTATGTGCTGGCGGACCACTTCAACTCCGACGGAGTGACGCGGATCTCACAAGAGAAACACTATTTTTACGGCAGTGCGACGAGTTCGTTTGCGCTGCGGCCGGTTGATTATCCCGCCTGGAATGACGGCCGTGAGTATCAGGCGGATGCGATTGCCGCTGACGGATCTACGGTGCTCAGGACCGTTGTGAACACTTGGCAACAGGGTGTGATTGTCAGCTCCTGGAACACTTCGATACCCAATAACCCGCGCATCAGCGACACCACCACGACCCTTAAGGATGTAACTCCGAATCTGGTTTCCAGGCAGACCTTTGGTTACGACGACACGTTGCCTTACAACAATCAGAACAACGTCAAGGAGTACGATTTCGGCAGTGGCGCGCCCGGCGCTTTGGGGCGCGAGACACGCACGACTTACGTCACCGCGAGCAGCTACACGGATGCTGCTACCGGCGCTCATCTGCGCGGTTTGGCTTCCCAGGTTTCCGTCTATGATGCAGGCGGAACAGAGCGGGCCCGCACGAGCATGGAGTATGACAATTACACGCCCGACACTAATCACGCTGCCTTACTCAACCGCACGAGCATCAGCGGGCTCGATTCTTCGTTCACCACGTCTTACACCACGCGCGGCAACGCCACGGCCACAACTCACTATCTGCTCGTCAACGGTTCAGTCACTGGTTCGGTCACCGGCTATGCGCAATACGACATCGCCGGCAACGTGGTGAAGGCTCTCGACGCGCGCGGCAATGCCACCACGATTACCTACGACGATTGCTTTGGCGCCCCGGACGGCGAGGCCACCATCAACACTTCGCCGGTTGAACTGAGCTCGGTTGGGCAGGCCAGCTATGCCTTCCCCACGGCGGTAACCAACGCGGCCAATCAAACAGTAAATTCGCAATTCGATTATTATCTGGGCCGGCCGGTGGATGCCCGGGATACAAATGGCGTGGTTGCCAGCGGCTACTACAACGATCTGCTCGATCGGCCCACGCAGATCCGTCGCGCATTTGGTACCACGGCCGAGAATCAAACGACCTTCAGCTACGATGACATCGGCCGGGTCATTACCACGACCAGCGATCTTAACAACAACAACGACAACGCACTGGTTGGTAAGGTGCTCTATGACGGACTTGGGCGCACGACTGAAGCAAGGCAGTATGAGGGTGGCACGAACTATATCGCCACCCAAACACAATACGACGCCATGGGCCGTGCCTTTAAGACCTCGAATCCGTTTCGGCCGTGGCAAAGCGAGAGTGCCGTCTGGACCACGAGTGCTTTCGATGCGCTTAGTCGAGTCATATCAGTGACCACGCCCGACAGTGCGGTCGTGTCTACTGCCTACTCCGGCAACACGGTCACAGTTACCGATCAAGCGGGCAAGGCGCGTAAGAGTGTGACGGACACTTTGGGTCGACTGACGACGGTTTACGAAGATCCGAGTGGACTGAATTACTCTACCAGCTATAACTACGACGTGCTGGATAATCTGACGACGGTCTCGCAGGGTGTTCAGGCACGCACGTTTGTCTATGATTCATTAAAGCGTTTGACTTCCGCAAACAATCCCGAGAGCGGCACAATGAATTATCAGTACGATGCAAACAGCAATCTCACCAGCAAGACGGACGCGCGGTCGATCACAGCGACCTACACCTACGACGCACTGAATCGCGCCCTCACGCGCAGCTACTCTGATGGCACGCCAACGGTGACTTATGCTTACGATTCCACCAGCATTGCGAATGGCAAAGGCCGTTTGGCTTGCGTTACTTCGACTGTCTCGACTTACAATTACAGTGGCTATGACGCCTTGGGCCGCGTACTCGGAGGGAGTCAGGTCACTGATGGCCAGACATACTCGATGAGTTATGGTTACAATCTGGCCGGCGGTCAGACCTCGATGACTTATCCATCGGGACGTGTAATCACGAGCGAGTATGACGGAGCCGGAAGATTGGCTGGGGTGCGAGATCAGTCGACCGGCATCTACCACGCGGGTGCGGCGTCAACCGATGCCACGAACCGCATCCAGTACGCGTCGCAGGGAGCAGTGTCGGTAATGAAGCTTGGCAACGGGCTATGGGAGCACACGAACTTTAATAGCCGTCGGCAAGCGACGCAGATTGGACTGGGTACGTCGAGCACCGACTCGAGCACGATGGGGCTGAGCTACGATTACGGCACGACCACGAATAATGGGAATCTTCAGACTGTCAGCTACTCGGGCGGTGGATTGAGCTACACCCAAGACTTCGGGTACGACGCTCTCAATCGTCTCACCACCTCGAATGAAAACTCAGGCTCAAGCTGGTCGCAGACAAACGGTTACGACCAATACGGGAATCGCTGGATAGATTACGGCGGCGGCAACCACAATCTAAGTTTCAGCACCAGCACCAATCGCATTACGACGAGTGGTTACGCTTATGATGCGGCTGGTAATCTAACCAACGACAGCATTCATTCGTACGGGTTTGATGGCGAGAACAAGACCAAATCAGTTGACGGCGTGAATGACGTATATCGCTACGACGGTGACGGCAATCGGGTGCGGAAGAACTTCGCGTTGGGTGAACAGTTGCGGATGGTCTACAGCGGCGGCCAGTTGCTCGCGGAGTACGATCTATCCACTGGCGCTTTGAAGAAGGAGTATGTTTACGGCGCGAAAGGTTTGATTGCGACGATTGAGCCGAGCACGGGAACGCGCTACATGACCTCGGATCATCTTGGGTCGCCGCGAGTGGTAACAAATTCTTCTGCAGGAGTTGTTAGTCGTCACGACTATATGCCCTTTGGCGAAGAGCTTGGTGCAACTATAGGCGGACGGACAACCGGCATGGGCTTCAGCGTCCCTGACAACGTGCGGCAGAAGTTCACTCAAAAAGAACGGGATAATGAAACGGGGCTAGACTTTTTCAAGGCCAGGTATTATGGCAGTCAGCAAGGGCGCTTCACGAGTCCTGATCCGTACAACATCATCTTCGAAAAGGAAAAAGGCAGGGACGACGACGAGAAAGAAGAAATTCTCATAACCTACATTTCGAATCCTCAGGTTTGGAACAGATACACCTACACGCTGAACAATCCCCTAAAGTACATCGATCCTGACGGCAAACGAGAACTCACCCGTCAGGAAGAAGAAGACATTAAAAAGCTAAGGAAGCAGGCAGAAGGTAAGAGCGCTGCTGACGCCAAAGCTATCAACAATGCTGCCGATGCAATGGTAAGAGCGATTCATGCGGTTCGCTCGGGACAACATGATCCTCAGGGGTTAGGAATTGCGCTAAAGGCGATTCATCAGCTTGGCAACACGCGATATGGCTATCAAGGAGCGGGACTCTCAATCAGCCGCAACGGGATCACGATTCATGCGACATCGGGAGAGTGGAAGTGCAACATATTCGTTGCCTCAATGCACGTTGTTGGTGTTCCGACGGGACTTGGGGCAAATGGGTTTCCCACAGTCACGGGGCAACATGGCGAGCAGCTCGCGCCGTCAGCAAACCAACTAGGCAACCCACACATTCACCTCAACAACCTGCCCGTAGTGACGTCAGGCGTGCCGCAGATGGGAGATGTCGTAGCCTTCCCGAGTAGCAGTGGTTTAGGCCATTCGTCGATCGCCCTTTCAAGCGATGTCGTGATTTACGCTGGTGGGGACGATGTTACTGCAAATACGATCCAAACCACCGGAGAAAGGTTAGGGCATTCGACAACAACGGTGAGGAGATTCAAACCATGAACACGATCTTCCAATTCCTGAATGCTGAGAAACGTGGCCGGACGATAATTAAGGCAGCACTCTATTTGGCTGCTTTGGTTGCGATTTGTCTCGTGCTTGTTGCCAGTCAGAGGCAGCTAAAGAGCAACACAAACAGTAATGCGAATCGTGAGAGCAGCTTCCTTAGCCAAATCTCAGAAGTCAACGGTTTGAATAAGCTACTTGAGGCGAGCGCTCATACCAAACTTGATTCTATCTACGTGGAAGCAGATGAACACGTGGCAGACCAGAATGGTCGCGTGTTTCTCACCAGAAGGTTCGATGTGGAGTTAGTTAGCGTTGACTACAACCTGGTCGATCAGCTTAAGGCAGAAGTTGAGCGACGGCTGGGAGCAAACAAATTACAGATAGATCAGAACCACAGCTATCCGACTGGCTTTAACATCGATTATTCATCCACATGTCTGATCGGGACAATGGATCTCAGATCGGTGCACGATAGTGGAGAGATGTTCAAAAGCAAGAACAATACCTATCGATTGTTCTTTGTGTTTCATGAAAGCTTCTGCAAATGAAGAGTTGCACTCGACTTTAAGAAGCAAGTGGTCGACGCGCGCCGATCTTGATCTCGGAGACAGTGATCGATGATGGCGTTCGACGGCAAACGTGAACTTTATTCACACCTTCCTTTTCAGCACAAAATAAATCCGCAATCGTTGCAGCCAGAGTGGTTGAGTGCGATCTATGGAAAACTTTATCAAACCATATGAATAAACTTTATTCCATAGTAGTTGATTGGCAAGGAGTTAGGGCGACGAAAGTGGTGGTCTGAGGATTGCTATCTTGTCTGCCCACTTTATGAGGGTGCTTTATTGCTTTATTTGCCTGCCGCTTTGATGAAAGTGTCGATGGGTCGCTGATCAGGCTGCCACGAAACGATCGGCCATCCGTCCGCATTGACGTATGCCCATGCAATTGTGTCCAAAAGCGAGAGTCTACCTTTTCCGTTGTGGAAATTTTCACGGTCACTTCCGCGCCGTCCTGAAACAGCTTTGAGTTAAGCACCTCATCGCCCCATTCGCTCTCAACGATGTTCCGGACGTCCTCTGCCAGAAACAGGTCGTTCGCCTCAATGTAGTAGACGAGATAAACCGGTTCGGGTGACGCATACCACGCCCGCAAATGTTTTACCTTTATTGAGCGAGATAGGAAAAACTGGGGTCAGGCCTCCGATGTTGCGATTCTTAGCTTGTGATTCCTGTGGGTGACGCTTTGATTGTAAATGCAAACATGATCACAACTCCGGTAAGGGCCTTCTTCTAAAGACAACAGTGGATGCTGCAAGATTCTTGCTGGCGATGTTGGTTGCTGACGGTTGAGGGCAGCACGCGACGAATCCCGAGAGCGGCACGGTCAGCTACACCTATGACAACAACGGGAACCTGCTGAGTAAAACCGACGCGCGCAACGTCACCACAACATTTGTCTATGACGTGCTCAACCGTCCGACATCAAAGAGCTACAACGATAGTCCGCAAACTCCGACGGTCAGCTATTTCTACGACGGGCAGTCTCTGCCTTCGGGCGCGCCGAGTTATGATCGCGGCTCTTCAACCGGGCGTCTGGTTGCGGTAACCTATGGCGGAGCAAGCGCGGGAACGTATCGCGGTTACGACGCCATGGGACGAGTGATTCGCCAGTACCAACAGACTGATTCAGTGAACTATCTGGTAGAAGCGTCCTACTACGCGAACAGCTCCCTGCAAAACGAGACCTACCCGTCAGTGCCTGGTGCCGGAGATCGCCGAGTCGTCAGTTATACGAATGACTCGGCAGGGAGACTGGCCTCCTTGAACAGTAACGCCACGACTTATGCACCGGCGGCGAGCGTCTCGAGCATCGGGTATGCTTCGCACAATGCCCTAAACACTGAGACCTACGGCAACAGTTTGATTCATGCCGTAACTTACAACAATCGTCTGCAAGCCAATGAGATTAAACTGGGCACCAGTGGCGCGCCGACCTCGGTAATCGATCTCACTTACAGTTATGGAACGACGAACAACAACGGCAACCTGCAAAGCATTACTTATACAGGCGGCGGACTGAGCTACACGCAAAGCTTTGGTTACGATGCGCTGAATCGGCTGACCACTTCGAACGAAAACTCCGGCTCAAGCTGGTCGCAGACAAATGGTTATGATCAATATGGCAATCGCTGGATTGATTATGGTGGCGGCATCCACAATCTCTCATTCAGCACCTCGACTAATCGCATAACGACCAGCGGCTTTACTTATGACTCTTCCGGGAATCTTACCAATGACGGCGCGCATGCATACAGCTTCGATGCTGAGAATAAGATTAATAAAGTCGATAACGCTTCCGCCTACGTCTACGACGGCGAAGGGCAACGGGTGAGGAAGTTGCTTGGTGAGAATCTGCGTTTCGTTTACGACATGCATGGAAAGCAGATTGCGGAATTCGACGGCTCGACCGGGAACCTGAAAAAGGAATACATCTATGGCTCCAGTCTCATCACCATCGAACCAACGGCCGTGAATTCCAACGGCACGCAATACTTGACTTCGGATCATCTCGGCTCGCCGCGAGTGGTAACGAACTCCAGCGCGGGAGTTGTCAGCCGCCACGACTACTTGCCCTTTGGCGAAGAGCTTGGTGCAACTATAGGCGGACGGACAACCGGAATGGGTTACAGCGTCGCTGACGGCCTGCGGCAGAAATTCACCCAAAAAGAACGGGATAATGAGACGGGACTTGATTACTTCGGCGCCAGATACTATGGAAATACGCAAGGAAGATTCACCGGCGCCGATCCGGCTGGAATCAAACAAAAGCACCTGATGAATCCTCAGGATCTGAATCGGTATACGTATGTTGCCAACAACCCTCTAGCATTCATTGATCCGAATGGTGCCGAAAAGATAAGAATAATCATCCGCACATTCATTCCGGTCAAAAGTGTCAGTATTCCAGGAATCTCAACGAAAGATCCTACTCTTCCGCTTCCCATGAGACGGGAGTTTGGGGGCGACGACAGAACGGTTGGAGAACACCCCGAGAGATTTCGTACTCAACAGATCATAACGCTCGAAACCGATCCGACTAAGAATAGAGGTTGTGCCTCACCCCTCTGTCTTTCTTCTGAAACGAAGCCCGGCAAGACTAGAGAACTGCTCGCAGGCGGCCGCGAGAAAACCGGCGCAGCGGATGTTAGCGGCATGTCCGCAAGAGCTGTTTACCCCGACGCAAAGAGCTCAGATATGATCGTTGTAACGGCGACTGGACATGCCCACGATCCACTTGTCGAGGAAGCGCCCGATCTTCATTATGATGTTGATGTTGGTCTTTCCTATGGAAAGGACGGAAAGTTATATGCGTCCGTCTACGGCACGAAATCCGAATTTCCTGGAATAGAAGTATTCGTGCAGCGGCCTGAAGGCAGCGACAAGTCCGAACAGTTGATCCAAGGGTACAATCCTCAAGATCAAGGTCGAGGGATCTGGTACATTCTCGGGACAGACAAAATAGAAGGCGGTAGGCTGCTGAAGCAATAAGGAGAGATCGATCTCATCATGTTACTCAATTTCATCCGCCTTGCTGTTGCTATCGTCGCATTATCTACCTTAATGGGATCAACTGGCTGTCAAGCAAAGGAACGTCGGCCTAATAGATACTTGCTTCCTGATGGTTATGTCGGCTGGGTAAGAGTGAACTACCGAATCAAAGGAGCGCCAGAACTGCCGATTGAAGATGGCTACTATTTACTGCGTATTCCAATGACTGGCCTACTAGACACTTGTTCGGAGGGAGAAGAAGGAGCAGCCATAGATGAATATTATTACTACCTAGGAGAAAATCGTCGACCGATCCCACATAGGACCAATAACCAGCTGATCTGGGGTGCGGTGGGTTTTGGAAGTAAGAGTGTTCCTGGAAAGGAACCAACAAGATACGAAGAATTTTTTGTTGGAACAAAAGATCAATATGACCAAATCGGAATCAAGTGCAAAGACAGCGATCTGAATCCGATCATCGGACCTGTCGAACTGTGTCCGCCGTGAACTAAAACCGGGGTCAAGCCTGCGATTTTTGCGATTTCATCTTGATAGTCAAGTGCTCCACAGTTTCATCCAGCCGTTGGTCACCTGGGATTAACTTCCGAGCTGCCGAAGGCATTACCATGAACAGTAAATCCCGCGCATTGAGCCTCTATCTTGCGCAAGTATTTTGCCGCTGAAGAGGGTTGACTCGATTCTGCTTTTACGACTTCTTACACCACGCGCGGCAACATCACGGCCACAACTCATTACCTGCTCGTCAACGGTTCGGTGAGCGGCTCGATCTCCGGCTACGCCCAGTTCGATGTGGCCGGCAATGTGGTGAAAGCCATTGACGCGCGCGGCAATGCCACCGCGATTACCTACGACGATTGCTTTGGCGCGCCGGACGGCGAGGCCACCATCAACACTTCGCCGGTTGAACTGAGCTCGGTCGGGCAGGCCAGCTATGCCTTCCCCACGGCGGTAACCAACGCGGCCAATCAAACAGTAAATTCGCAATTCGATTATTATCTGGGGCGGCCGGTGGATGCCCGGGATGTAAATGGCGTGGTTGCCAGCGGCTATTACAACGATCTGCTCGATCGGCCGACGCAGATCCGTCGCGCATTTGGTACCACGGCCGAGAATCAAACGACCTTCAGTTACGATGACATCGGCCGGGTCATTACCACGACCAGCGATCTTAACAACAACAACGACAACGGCTTGGTGAGCAAAGTGCTCTACGACGGTCTGGGTCGGACAATCGAGACGCGACTGTTCGAAGGCGGCACAAATTACATTGCCACCCAAACTCAATACGACGCGCTGGGCCGAGCTTACAAGACTTCGAATCCGTTTCGTCCGTGGCAAAGCGAGAGTGCCGTCTGGACTACGAGTGCTTTCGATGCGCTGGGCCGTGTGACTTCCGTAACCACACCCGATAGCGCCGTCGTGTCTACTGCCTACTCCGGCAACACGGTCACGGTTACCGATCAGGCGGGAAAGCAGCGCAAGAGTGCGAGTGACGCGCTGGGTAGATTGACGAGCGTGTATGAAGACCCGAGCGGCCTCAACTATCAAACCAGCTATAGCTATGACGTGCTCGACGATTTGACTATGGTTTCGCAGGGCGTACAGACGCGCACCTTCGTTTACGATTCGCTGAAGCGATTGACGAGCGCGACTAATCCCGAGATCGGCACGGCCGGCTACACTTACGACAACAACGGCAACTTGCTCACCCGCACAGACGCGCGCGGCATTGTAACTACGCTTGCCTACGATGCTCTGAATCGGCCGACGACGAAGACGTATTCAGACGGCACGCCGAATATCGCTTATTTCTACGACGCGCAGGCCCTGCCCGCTGGCGCCCCCACCTTTGATCGCGGCTACTCGACCGGAAGATTGGTCGCCGTGACTTATGGCGGCGGGAGCGCCGGAGATTATTCTGGCTTCGACGCGCTGGGTCGCACGCTGCGCAAGATTCAACAGACGGATTCCATTAACTACCTCATTGAGGCGGGCTACAATGTCAGCGCAATGACCAGTGAGACCTATCCTTCGGTGCCTGGCGCGAGCGATCGCCGCACCGTCACCTACACTCCCGATGCGGCAGGCCGACTGGCTTCGCTTAACAGCAATGCCACTACTTACGCGCCGGGAGCGAGTGTCTCCAGTATTGGCTATGCCTCGCATAACGCCCTTAGCACGGAAACCTACGGCAACAGTTTGATTCAGTCCGTCAGTTACAATAATCGGTTGCAAGCCAGCGAGATCAAGCTGGGGACGAGCGGCGCGCCGACTTCTGTTCTGGATCTGGTTTACAACTACGGCACCACCAACAATAATGGCAATGTGCAGAGCATGACTTACGCTGGTGGCGGTTTGAGTTATACCCAGAGCTTCGGCTACGACCAATTGAATCGCCTCACCACTTCGAATGAAAACGGTGGCGCAAGCTGGTCCCAAACCAACGGTTATGATCGTTATGGCAATCGCTGGATTGATTTGGGCGGCGGAGTGCAGAGCCTTTACTTCAACGCCGGCAACAATCGTATCAGCGGCTGGAGTTACGACGCTGCTGGTAACCTGCTCAATGACACAGTGCATAGTTACACGTACGATGCGGAGAACAAGATCAGCAAAGTCGATAACGTGACGGCTTACGTGTACGACGGCGCAGGCCATCGGGTGAAGAAGCTTGTGGGCGAGAACACCAGATTTGTCTATGGAATTGGTGGCGAGTTGATTGCGGAGTTTGATGGGGCGACCGGCTCGTTGAAGAAAGAATATGTGTATGGTGGCGGGAGCCTGATCACCATCGAACCAACTGCGGTGAACTCCAACGGGACTCGCTATTCAACGTCGGATCATCTTGGCTCCCCGCGAGTGATTACCAATTCGAGCGCTGGAGTTGTGAGTCGGCACGACCATATGCCTTTTGGTGAAGAGATATTTGCCGGCACCGGTGGCCGCACAGCGGCGATGGGATTCGGAGTCGCCGACGGCAATCGGAAAAAGTTCACGGGCTACGAACGCGACACCGAAACCGGACTGGATTTCGCACAGGCCCGATACTTTTCGAGCACCCAGGGCCGCTTCACAAGCGCTGATTCGGTACTTGGCTCAATCGGAAATCCTCAGTCGTTCAATCGTTACGCATTTGTGGGAAACAATCCGCTGAGCTTCGCTGATCCAACCGGGCACACTCGATTTGACGCCTCGTCTTCTACTGGTGGTGATCAAGGTGGCTATATGTCTCCCAACAATCCCGATTTTGATCCGGGAACA
>Ga0207684_10005025_pt1 | contig 12331 bp, 11 predicted proteins | sample KBSK5501metaG_FD_184342 | JGI IMG/M metagenome (GOLD analysis project Ga0207684, IMG submission 184342) | Corn, switchgrass and miscanthus rhizosphere microbial communities from Kellogg Biological Station, Michigan, USA - KBS K5-50-1 metaG... | ecosystem: Host-associated > Plants > Roots >... | reverse complement strand
CTCGAGGTGCTCCGCAAGGTCGAATCCGAGATGGCGGCGGTCTGGCAGCTCGCCGACGAGGCCAAGGTCAGGTCTCGAATCCTGGCGCTGAACCGCGAGATCGCCAAGGTGAACGCGCGGGCCATCGAGGGCCCGCCCACCCGCCTGGGTCCGCTCGACGTGGAGGCGATCGTCGTGGAATGGCGCGCCCGGCGAAAGCCCACCTGACGGCTTCACACAACTTTACCTTCCGGACAAATTCCGTTCACGCGGCGCCGGCAGGCTGACTCCCGAAAGGAGATCCGCCATGACCCACACGACTCAGACGCCGCAGCCACCCGCGGGCACCTCCCGCCGACGCTTCTTCCGGCGGGCCGCCATCGTCACCCTCATCGCGGCCCTCGCCACCGGCATCGGCCTCAAGGCCTTCGCCTACGGGCACGGGTTCGGGGGCTGGCACCGCGGGGGATTCATGGGCGGGCCGATCGATCCGGCCCGCCTCGACGAGCACCTCGACCGGATGCTCAAGCACCTGTACGTGGAGGTGGATGCCACCGACGCCCAGAAGCAGCAGCTCGCTCCCGTCGTGAAGGCGGCCGCCCACGACCTGCTGCCGATGCGCGACCGGATGCGCGACGCGCGGATGCAGGCGGTGGCGCTCCTGTCGCAGCCCACGATTGACCGGGCCGCGCTCGAGGCCCTGCGGGCCAACCAGCTCCAGCTCGCCGAGCAGGCGTCCCGCCGCGTGACCCAGGCCCTGGCCGACGCCGCCGACGTGCTCACGCCCGACCAGCGCAAGGCGCTCTCCGACCGAATCGAGCACTGGCACGGACGCCGCGGGTAGACTGATGCGGTGGCCTCCCGGATCCTGATAGTCGAGGACGATCGCCGCCTCGCCGAGATGATCTCCGACTATCTCGGTGAGGCGGGCTTTCACGTGACGGTGGAAGCGGACGGTCGCGACGGGCTCGGGCGCCTCTCCCGCGAGCCCCACGATGCGCTCGTTCTGGACCTGACCCTGCCCGACCTGGACGGCCTCGAGGTGTGCCGGCAGCTTCGCGCGTTCTCCGACATCCCGGTGCTCATGCTGACCGCGCGGGGAGAGCCGATGGACCGCGTGATCGGTCTCGAGGTAGGCGCCGACGACTATCTGCCCAAGCCCTTCGAGCCCCGCGAGCTGCTCGCGCGGCTGCGCGCGATCCTGCGAAGGTCGGGCCGGACCCGATCCGCCGCGACGCTCCGCTTCGGCCGGCTCGACATCGATCGCGACGCGCGGCAGGTGCGGCTCGACGGGGTGGAGCGGAGCCTCACCGCGCACCAGTTCGCCCTCCTGGTGTCGCTCGCCGAGCGCGCGGGCCGGGTCCTCTCGCGCGAGGCCCTCATGGACCTGGTACGAGGCGAAGAGCTCGAGGCCTTCGACCGATCGATCGACGTCCACGTCTCGCGCATCCGCGCCGTGATCGAGGACGACCCGAAGCGGCCGCGTCGCCTCCTCACCGTGCGCGGCGTCGGCTACGTCTTCGCCCGGCAACAGGATTGATGCGCCGGCTCTACCTCCGCATCTACGTGGCGGTCCTGGCGAGCCTGGTGGCCTTCGCCCTGGTGGCCGGCCTCGTCTGGCGCCTGCTCGGCGACGGAGGCCCGAGCGGCTACGCCTTCGAGGTGGCGGGGGTGCTCGCCCAGAACGTGCTGCCCCCCGTGGAAGCCCCGCCGGCCGAGCAACAGGCGGCGCTCGAGCGGCTCGCCGCGAATCTCCGCGCCGACGTGGCGCTCTTCGCGTCCGATCGGAGGCCCCTCGCGCGCGTCGGCCGGGCGGTCCCCGCGCCCGACCCCGGCCGCGAGCACAGCGGCTGGATCCGCGCGTGGGGCCGCCCGGCCGGCGTCGTCCACCTGCGCGACGGCCGGTGGCTGGTCGCGCGCGTGCGGCCGGAGCATCGCCCATCGGGCGCTCCGTTCTTCCTCATGCTGGGCCTGCTCGCGCTCGCGGTCGGCATCGGCGCCTATCCGGTGGTGCGGCGCCTGACCGCGCGTCTGGAGCGCCTGCAGGCGGGCGTCGAGTCGCTGGGCGCGGGGCATCTCACGGCGCGGGTCCGCATCGAAGGGCACGACGAGGTGGCGCGGCTCGCCGAGACCTTCAACCGGGCCGCCGCACGCATCGAGGAGCTGGTGGGCGCCCACAAAACGCTCCTGGCCAACGCTTCCCACGAGCTCCGCACGCCGCTCACCCGCATCCGCATGGCGGTGGAGCTGCTGAAGGACGGCGTGGAGCCGCGGCGTCGGCTCGACCTGGAGCGCGACATCGCGGAGCTCGACACCCTGATCGACGAGATCCTGCTCGCCAGCCGCCTCGACGTGATCGAGGCCCGCGAGGTGGACGAGGACGTGGACCTGCTGGCCCTCGCCAGCGAGGAGTGCGCCCGCTACGAGCTGGCCACCCTCGAGGGCGAGCCGGCCACGGTCCGGGGCGACCCGCGGCTGCTGCGCCGGATGATCTGCAACCTGCTCGAGAACGCCCGGCGTCACGGCGCGCCACCCGTCGACGTGCACGTGCACCGGGCCGGTCCGACGGTCGAGCTGACGGTGTGCGACCACGGCCCCGGCATCCCGGACGCCGCGGGCGAGGACGTCTTCCGGCCCTTCCGGCGACTCGGGACGAGTGCGGCCGGCGGGGCCGGACTCGGGCTCGCCCTGGTGCGTCAGATCGCGCGCCGTCACGGGGGCGAGGCGCGCTACCTGGGCCACGACCGCGCCGGGAGCTGCTTCGCGGTGACGCTACCGAGCCTCCCGCCCGGCTAGAGCGGCAGCGACGCGAGGGTCATCGAGCGGCCCGGCTCGCGAGCGGATGCAGCACGTCGATCGCCCAGCCCACGTCCAGGCGCTCCCCGAGCCACCCGGCGAGCCCGGTGCGCGCATGGAGCTGGAGCCCCTGTGCCACGTGCTGCGCCCGGAGCGCCGCCACCGGATCCGCAGGCAGCGGAGCCAGCGAAGGCACCTCCGGCAGCAGGCGGCCATCTGGCCGTCGGAATTTGAGCGTGCCGTCGGGCTCCCGCTCGATCTGGTAGCCGTCCTCGTGAACCGAGCGGTGATGGCGGCGGCAAAGTAGCGCAAGATTTGACAGCGTGGTCGGGCCACCCTGCGCCCAGTGGCGCACGTGATGCCCCTCGCCCACTCGGACATTGCAGCCGGGGAAGCGACAGCTCCGGTCACGATGGTGCAGCGCGCGGCGCAGCGCTGGAGGTATCGTCCGCGTGCGAGCCCCGATCTCCACTACCTGCCCGTCCTCACCGTGCCGCATCACCACCCGGCTCGCGTCACACGCCAACCGTTGGGACGTTCCCGCGGGAACGTGCGGTCCATCCTCCAGCAGCGACTGGCCGACCTGGGCCGGATCTGCCAGAACCGCGGCGTCCACATGGACAACGACCTGGTACCGCTCCCCGGGCGAACCGGGGTCGAGCTCGTGACGCAGCGCTGTCTCGGCCAGCAAGGCCAGGGCATCCGCCTGCTGCTGCGGCCGGGTCGGCGTCTCCACCGCCGGATCGGATACCGGCGGCCCGAGGGCGCGACGCCGCTGGTAGAGCGTCTCGCGGGCCGCGTCGAGCGCGCGCACAAGCAACGCCCCCACCTCCGGCGCAAGTCGCCCCCGAAGCACCACGGTGCCGTCACTATCCGAGTGGACGTGCAGCGCGCGGCCCGCATGCTGGCGCGCGGCATTGCGGGCCTCCGCCTGCCGATCTACGTGGCGCCACCCCTGCACGATGCGCTCCACGTGGACCGCTGTGCCGGCACGCGCTACCGCAAGCAGCCGGGCCTCGGTCTCCGGGGTCGCGATGCGGGTCAGCGCACGGACCTTGGCATAGGAGAGTTGACCTCGCCCGAGAGCCGCCGTCATGGCCGGCAGCGCCTCGAGGGCGCGGGCCACCCGCACACGCTCGCGAGCGGAGCCCGGGGCCAGTCCAACACGCCACGCGAGCCACTCGGCACAGGAGCGGAAGCCAGTGTTCCAGCCGCCGCGAACATCGAATTCGCGGATGAGCGTCAGGAGGCGGGCAGTCGCAGCATCGAGGTGGGCGGAGAGCTCGGCGATCTCGTCGCCCAGGCGGTCCAGCTCCGCGGTGCGTTGCGATGTGGGTTGCAACGAGGTGGGAAGCTCCGGCGGGCGCGTGTGCATGACGAGTCCTCCCTTCTACTCGGAGAACTCTAACCCCTGGATTTCGGCCTGCCTCAGACCGCGCGCGGCACGCGATCGCCGCGCAGGCCACGATCCGCTGTCTCCGCGCTCGCGAACGTGCATCACGCCGCTGATGCGGAGCGCTCAGCCTGTATTTCGCCAGCTTGCTCGACCAGCCTCGCCGCCACCGCAGGAAGCTGTCAAGAGGAAATCGCGGATCGCCCTCCGCCTGTGCGACGCTCAGCCACCGCTTGCTCCATGTCCGCCGGCAAGGGCGCGCGGAACTCGGTGTACTCGCCGGTCGACGGGTGCACGAAGCCGAGCACGGCCGCGTGGAGCATCGGGCGGCCCAGCGTGGGATCGACCGGCGCCGCGGCATAGCTCGCGTCGCCCAGGACCGCGTGGCCGATCGAGGCCAGGTGCACGCGGATCTGATGCATGCGGCCGGTTCGCGGGCGCGCCTCGACCAGGGTCGCGTCGGGCCCGAGACGCTCGGCCACGCGATACTCCGTCACCGCCCGTCGCGGGGCCATCGAGCGGGCCGAGATCCGGCGTCGATTGCGCGAATCACGTCCGAGCCCCTCCTCGATCAGCCCACCCCGCCGGACCGCGCCGGCCACCAGGGCCAGGTACACGCGGTGAACGGAGTGGGCGCGGAACTGGCGCGAGAGATCGCGGTGGGCCGCGTCGGTCTTCGCGATCACGAGGACGCCGCTCGTGCCCTTGTCGAGGCGATGCACCAGCCCGGGCCGGGCGCGCCGCCCATCGCCGGGGTCGACGTGGTGCATCAGTCCGTTCAGCAGAGTGCCCGTCCAGTGGCCGGGACCGGGATGCATCACGAGGCCCGCCGGCTTGTCGATCACCAGCAGAGCCGCGTCCTCGTGCAGGACGCGCAGCGCGAGGGGCTCGGGCTCGACGGCCCGGGGCGCGCGCACCGGGACGTGACAGGTGATCACGTCGCCCGGGCGAATCAGGCGCGCGGACTTCGTCTTCCGGCCGTTGACCGTGATCAGCCCGCCGTCGATCCACCGCTGGACCGCGGCCCGCGACAGGTGCGCGGTCTGGGTGGACAGGAAGACGTCGAGGCGACGCGGGGCCTGCCCGGCCGACACCGTCGTCACCGGCTGCATCGCGCCGATCAGCCGCCCAGCATGGTAGCCGCCGCCTTCTCCGCGATCATGATGGTCGGCGCGTTGGTGTTGCCGCCGATCAGGGTCGGCATGACGGAAGCGTCCACCACCCGCAGCCCGTCCAGCCCGTGGACGCGGAGGGAGGCGTCCACCACCGCCAGCTCGTCGGTGCCCATCTTGCAAGTGCCGACCGGGTGGAAGATGGTGCCGGAGGCGCGGTCGCGCACGTAGGCCGCGATCTCGGCCTCGCTGCGCGCCTCCGCGCCCGGACCCAGCTCGCGCCCGAGGATGTCGCCGAGCGGCTTCGCCCGGAGGATGTCGCGCGCCATCTGGATCCCGGCCACGAACTGCGGCAGGTCGGCGGGGTCGCTCAGGTAGACCGGATCGATGAGCGGCTGATCGAGGGGATCGGCCGAGGCGAGGGTGATCTGGCCCCGGCTGGCCGGACGGTTCACGTAGAACGCGAAGGTGATGCCGTGGCAGTGGGGCTGGAACGCCTCGGTCGGCGACTCGGTCAGGCAGTAGGGCAGGAAGAACCCCTGCAGGTTGGGCGGCCCGTCGGCGCCACCGGTACGGAGGAAGGCGCCCGCCTCCGCGATGTTCGAGGTGAAGAGCCCCTGCCGCGTCGCCTCGTACTCGGCCTGCACCTGGGCGAGCTGCTCGGGAGTGGCGCCGTAGAGCGAGAACGGCACCGTGATCTCGTTGCGGACGAAGGTGCCCAGATGGTCCTGCAGGTTCTTGCCCACCCCGGGCAGGTCCGCGACCACGTCGACGCCGACCGCACGCAGATGGTCGGCGGGGCCCACCCCGGAGAGCATCAGGAGCTGCGGGGAGTTGATGCTGCCGCCGCAGAGCACGATCTCGCGGGCGGCGTCGGCCAGGGCCGACTGCCCGTGGCGCACGTACTCGACGCCGGTCGCGCGCCGCCCCGCGAAGCGGATGCGGCAGGCGAGCGCTCCGGTGATCACGGTCAGGTTCGGGCGCGCGAGCGCCGGTCGCAGGAAGGCGCTCGCGGTGCTCCAGCGCAGCCCGTCCTTCTGGGTGACCTGGTAGAAGCCCGCGCCGTCCTGGACCGGCCCGTTGAAGTCGGCGTTGGCGGGCACGCCCGCCTCCTGGGCCGAGGCCACGAACATCTCCGAGAGCGGGTGACGGAAGCGGTGGTCGGCCACGTTGAGCGGGCCGCCGCGGCCGTGGTAGCGATCCTCCAGGCGCTCGTTGTGCTCCGACTTCCGGAAGACGGGCAGGACGTCCTCGTAGCTCCAGCCCTTGTTGCCCGCCTCGGCCCAGCGGTCGTAGTCCGTGGCGTGGCCCCGGATGTAGATCATGTAGTTGATCGAGCTGGAGCCACCGAGCGTCCGCCCGCGCGGCCACGGGAAGCGCCGCAGGTTGCAGTACGCCTGGGGCACCGTGCGGTAGCGCCAGTCGTGCGGGCCGTCCGGCAGGAAGCCCATCATCGCGGGGGTGTGGATGAAGGGCGAGGTATCCGGGCCGCCGGCCTCGAGCAGCAGCACGCGGACGGCCGGATCGGCGGAGAGGCGGTTGGCGAGGACGCAGCCGGCGGAGCCGGCGCCGACGATCACGTAGTCGTACATGGCGGGCCTCCTGGCAGGCCGACCCTAGGCGCTCCCCGGGCACCTGTCAAGCCGCTCGATCGCGGCCTCCGCCTTGACAGCGACCGCGACGAGATGCTACTCGGAGAGCCCAAGGAGACCGTCCATGAACCTGACGTTGCGCTGGGCCTGCCTCGGGATGGTCGCCTTCGCGGTGGTCGTGGGCCCGATCTCGGCCCCGGTCGCCTCGGCCCAGGAGACGCCACGCATGGGCGGCGTGCTCAAGGTTGCGTCAATCGGTGAGCCGCCGACCCTCGACATCCCCATGAGCACCGCCACGCTGGTCTACGAGATCATGTGGCACGTCAACGAGTCGCTGTTCACCTATGACAAGAGCTTCAACCCGGTGCCCCTGCTCGCCGACTCGTGGACGCTCACCGACAAGGGCCTCAAGTACACGATCAACCTTCGGAAATCCGTGAAGTTCCACAACGGCAAGGAGATGACCTCGGCCGACGTGGTGCCCTCGCTCAAGCGCTGGGGACGGGTGGCCTCGGTCGGCCGCGTTCTCTGGAAGTTCGTGGAGAGCGTGGACGCCAAGGACCCTTACACCGTCGTGATCAGCATGAAGCAGCCCTCGAGCTCGCTCATCTACGGGCTCTCCGAGGCGCACGCCGCGATCTACCCCAAGGAGAGCATCGAGGCCGCCGGCGAGCGCCAGCTCAAGGAGTTCATCGGCACCGGCCCCTTCCGCTTCGTGGAGCACCGGCCCGACCGGCACATCAAGCTCGCCCGGTTCAAGGACTACAGCGCCCGGACGGAGCCGCCGAGCGGCTTCGGGGGCAAGCGCACCGCGTACTTCGACGAGATCCTCTTCCTCACCGTGCCCGAGACCGCGGTGCGCCTGGCCGGAGTCGAGACCGGCGAGTACCACCACGCGATGTTCATCAAGCAGGACTCCTACGATCGGATCAAGAGCCTGCCTACGCTCGAGTCGCGGATCGTGAAGCCGCGCGGCTGGGCGGTGGCGGTCATGAACCACAAGTCGCCGCTGATGAGCCAGAAGAAGCTGCGCCAGGCCTTCCAGGCCGCGCTCGACATGGAGCCGATCCTGGTGGCGGGCTTCGGCTCGCGCGAGTTCTACCGCCTCGACCCCGGGGTGTTCTTCCCGGAGCAGCCGTGGCACTCGACGGCCAGCGCCAAGCTCTACAACCAGAAGGACAAGGACAAGGCCCGCCGCCTCCTCAAGGAGGCGGGCTACACCGGGCAGCCCCTCCGCTGGGTCACCACCCGCGAGTACGAGTTCATGTACAAGAACGCGCTGGTGGCCAAGCAGCAGCTGGAAGAGGTCGGGATCGCCATCGACCTCCAGGTGGTGGACTGGGCCACGCTGAACAACCGCACCGAGAAGCCGGACCTCTGGGAGGTCTTCTCCACCGGCTTCGTCTTCTCGGCGGATCCGGCCAGCCACGTCGCGCTCCGCTGCACGTTCAACGGCTGGTGGTGCAACGAGGAGAAGGAGCGCCTGCTCGTCGAGCTGCAGGGCGAGAACGATCTCAAGAAACGGAAGGCCATCATCGACCGCATCCAGACCGTGTTCTACGAGGACGTGGGGAGCGTCAAGCTCGGAGACTATTTCACCCTCGACGTCGCGCGCCGGGAGCTCCGGGGAGACTTCCGCACCGCGCCGCGGCTGTACTTCTGGAATAGCTGGCTGGCCAAGTAGGGAGGCGTGCGGACCTATCTGCTGCGCCGGGTGCTCGCGGTCATCCCGGTGATGCTCGTGGTGGCCACCGTGACGTTCGTGCTGGTCCACCTGGCTCCCGGCGATCCCGCCAGCATCATCGCGGGGCCGGACGCCACGCCGGAGAACGTGGCGCGCCTGCGCCACCACCTGGGTCTCGACGAGCCCCTGCCCGCCCAGCTCGTGCACTGGTACGGGCGCCTCCTGCGCGGGGACCTGGGCGACTCGATCTTCCTGCGCCGCCCGGTCACCGAGGCGATCGTCGAGCGACTCGAGCCGACCCTCTTGCTCACGAGCTGGGCCACCCTGATCGCGGTGCTGATCGGGGTGCCGGCCGGCATCGTCTCCGCGCGCTATCACAACACGGCGGTCGACCAGTCGTTCATGGGGCTGGCCCTGGTCGGCCTCTCCATCCCCAACTTCCTGCTCGGGCTTCTGATGATCCTGGTGTTCGGGGTCTGGCTGCGCTGGCTGCCGGTGGCCGGCTACGTGCCGCTCGACGTGGGCCTCTGGCCGAACGCGCGATCGCTGCTCATGCCGAGCGTCTCGCTGGGCCTCGTGCAGTCCGCGCTCATCGCCCGCATCACGCGCTCGAGCATGCTCGACGTGCTGCGGGAGCAGTACATCCTGGCCAGCCGGGCCAAGGGGCTGGCCGAGAGCGCGGTGGTCTACAAGCACGCGCTCAAGAACGCGATCATCCCGACCCTGACCGTGATCGGCATCACCTTCGCGATCCTGGTCGGGGGCGCGGTGGTCATCGAGACCGTGTTCAACATCCCGGGGCTCGGGCGCCTCATCATCTCCGCGGTGCTCCGGCGCGACTACCCGGTGATCCAGGGGGTGGTACTGGTCATCGCGGTCACCTACACCCTGATCAACCTGGCGGTGGACCTGGTCTACCTGACGCTCGACCCCCGAATCCGCTACCAATGAGCCGGTACCAGTGAGCGCGCCGCGCGGGCGGTGGCTCCGCCTCCTGCGGCGGCGACGGATCGCGATGCTCGGCGCGGTGCTGGTCGTGCTCAACGTGCTCGTGGCCGTGTTCGCGCCCGCCATCGGGCGCTGGGAGCCGCAGCGTCTGGACGTGCAGGCCCGCCTGGCCCCGCCCACCGCGAGCCACTGGATGGGCACCGACGACGTGGGCCGCGACGTGTGGAGCCGCGTGATCCACGGGACCCGCCTGTCCATGATCGTGGGCGGGGCGGTGGTGGCCCTGTCCTGCGTGGGCGGGATCGTCTTCGGCCTGCTCGGCGGCTACTATCGCCCGCTCGACAACGTGCTGATGCGAATCATGGACGGGTTCATGGCGTTCCCGGGCATCATCCTGGCCATCGCGATGATGGCCTCGCTGGGGCCGAGCGTGGTGAACGTCATCCTGGCGCTCGGCATCGTGTACGTGCCGCGGGTGGCGCGCATCGTGCGCGGCTCGGTGCTCGTGATCCGCGAGACGCCCTACGTCGAGGCCGCGCTGGCCCTGGGCGTCCCGGACCTGATCGTGCTGGGCCGCCACGTGCTCCCGAACTGCCTCTCGCCGGTGATCGTGCAGGGCACGTTCATCTTCGCGGCGGCGGTGCTGGGCGAGGCCGCGCTCTCGTTCCTGGGGGTGGGCGTGCCGCCCCAGATCCCGTCCTGGGGCAACGTGCTGGCGGAAGGGCGCCTCTACCTGCAGCAGGCCCCCTGGCTCACCCTGTTCCCCGGCGCCGCCATCATGGGCTGCATCCTGGGGTTGAACCTCTTCGGCGACGGCCTGCGCGACCTGCTCGACCCCAAGATGCAGGGCATCGCTACCGGAGTTCGACCGTCTTGACGTAGACCCCGGGCGAGCCGGGCGCGTGCTTCATGTGCGCGCGCATCGTGGCGTTCACCGGCCTGGCATCGCGCTGGGCGTTCCACGCCGCGCTCTCCGAGACCTTGGGCTGCTCGAACTCGTACAGCGTGAGATAGGTGGGCGTGCCCTCCACCGCGCGGTAGCGGCGCCCGCGGATCACCCCGGGGACCTTCTCGTAGTTCGGCACGTAGACCGTGTTGTACCACTCGTTGAATTCGCGATCGGCGGCGGCCGGCACGTCCATGCGTCCGATCTGGAGCGCCGGCGCCATCGGTCCCGCCACAATCTCAGCGGTCAAAGCCTTCGGATGAATCATCGTGTAGATGTCGCGGATGAACGGGGTGCCGATGGCCTGCGGCCCGATCTTCTTCGTCCACGGGGTGGGATTGGACTGCACCTTCTTGTAGGCCGGGCTCTCCATGACCGCCGCGCTCTCCAGCTCGTAGCAGGCCAGGTGCTTGGGTCCGCCCTTCACCGCCTCGTAGCGCGCGCCGCCGAGGAAGCCGGGGATCGCCATGCGCTCCGGCAGGTGCTCCTCGTTGTACCAGCGGTTGAATTCTTCTTCCTTGTCGGCCGGGACGTCGGCCCACACCATCAGGAGCCCGGTGCCTTTCTTGGCCATGTCGCCCTCCCTTGCGGAGGGTATATCACGGATCGGCGCGACGGGGGGAAGGTGCGGTATGCTTCTGGCCGAACCCCCGCACAAGGAGACCCACCGTGCAGCTCGACGTGTCCATGCTGACCCACGATCTGAAGAGCATTCCGGACTACGCCCGGAAGGTCGAGGCCATGGGCTACGACTGCCTGTGGTCGTCGGAGACGCAGCACGATCCCTACCTGCCCCTGGCGGTCGCGGCCACGTCCACCTCGCGGATCAAGCTCGGCACCAACATCGCGACCGTGTTCTCGCGGAGCCCGATGATCACCGCGCACACCGCGTGGGATCTCCAGAAGGCCTCGGGCGGCCGCTTCGCGCTGGGGCTCGGGACCCAGGTGAAGGCGCACAACGAGCGGCGCTTCTCGGTGAAGTTCGAGTCGCCCGGCCCCAAGATGGCGGAGGCCATCCGCGCCATCCGCACGATCTGGGACTGCTGGCAGAACGGCACCCGGCTGAACTTCAAGGGGCAGTTCTACACCTTCGACGTGATGACCCCGTTCTTCAACCCGGGACCGATCGAGCATCCGAAGATCCCGGTCTACATCGCGGCGGTGAACCCGCTGATGTGCCGTATCGCGGGTGAGCTGTGCGACGGCATGCACGTGCATCCCTTCAACTCGCCGAAGTACCTGCGCGAGATCGTGCACCCGGCGGTCGAGGAGGGGCTCAAGCGCTCGGGCCGCTCGCGCAAGGACTTCACCTACGCCACCGCCACCTTTGCGGTGGTGGGCGACACCCCGAAGGAGCGGGCCGCGCAGGCCCAGACCGTCAAGCAGCAGCTCGCCTTCTACGGGTCCACCCGCACCTACCAGCCGGTGCTGGCCGCGCACGGCTGGGAGGACGTCACCGGCCAGCTCCACCGCAAGTCGGTGGAGGGAGACTGGAAGGGCATGGCCGACCTGATCACCGACGAGATGCTCGACACCTACGCGGTGACCGCGACCTACGACAACCTGCACACGAAGATCATGGAGCGCTACCAGGGGCTGCTGGATCGCACCGGGCTCTACCAGCCGTACCAGCAAGACCTGAACGATCCGCGCCTGCCCGCGATGGTGCGGGCCTTCAATGGATAACCACCCCTCACCCTGCCCTCTCCCCTGAGGGGAGAGGGTGGAGGGCACGCGATGACCGACAAGGTGCAGGTGGAGATCAAGGGCGACGTGGCCACCATCACGCTGAACAAGCCCGAGCGCCTGAACGCGCTCGACAACGAGATGTGGCACGGCATCGGCGAGGCCTGCCGGGCGGTCGACGCCGCGCCCGACGTG
>Ga0207684_10005024_pt1 | contig 12333 bp, 7 predicted proteins | sample KBSK5501metaG_FD_184342 | JGI IMG/M metagenome (GOLD analysis project Ga0207684, IMG submission 184342) | Corn, switchgrass and miscanthus rhizosphere microbial communities from Kellogg Biological Station, Michigan, USA - KBS K5-50-1 metaG... | ecosystem: Host-associated > Plants > Roots >... | reverse complement strand
CATGATGAGGACGCCACGAGTGTGCATGAGCATGGTGGCCTCGGCGTTCCAGTATGGCTGAGCACCAACGTTGATACCGTTGACAACCACGTTGATCTCGCCACCAGCTTGTGTGAACTCGATGATGCGCCGCAGCGTCCTGGCGACCCAATCCATATTTTCGGTGCCGCTCTCCATGGAGATCTTGGCCCCAGCTGAAATGGCGAACCATTCGAGCGGTACCTGGAGGCGTTCGGCAAGGTTGATGGCCTCAATGATGCACCGGCATTCCGGCTCGGCAACTGATCCGAGGTTACGGCTTGGATCGCCGAGGAGGATGACGCGCATCATTCCCTCTGGGTACCTGGTCGTGTAGTGGCGAATGATCCCCACCACGATACCCGCCTTGTTCTTGCCGTAGGAACGATCAACGGGCACCAGTTGGTTGGCCTCATCCAGGTCGTACTCCGTGAAATCACCGGGCGGTATCTGGGTGCGTATGCCCTCGGACCCTGGAGTGAGCATTTCTATCAGTTCATAGGGATAGACAAGCCCGCGCTGGCGCAACTGAACGACCTTTTGACGGTACTCACTCAGCGTGGCGATGGGCGTTTCAATCGGTGGGCCCACTCTGAGGACCAGTTCGCGACCGCCGGGATTGGAGATGTGCAGCATGCGGTCGCGCAGTTCACCAGTTCCTGGCTCTATGATCCTGGCATGCACCACGATCCTCTCCAGGCCAAGCCCTTCAGTGGCAGGCCAGAGCTTGCGCATGATTTCCAGGAACTCCTCTGGTTGCAGGCCGAGTGGTGGCCAGACGTAGAGTAGTACGCGGTTCCAGGACAGGCGCTTATGAGCAGGGAGGCGGGACTGGTAGAGGCGGATACCATCCAGTGTTTCCATCAGCATGCGTGCGAGGTGAGGGATCTGGACAATGCGGCCCGCCTCGTCCCGCAGTGGTGTCACATCGCGCACCTCGGCGAGGGCGAATAGTCGTTGGTCCTGCGGATTGTCGTGGGCGATGCAACGGAACAGGTACACATCCTCCACCGAAGGCAGCCGTTCGATCTTGAAGTTCGCGAGTCGCCATAGGTGAAGTCTCTCGCCTATCATGGGGTGAAGCCCGCGATAGAGCCGTTCTTCCTGGTAACCGTTCTCAGCTGGGCGGTAGGTGAAGTGCTGGGTACTTGCTATTCCCAGGCCCTTGCCAGGGGCGCTCACGGCAACGACGATGCGCCGGAGGTGACGGGCAAAGTTTGTCTGGTTCAGTATCCTACGTATTTCCTGCTCCGTTGTCTCGGCCTCGCCCAGCAGGTCCGACCGCCAGAGGTAAAAATCGACGACGACATCATGCTCTTCCGGGAAGCGCCTGACAAAGCGGGACATGGCAGTGGCTGCTGCGTCGAGATCTTCATACCTGGCGAATGTTGTCACGCAGACGATGCGCGCGCCCTCGTAATCGTAGGCTGCCTTCGCAAACGTTTGCCCATCAACCATCGTGCATTCAAACTCCTCTAGCCAACGGGTACGATAGTAGCGACGTATGAGAACCTCGAGCATCAGCTGGCGCATCTCGTCGTCCGATTCGGGGAAGCGACTCGTGAGCAGGTTCTGTAAAGGCTGCGGGCAGGCTACCAGTATACTCATCCGCTCATCACGATCAGCGGCAGTGGGGTGCCTGGCGAGGTACGTCAGGTGCGCCCGCATTTCCTCGTAGACCTTGTTCCTGGCTTGCTCGAACAATGGCTTGTCGAAGTAACGGAAGCCAACTTCGCGTGCGAGCTCGTTGACAGCCGGGTAGCGTCCTTGCGTCGCCTGTAGTAGTCGATCAAAAAGGGTGTGCATTTCTTCGGTGGCAGATAAAGCCAATGTATCTACATGCTCAAGTCGCCTCTCGAGGATGGTCATGATCGCAGCCAGTTGGTGATCAACGCGTTGATGCGACGTATAAATCAGCAGTAGACTCTCGTCGAGTTCCGGCGAGGGGTCCAGGCTCCCGACGCCATAGTGTGCGAGTGTTCGTTGCAGATTGGAGAGGAATGTATCCGGCGGCCGCTCCACACGGGTGTCGCGGGAGCGGAGGTAGGTGAGCAGGTCCTGCTCCGCGCTATGTACCTGTTCGCCCTGCGCGTTAGCCTCAGCCGGGTCTAGCTCGCGGCGGAACAGCGAGCAGGTGTCGGCAAAGATCGACAGTAGCTCGTTCTCGCCGCGTAGCAGCCCCTGATCGTCTGGTGCGATGATGCGGTAGACTGCGTTCTGCTCAGTGAGGATCTGCCTGGAGTCGCTCTGATCAATGTCATATCCGAGCATCTGGCAGCGCAATGCCTCGAGTACCCTGCGACAGACTACCTGGGGGTCGTCCTCGTTGAGTTCTGCCACATGTTGGGTATTGCCGAACCGAACGCGTTCGGAATCAACCGGCTTGTCACCCCAGGTCACGGGTTCTATTTGTACAAGAGGCGCTCCTGCGTCGACCTGGACATTGCTTGTCACAAACAGCCGGGCTACCCGACCCGCAAACGGAGCTGTGATCGCCATCTCCACCTTCATGGCTTCGACGACGGCGAGCAGCTTGCCTACCTCGACCTGCTCGCCTGGAGCTACGGCAATCGAGACCACGACGGCAGGTGCAGGAGTTCTGATCATGCCTCCTTCCTCGTGTGTCATGCGGTGCGGGACGCCCTCGACCTCTACAGAGTAGTTTAGCCCATCTCTGACCAAGAGCGCTCGATAACGTCGTCCGTAGCATGTGATGCGTCGTTCGAACGGCCCCAGTCGCTCAACGCGCGCCTCGATTCTTTGCCCATCGGTTGTTACCCGGTAATGGTGGGGACCCAGGCGGGAGACCCTGAGCCTATAGTCCTGCCCGAGGTATCGGAAGTCAATGGGTAGGTCGGCACCCTGGCGTACCTTGGGGCGTCCACGGGCTGCACTCGCGTAGAACTCGGCCTGCTGTGCGCGTTGCTCGGCGTTGTAGGCCTCGACCGCTGCCTGCAGCAGAGCCACGTCGGCATGCTGGCGTGGTCGATGTACTTCTCCACGTATCAGGCGGTCGAGCCAGAGGGTATCGACCTCGCTGGCGGCCAGTTCGGGGCGGTTCAAGAGATCAAGCAGGAACGGCTTATTGCTCATTCCCGCGCGGATAATGACTGTGCTCTCGGCCAGTGCGCGGCTCAACCGTGCTAGTGCCTCCCGGCGGTCGCGTCCCCATGCTGTGATCTTGGCAAGCAACGGGTCGAATTCGGCCTGGACGATGTCCCCTTCTTCATAGCCGGCATCGATGCGCAGCCCAGGCCCACCTGCAAGACGGAATAGTTCGAGCCGACCCGAACTGGGTGCAAAATCGTTATCCGGATCCTCGGCGTACAAGTAGGTCTCGACAGCGTAGCCGGTGGAAGCAGGAGGCTCACCTTCGAGACGCCCACCGCGTGCCAGGTTCAACTGCAATTTGACCAGGTCAAGACCTGCGGTGATCTCTGTGACCGGATGCGCCGCACTAAGGCACGGGTTGAACTCCAGGAACCAGAACTCGTGCTGGTTGGAGTCGTACAGGAACCCAACGCTTCCGGCATACTGGTAGCCTGCGAGCTGGCACAAGCGTACGGCGGCCTCACGTAGTTCATGCTCCTGCCCGGGCAACAGCGCTGGAGGGCCTGATTCCACCAGTGTCTTCTGGCTGAGACGCTGGACGGTGCGGTCGTGCACCCCGACGGCCCAGGTCGTCCCATAGCTATCGGCGATGACCTGCACCTCAACGTGACGTGCGCCGCCGATCATACGCTCAAGGAACACGGTTGGGTCAGCGACCGATCGGCGAGCTAAGTCATGGGCGGTCTCGAATGCACTTGCGAGTTCAGGTGGTGACGCGACGCGCTGGATACTGTGCCCCCCACTACCAACCGCTGTCTTGATCATGAGAGGGTATCCGAGTTGCCCGGCGTACTGCCAAGCTTCTTCCTCCGTCTCGATTGGCCGGCCGCTCCAGGGTACAACCGGAATGTTAGCCTGCTGAGCAAGCTGCTTGGCATTGATCTTGTTGTTCAGGAGCCGTAGCGTCTCGGCATTTGGCCCAACGAACACGATACCCAGCCGCTGACAGAGGTCCGCGAACCGGCTTTCTTCGGCGAGGAGGCCCCAGCCAACCCAGGTTGCATCGGCCTGGGCAATTATGAGCGCTTGCTCGATATGTTCAAGATCCAGGTAGCTACTCTTGCACTGTCCATCTCGATGGTCGATGAACGTTGCCGGTCCGATGCATACCGCATCGTCGGCCTCGCGCACAAACATCGCTTTGCGGTCGGGCTCGGTGAACAATGCCACTGTAGATAGATTCAGGTGCTGCTCGCAGTTCAGTTCCCGTATGGCATGGATCAAGCGTATAGCTGCCTCGCCACGGTTGACGATGGCAATTCTTGTAAAACGGTACTCCATCTCTTTCTAGCCTTGTGCGAATGCATCGTTGTCTTCAAGCAAAGGATGAATCTTGTATTCGACTTGAAGTTCTTTGAGCAAATGAATGGCTCGTTCAGTTATCGGGTCCAATTGGGCATCTAGTACTTTGACAGTAGACCTGGATTCATGCAAGCTGGGGATGGCTGCTTTCAATGTGTCCAGGTGTTCTAAATCCTCTTGGTAGAGGCGAATCTCAAGCTCAAGCCGCTTCTCCCTGGATTGTACCTGGTGGGCACCTTGATAGGTAAGACTAAGCATTGCATCCCTCTTGTCAGACAACCAGTGCAACAGGTCTAAGCCTTCTTGCAGATTGAGATCCACCCTCTGATTGGATCCATCAACAATCGAGATGTGTTCACCGGTGAAATCGAAACTTGCCATCAGCTCCCCTCACTTTCTGTCATGTGTTCAGTTTTGACCTCGCTCTATCTTCTAGAGTAAAGCATCAGCAGGAGAAAACACAAGGCATTGCATACTGCTGGGGACGAGAAATCCAGGTTGTGATGAGATTGTGAAAATACGCAGTCCCTTACAGCGGATTATCCCAGCAAACAAGGCGTTTCGCTCTATGCAGCATGGAAAGTGAAAGCGTGATGGATTTGTAAGATAAAGTACCAGGATTGTGATCGCTTCGTGAGATCCATATCTTACACTACGATACAGCAGGTTACCTGTATTAAAACGTCGGAACACGAAGTAACAAAGCTTTCAAAAGCTACAAGGAGCGAAAAATGACAGAGAAAAAAGTAAATGCAGTTCCATCCACGCTGGTTGATTCCTTTCGCGAAACAAACCAGGCCATTGCAGAGACCATTGTTGCAGCCCAGGAGCGCAACATCCAATTTGCTCAAAGCACTCTTGTAAACGCCATGGAGATATTCAAGAACCACATGGAGAGTACACGTGCCTTGATGCAGGAGTTAGAGCAGCAGTCTCAGAAGCAGCTAGAAGCTTTCCAGCAGCTGGGGCATGGACCGGAGAATACTCCTGAGGACTTCCTCCGCGCTCCATTTTCCTACTATCAACAGGTTCTTGCTACTACAGAGAAAGCCACCCGGCAGGGATTAGAGGGTTTTCAGAAAGCGATCGAGGACTTTCAGAAAGCAGCCGAGCAGGGACGAGAGAACTTTGAGAAAGCCACTCAGCAGGCAAAGCATGCTGCACCCAAGGCAAAAGAGTAACCACACTTGTGGTGGGCATGCTATTATCCAGACGTTAGATATGCATACCTATCAGATCACCTATCAGATCAGGCCCTTGCGCTGGCTAGGTTCGATCGTGTTGGGGCTGGCGGGCATCTACCAAATCGCGGCGCAGAGCCCGGGCGTTCACGCCTGGGGATGAAAGCCGCGCCGCCCGCAGGCGGAGAAACCATTTCCACTTTTTCATCGCGTGCAAAGAAGAGATAGGTAGTTCTTTTGCACCTTGCAAACTGAAGAGTGTTTCGCTGGGTTCCACGACACAGGGTCGTGGGTAAAAACGTTCCCATGTTTTTCATGGTGCCATGCGCTACATGGGTTGCTTTGAGCTTGTCTCGCTCATGTGCATGAACCGAACGAGTGGTGTGGGACGACACACCTGCGTCATTCCAGAAGCCCCTGGCTTGGAGCCATGGGGAGTCGTCACTATCCCATTAGCCCAGCGTGTCTCAACAGGAGATAGCACTTGTATAACTACTTGCCTTCAACCTTCAGGGAGGTCAGCCGCATGGGAGCCTGCTGAATTACATCTACCATTCACCGCGTAATTCGACATCCAACTCCAGGTCCACACCAAGCTGTTCGAGGACACGCCGATGAGCCTCTATGATCAATGCCGCTACATCAGCAGCCTGCGCTCCCCCCCAATTGACAAGATAGTTGGCGTTACGCTCTGAGATTTGCGCTTGGCCCTGGGTTCTCCCTCTCAAACCAACCTGGTCAATGAGATGGCTTGCCTCCTCTCCTGGGGGATCCTTAAAGACTGTACCGGCATGGCGCTGCGCTGGCTCCGTCAGCTGGCGATGGTGTTTGTACCGAGCAATGTGTGCACTGAGCTCCTGTGGGTCTGCGCGCTGGAGATGGATCCCCAACAGCATGATGATTTCGGCTGGCTCGATCATGTCACGTGGAGGGAGTAACAGATGCCCTTGTTTGTCAAAGCGGACTTGTCGCTGTTCGCGAAAACGGCTATGGCGGTACCCCAGGTCGAGTTCGTCATGCAGATAGCGACGCACGAGCGGCACCGCTAGCTGATCTTCTTCTGCTACATTGCACCCACGCGCATCCAGCACCTCGATCCACGCGAGTAGCTGGCCCAGATCATCATTGTGCGCGCCCGCGTTACTGATCACTCCACCACCCAATGTCCCAGGAATGCCGACCCCAAACTCGAGCCCGGCCCAGCCTAACGGTGCGAGTTCATGCAGTAAGCGTGGCCAACTCAGGCCAGCCTCAGCTATCAAGAGGGCAGTATCGTCAGCGTGATCTTCGAGGCGATAGGCGTCGAGGGCGACACGTGCCACAATGCCCCGGACACCCGCGTCGGCATACAGCACATTGGTGCCATTGCCAGTGACGAGCAAAGGATAGTGCCTTTCCGCACACAGCCGTACCAGGCCGACCAGTTCTTCCTTCGATGTGAGTGAGACCCACACATCTGCGGGACCACCGACACCGAAGGCTGAGTGGTGGGCAAGCAGCTCGTTACGGCGTACACGCTCCTGGAAGTGGGGGCGTAGTTCGTTGAATGCAGTATCAGTATGAAATGCCATGGTATTTTCCTCTCGGTTAGATCGATTCGACGTGTGTTCCTGGCTGATTATACATTCAGCACCTGGCCTGGTTCAAGCAAGTGTATGGGGGCTCGATGGGTCGAGCCCCCATACACTATTCCTCCTCACACCTGACCAACCCACCTGACTAACCCAACAGCATCTTCAGTTTGTAGAAGGAGGAAAGATTGCTTCTCTAGCTCTCTCCATTTCTTTCTTGCTGAGTGAGCCAGTCCAGGGCGTGCCCAGCAGTGGCAGCAGCCAGCGATCGACGCCGTAGTAGCCAGCGACACGCCATGCCAGCATCACGAAGATGGCAAGGCCGCCGATGATGGGGTTAATACTGACCGCGCCCGACAGCAGGAAGTTCATGTTCATGAACACTCCAAAGAAGGCGGCAATGCCGGTCAACACACCCAGGATCAAGCCAATACCGACGAGTAGCTCGCCGAAGGTGACCAGATAGGAGAAGAACCCGGAACCCGGTATGACGACGTTCTGCAAGAACCAGGCAAACCACCCCTGCACGGCCGGATACGGTCCGCTTGCCTGCGCTATCGCGCCATGGGCAAAGCCCGTGAGGGCTGCGCCAGGGTGCGAGGTGAAGATCCAGGACGCACCTACTTTGGTACCAAACGTGTTTCCAACGGTGATGGAGTAGCCGGTTAGCTTCTCAAACCCTGCGGTGAGCCACTGGTACCCAACATACACACGGATGATCAACCACAGCCAGGCCAAACGCGTGTCGGCAAACAAGAACTTGGCTATTTTGGGTTCAGGAATTTCTGTTGCTGCCTTTGGCCTAATATACTTTCCTACACTCATGATTTCTTACTCCTCTTCGAACGGATTTGCTCACTACTCACTCCAAATGTGAGACTGCCTGATTAATTTTTTATCATTCCGTTCGTTCACTAAAAGCATAGGCTGTTGATATCACAGCCAAATCTCAGCGAGGATAGATAGTGTCACCAAAATATCACAAACTCCGGTAGCGCCAGGTTTTTCACGAAAGTGGCGTGAAACCCCGGCAGCGTGTTGAAACATGCAGTTGTTACAAGATCGTGAGACAGTCTCGCTTTGTCGTGAGGCAATTGTGAGATGAAAGTACGATACTCTATGAAGAAGGGATCGAGACCGAGGTCGTTCAAGTGCGCCTGGCGATTTTTGAGGACGCGCAAAGAGGCACCTCTATGAGACGGCTTAAGAACGGCAGAGCCGAGGATTCTGAACTTGTATGCGCGTCCGTTTATGCGTTTTGACTAGTTGGAGGTACGCATGCAGATACCGAGCTATGTTACCAATACCAAGCTGCGTGCTTGGGTCGAAGAGATGGATGCCTTATGCAAGCCCGACCGAGTCCACTGGTGCGACGGCTCACAGGAGGAGTACGATCGCCTGTGCGAGCAGATGGTCGCGTCGGGTACCTTCATCCGACTCAACCCCGAGAAACGCCTCAACAGTTTCCTGGCCCGCTCCGACCCAAGCGACGTCGCCCGCGTCGAAGACCGCACCTTCATCTGCTCCCTGAGCAAGACCGAAGCCGGGCCAACCAACAACTGGCTTCCCCCCAAGGAGATGAAGGAGACCCTGGGTGACCTGTTCGACGGCTGCATGCGCGGGCGAACGATGTACGTGATTCCTTTCAGCATGGGGCCGCTCAACTCGCCGATCGCGCATCTCGGCGTCCAGCTCACCGACTCGCCCTATGTTACGGTGAGTATGCGGATTATGACCCGTATGGGCCGTCGCGTGTACGACCTTCTGGGAGAAAGCGATGACTTCATCCCGTGCATGCACTCCGTCGGTATGCCGCTGGAACCCGGCCAGCAAGACGTCCCGTGGCCGTGTAACAAAGAGACCAAATACATTGTGCATTTCCCTGAGGAGCGCGCGATCTGGTCCTACGGCTCAGGCTACGGTGGCAATGCTCTACTGGGTAAGAAGTGCTTCGCACTGCGCATCGCCTCAGTGCTCGCACGTGACGAGGGCTGGCTGGCCGAGCACATGCTCATCCTGGGCGTCGAGAATCCCCAGGGAGAGAAGACCTACGTCGCTGCCGCCTTCCCAAGTGCCTGCGGCAAGACCAACTTCGCCATGCTCGTCCCACCCACGGCGTTCCAGGAGGAGGGCTGGAAGGTGACGACCGTTGGTGATGACATCGCCTGGATCAAAGCAGGGCTGGACAGCCAGCTCAGAGCGATTAACCCCGAAGCAGGCTTCTTCGGCGTCGCGCCCGGCACCAATGTGCAGTCCAACCCGAACGCGATGGCCTCGATCAGCGCCAACACCATCTTCACCAACGTCGCGCTAACCGACGACGGCGACGTGTGGTGGGAGGGCATCCGAACTCGCGCTTCACCGCGCCGCTCAGCCAGTGCCCGGTCATCGACCCGGCGGCTAACGACCCGCAGGGCGTCCCGATCTCGGCGTTCGTCTTCGGCGGCCGGCGCTCGGACGGAGTGCCGCTGGTCTACCAGGCATTCAACTGGATCTATGGTGTGTACGCCGCTGCCACCATGGGCTCGGAGATGACCGCCGCTGCCGCCGGCACGCTTGGCGAGGTGCGCCGCGACCCCTTCGCGATGCTGCCGTTCGCCGGCTACCACATGGCCGACTACTTTAACCACTGGCTCAACTTCGGAAGGAAGCAGCCGAACCCGCCGCGTATCTTCTGTGTGAACTGGTTCCGGCGCGACGCGCAAGGCAAGTTCCTGTGGCCGGGCTACGGCGAGAACATGCGCATCCTGAAGTGGATCGTCGAGCGTGCGAATGGTCGTTCGGTCAGCATCGAGAGCCCCATCGGCTTGATGCCGCGCTACGAGGACCTGGACTGGCGCGGGCTGGAGGGCTTCACGCGTAAGCAGTTCTACGAGCTGATGTCGGTTGACCGCGACGTCTGGCAGCAGGAACTGCTCTCACACGAAGAGCTGTTTGCGAAGCTATACGACCGGCTGCCCAAGGAGTTGCTGTTCATTCGCGAGCTGATCCTCTCTAGCCTCTGGCGCTCCGAGGAGCACTGGTGCCTGTTGCCAGTATGAGGCCTTTGGGGAACAACGGATCGGTGCGATCCATTGTTCCCCAAAGGCCTGGAAGGAACGCCGGATACTGGGGAATGTCGAAAGCAGTATGAGATTCCTTAACCGTGCATGCCAGGATGACTGTGAGGTGGGAAGCTCGAGCAAGTCGACAGGTATGCTACTTGTGATATTCACCGCTGTGTACGAAATGTGACACAAACTGTTACCTTTGTGACTAGTCTGTGATACCTCTACGGTATCCTTCCATAAAGAGGCTGGCGAGATTGCTCTGCTTGAGACCGAACGCGTACTGTCGCGGAACGAAGCCTGATAGAGTAAAAAGACGAACTAGAAACCCTGGAGGGAAACATGCAACGAACATGGGTCACAATAGATGGCAATGAGGCAGTAGCCAATATCGCACATGCTCTCAGTGAGGTCATTGCCATTTATCCTATCACGCCCTCGACACCGATGGGCGAACTCTCTGATGCCTGGTCAGCAGAGGGACGAACCAACCTGTGGGGAACTGTCCCACATGTGATCGAGATGCAATCGGAGGCTGGTGCGGCTGGAGCCATTCACGGCTCATTACAGACAGGCGCTCTCGCCACCACCTTTACGGCGTCGCAGGGACTGCTCCTGATGATTCCCAACATGTATAAAATTGCTGGCGAATTAACACCCACCGTCTTTCATGTAGCGGCACGTTCGCTCGCTACACAAGGACTATCTATCTTTGGTGACCATGCGGATGTCATGGCGATACGCGCGACTGGCTATGCCATGCTCGCTTCCAATTCAGTGCTGGAAGCACAGGACCTGGCGCTCATCGCACATGCTGCTACATTGAAGGCGCGTGTTCCTTTTCTGCATTTCTTTGATGGATTTCGCACCTCCCACGAAGTCGATAAAATCGAACAGCTGACGCGTGAAGATATACGAGCCATGATCGATGACTCACTCGTGCAAGCGCATCGGCAACGAGCGCTCTCACCTGATCATCCCTTCATTCGCGGTACCTCCCAGAACCCCGACGTCTACTTCCAATCTCGAGAGACGGTCAACCGCTTTTATGCGGCTTGTCCCCTCATCGTACAGCAGGCCATGGATACGTTTGCCTCGCTGACCGGACGGCAGTACCACCTGTTTGACTATGTGGGCGCAGCGGATGCAGAGCGCGTGATTGTCGTCATGGGCTCTGGTGCCGAGACAGTCGAGTCAACAGTGAAGCACTTGCATGCACAGGGTGAGAAAGTAGGAGTGATCAAAGTCCGCCTGTTCCGTCCATTCTCGGTTGAGCATTTCCTGCACGTGGTACCACAGACGGTCAAGGTCATCGCGGTCCTGGACCGGACAAAGGAACCAGGCAGTACCGGTGAGCCACTCTACCTGGATGTGGTGGAAGCCATCAGCGAAGCACAGGCCAATGGGACGGCTCTCGCTCCACGCATCATCGGTGGCCGCTATGGCCTTGGCTCCAAGGAGTTTACTCCGGGTATGACCAAAGCTGTCTTCGATGAACTAAGCCAGGCCGAACCGCACAATCACTTTACGATTGGCATCAACGACGATGTAACACACACCAGCTTAGCGTACGATCCGACCTTTGCGATCGAGAGCAAAGACCTCGTCCAGTGTGTCTTCTGGGGCCTGGGTTCTGATGGCACCGTGGGAGCCAACAAGAATTCGATCAAGATCATCGGTGAGGAGACCGGCAACTATGCGCAAGGCTACTTCGTCTACGACTCGAAGAAATCCGGCTCGGTCACCATCTCGCACCTGCGCTTCGGGCCGCAGGTCATCTCAGCACCGTATCTGATCGGTGAACATCAAGCAGACTTTGTGGCCTGTCACCAGTTCACGCTCATGGAGCGGTTCGACGTCCTTAAGTACGCGAAGCCGGGCGGTGTCTTCCTGCTTGACAGCATCTATGGCCCCCAAACCGTCTGGCAGCATCTGCCCCAGGAGGTACAGCAGGCCGTCACGGACAAACAGCTGCGCCTGTTTGTGATCAACGCGCACCAGGTCGCCAATAGCGTCGGCTTGAAAGGGCGCATCAACTCCGTCATGCAGACCTGTTTCTTCGCGATCAGCGGTATCCTGCCACGCGAGGAAGCGATTGCACAC
>Ga0207684_10005021_pt1 | contig 12336 bp, 12 predicted proteins | sample KBSK5501metaG_FD_184342 | JGI IMG/M metagenome (GOLD analysis project Ga0207684, IMG submission 184342) | Corn, switchgrass and miscanthus rhizosphere microbial communities from Kellogg Biological Station, Michigan, USA - KBS K5-50-1 metaG... | ecosystem: Host-associated > Plants > Roots >... | reverse complement strand
TTCGGGTGTTGTCACAAGGAACGAAAGCGTGGTCAGAGACATGAGGATGAGGAGAAAGCTGCCCACCGCGGAGATCTGCGGCCATATCGGGTAGAGCGCGATCATGATCCCGAGAGAGACGATAATGACGCCCAGGCCATGGGAAACCGGATAAGTCCCATTCGATTCGTTCCAATGTTGATCCGCAGGAATCGCTTGGCCTTCCTTATTCATGTGTTCGCGGTATTCTGGCGCCGGGTAGTGATAGAGAAAGCTCATGAAGGGGCTATTCGCCACCAACGGCACGATGCTGTCCGCTTCGTAGCTGGCAAACTTCAAGCCGCCAATCCATACCAGGACGACGGCCAATCCCAGGCGCAGCATGGCCATGCCAAAGCGGTCGAGAGTAGCCGCTTTGATGTAGAGGCGTTTGATTGCCGAAACTTTGGACTGTCCTGTTGCGCCGTTCATAGTCAATCCACTGTCACCGATGGCAGCGGTTTCGATCTCGGCCATAGTGTCTCTCCTGGCGTCTGATCGCTGGGACGTGTACAGATCTTCCGAAATACTGCCGTTGGTCTTTCGAGGGCGCGCGACGGCGGAGCCGAAACGCGTCGCGCAGTTTTCCCGCAAGAACGCGCAGTCGGTCCGGAGGCGGGGAACGACTCGACTCGACCAAAGTAGGGTAGACGCGCCCCTTTGGCCAACTAGCATTGGGGTCACCTGCCTGGAGGTCACATATGCGAGCCAGCGAGCGATCCCTCCAGTTCGCCGGCGGCGGTACTCTCGGTGGCCAACGTCACAAGAGTGCTCCGATCCTTCATCAGGGACGGGCCGGCAGGTCAGGGTCGACGATGTGGAAACCCTTTTCCCCGCCGCCGCGGAGATTGCTTCACCTTCTGACGGTCACCGGTGCGCTCGCACCGGCCTCGACGGCGCGGAGTCAGGCGCCGAAGCTCCCCGGCCTCGGCCGTTGATCCGGCGCTCCATCCTGAAACGTGGTCTCGTTTGACCACACACGGGTCCCGCGCTCAGCCGAGTGAGACATCCTCTGTCAACGCGGTCATGCCGCAAGCATCGCGCCGGCGCGATGGCGGCTAGGATCGTAGGCCACGCCGTCTTGCCAGCAGCGCCAGATGACGCGCGACCACGCGCGCGCCCGAGGATGCGGCGCGGGCGTAGACGTTTGTTGCAGGCCCAGCGAAACGCGACGCCGCATACGTGGCGAGCGCACCTGCCTCTCTCCGAACTCCAGCAGCGCGAAGGTAGTCCAGTGAGCCACCCGACATTGACGGACACCAAAGGACATTTCGCGCCAATCGTCGCGCTCCTGATTGCACGGGTCCAGCGTCAGCGTTACAAGTCTGCTCACGATGATGTCGACGTGGTACGCACCGTGGCGCGATCGAGGCCCGCCGAGTCCGGGCCCGACGAAGTCTCGCTCAATCTCCCGCTCGATGTGGTTGGTCGTTGTAGGTACGGAGTAGGAGACAGCCATGAATCGTCGAGCACTGATCGCGTTACTGCGAACGTCCGCTATCGTGGTATTGGCTCTAAGCGTTGCCCCTCAGCCCGTCCCGGCGCAGAAGACACCACCCGGACAGGAGAAGAAGGATCAGAATCAGAACATACCTCCCGGACAGCTCAAGAAGATCGGAACACCGACACCCTACAATCCCTATCCGCCGGGCATCCTCCCAGCCGACCTGGATTCGGAGATCGAAAGGGTCCGGCGCGAAGTCAACTTCATCTTCCAGCAAGCTCTCGCACAGTTTCGCGCATTACCGCCTCCGAATCTGAGCAATACCCAGGGCGTAGGTAACCCGCCACAACTGCAGGGCAGCGGCTATCAGATGGTACAAACGCTCGGCAAGCTGATGAACTACGACGAGACCATGTCCCCCTTCAAGAATCGGGCCTGCGCGTTCTGCCACATGCCGTACGCGGGCTTTAGCGGACCGATCCCGTCCGTCAATCTGACGATGATCGCGTATCCCGGATCGTTCGAGTTTCGGGCCGGCAAGCGGAACACGCAGCGATACACATATTCCCCCTGGTTCCCGGTACTCCAGTTCAACGCAAACGCAGGTCTGTTCTTTGGCGGAAACTTCTGGGATTCACGGGCGACCGGATACTTGTTACAGAATCCTGACGCCGAGCAGGCGCAGCATCCTCCCGTCGATACCGGGGAAATGATGTTTCCTGACACGGCGTGCATCGCGTTCCGGCTGTCCCAGGCCGAGTACCGACCTCTCTTCGAGCAGGTGTGGGGCCAGGGCTCGTTCGATATCAAGTTCCCGCCCAAAACTGAGGAGATCTGCGCCACCCCCGGAGGGACTCCACCGTTTGCGACCGCCACGCCAATTCCGCTCAGTCCGGCAGACCGCACCAGGGCAAACACGGTTTATAACCACTGGGGGCAGTCGCTGGACGCCTTCGAAAAATCAGCCGAGGTCAGCCCATTCACGTCGAAATTCGACGCCTTCCTGGGGGGCAACGCCACGCTGACGTCAGATGAGATGGCTGGTTACCTCCTGTTCCGTGGCCAGGCCGCCTGCAATACGTGCCACGTCGACGGCAGAGGGAGCACTCAAACGCCCAACACCGGCTTTGATGGAATCCCCGCTACTACGACGGGGACCGACACCAGCAACCCCGCGTTGTTTAACCCTGTGTTCACCTGCTTCGGCTCGGCCAATGAAGGACTGCCGCTCAATCCCAGGGATGCCATCTACTATCAGACCACGCCGGATTTCTTTGGCTTCACCCAAAATCCCCTCGGCTTCGGCTATCGGGACCTGGGGCTGGGGACCTTCCTCAGAAGCGGTTTCGGTTCGGCTCCGAACCCGGACGCGACGTTGATACCGTTGGCCCCGAGCGTCGATGGCCAATTCCAGGTCTCGACGGCGCGCAATGTGGCCATGGCGCCGCCAGGGTGTACCACCGAGGCGCCAGGGCCCTACTTCCAGAAGCAGTTCTTCCACAACGGCTACATCAAGAGCCTGAAGCAGCTCGTCCACTTCTACAACACGCGCGACCTGTTGTCCTTCCCGGTGACGTCAGGGCACTGCCCGCCAGGAACAATCGAAAAAGTGACCTGCTGGCCGATGCCCGAGGTCAGGAACAATATCGACATGACCACCGGCAATCTCGCCTTGACGGACCAGCAGGAGAACCAGATCGTGGCCTTCCTGCAAACCCTCACGGACGGGTTCACCACACCGTATCCCAACCGGGACACGTTTACGGGTACGTGCATGACCGGGGCCCCAGGTACGGCGAATGCGTCGGCGTCGACCCAAGGAAATGATTCCCTTATCCCGACGCCGCCGCTTCCGCCCTGCGCACCGGAGATCTGCGGCGTAGCGCCGTTCCCCAGTCCTCCCATCCCGTAGAGGCAAAACGCCAGACGGCGGACGCGAGACGGATCATCTGTCTCGCGTCCGCCACGGACGAGATCATCCATGAATAGACTGCTTCTGACACTCGCGATCACGACCACGGTCGGCAGCCTGCTCTCTTCCAACCCTGCCGCCGCGCAGCTACTTCCTCCTGCCAAGAAAGCCGAGCGCGTCGAGATCACCAAAGGGCCAGAGCTCGAGCTGGCCACGAATCACCTGACGATCATCAGGTGGACGGTCAACAATCCCGGGGGGTCGGACGTGCATTACGGCATCGTGCGCTACGGTACCGACCCCAAGGATCTGAGCCAGACGGCGAAAAATCCCATCAGGCTGAACCAGGGTCATCAATACACGACGTTCCGCGTGCGCATTGAGGGCCTCAAGCCACAGACGACGTACTACTACACGGTGACCTCAGAGGAGAGCAATGGGAAGAGCGATGGCGTGAAGAGCACCGTCAACCAGTTCGTCACACCCGCCCCTGGCGAACGAATCGTCGGGGCTCGCCCCTAAAACCGTAGCACGGTCTTGAGAAGGGCGGACGTCGTGCGGTCGCGTTTCGCGTTCTTGCGGAAACCGCACGCGGGTGGGACGCCCGCCTCGCCAGCGTCGTCACAACGGCGGCAGTCCCATGACGACGTCACCGAGTCCACGGCCGCAGCTTCCGCCTTTCGACCACGCCGCCGCGATCCAGAAAGTCCGGCTTGCCGAGGACGACCACTGAGGAGATAGACCGATGAATCGACGTGAGCCTGCCCCCGCACGGGCAGTAGAGGACGCGCCGACCTTCCGCCGTCCAAAGATCATTCTGCGAGTTCCGACCCCTTCACCCAAATTTCAGCACGTGCAAGCTGGGGTTCCTGACACTCAACTGACCCGTGAAGCAACCGGCCTGCTTCGGGAATTCAGTACGCCGATGCTGTTTAACCATTCTCATCGCGTCTTCTTCTGGGCGAACGAGCTTGGTAGGCAGACAGGCAAGACGTTCGATGCGGAGCTTGTCTTCATCTGTGCCGCATTCCACGACCTCGGATTGCTCAAGAAGTTCAGCAGCGCGACGGATCGTTTTGAAGTAGACAGTGCCAATGCTGTTCGTCAGTTTCTCGAACACCATGGTGTGCCCACTGCTCGGATCCAGACTGCCTGGGACGCAATTGCTCTCCACACAACACCCGGTATCGCCGCATACAAGCCGTTGGAGGTGGAGCTCTTGTACAACGGGGTGGGTCTGGATGTGCTCGGTATCGGCTACGAGACGTTTCCTGAAGATCTGCGGATGAGAGTGGTGGCACAGTATCCTCGCGTGAGCTTCAAAGAGGACATCGCCAAAGCATTCCTTGGGGGCTTCGAGCACAAGACACAGTCCACAGAAGGAACATGCAACGAGGACATCTGCTCGCATTTCATCCGAAACTATCAACGCAGCAACTTCTACGAGCAGATTCAAAACTCACCGTTCCAAAACTCTTAAGTCGGTGTAAGCCGTCAGCGAGGCACGGCAAAAGGGAGGACCAGCCATGCAACGACGGGTTGCAATACTTGCATGCGCAGGATTGGGTGGGCTGTGCGTAGGACTGTTGCTATATGGCCTGGGCGCGGCCCAGGCGCCCCAGACACCGCCCCCGCAAGGCAAGACCTACTTCCCAGTCGTCGAGCAGGACTTCGCCAAGGTCCGGGCGGATGACCAGGCGGCCAAGCCTACTGTGATGCAGCGCCAGGAAGCGTTGCTCGCCGAACGCTACGACCTGAGCAACCGGCCCGCCGCCGGTGTCATGATGTCGGGTGGCCGCAAGGCCGTCCAGCAGGGGGTTCGGGTCAAGCTGCCGGCGGGCATGACCTGGGAGCAGCTGGCCGCCATGTCCCCCGACGAGATTCGGGAAAAGGATCTCTTCCCCGGGGGGTTCTTGCCCCTCCCGCATGTCAAGCATGTGACCCAAGGCCAGGTCTTTCCGAAGTCCGAGATTGATGAGATCAACAAGCAGGAAGGGCGTTCGCTGGAACGGTTCGATGTCGACTTCGACCTGCCGGACCATCTGCTGCCCGAGTTTCCTCCCCCGCTATTCCTGACCACCCGGCCGGAGCTGGGCGATGTGTCGCGCGGGCAACTGCTCACGATCAAGAACTACTTTGCCATCATGATTGGAATCCTGACCCCCGTCCAGATGGACGGCCTGCGCCTGCTGCTCACGCCCTTCCCCCAGCAGCAGTTCAACCAGACCGACGACCGCAAGACCGACGCACAAACCCTCGGCGTCACGTGCTTCGATTGCCACTCCAACGGCCATACGAACGGCGCCTTCCACACGAACCCGGACAATCGCCCCGTGGCCACGCGCTTCCGGATCGAGACGGTGAGCCTGCGCGGGATGTTCAATCAAGAGATCCACGGCTCCAAGCGGTCACTCAGATCCGTCGAGGACTTCACCGAGTTCGAACAACGCACCGCCTACTTCGACGGCGACCAGGTCACCGCCGCCAAGAAAGGGGTGAATCTCCCCGATCGAGCCACCCAGGTAGTCTTGATGGCTCAGATGCAAAACATAATCGATGTTCCCCCGACCCCGAAGCTGACGGTGTTCGGCACTCTCGATCCGGCCAAGGCGACGCAAGAGGAGCGCCTTGGCCAGGAGGTGTTCTTCGGGAAGGGTCGTTGTGCGGAGTGTCATCGGCCGCATATGTATCTCGACGACAAGATGCATGATCTCAAGGTCGAGCGCTTCTACAAGTCGCGCACGATCAACGATCAGTGGATCCAAGCCGAGGGCCCCATCAAGACCTTCACCCTTCGTGGGATCAAGGATTCCCCGCCATATCTGCACGATGGGCGCCTTTTGACGCTGGAGGACACGGTCGAGTTCTTCAACATCGTCCTCGGCGTGCAGCTGACGCCGCGGGAGAAGGCGGCGCTGGTCGCCTTCATGCGCCAACTGTAGCTGCAAAGTCAGGTGCTCGGGTGACCCGCTCGCACATCGCCGTTAATAGTGCGGAGAATCGCTCAGCAGCCCGCGGCAAGCCGACCACGCCAGTTGGCTCGCGGAAGCCTCGGAGCGTCGACGTAGGCTCTCTACCCAAGGAGGCGCGTGATCGTGGGCGTCTCCGCGGTGCCGTAGTAGAACCTGTCGGAGGTGAAGGCTTAGATACCCGTTCCACCACTTCTCCCGCCTATCGCGCTGGCCTGGCACGGGGACTGGGCCTCGGTGGCTAGCGCCATGTTGGTGCGCGTCGCGCTCGTGAGCGTCCTGGCGGCCGCTACGCTCACGATTGGGTGGCAGCGTGCAACCATTCTGAACGTGCTGCCGATCCCCAAGGCCGGGCCGTTGGCGCAGCCGAAGTCCATTCATCAGGTCGGCATCCCGGCTGCCGCGACGCGCACCGCGATACCGCCTGACAATCCGCAGACCCCCGAGAAGATCGCCCTCGGCCACAAATTGTTCTTCGACGGTCGCCTGTCGGCGGACGGGACCGTGGCGTGCAGCACCTGCCACGATCCCGCGCGCGCGTTCACCGACGGGAGGCCCACCTCCGTCGGGATCAAAGGCCGTATCGGCCAGCGCAACGCCCCGACCATTCTGAATGCCCTTTACAACAAGACGCAGTTCTGGGACGGGCGGGTGAAGACGCTCGAGGAACAGGCGGCGCTGCCGATCGTCAACCCCGTCGAGATGGGCCAGCCGAGCCTCGACGCTGCCATGGCCCGGATCGCCGCCATCCCGGAATACCAGGGCGCCTTCCGAAAGGTCTTCGGCGGTCCGCCCAACGCCCGCGATCTGCTGCGCGCCATCGCGTCCTACGAACGCACGCAGCTGTCGTTCGACTCCCCGTTCGATCGCTTCATCGCTGGCGACTCGACGGCCATCGACGGCGCCGCCAGGCGCGGCTGGGAGCTCTTCAACACCCGTGCCCGCTGCAACAAATGCCATGCGTTGACCGAGCAGACGCGGGACGCCACCTACTTCACCGACAACGACTTCCACAACATCGGCATCGGCATCATCCGGCACAACGTCGTGGCGCTGGCCCGTCAGGCCGAGCAGGCGGTCAAGGCGGGCGATACGTCGCAGATCGACCGTGCCGCCCTCCAAACGGACATGTCGGCGCTCGGCCGCTTTCTCATCACCAGGAAAGAGCGCGATATTGCGGCCTTCAAGACGCCGGATCTCAGAAATGTGCTGGTGACGGGACCCTACTTCCACGACGGCTCGCAGGAGACACTGTGGGATGTGATGGACCACTACAACAAGGGCGACGGCTTACAGGATCCCTATCTGGACGAGGACATCCAACCCCTCGCGCTGACCGAGGACGACATCGACGACGTCGTGGCGTTTCTCGCCTCGCTCACGAGTGCGGATTACAAGGAGCAGGGGATCAAGGAGCTGGCGCGCCAGCACGAGCTCTCCCGGACGAATCGACCCCAGCGCGACACGGCGAGAGCCTTCGGCCCGAAGCCGCACCAGCCCCAGCCGTCCCGGCCTTGATGCCGCGCTCACGATCAGGAACTACTTCGCGATCCTGGACGGCATCCTGACGCCGGTCCAGATGGAAGGCATGCGCCTGCTGCTCACGCCGTTCCCCCAGCAGCAGTTCAACCAGACCGACGATCGCAAGACCGACGTCCAGAGCCTCGGCGTCACGTGCCTCGATTGCCACGCCAACGGCCACACCAACGCCGCCTTCCACCAGACCCCGGACATTCGCCCGCAGGCGGCCCCTTTCGGATCGAGACGGTCAGCTTGCGCGGGATGTTCAATCAGCTGATCCACGACTCCAAGCGCTCGCTGAGATCCGTCGAGGACTTCACGGAGTTCGCGCAGCGCACCGCCTACTTTGACGGCGACCACGTCATCGGCGCCTCTTGACGCTGGAGGACACGGTGGAGTTTTTCAACCTCGCGCTGGGCCTGCAGCTGACGCCGCGGGAGAAGACGGCCCTGGTCGCCTTCATGCGCCAGCTGTAGCTGCAAGTCACTCCGTGCCTGCCGTCACCCCGTGCGCGCTCCTCGAGACGTTACGACGTCGCCGGCCGTCAAGGCGACGGCAGGCGGCACCGAGCGCACGCTGCGGCGGCCGGCTGTCGCCGAGCGTGCGTGTGCGCAGCGGGGCGCTACATCGGCACCGGCGCCTCGACGAGATGCTCGCCGAGGAACCAGACTTGCATCTCGTTGGTGCGAATCACGTCGCTGACCAGCAGATCGTTCGTTCCATCGTCCCCGTCTTCGGCCGCCTGCCGCGCCATGGCGCGCGCTTCTTTCAGGATGATCTCGTGGGCATGCAGGAGACGCGAGATCTGCGCCGGCACGGCCTCTCGACCACGGGGCAGGCGCGGGATGAGCGTCATCTCCGCCACGTCATGCGCCATCGCAACGCTGACGCCGCCGAGTGACTGGATGCGCTCGGCGAGCGCATCCACCATGTCGGTCTGCTCCTTGAAGTGCTTGTCGAACAGAAGGTGTAGCTGGTAGAAGCTCGGTCCGGACACTTGCCAGTGATGCTTCTTGTACATGTCCGCCAGCGTCTTCGTGTCAGCCAGCACCTGGTTGAGATTGTCGACGCTGGCCGCACAGATAGAGGCGTCGAGCGCGATCGGGAGCCTCGCAACCGTCCCGAATTGCTGGATCTCCTTCGACGTCTGAAGGCCGACGGCGCGCACACGGTCGACGATCGTGCCATTCGCGCTCTTCTTGTTCGGCATGGTTCCGTTCCTCCTCTGTCTTCGCTTACGTTTCGGGCAGTTGTCCGCGTCGGATGCTCGTCGCCCGTCACCTCGGCGGCGGAATACTGGCAAACAGCGTGGTGAGGCCTTCCGCCATCGTCGGGTGTGTGAGGATGGCGTCGCGCAAACCGGTATACGGCAGGCCAGCCAGCATCGCCGTCTGCACCGCGGCCATGACCTCACCGGCCTCGGGGCCGAGCATCGTGAAGCCGAGAATGCGGTCGCCGTGCGAGTCGACGAGCGCCTTCATGAAGCCGCCGCTCTCTGAGATCGTCCACGTTCGCAGCACCGCACTCATCGGCAGCTTCGCAACGCGCACGCCGATGCCGCGGCGGTGCGCCTCCGCTTCGCTCAGGCCGACTCGCGCGAGTGGCGGGTCGGTGGAACATGCAGAACGGGTGTAGCGCTCGAGGTGCATGGCGATGAGCACGTCGACCATGTGGCGCTTCCGCTCGCGCACGCGGACCATATCGATCACAGCGGAGCCCGTCACCATCCCGAACTCCGCCGCGTGCTTCACCAGCGTCGCGACCGGAACATGTTGACGTCCTCGTCCTCGGCAGCGGCGAGGGCGGCAAGTACCTGGCGTGGCACATGGCCAAAGCGGGGCACCGCACCGTCGGCGTGGAGCGGCGATTGATCGGCGGCTCCTGTCCCAACGTTAACTGTCTTCCGCGATGGGAGGTCATCGCGCCATCTGACTAACCGCGAAGCCCGGATGGCGGGTGGTCCGGCCATCGATCGCGCTGGCGCGGTTGGTCGTGTTCTGCACCCCGTGCGGAGTCGCCCCGAGCATGCGGGCCGCCGCGATGAAGTCCCGCGTGTCATACCCCTTGAGCAGCCTGCTAGAGCCGTGGCAGCGTCTCGGCGATCGATGCCGGCATGTGGAATTCGACCACGTGGAAGGCGACCAAGCCTGTGCCCAGCAGCGCGACGAGCATCGCCGCCTTGAGCAGCGCGTGCAGCCGGCGGCGCTGAGAATGCAGCTCCGAGGCGGGGACAGGCGCGGCCAGCCGTGCGAGTCCCTCTCGATACGCCTGCTGGCGAGCGACGAACACGCGGCGCCGTTCCTCGGATGTGAGCGCGCCCATGTTGCACCTCCTGCGATGAGTCGCTTTCCGTCTTCGCTATTGTGATGAGCGCGGACGTCGTCGCGTTACGGACCGCCCCGGGGTCCTCAGCCGCGCTCCACGAGCACCGCAGGGCCATGCCCATTGGGTTCCACGACGACCCGGCGTCGATGAAAGCCACGAAGCGTCGCCCGGTGGCCCACGCTCACGACGGTGGTCGCGGGCAGCTCGCCCACCGAGCAATAGAGCCGCGCCTCCGTCGCCTCGTCGACCGCCGAGGTCGCTTCGTCGAGAAACAGCCAGTCGGGCTTGTGGACGAGCGCGCGAGCGAAGGCGATGCGCTGCTGCTCGCCGGGTGACAGCAGCAGCGCCCAGTTCCCGGGCTCGTCCAGCCGTCGGGCCAGCTCGGGCAATCCCTCCGCGTCGAGGCTTTCGCGCAGCACCGCGTCGGTGACGCCGGCGTCGGAGCGCGGATAGCTCACGACGTGCCGCAGCGTGCCGAGAGGCAGGTACGGCTTCTGCCGGAGGAAGAGCAGGCGAGCATCGCGCGGCACGTGGACCCCGCCGCGCCCGAAGGGCCAGATTCCCGCAAGGGCACGCATCAGGGTGCTCTTGCCCACGCCGGACGGTCCCGACAGCAGCGCCGTGTCGCCGCGCATGAGAGACAGGGTGACGTCAGCGATGAGTGGCTGCCCGTCGGGTCGGTCGATCTCCACGCCGTCCATGGAGAGTTGGCCTGCGTCGCCGTCGGCGCGGGCGATACCGCTGCCGCGCGCCGGCTCGAGGCCGGCCTGCTGAAGCGCACGCTCGAAACCCGAGAGCCGCTCCACCACCGCGCGCCACTCGGCGATGTCGGTGTAGGAGGAGACGATGAAGCTGAGCGCATCCTGAACCTGCGCGAACGCCCTCGCCGTCTGGACCAGAGCGCCGAGCGGGATCTCGCCCCGGAAGTAGCGCGGGGCGGCGACGACGAATGGAAACACGACGGCCGCCTGCGCGTAGCCGGCGGTCAGCCACGTGAGCCGTTTCTGCCGCCGCATGATTCCCCACCAGTTGGCCAGCCGCTCGTGGAACCCGCGAAGCTCGTCGGCCTCTCCGCCGTAGAGCGCGACGCCCTCGGTATTCTCGCGGAAGCGGACGAGGCCGAAGCGAAAGTCCGCCTCGTATCGCTGCTGGTCGAAGTTGAGCCGCACCAGTGGCCGTCCGACGCGGTCGGTGAGCCACGTGCCGACGGTGGCGTAGAGAAGCGCCGCCCAGACCATGTAGCCGGGCACGGTGATGGAGATACCGCCGAGCGCGACGTGCAGCGGACCCGAGAGCGACCAGAGGATGGCCACGAAGGAGACCAGGGTCACCGCGGCCCGCAGACCGCCGATCGCGAGCGAGAGGCTCCCGGAGACGAAGAGCCGAACGTCGTCGGCGATGCGCTGGTCGGGGTTGTCGCTCTCGCCTCCCGCAAGTTGCGTCCGGTAATAGGCGCGATCCGTCAGCCAGGTGCGAAGGTACCGATCGGTGAGCCACCGTCGCCATTGGATCAGAGGAGCATCTGGTTGAGGTAGAGCTGGTAGACGGCGATGACGATGTACGCGATCGCGAGCCACGAGAAGCGAATGACCTGACGGACGAAGACCGCGTAGTCCTTGTCCCGCAGCGCGTTGTAGAAGGTATTGTTCCAGCGGTTGAGGAGGACGTTGACGTAGACCATGCCCAGCGTGAGCGCGACCACGACGACGAGCAGCCCCAGCGCGCGCCAGCGATCCTCGGAGGACCAGTACGGGCGCGCGATCGCCCAGCTATCGCGCGCTACTCGACGAATCTCGAACGCTCGATCCGTTCGGCCGCTACTCTCGCCCGATCTCGCAGACCTGCGCGGCCTGGTCGTAGTAACCGCCTGACTGCACGCAGGTCGGGCTGGCGGTTCTGGTGGCCTGCGTGTAGCTACAGGTCTCCTTCGTTGCGTCGTAGGTTCCGCCGTGAGTCTGGCACATCTTGCTCGAGCTCATCCGGACCTTACCCATGGATGCGCACGATGCCAGGGGAAGCGCGAGGCCAAGCACCAGCTCCCAGACAGAGCGCTCTCTCGCTCTTCTTGACGTGGGCGCAGCAGGCTCGGGTAATGTGGGCGGAAAGTTCGCGCAAGAATATGCAAGCCCGGGTCGCCGGGCACGGTC
>Ga0207684_10005020_pt1 | contig 12337 bp, 14 predicted proteins | sample KBSK5501metaG_FD_184342 | JGI IMG/M metagenome (GOLD analysis project Ga0207684, IMG submission 184342) | Corn, switchgrass and miscanthus rhizosphere microbial communities from Kellogg Biological Station, Michigan, USA - KBS K5-50-1 metaG... | ecosystem: Host-associated > Plants > Roots >... | reverse complement strand
GCTGGCCGGGGCCGGTACTCTGCGCTGCATGCCAGCTGGCAGTCGAGCCTTGCCTGACGCATACGTCAGCGATCGGGCCAGGCGAAATTGCCGCGCCGGAATGCGCGATGCAACCATGGGCCGGGAGATCGTATGGCGAGAGACCGCACCCCGACGGCTCGGCGCGGCTACCCCAGCCGCTGGCCCAGGTACCTAGCGCTGCCGCGGCGCCCCGCTCACCTGGCTCTGGCCGTGGCGGTCGGCGCCGGGCTCATTGTCTACGCGTGGTTTGACGGCGCCGCGGTGCCGTTCAGCCGCGGGGCGTTGCTCGGGGTGGTCATCCCCGGGGCGGTGCTGGGCCTCATCGCCGTCGGCCGGCCGCCGGAACGCGTCCCGCCGCCCGAGGAACTGGACCTGACCGGCATGTCCTACTGGGTGATCTGCCTCGCGCTGTTCTTCGAATGGGAGGCGTCCGCCTGGCGGGACAGCTCATGGCCCTGGCATCCCTCCTTCACCAACCTGCTCGCTCCCTTGCTGGTCCCGCACCTGGTCAAGAGCGTGGCCATCCTGGTTTGGCTGGTGGCCGGCTGGGCCTTGGTGAGGCGGTAACGAATGCCCCCCATCCCCACCCGCGCCATCACGATCATCGGGTTCTTGACCGTGGTCGCGGCCATGTTCCTGCTGGAGTTCCTCGCCCGGCGGCCCGGTTCCCGCATTCCCACGGTCGGCCAGTGGCTCGGCTACCTCATGCGGCCCAAGATCGGCCGGGTGCTGATCCTGCTCGGCTGGTGGTGGCTCGGCTGGCACTACTTCGCCCGTTAGGCGTGTGCTCTAGGCTGGGCGGCGTGATGGGAAAGCGCAAGCCGGTGAGCCAGGAGGCGGCGGCCAAGCACGAGGCCGATGTCGCCCTCGCGGCGCGGTTCGAGAATCTCTTCGCTCAGGCGCAGGCGGCCGAGCAGGCGCTGCGTGAGGCTCAGGCGAACGGCTCCGGTGAGCAGGAACTGCACGACGCCGGCAAGCGCCTGGACGCGGCCCTGACCGACGTCATGCGCGCCGCGTTCGCCGCACAGCGGGCCGAGATCGGCGCCCGCGGCTACGACGACCGGATCTACCGGCGCAAGGCGATGGCCACGCCGAAGGTCCGGACCTGGACCATGGAGGCCGAGCGGCTGCTCACCATGCGGGAGAGCCACCGGCTGACCGGCATCGTCCGGCTCCCCCGCCAGCACGTGGCCTGACCGCACCGGGCAGACGGGGCTCAGACGGCCCCGGCTTGCAGCAGCTCGGCCAGCCAGTTCCGCACGACATCGCGGATCGCGCTGTCCTGGCGTGCCAGCGCGTGGGTCGCCCCCGGCAGGACCACGACCTGGATGGCGCCGCCGGGCTCGGGAATCCCGAACGCGTCGGCGGCCCCGTTGACCACGAGTACGTCGGTGCCCGCCTCCTGCAGTTCCGCCGCCCGCGACCGGTCCGGGTGGCCTGGCGGGTGGAGCGGGAAGGCCAGGGCCAGCACCGCCCGCGCCCCCGCCGCCCGCGCGGTGCGGCAGGCGACCCGGGCGCCGTTGCTCCGGCCGCCCTGGATCAGCGGCACCGAGGGAAACCGCCGCCGGAGCGCACCGATGATCTCCAGCCACGCGGCGTCCTGCCGGACGGCGGAGCCGGGCGCGCGGGCGCCACGCACCCGGTACGGCTGCAGGACCCGGGCCACGCCGCCCCCGTGGTCCAGCCCGGCCCGCCGCGCGGCGAGCAGATCAGCGCTGTCCACTCCCCCGCCCGCGCCGTGCGTCAGCACCAGGAGGAAGGCCGGGCTGGCCGGCCCGTCCAGCTCCACCCGGGCGGCGCCGGCCTCAGTGGTGATCTCCACCTGGCGCAGCGTAGCCCAGCTCCCGGCCCCGGCCCCGCGGAACCTGCCCGGCGCGGCCCTATCCCGTCAGGGTACGGTCCCCGGGGCGGTTACCCGCCGGCGACGGCGGCGAGCTTGTGCTCGATGCAGGCCAGAAGCTGATGGTAGGAGTCGCAGAACGAACGGACGCCCTCGCGCTCAAGCTCGGCCGTGACGGCGGCCAGGTCGATCCCGGCGGCCGCCGTGTCGTCGAGGATCCGCGCGGCGGCAGCCGGGTCGGCGTCGACCGTGCGGGCGACGGCGCCATGGTCGCTGAACGCGCGCAGCGTTTGCTCGGGCATCGTGTTGATCACATCGGGCCCGATCAGCTCCGAGACGTAGCGCACGTCGGAGTAGCTGGGGTTCTTCGTTCCGGTGCTGGCCCACAGCGGCCGCTGGACCCTGGCACCGAGCCGCCTCAGGCGCTGCCACGCGGGGCCGGTGAACTTCGCCCGGTAGTGCTGGTAGGCGACGCGGGCGCTGGCGATCGCGACCTGGCCGCGCAACGGTGAGTCCTCATCGAGCTGCGGGTCGACCTTGGTGTCGATGCGCGAGAGGAAGAACGACGCGACGGACGCGATGGTGTCCACCGGCTGGCCCGCGTCGGCGCGCGCCGACAGGCCGCTGAGGTAGGCGTCGATCACCTGCAGATAGCGCTCAACGGAGAACAGCAACGTGACGTTGATGTTCACCCCGCGGCGGGTCAGCTCCTCGATCGCGGGAAGGCCGGCGGCCGTGCCCGGAACCTTGATCATCACGTTCGGCTGGCCCAGCCGCTGCCACAGGCTGGTCGCCTGGGCGATGGTCGCCTCAGTGTCGTCGGCGAGATCGGGCGTGCACTCGAACGAGATGAACCCGTCGCTGCCCTGGCTGCCCTCAAACGCCGGGCGGAGCAAGCTGGCCGCCGCGCGGACGTCGTCGAGCGCCAGCGAGAAGAACAGCTCCTGCAGATCACGCTCTCCGGCCCCGGCCAGGCCGCGCAGCTGGTCGTCGTACCGGTCCGAGCCGGTGATGGCCTTGGCGAAGATCGTGGGGTTGGACGTCGCGCCGGTGACGCCCCAATCGTGGATCAACTCGGCGAACCCGCCGCCGTCGAGCAGTTCCCGGGAAAGGGTGTCCAGCCAGATGGATACGCCTGCTTCGCGGAGCCGTCGCAGGCTGGGGCTGGGTGCCATGGTGACTCCCGGTAAGGTTCCAGCGGCGCACTGGGCCGCGAGCCAGTCTAGCGGAGTGCCGGGATCTCCGTTCGGCGCCGGTCAGCGTGACTCAGCCGTCAACGCCCTGCGCGCAAGGCTCCTCCGCGGCCCGTGGCCGGAGGATCTTCCCGGCCAACCCGGGGATGTCGCGCTCGGCGATGGGTAGGGTCGAGTGGTTGTGACCCATACCAGTTTCATCGTCGCGGGCCGCTACCGCCTGGACGGCAGGATCGCCGCCGGCGGGGCGGGCGAGGTCTGGCGGGCGTCGGACCTCGTCCTGGCCCGGCCGGTGGCGGTCAAGCTGCTGCGGCCCGAATACGCGCAGCACCCCCAGACGCTGGCCCGGTTCCGGGCGGAGGCGAGGCACGCCAGCTCGGTGTCGCATCCGGGCATCGCGCAGGTCTACGACTACGGCGAGGACGGGGCGGAGTCCCCGTACCTGGTGATGGAACTGGTGGACGGGCCGTCGCTGGCCGGGGTCCTCGCGGCCGGGCCGCTGGATCCGGCCTTCGCCATGGACGTCCTGGCCCAGGCAGCGGCTGGCCTGCAGGCCGCGCACGCGGCGGGCCTGGTGCACCGCGACATCAAGCCGGCGAACCTGCTGGTTGGCCCCGCCGGGCAGGTGAAGATCACCGACTTCGGCATCGCCTACGCGGCGGGCTCCGCCCCCATCACGCGGACCGGGACGGTCATCGGCACGCCCGCCTACCTGGCCCCGGAACGGGCCGCGGGCGGCCCCGCCACCCCCGCCAGCGACCTTTACTCGCTGGGCGTAGTCGGCTACGAGTGCCTGACCGGCGCGCCCCCCTTCAGCGGCCTGCCGGTCGAGGTGGCTGCCGCGCACCGGAACGGGGCGCTGCCGGCGCTCCCACCGGCCGTGCCGCTGGCGGTGGCCGGGCTCATCACCGAGCTCACCGCCAAGGACCCGGCGGACCGTCCCGCTACCGCCGGTGAGGTGGCCTCGCGGGCCGGGGTGCTGCGGGATGCCCTGGCCGGGGGCGGGAACGCTCGGCTGGCCGGGAACCCGGGCGGCTCCGACGGGTTCACCCGGCTGGACGCGGACCCGCCCACCCTGACCGGGCTGTCAGCGCCGGACCTGGCTCCGGCTGACCGGCGGCCGGGGCGGCACGGTGCGCGGCCCAGGCGGGGGACGGCGCTGGCCGTGGCCGGCGCCATTGTCGTGGCCGGCGTGGCCGGCTGGCTGCTGCGGGGCGGGGTCGGCACCGCGTCGCCGCAGCACCAGCCGGGTACGCCGCGTCCCGCCGCGAGCACGCCGGCCGCCCGCATGGTCGCGGTGAACGCCGACGCCCTGACCGGCCAGCCGGTCCACCAGGTGAGCCAGCAGCTGAGCCAGCTCGGCTTGCAGCCCCACGTCGTCTGGGCTCCCGCAGACGGGCAGGATCCCGGCACGGTCGTCTCCGTGCAGCCCAGCGGCCAGGTGCCGGCCGGCAGCCTCGTCACGGTGACCGCCGCGCTCGGGGGACACGAGCACGGCCACGGCAATGGCCAGGGAGGCAACGGCGGGGACTAATCCCCGCCGGTGCGGGGCGGGCGGCGCCTGCCACCCGAACTGGTGACCGAGCTGCGGGCCCAGTAGGTCTCACCCGATGTGGCGGTGCACGTTCTCCGTCTTGGACGGGCCCGGCTCGGCGGCGGCGATCCACGGCCCGGGTATCGACGGGTCGAGGATGCCGTCCTCCAGCCAGGTGTACCGGCCGGCCAGCACCTGCCGCGCCAGCGCCGAGTCGGCGGCGTCGGTGTTGCTCCACAGCTGGCCGAACAGCTCCTCGGCCCGCTGGCGCGCCTGCGCGCAGAACAGGCCGGCCAGCTCCTCGGCCGCCGCGCCCGGCTCTGTTTCTCCCGCCCCCGCGCTTCGCGCCCGCCCCCTCTCTGCACCCGCGCCGTCGGTCGCGTCCATCCGCGCCCGCACGCAGACGGCGCTCATCGCGTACAGCTCCGCGCCGATGTCCACGATCCGGCCGAGGAAGCCCTGCTTGCGCTCCAGCCGGCCCTGCCACCGCGCCATGCCGTAGAAGGTGGCCCGGGCCAGCTTCCGGCTCGCCCGCTCCACGTAGCGCAGGTGCGCCGCCAGCGGGCCGAACTCACCGTACGCCCCCGGTCGCTGCCCCTCGCCGGTCATCAGCGTGGGCAGCCACCGGGCGTAGAACCCGCCCGCCTTGGCCGCCGCCCGGGCGCGCTGCGCGGCGGGCACCTTCGGCTCGATGAGCTGGCCTGCCGCGGACAGGTGCGCGTCCACCGCCTCGCGCGCGATGAACAGCCGCATGATCTCCGAGGAACCTTCGAAGATCCGGTTGATGCGCATGTCCCGCACCATCTGCTCGGCCGGCACTCCCCGCTCGCCGCGCGCGGCCAGGGACGCGGCGGTCTCGTAGCCACGCCCGCCGCGAATCTGCACGAGCTCGTCTACGATCCTGGCGCCCATTTCCGAGCAGAACAGCTTGGCCAGCGCGGCCTCGATGCGGATGTCGTTCCGCTTGTCGTCGGCGAGCTGGCTGGACAGCTCGACGACCGCCTCGATCGCGTACGTGGTCGCGGTGATGAATGCGATCTTCTTCGACACCGCCTCGTGCTCGCCGACCGGCCGCCCCCACTGCACCCGCTCCCGCGACCACTCCCTGGCGATCTTCACCGCCAGCTTTCCAGCCGCGGCACAGCTGGCGGGCAGCGACAGCCGGCCGGTGTTCAGCGTCGTCAGGGCGATCTTCAGCCCTTGGCCCTCCTCGCCGATCCGGCTCGTGGCCGGGACCCGCACCTCGTGGAACCTGGTCAGCCCGTTCTCCAGGCCGCGCAGGCCCATGAACGCGTTCCGCCGCTCGACGGTGACGCCGGGCGCGCTGCCCTCGACCACGAACGCGGTGATCCCGCCGCGGTGCCCCTCGCCTTTCGGAACCCGGGCCATGACCACGAGCAGGTCGGCGACGACCCCGTTGGTCGTCCAGAGCTTGACCCCGTCCAGCACGTACTCCGACCCGTCCGCCGACGGCGTCGCCGTGGTGTTCAGCCGGGCCGGGTCGGAACCGACGTCGGGCTCGGTGAGCAGGAACGCGCTGATCTCGCCGCGCGCGCACCGGGGCAGGTAACGCTGCTTCTGCTCCTCGGTGCCGAACAGCGCGAGCGGCTGCGGCACGCCGATGGACTGGTGCGCCGACAGCAGCGCGGCGATGGCCGGCGACACGGACCCGGCGATGATCAGCGCCCGGTTGTAGTACAGGTTGGTGAGACCAAGCCCGCCGTACTCCGGCGCGATTTTCATGCCGAACGATCCCAGCGTGGCCAGCCCCTTGACCACCTCATCGGGGATCCGGTCGTCGCGCTCGACGACAGAGCCATCTACCGACGTCTCGCAGAACTCCAGCATCCGGGCGCAGAACTCCTCGCCGCGGCGAGCGGCCTCCTCGGTGGGGCGTGGATGCGGGTGGATCAGGCCCAGCTGGAAGTCACCAAGGTAGAGCTGCTTGCCGAAGCTGGGCTTCTGCCAGCCGGCCTCCCGGGCTTCCTCCGCTACCTGGCGTGCCTCACGCTCGCCGACATCCCGGACACGTCCTGCCTGGTCGGTGCTCATGCCTCATCCCGTCCGTTAGGTGCTTACCCGGGATAGTGCCCCGGTCCTACCCGCCAGTAACACGATACTGCGTGGGACACAGCGGGCCGTCGGCGGCGCCCTCCAGGTCCCGGTCGGGGCGGTCGATGACCTCGGCCCGGACCAGCCGGTCGGCGAGGTCCTGGGAGCAGCCGAGGCCGACTTCTATGAGGTCGCTCCACCGGCGGCCCATCTTCCGCAGGCCGGTCCAGGACCGGTACCCGGTGAAGATGGACTCCCACTGGCGGGCGATGAACTCGTCCCACCCGAGGCTCTCCACCTCTTCGGGATCGTGGTCGTACACAGGCTCTATTTTCGCTGCGGGACGGCTATGGGTGGCGCGGCGAGCGCGGTGGACAGCAAGCTGGCGACATGGCGCGCACGGCCGCTTTCGTGGTGAACCGCACCCGCGTCCGCGACTGGCCGCAGGCGGGCGGCCGCTGCCGCGAGGCGGCGGCCGCCGCCGGCTGGGCCGCGCTGCTGCTGGAAACCGCCGCCGACGAGGCTGGCACCGGGCTCGCCCGCGGCGCGCTCGCCGCGGGCGCCGGCCTGGTCTTCGCGGTCGGCGGTGACGGCACCGTCCGGGCCTGCGCGCAGGCGCTGGCCGGCACCGAGGTGCCGCTGGCGATCGTGCCCCGGGGCACGGCCAACCTGACCGCCCGGGCGCTTGGCGTTCCGTTCGGGCTCGGCGCCGCGCTCACCGTCGGGTTCGGCCCGCACGAGCGGCGCATCGACCTCGCGGTCGCCGACGGGATCACCTACGCCGCGATGGCGGGCATCGGGGTGGACGCGGCGGTCGTCGGCGCGACACCGTGGGGGCTCAAAGCGCGCGCCGGATGGCTCGCCTACGCGGCGGCGGGGACCCGGCAGGTCTTCGGCGCCCCCACCACCTTCCGGGTACGGCTCGACGGCGCGGCGCCGCTGACCCGGCGGGCGCGGTCGGTCGTTGTCGGCAACGCCGGGCTGCTGCCGGGCGGGTTCGTGCTCCTGCCGGGCGCACGCCTGGACGACGGTGTGCTCGACGTCGGGATCCTGGCGCCATCGTCGCCGCTTGGCTGGGCACGGGTGGCCTACCGCGTGCTGGCCAGGAGCGGCCGTGATGACCGGCAGCTGGAGCGGTACCGGGCACGCCGCGTCGAGATCGAGGCCGCCGGGGAACTGCCGCGCGAGGTCGACGGCGAGGTCATCTCACCCGGGCGGGCGCTGACGGTCCAGGTCATGCCGTCGGCGCTGCTGGTCAGGTGCCCGGTCTGGGGTAAGCGCCGCGACCCGGGGTAGGTAACCTGCCAGCCCCACCCACGGTTCCAGCTCCCAGCCGGAGTGTGATCCGGCCATGGCGATTGCCGCGCTCACCACCTGGCTCATCGCGGGCTCCGCCGGCCTCTACATGTTCCGCACCTGGCTGTCGCGCGGCGGTCGTCGCCATGAGCGCTCCCGCGCCGGCGGGCTGCCCCCTGCGGTGATCTTCACCCACCTCAGCCTCGGCGCCCTCGGCCTGGTGGCGTGGGTCAGCTACGTCAGCACCGGCTGGGTCGCCCTGGCGTGGACGGCCGTGGGCCTGCTCATGCCGGGGATCGGGCTGGGCATCTGCACCGTGACGATCTGGACCCCCTTCCCGGGCGGGGCCCGCCCGCAGACCGGCATGCTCGCCACCCCCGCCGAGGACGCCCTCGCGGCCCGGCCCAGCAACGACGCGCTCGCCCGGACGCTGTCCAGCGAGGTGCTCACCGGCAGGCTCATCAACAACATGCTCGCCGGCCTGCCCGCCGGCCAGCCCCGGCCGGAGCGGAGGTCCCGGCGGCACCTCGCACCGCTCGTCCCCGCGGCGCACGGCGTTGCGGCCTTCGTCACCTTCGTGCTGGCCGTGGTCAGCGCCATCAGCGCGCGATGAGCTGGGTCCCACCGCCGGCCCCGCCCCGCTGCTCGCGATGGAGCCAGGTGAGCAGGTCCCGCGGTGCCATCCCGGCCACGCGGGTCTCGTAGTGCGCGAACTCGGCGCCGGTGAGCTGCTCGCGCCCGGCGCCGGACGAGCCCCGCCGGAAGAAGGCCGCGGTGCTCTTCAGCACGCCCGGCCCGCCGAGGAGCTGGTCGGCCCCGGCGCGCATCTGCTCGAACGTGGCGGCCTGCACGAGCGCGGGCCACGCCTGCTCCGGCACGGTCATCTCCAGCAGCCCCGCGAGGCGGCGCATCTGCGCTTCCAGGTCAGCCACCAGGTCGGCGTAATGCACAAAGACAACGTTGGGCTCGGAGCGGCGCGCCCACGCGTCGGACAGGTGGTGCAGCGTGCCGGGCAGGGAGTCCATCTCCTGATGCGGATCCGCCGCCTCGTCGATCCAGCCGAGCAGCCACTCGCGCAGCGGCGGCCGCGGCGCCGGCGGCGTGGCGGGCGGCGGCCGGCCGGTGAGCTGGCGCACCCGCGCGCGGTCTAGGTTCTCGCCCTGGTGGTACAGCGACACCGCCATGTCGAGCGGGTGCCTGGCCACCACGACGTAGCTGGCGCGGGGGTCGAGCGGAATCCCGTCGAGCGGGGTGTGGGTCTTGATGAACCGCCGGTGCTGCTGGGCTTCGAGCCGCGCGAACACACCAGCCCGGGGGGCGACCAGCCAGTCCAGCCACGGTGACAGCTCGCCCAGCGGCGCGGGCAGGTCCGGTGTGCGGAAGACGAGCAGCGCGCAGATCATCTGCATCCAGGTCGTCCCGCTCTTGGACCGGGCGCTGATCACGATGTCGCCTTCCCGGAACGGGAAACCGGACCACCGCGCGCTGTCCTCCTCCGCGGACTGATACCTAATAGGGACTGTGGACACCCGCACGAGCCTAGCCGCGAGCCGGGCCGGTTCCTTCCCCCGGCTGCGGTACATGGGGTCGAAGTACCGGCTTGTCCCGCATCTGGCGGCCGCGTTCGCCGACCTCGGCGGCGGGACGGCGCTCGACGCCTTCTCGGGCAGCGGCGTGGTGTCCTACCTGCTGAAAGCGCTCGGCTACCGGGTCACGGCGAACGACTTCCTGACCTTCCCGTCCGTGATAGCCCGCGCCACCGTGGTCAACCATGACGTGACCCTTGACACCCGTGACATCGAGCGCATCTGCGGCCCCGCGGCCGATGACCGCGACTTCATCCAGGCCACCTTCCGCGACAGGTACTTCACCGGCGCCGACCTGAGGTTTCTCGACTCCGCCTGGTCTCACATCGACGCCATGAGCGGGCACAAGCGCGACCTCGCGCTGTCCGCCCTGGTCCTGTCCGCCGCGCGCAGGCAGCCCCGGGGCGTGTTCACGTTCGCCGGTGCGCGCTACGACGACGGCCGCCGGGACCTGCGCCTGTCCCTCCGGGAGCACTTCGCCGAGCGGGCCGCCGAGTACAACAGCGTGGTGTTCGACAGCGGGCAGCCCTGCGCCGCGCTGTGCGGCGACGTGTTCGGCCTGCCGCAGCGCGGCCACGATGTCGTCTACCTGGACCCGCCCTACGCGCCGCCGAGGGATGACAGCTGCTACATCAAGCGCTACCACTTTCTCGAAGGGCTGTCGGTCTATTGGCGCGGCCAGCGGATCCTGGAGCACACCCGGACCAAGAAGCTGGTCAAGCGCTACACGCCGTTCTCCTACCCCCGGACGGTGACCGAAGCGCTGCGGCGCACGCTCCGGCAGTTCCAGGACTCGGCCATCGTGCTGTCGCACTCGTCCAACGCGGTGCCAGACGCGGCCACCGTCGAAGCGCTGCTGCGCGAGGTCAAGGACGAGGTCGAGGTGCGGCCGCTGGACCACACCTACACCTTCGGCACCCACCAGGCCGCGCGCCGCCGTGCGGCGTCCGAGTACCTGTTCGTCGGGAGGTAGCCAACCGGCTATGGTCGCGTCCGTGGAACGGGTCGAGGTCGCGGTCGTCGGGTCGGGCGTGCTCGGGTCGGCGACGGCGCGGGCCCTGGGCGGGCGGGGAGTTCCGGCGCTGCTGCTGGATCAGTTCGGCCTGGGCCACGCCCGCGGCTCCTCGCACGGCGCCACGCGCATCTTCCGGCTGTCCTACCCCGAGCCCGGTTACGTGCGGATGGCGGTGCTCGCCGAAGCGGCCTGGGCCCGGCTGGCCGCCGAGGCGGGCGAGGAACTGCTGGTTCCGACCGGCGGGCTCGACGCCGGCCCGGGGGCGGATGCCTGCGCGGCGGCCCTGGCGGAGTGCGGCGTGGACCACACTTGGTTGACGCCCGTGCAGGTCCGCGACCGGTTTCCGGGGATCGCGGTGCACCCGGGCGAGCGGATGCTGTTCCAGCCAGGCTCGGGCGTATGCCTGGCGGGGCGCACGGTCGCGGCGCTGCAGCGGCTGGCGTTGCGCGACGGTGTCTCGATCAGGGAGCGCACCCCCGTGCTCGGCGTCGTGCCCGAGGGCGACCACGTGGTGCTGCGCACCCCGGCGGGCGAGATCCGCGCGCGGGTCGCGGTGATCGCGGCGGGAGCCTGGGCGGAGGGCCTGCTGGCCGGCGCCGTGGCCCCGGTGCCGCGGCTGACGGTCACGCTGCAGCAGATCCGCTACTTCCGGCCACGCGCCGGCGCCGCGTGGCCCACCTTCATCGAGTGGCTGGACGGGAGCCTGATCTGGTACGCCGTGCCGAGGGTGGGCGGCGCGCCGGGAGTGAAGGTGGCGGCGCACGTTCCCGGCCGGGGCGTCGATCCCCGCGACGGCCCGTTCGGGCAGCTCGATCCCGCGCTGGAAGACGAGGCCGCAAACTACGTGCGCGCCCGCCTGCCCGGCCTGGAGCCGGCCGGGCTCGGGGCGGAGACCTGCCTGTACACGATGACCGGCGACGAAGACTTCGTGCTCGACCGCCAGGGCCCGGTCGTGGTGGCCGCCGGCTGCTCCGGGCACGCGTTCAAGTTCGCGCCGCTGCTCGGCGAGGTGCTGGCCGACTTGGCGCTCGGCGCGGAGCCAGCGATCGGCCTCGCGCGGTTCTCGCTGCGGCGGCCAGCCCTGGCCGCCGCACCCTAGTCAAGCTGCGCGCCGGCGGACCAGCCAGATGGTGGCCGCGATGAGGAGCAGCGAGAGCGCGAGCAGCCAGCCGCCCTCGATGAGCTGGAAGTGCCAGAACCGGCTCTCGGGCTGGTAGGTCGACCACTGCGTGTAGTGGTGGGCAGTGAGGTAGACCGTCGCCGCGTTCGGGTTCGTCGAGTTCTGCACGGATGCCGGGGCGTGCGCCACCACGTTGCGGATCGTCTGCTGGCCTACCACCGAGCCGTTCGGGCCGGTGTACCACTGGCCGACCACCCACGGGGGGTTGTGGTAGCCGGGGCTGCCCTTGGTAAGCAGCGGTGCCTGGTAGTGCTTGCGGCCGAACAGCGTCGTCCCGAGGGCGAGCCCGGTCCAGATGGCCAGGGAGGCGGCTATCGCGGGCACCGTGCGCCGGACCAGCACCCCGGCGGGTCAGGTGCAGCATGTCGGCGACCGGCAAGTTCCGGTACAGCGGCGCGTCCTGGGCCACAAACGCGATCTGGTCCAGCGCGGCCGGCGAACCGGCGCGCTCGCTGCCCAGCACGGTGATCCGGCCGGCCGTCGGCCCGGTCAGGCCGACCGACATGTACAGCAGCGTGGTCTTGCCCGCGCCGTTCGGGCCGACCAGCGCCACCACGTGCCCGGCGGGGATGGCCAGCGCGGCGTCCCGTAGCGCCCAGGCCCGCCCATACCGCTTGCCC
>Ga0207684_10005019_pt1 | contig 12338 bp, 12 predicted proteins | sample KBSK5501metaG_FD_184342 | JGI IMG/M metagenome (GOLD analysis project Ga0207684, IMG submission 184342) | Corn, switchgrass and miscanthus rhizosphere microbial communities from Kellogg Biological Station, Michigan, USA - KBS K5-50-1 metaG... | ecosystem: Host-associated > Plants > Roots >... | reverse complement strand
CTCAACGGCGTCATCGCTCCAGCCACGGCCCGGTACGTCACCCGGGAGATCCGCGAGGCCGAGCAGTCGGGGGCCACGGCGCTGTTGATCGAGATGGACACGCCGGGTGGCCTCCTCAAGTCGATGGACGATATCACGAAAGCCATGCTCAACACCGACGTCCCGACCATCGTGTACGTCTATCCGAGCGGATCCCGCGCCGCGTCCGCCGGCGTGTTCATCACCTACGCCGCGACCGTGGCTGCGATGGCTCCCACGACCCACCTCGGCGCGGCCCACCCTGTGGGGGTGGGCGGCGGCGGGACCGAAGACAAGACCCTCATGACCAAGGTGACGAACGACGCGGTCGCGCAGATTCGGGGGTTCGCCGCCCGGCGCGGACGCAACCCCGACTGGGCGGAGAAGGCCGTCCGCGAGAGCGTCTCGATCACGGAGACGCAGGCGCTGGACCTCCACGTGATCGATCTCATCGCCGCCAGCCCTCGCGAGCTGCTCGATCGCATCGACGGGCGGGAAGTCACCACCCCGTCGGGGAAGGTGCGCCTCAGGACCCGGGGCGCGCGTTTGGTCGACGTGCCGCCGGACCTGACCGAGCGGTTCCTGGGGCTGCTCAGCGATCCGAACGTCGGGTTCGTCCTCATGACCATGGCGATCTACGGCATCATCTTCGAGTTGAGCAACCCGGGCTCGGTGTTCCCGGGAGTCATCGGAGGGCTCGCGCTGATCCTCGCCCTGGCCTCCTTTGCGGTCCTCGAAGTCAACGTGGCCGGGGTGCTCCTGATCGGGTTCTCGCTGATCTTGTTTATCGCGGACATCAAGGTGCCGAGTCACGGCATTCTTACGGCCGGCGGCATCATCTCGTTCGTGCTGGGATCGCTCCTCCTGACCGAGCATCAAGCGCCATTTCTTCGGATCAGCCTGACGCTGATCTTCACGATGGCCGCCCTGACCGCGGGATTCTTCGCGTTCGCCGTGGGGGCGGGGATTCGGGCGCAGAGGCAGCAGGTCCGAACCGGCCGGGAAGGCCTCGTGGGCGCGATCGGGGTGGCGCGGAGCGAGTTGAGCCCTGAGGGCACCGTGTTCGTGCAAGGCGAACTCTGGAGCGCGGAGAGTGTCGACGGGGTCATTCCGGCCGGCGCGCGCGTGCGGGTCACGCGGGTCGACGGGCTGCGCCTCAGGGTGCAAAAGGAGGAAGCCTTGACATGACGACCATCATCGCGCCCCTCATCGTCATCATCGTGATCGCGGGCCTCTCTCTCTTATCGTCGATCGTCAAGATCGTGCGCGAGTACGAACGAGGCGTGATCTTCCGGCTCGGCCGGCTGCAGCACGCGAAGGGCCCGGGCGTGATCCTGCTCATCCCCATAGTCGACCGGATGATCAAGATCGACCTCCGTGTCGTCACCCTTGACGTGCCCCGCCAGGAGATGATGACCAGGGACAATGTCCCGGTGACCGTCGATGCCGTGGTCTACTTCAGGGTCGTGAACCCCGAAGATGCGGTCGCCAAAGTCGAGAACTACTCCAAGGCCACCTACCTCGTCGCGCAGACCACGCTGCGGAGCATCCTCGGCCAGCACGAGCTCGACGAGCTGCTCAGCCAGCGCGACCGGATCAACCAGCAGCTTCAGCAGGTCATCGACGTGACGACCGAACCGTGGGGGATCAAGGTGACGCTTGTCGAGGTGCGGGATGTGATCCTGCCCGACACGATGAAGCGCGCGATGGCGAAGCAGGCGGAGACCGAACGGGAGCGCCGGGCCAAGGTCATCAACGCGGAGGGCGAGTTCCAGGCCGCGCAGCGCCTGGTCGAGGCGGCCGCCAAGATCGCGACCCAGCCGATCGCGCTGCAGTTGCGGTATCTCCAAGCGCTCACCGAGGTCGCAACCGAGCACAACTCGACCACGATCTTCCCAATTCCGATCGATATCCTGACGCCGTTCCTCAAGAAACCCGCGGACGATCGCGGGTAGTAACTGTCCCCGGCCCGTGGCACGGTCACGACATCCCGGCCTCGCCATCTGCACGTCCACGGTCGACGAGACGCGGCGGGTCGGGGAGGCGCTCGGCGTTGTCCTGCGGCGGACCATCGTCGAAGACCAGGCTCCGGCGGTCGTCGCGCTGGCCGGCCCGCTGGGCGCGGGGAAGACCAGCCTGGTCCAGGGGCTGGCGCGCGGCCTCGCCGTGTCCGGAGGAGTTCGGAGTCCCACGTTCACGCTGATCCACGAGCATCGCGGAGCGGTGCCGTTGTTCCACGTCGACCTCTACCGGCTCGATGGGCCCGATGTCGAGAACCTCGGTCTCGACGAGATCACCGAGACCCCAAGCGTGACCGCGATCGAGTGGGCGGAGCGCGCCCCGGGCGTGCTGCCCCCTGAACATCTGTGGATCGAGTTCCAGTTCGGCCCGGAAGAATCGACACGGTGTCTTCGTTTGATTCCAGAGGGGGAGCGGTACGAACGGATCATCGCCGGGGTACGCGGATGCGGATCCTCGCGATAGAGACGGCCACGCCGCTGGCGAGCGTCGCGGTGCTCGATCGGTCGGGGCTCCTCGCGGAGACGGTGATGCGGGCGCCGATGCACCATCTGGAATGGCTCCTGCCGGCCGTGCACGAGATGCTCCAGCACCTCGGCATCGCCTCGGATTCGATCGAGGGCCTCGCCGTCAGTTGTGGCCCGGGGGGGTTCACGGGGCTGCGTATCGGCATAGCCACCGCCATCGCTTGGGCGAAGGCGCGCGACCTCCCCGCCGTAGGGGTCGGCACGCTCGAGGCGCTGGCTCGTGTCCCCGGCGTTGACGGGCTCGTGCTGCCCGTGCTTGACGCGCACCGCGGCGAAGTCGCGGGGGCGCTCTATCGCGTGGGGGCGAACGGGGTGGGGGAATGCCTCATCCCACCTCTCGTGGCGCCCCCCGACGCGCTGGTGGCCCGTGCGGGTCCTCACCCCGGACCGGTGCTGCTCCTCGGAGATGGGCTCGACAAGTACGGCGCCGCGATGCTCTCGGGGCTCGGCGCGCGCGCGAGGGCGGGCGGCGCGCATTTGCATCCGAGAGCAGCGGCGGTCGGCATGGTGGCGATGCCGCGGTTCATCAACGGGGAACGCACCGATCTCGATGCGCTCCGCCCGGTCTACGGCCGCAGGCCGGTCGCATGGCCGGGGAAGGAAACCCTTAGTCGAGGAGGAAACCAAAGGTAAGATGGTCATCACCGATCATGTGTCGATCAAACCGATGCGTCTGGAAGACATCGGGAGCGTGCTCGAGATCGAGCAGATGTCCTTCCCCACGCCCTGGCCCCGGGATGCGTATCTGCACGAGCTCAAAGACAACCGTCTAGCCTGCTATGTGGTGGCGCGGGAATTCCACCGGATCGTCGGGTACGCCGGCATGTGGGTGATCCTCGATGAGGCGCACGTCACGACGATCGCGGTGGACCCGCTGCACCGCCGCCGTCGCATCGGGGAGCGTCTCCTAGCCGCCCTGATCGACGAATCGATGAAGCGGGGCGCGCGATGGGTCACCCTGGAGGTGCGCAAGTCCAACCTGGGTGCCCAGACCTTGTACCGGAAGTACGGCTTCAAGGACATCGGCGTCCGCAAGGGGTACTACAGCGACAATCGCGAGGACGCGATTGTGATGTGGACGGGGAACCTCTGGGAGGAAGCGTTCCAGGAGCGGTACCGGAAGCACCGTGCCAGCCTCGATTCCCCCTCGCCCTGACCTCTCGGCTTCGCTGCCGATGCGCGTGCTCGGCATCGAGACGTCGTGCGATGAGACGGCCGCGGCCATCCTGGTGGATGGCGGTCTCCGCGCGAACGTCGTGGCGTCGCAGGTTGACCTGCACGCTCGATTCGGGGGGGTCGTGCCCGAACTGGCTTCGCGCCACCACCTCGAGCGCCTCGGGCCGGTGATCGACGAGGCGCTCGCCCAGGCGGGCCTTACGCTCCGCGATCTCGACGCGGTTGCGGTGACTTGCGGCCCGGGGCTGGCCGGCGCCCTGACCGTTGGCGTGGCCGCCGCCAAGACGATCGCCTTCGCCTCGCATCGTTCCCTCATCGGCGTGAACCATCTTGAGGGCCACATCTACGCCAACCTCCTGGAGCACGAGCACATCCAGTTTCCTACGATCGTCCTCATCGTCTCAGGCGCGCACAGCGATCTGGTGCTCATGACCGGCCACGGCGCGTATGAGGGGCTCGGCCGAACCCGGGACGACGCCCCCGGGGAAGCGTTCGACAAGGTCGCGCGGGCGTTAGGGCTGGGGTACCCGGGTGGGCCGGCGATCGAGCGGGTGGCACGTGAGGGACGGCCAGACGCGGTCCGGCTCCCCCTGCCGTTTGCCAGTGAGGCCTCGTACGATTTCTCGTTCAGCGGGTTGAAGACGGCGGTCGTGCGGGCCCTGGCCTCCGGGTCGGGGGACGCGGGCGAGAGGCCCCCCCCCGAGTTCGTGGCAAACCTCGCGGCCGCCTTTCAAGAAAACCTCGTCGAGGTCTTGGTCGCGAAGACCACGCGGGCGGCCGAGGAGAAGGGGGCGCGGGCGATCCTCCTGGGGGGCGGCGTTGCCGCGAACGTGCGGCTCCGCACGCGGATGGCGGCGGCCGCGGCGTCGCTCCGCCTTCCATGCCATGTACCACCGATATCCTTGTGCACCGACAACGCGGGCATGATCGCGGCGGCGGGGCGGTGTCGGCTGGCGCGGGGCCTCCGGTCGTCGCTACGGCTCGGCGCCTACGCCGACCTGGACCTCGTCGCAGAGGTTCCCGAGACCGCGCGAGAGACCGCAGCCTGAACGCCTGCGCAGGGCGTCTGGACGGGCGTTTTGCCCGTTGTGTAAACGTGAAATCGGCGGAGATTGAGCTCGCTTGGAGGAGATTTCCGGGGGGTATCTTTGATTTTCAGCCCAATTTGAGGTTGCCGTGAATGGCGTGTCTTCTCTATAGTGAGGATTAGCACTCACTCATAGCGAGTGCTAAGACTTTCGCGGAGGAGGACGTTATGAATCTGAAGCCTCTTGGAGATCGAATCGTGGTGAAGGTGATCGAGGAGCTCGAGCGCACGAAGGGTGGTATCGTGCTTCCCGACACCGCAAAGGAAAAGCCGCAGGAGGCCGAGGTCCTCGCGGTCGGACCGGGCGGCCGCAACGAGAAGGGGGACCGGGTGCCGATGGAGGTCAAGGTCGGGGACCGGGTGATCTTCGCCAAGTACTCCGGCACCGAGTTCAAGCAGGACGATGAGGAATACCTGATTCTGCGTGAGAGCGACGTGCTGGCCGTCGTCGCACGGGAACGGGCCAAAGCGAGAGCCTAAGGGGGACACTGAAATGCCGAAAATGCTCTTGTACCACGAAGAGGCCCGGCGCGCGCTCGAGCGGGGCGTCAACCGGTTGGCCGACGTCGTGAAGATCACGCTCGGCCCTAAGGGGCGCAACGTCGTCCTCGAGAAGAAGTTCGGATCGCCGACGATCACCCACGACGGCGTCACCGTCGCGAAGGAGATCGAACTCGACGATCCATTCGAGAACGCCGGCGCCCAGCTGGTGCGCGAGGTCGCGACCAAGACGAACGATGTCGCCGGCGACGGGACCACGACGGCGACGGTCCTGGCCCAGGCGATGATCAAAGAAGGCCTGAAGAACGTCTCGGCGGGGGCGAACCCCATGGCCCTCAAGCGCGGGATCGATCGGGCGGTCGAGGCCGCGGTTGAATCGCTGCGCGCCCAAGCGAAGCCCGTTGAGACCAAAGCGGCCGTGGCGCAGGTCGCGAGCATCTCCGCGCACGAGGAAGCGATTGGCCAGTTAATTGCCGACGCGATGGACAAGGTCGGCAAAGACGGCGTGATCACCGTGGAAGAGTCCAAGGGGATGGAGACCACCGTGGACACCGTCGAGGGGATGCAGTTCGACAAGGGCTACATCTCGCCGTATATGGTGACCGACCCCGAAAAGATGGAGGCGGTGCTGGAGGATCCGTACATCCTGATCACCGACAAGAAGGTCAGCGCCGTCAAGGATCTCCTGCCCGCGCTCGAGCGGGTCGTCCAAGTGAACAAGCCGCTCGTGCTGATCGCGGAGGAGGTAGAGGGTGAGGCCCTCGCCACCCTCGTCGTGAACAAGCTGCGTGGCACCCTGCAGGCCGTCGCGGTCAAGGCGCCGGCGTTTGGAGACCGGCGCAAGGCGATGTTGCAGGACATCGCGGTGCTGACCGGGGGGCAAGTCATCACCGAAGAACTGGGGCTCAAGCTCGAGAACGTCGACCTGAGCATGTTGGGGAAGGCGCGCCAGGTCAAGATCGGGAAAGAGGAGACCATCATCGTCGGCGGCGCGGGCAAGCAGTCCGAGATCCAGAAGCGGATCAGCGAGCTCCGCAAGCAGATCGACGAGACGGAGAGCGACTACGACCGCGAGAAGCTGCAGGAGCGCCTCGGGAAGATGGTGGGCGGCGTCGGGGTGATCAAGGTCGGCGCGGCCAGCGAGACCGAACTCAAGGAGAAGAAGCACCGCGTCGAAGATGCCCTGTCCACGGCCCGCGCAGCGGTGGAGGAGGGCATCGTGCCGGGCGGCGGAGTCGCTTTGATCGGCGCCATCTCCGCGCTCGGCAAGGTCGAGGCCAGCGGGGACGAGCAGGTCGGCGTGGACATCGTCCGCCGGGCGCTCGAGGAGCCGCTCCGCCAGCTGGCCATGAACGCGGGGCGGGAGGGCTCGATCATCGTCGAGAAAGTGCGGGCCGGTAAGGCCGGTCAGGGGTTCAACGTTCTCACCGGCGAGTTCCAGGATATGCTCAAGGCCGGCATCGTCGATCCGGCCAAAGTGACCCGCTCGGCGCTCCAGAACGCCGCGAGCGTCGCATCGATGATGCTGACGACCGAAGTGCTGATCGTGGACAAGCCCGAGGAAGAGAAGGAAGGTGCCCCGACACCGCCGATGCCCCCCATGTAGGGCGGCGCAAGAGCTTTCGTGAGATCCGCCGACCGCGGGGAGGCGTTCCACGCCTCCCCGCGGTCGCATTTGTGTGCGCGCCGCTGGCTGCTCGCGGCCGTCGGGGGGCTGGCGGTGGCGCGCCTTGTCATCGCCGCCTACACGCCGATCATCGACGACGAGGGCTACTACTGGATCTGGTCGCGCCACCTCAGTCTGTCCTACCTGGATCACCCCCCGCTCGTCGCATGGCTCGGCGCGCTTGTCACATCGGCCGCGCGGACGGAGTGGCTGTTGCGGATCCCCGCGATGCTGGCCACTCTCGCGACGACGCTGTTCCTGTACCTGATGGGCCGGGACCTGTTCAGCGAGCAGGTCGGGATCCGCGCCGCCGCCCTGCACCTTGCCGTTCCGGTGTTTGCCCTGCAGGCGGTGCATGCGATCCCTGATCCCCTCTTGTACGCGTGGTGGACGGCGGGATTGTGGACGTTCTGGCACGCCGTGCACGGCAACCGTCGCATGTGGTGGGGATGCGGCCTGGCGCTCGGCTTCGGCGTCCTGAGCAAGTACCCCATGATCGTCCTGCTCGTGGCCTGGCTCGCGGTGCTCGTGTGGCCCCGGTATCGCTCCGTGTGGCGCACGTCGGGCCCGTACTTGGCCGGCCTGCTCGCGATCGTGCTGGTGACCCCGGTGATCGTGTGGAACGCGCAGCACGGGTGGGCGTCGCTCCGCTTCTGGTTCCATGCGGGCGGATCGGGTGGACCTCCAGCGGGCGGGCCGCGAGGGTGGGGGGTGCTGGGCGACGCGGTGGTGCAGTTTGGGTATGGCGGGCCGCTGCTGTTTCCCTTACTGGTATGGTCGCTGTGGAGGAGCTGGCGCCTCGGACGCGCCGACGAGCGCTTCGCGTATCTCGCGCTTGCGGGGATGCCCACGTTGCTGCTCGTGGTGGCGGGCAACTTGGTCGGCGTCGAAGGGCCCAACTGGCCCGCCCCGGCCTACCTGGCGGGGGTGGTGGCGCTCGGCGCCCTCTGGCCGGGCCGGATCGCCCGCGCAGCGCTTGGCTCCAGCCTCGCCCTCGCCCTCGTCGTCGCCGTGTTGATCCCGGCGATTCCGCGGCTGCCTCCCTCCGTTCGATGGGACGAGCTTTACGGCTGGCGCGAGGTCACGAGGGAGCTGATCCGCCGCGCCGACGCCCTCGGCGATCGGGGGCACGTCGTGCTGCTCGGCCAGCGGTACAATGAGGCGAGCTACTTCGGGTACTACACTGAGGACCGCGTGCCGGTGACCACGGGGCGGTACAGCGAATTCAGCTATCTCGCGCCCGGCCACCGCTTCGCCGGCTGGCAGGGGATCGCGGCGATCGACGCGCGCGAGGCCGTGGGGGGATTGCGCCGCGATTGCGAGCGCCTCATCGAGCAGCCCGTCGTCGACGTGCCATTCCCCGGCGGGGGAGGGCGCACGTTCCGCGTGTTCCACTGTGTCGGGTTCCGGGGTACTCCGCCGGGCTTGTAGGAGCGATTGACACGCGGGGTGGGATGGATGCTGAGCCGCTTCATTTCGAAAGCCTTGGAGCACCTGTACGCCTACGACTCCGTGCGGGCAGCGAAGGACCGCGTCCGACCCCTCAAACACCTGATCTTCGGAAAGGATGACATCTACCTCGTCACGGACCTGATCAAGGCCGCCAGAGGCGCCGTCCCCGTCAAGATCGTTCTCGATGTCGGCGCGGCCTACGGGGACAAGACCCTGACGTTCCTTCGGGTCTTCCCGGAGACCTCGGTGCACTGCTTTGAGCCCCAGAACGCCTCGCGGGCGCACCTCGTCAAGCGGATCGCGCGTTGGAAGGATCGAGTCGTGGTGCACGAGTACGGCTTGTTCAACGAGAATCGCACGGTCGATCTCCGTCTCTACTCATACCCCGACGCGAGTTCGCTGCTCCCAATTCCGGAATACATGCGGCATGAGGGGAAGGGAGAGGTGGGTACTGAAACCATTCGGCTCAGGCGGCTCGACGATTGCATCGCAGAACTCTCCGTGCCGAAGATCGATTTATTGAAGATCGATGTGGAGGGCGTGGAGCGCGAGGTTCTGGAGGGTGCCGCGCATGCGCTCCGGGTGACCGACAACGTTTTCGTGGAGATCGCTCCCCTGCGCAAAGGGCCTCACACTGCGGACCACATCGCGGTCTTCTCGCTCATGCACGAGCTGGGTTTCACACTGATGGGGCACTACGGCGACTACTGGTTCTCGAAGGATCCGAGCGTGATGAAAATGTTCTTCGGTTGACGGCGTCAATCGTGGTGGATCAAGGCGCTTTGACCACGCCTCGGAGGCGGTCCCGGGTTTCGACGAGCGCAGCCCGGAGCCTCTCCACAAACTGCCCCCGCACGGCCTGCACGGCTTGGCCGATCGCCGCCTGGATTGCGCGCCGGTCCGATGCCCCGTGGGCCATCACGACATGGCCGCGCACGCCGAGCAACGGCAGGCTCCCGTGCAGGTCGATCGGATTGGTCGCGTCGATTAACCGGCTGGCCATCGCCTCGACCCGTCCTTCGGGGAGCGTGCCGGCGAGCTCGCGTCGAAGCCAGCCCGCGAGCTCACGCCCCAGGCCCTCCACGGTCTTCAACGCCACATTCCCCACGAACCCGTCGCACACCACCACATTGGCCGCCCCACGCATCAGGTCGTTCCCCTCGACCATCCCCACGTACCGGAGGCCGGACCGCGCGAGCAATACGGCCGCCTCCTTTACGACACGGTTGCCCTTGCCGTCCTCGTGCCCGTTGCTGAGGAGCGCCACGGAGGGGTTCGCGATCCCGCGAAACACCCGCATGTAGGTCGCGCCGATCACGGCGAACTCCAAGAGGTGGCGGGCCTCGCAGTCCATCGTAGGGCCCAAATCGATCAGAAAGGTGTCCGGATGAAGCTCTAAGATCTGGCGTCCGACGCAGGCCCGCGTGACACCTTTGAGAACGCCGATCTCTCTGACGGCGGCGAGGAGCGTCGGTCCCGTGCTGCCCGCGCTGACGGCGGCGTCGGCCCGTCCCAAGGCGACCTGGCGCATGGTCACAGCCGTCGAGGCGTTCGGGGTGGCTCGGAGGGCCGCGAGCGGCGACGCGCCCTCCGGGATCGCGTTGTCGCTCGGCACGACTTCTGCTCGTCCCGAATCGAGAGCGTCCGCCGGCACGAACGGGGCCAGCGCCCCGGGAACGCCCACGAGGAGCATGCGCAGCGATCCCGCATCGCCGGCGGCCAGGGCGCCCGCCACGGTCTCCTGGGGTGCGCGATCGCCGCCCATGCAGTCCACGGCGACCCGGATCGGACGCTCGGGGCCGATCATTACACCATCGTCAGGCCGCCAGAGACGCTCAACACTTGGCCCGTAATGTACCGCGAGGCGTCGGTGCAGAAGAACGCGACCGCCTCGGCGATCTCTTCCGGGCGGGCCACGCGACGCATCGGGATCAGCCGGATCATACGCTCGATGCGCGTGGCGTGGGCGGGGTCGGCCGTGTTCTCGGTCAGGATCTCGGTGGCCGTCGGGCCCGGACAGACGCAGTTCACCCGCACGTTGCGCGACGCCAGTTCGCGCGCCAGCGATCTAGTGAGGGCGATGACTCCGCCCTTCGCGGCCGAATAGACCGCCTCACCGCCGGTGCCGACCCGCCCGGCGTCGCTCGCGACATTGACGATCACACCCCCGCCGTGCTCCACCATCCATTCAAGCGCGGCGCGTGAACAGAAGATGACCCCCCAGAGATTGGTATCGATTACGCGCCGCCAGTACGGTTCGTCCTCCTCGAGGAAGTTGGAGGTGAGCGTCCACCCGGCGTTGTTCACCAGGACCTCGACCCCACCCAATGCCTCGCGGGCGGCGGCGATCGCCCCCCGGCACGCGGGATAGGTGGAGAGGTCCGCGGAGATGCCCACGCCGCGGGCCCCGCGCGCGCTGACTTCCTCCGCGACCCGCGCGACCTGATCCTCGGTCCGCGCGAGCACGGCGACATCGGCCCCGAGATCCCCAAGATGGCGGGCGATGGCCCGACCGATCCCGCGTCCGCCGCCCGTGACGATGGCCCGGCGCCCGGCCAGCGGTCGCGTCTTCATCAATGGCGGCGCCGCGGCCACGCTGCGTGAAGGGTCTGACGCTCGCGCTCGTAGATCGCGGCAAACTTCTCACCGGCGTCCTTGCCGGAGAGGAATTCCAGCTTCCGCACTTCCAGGGGATCGGCGGCATGGATGATGGCCATCTCCTCGGCGGTCGGCGGCATCGTGACCGGGAGGCTCGGGGGAACGTCGAGCGCGAACCCGGTCCGCTCTTGGACGGTGCCGGCGGAGATGCCCGGGTGCAGGGTCCGAGGCACCATTTGGCCGGTGGCGGGATCCCACCCGAATACACCGAGGTCCGTGACGAGACACGTGGGCGCCCCGAGCGGCCCCAGCCACTCCTGGCGCTCGGGCGTGTACCCGACGCCGCTGATGAAATCGACGCGCTCGACGACGGTTCGGGGCGAGTGCGAGGGGAGATAGTAGAGGCCCTGGGAGAGGTGACTCGTGTCCTCGGGGATGCCGCGCGACCCGACGAGGGCGACCTTGGGATGGTCCCACGGGCCGATCACGGAAATGTTCACGTTGCCGTGCTGGTCGATCTGCGCAGGATTGATCCAGATCCTGAACCGGTCGGTGAAGATCGCATCGAAGATGTCTTCCATCGTCAGCGGGATCGCGCGCTGATTGTCGGTCAAGAACTGACCGAGCGAGAGCGTCGGCATCGGCACGGCGTCCATGCCGGACTCCGGGGTCGAGAGGACGGCCAGATCCGGCGCGTGGGTGCTCTTGGCGAGGTGGGCCGCGAGGGCTCCCAGCGAGGTCACGGAGCTCACGAGCACCTCCCCACGCAACTCGCGCGCCATGCAGACGATGATGAGTTCGTCGATGCTATACTCGGGCATACGCCCCTCCCTCCCCGTTACACCCTCAGGCGCTCCCCCAAGGTGCGCTCGCTCCCAAGGGCGTGCAGATACTCCGGGTCGCTCGCGTACACATACCGTTCCAGATACTCGTTCCAGGCCGAGCCGTCGCGCGCCGCGGCCAGGTACTCCTGGACGTGGGTCAGGTCCGCGCGGTAATCGGGCGCGCACCCGGTGAAGTGGGCGCCCCACGGAGCCTCCACGACCCCGGTGACGAGCGTCCGCAAAATCCTGACGTCGTGGCCGTATGTCTGCAATCGTTCCGGGAGCAAGATCTGCTCGGCCGAGAGGAAGGTCTTCTTGGCCGCTTTCGCGCACAGCGAATCGATGTGGCCGTCTCCCAGGATGACGCCGTTGCCCTGAGGATCGGCGAGGTTCACGTGGATCAGCGCAACGTCAGGCCGGAGGGCGGGCACGGCGAGCAGGGTTTGACCCTCAAAGGGATCCTGGATCGT
>Ga0207684_10005015_pt1 | contig 12340 bp, 13 predicted proteins | sample KBSK5501metaG_FD_184342 | JGI IMG/M metagenome (GOLD analysis project Ga0207684, IMG submission 184342) | Corn, switchgrass and miscanthus rhizosphere microbial communities from Kellogg Biological Station, Michigan, USA - KBS K5-50-1 metaG... | ecosystem: Host-associated > Plants > Roots >... | reverse complement strand
CGTCTACACGATGGCGCAGCTGACCTCGGACGTCACTTACGAGCAGCTCAAGCGGATCGGAGACTGGCATCTGACCGAGGAGGCGCAGCGGAGCGCCTTGGCGGAGTTGGTGAGCGCGATCGCGGACCTCGACACCTCTTCACGATGGGGCGAAGGCAGGACCGCGGCAAGCGACGGGCAGCGCTTCTCGCTGCCGCGCCGGGTCCTCCAGCAGACCTACAGCACCCGATTCAGCGACTTCGCCTTGGAATTTTACACCTTCATGGCCGATAACTACGCCCCCTTCTACAGCCTGCCGCTTGAGTGCACCGACCGTGATGCTGCTTTCGTACTCGACGGTTTGCTTTACAACGAGAGCGAGCTCGAGATCGAAGAGCATTACACCGATACCCACGGCTATACCGAGATCAACTTCGCCGCCTTCGCCATGCTGGGCTTGCGCTTCTGCCCGCGGATCCGTGGGATACAGCACCAACGCATCTATCGGATCGATCCCAACTGCGACTACGGTTCGTTTGCATCTTTGGTCAGCCGCGCCGACCAGACCATCGACACCGAGCAGATCGCCGAGCAGTGGGATCGCATGGGTCAGCTCTACGCCTCGCTCAAGACCGGCCACGTCACGGCCTCAGTGGCCCTTAAACGGCTGGTAGGCTTCAGCGCCAAGAACCGTTTCTACCGCGCCAATCGGGATCTAGGGCGCATCTTCAAGACCGAGTTCATCCTCCAGTACCTCTCGGAGCCGGAATTGCGCCGCCGGATCCGGCTCCGCGGCCCATGAATTAGATCAAACGAGCACATCAAAAATGTCCAAGAAGTGTCCAAGCAGGTTTTCATCCCGGCGTTAACCAAGATACATAAGTCGTTGGCGTTGAGGCGTGCACCCGGCATGATTCGAACATGCAACCTTCTGATCCGTAGTCAGATGTAAGGATGAGCTGGCGTGAGCCGCTGTGACCCGCAATTGGGCTTCTAGATTGGCTTTCCAAGCTGATCAGCGGTCCATACGATCAGGTCAAGATGGCTCATGAAAGTGCAGGGATGAATCAAAAAAGTGGCTAAGAAATGAAGGATCTTAGCCACTTTCAAACTCCGATATTCGGCTAAGGCGTCGTGTCCGTCAGCCGGATAGTGTGAACTTATGAGGATGCAGCGGTCCGGCCAACACGTGCAGGGCATGCGGCCGAACGGTTGGCACGGCCTTCGCGATCATTGCGAGCCATCCTTTTCGGCTTGTTCGATCACGAGCTTGGCGACCGCACGGCCCAGAGCCAGCCCGGTGTCGATGTCACTGCGAAAGTGAATGCCCGCCCAGAGCCGCGACTCACCGGCTTCATTTCCTAAGGCATTGAGAGCGGCGGCGTCGTGGGGAAACAGGTAGGCGAGGGTGGCTGAAATCGCCCTCGACAGGCACCCGTGTGCGGCCGGATAACTGGGATGGTTGGGCGTCGGAAACAGCGGCGTCACTCCTAGCATAAAAGGCCGGATCGCCCAGTAGGTATACTTCGCGTCCCAGCACGCTACCGTGGCATCGTAGCCCGCAATGCTCACCAGGGCATAAACCCGCGCAGCACGCGGCGGGTTCACATCCAGCCGATATTCGAAGATCTTCTGATCGATGACGTTGTTCCAGTTCGACCGACCTGATTGCCAGAAAAACGCCGTCGCATTGCTCTCGAAGGTCCTGGGATAGTTGCGTATCTCGGCCAGTTCGGCTTGCCCCGGGGGAGACCGGCAATCTGGTGGGGGCCCAGGCCGCAGCTGGCTGCCCGAAGCAAGCACCCACGTCTTGCGGGTCCCTGCGAAGGGCGCGACTGGGTTAATTCCCGTCCATCGGCACGCTCCTGGGGGAATATCTGCAGTGCCGGTCCTGTCCGAGCCTTGCTTCCCCCATTCGACAGCTCGAGTGCCTACCGCCCGGCCTAACTCCAGGCCGGCTTTCACGTCGCTCGGGTAATGCAGTCCCGCCTGTACCCAGACCTGAGCTGCCTCTTCGGCCCGAGCCCTGAAGTCATCGGCTTTTTCCGGGAACAGATAGGCCAGGACCGTCGAGGCGGCACCGGCAACCGTGGCATGTTCGCTCGGGTAAGAGGGACTTGGCGGATTGGGTAGAGCAGCCTTCACCGACGAGTCGAAGCTAGCCGGACGCGGCCGGTTGTAAGTGTACTTGGAGTCCCAGGCAGTAATCGTCGCATCATAGATCGCCACCGACAGCAATGCCATGATCCGGGAGTGAAGAGTGGCATTCGCTGGACCAGGAGGAATTGCGATGGAGGTCCACCGATAGCCAGGCGGACCAGCGTTCCACCAGGCTATCCGCTCGAGGGTCGCCGCGTCGCGCTGCTTTGCCATATCCTTCAATTGCGCTACCTCAGCTCTCGTGGCCGCTTCGTCCGGTGGCACCGGGAGCCGGAGTTGGTCACCTGAGTTCAGTACCCAAGTTTTCCATTTCCCCGCGTTCGGTTCGACTTGAGCCAAGCTGACCGAACAGCTCAGGCTCAGCACAATCGGTAAAAACCCGCGCAACAGGCTCGTTGCGAGGGATTGGGCGCAACCACAACTGTAAATGATGAATGGCGTCTCTTTTTCGACCATTTTGCAAAGCAACTCTTGGGTAGATTTCATAGTCTTGTTGAGGTTGCGACGCGGATCTGGTGAGCTTCGCGGTTAAGAACCGAGTCCAGAATGCCGCGAGGTTTAGTTAGTTGGGAAAATTAGTTAGTAAATCTACCAACACCAATTTCTGCTCACAAACGAGCATTCGGCTCACCGAGGCTGACAGCCGACCCCGTACAGGAGATCTTGCAGCACTAGTCGAAGACCCAGCTATCCCGAAACCGTTAGCTGATGTCACTAACCGATCTCTCGAACAGCAGATCGATTATAGATCACCTGTGCTGGAATCGGAAAGGTGCTGATTCCAGGGCAGAATGAGGAGCAAGAAGGCCGAGCAACAAATGGGCAACAACAATAATTGCAGCTAGTCCCGGCCAGGAATAACGGGAGCGGGCACGGCACTGTGGAGCTCATCCACCAGAACCCGAATGTTTTCCGAGTAATCTATCGGAACCGATATCAGGTGGATGCCCCCCTCTGCGAACGGGTGTACATGCCATTGTCCAGGCAGACGATCCCATCTTCCGGCATTACCTGGCGGACGTCATGGGTGACGATCGACAGGCTCTCCGGTGGTCAAAGACAGGCGGTCGCAATTGCCCGGGCGCTCCGCTGGAAAGCGAAGCTGGTCATTCTCGATGAACCGACCGCTGCACTAAGTTTACCCAAACAGCAGAAGGTGCTGAGCCTGACGCGGCAGCTGGCTTCTCAAGGTGTTGCGGTGATCTACATTACTCATAACATTCTCGATGTGATGGCGGTGACAGATCGGTTGGCCATTCTCCATCGGGGACGTAAAGCCGCCCAGGTCGCGACGAAGGATACTACCGAGCACGAGATCGTGTCGCTGATCATGGGCAAGGCAGTGCGGTAGGAGCGTCAGTGAGAGGGAAGAATTAACAAATACCGAAGGCGTGGCTCCAGCCGATCCGGCTTCCCGATTTTGCTTGCCGAATTCAATCCCGGAGATTTTCGCCTGCGATCTACAGTGAGCGTGTGGATGCAGCGTGACGGCGCGGTAACCTGGGTTTCTCACGCGCGATTTGACTGCAGTAACGGATTTGTACCAGGCTTACCTGTAGAAAGGAAACACATGGCGGCAAAACTCACGCCGGCGCAAAAGTGTCGTCCGGGAACGCAGTGCTGCAGCGCACCGGCAATACGGTAACCGGCACCTTTATTCCGGTGATACGGTTGTGATCGCTGCCGGGGCCTGGTCCGTCAACTTTGCCGAACACTCGAAGGAGGGTCAGGCGCGATTCTGGTAATTGTTAGTCGCTTTCGCGGCGGTTATCGGGTTCGCATGGGAACGCCCGCTGCCGCTATTTGGCTATTTCAGAATGCGAATCTAAGACCGAAATTAGTCTGTACAAAGTCTTTTACTGACGAATTGAAGTTATGCTGGCCGCCAGCGACCCAGTTATAGGTGGCCTCACCAAAGATTCCGATATGTGGAGTAAACCGATACTCGAACCCGCCCCCGACGTGCCCGAGCCCGCGATTGTTATCAACATTCGAAGACGCGTTATTGAACTCCCGATTTAGCTCTGGAAAGCGCGTGTGTATCGTGTTTCCTCCCGCGCCCGTGAAAACGCCGCCGCCGCCGCCGATTACGTATGGCGCCAGATGAACGCCTGGCCAGTAGTCATCCAACGGGAGTCGCAGGATGATGTCTCCCGTCACCACACCCGCCTCCGCACTGAATGAGTTGGATCGACGGAAACGGAATGAGTTACCGGAGCCGGTGATGGTGCCCGTCACAGTCGAACTGGACAGCGCCACACCCGCACCTTGGAACCTTATACCTAAGTATTTCCAAGGGAGGTAATACGTGAAATCCATGCCTCCACCCCAACCGTGAGGGCTGCCGTTGCTGGAGATGGTGACGACGTCGCCATTGGCAAAGGTGGTCGTCCTTGTTTGGCTTCCGCTCGTCCCGGTTACATATGTCCCGAAGACTCCTATATCGAACTCATTCCCTCTGAAGTATGAAACCGGTGGTGGTGGTGGTGGTGTGATAACTTCCTTCGACGGAGGTGGTCCGGCAAAGGAGACGATCGCTTGCGACCCAAGGGCAACTGCAGTTAACGCTAGTGCTTTCATAAGGGCTATTTTCTTTTTCCAGACTGCTTCTTCTTGTTAAACTTCCTCTCGTCAACTGTGGGAAAACGTGATCAATTCGCTGACCTTCTCTCTACAGGTATCCGTGACCGGATCTCGCATCCACTCCAGCCTTAGTTATTAAGATTATCAAAAACCAACGAACATTTCAATTGGGCTTTGGTCCAATATCGGCGCAGTCGAGAAATGTTGGTCCAAAGTCCAATAGATCCAATAGAGGCTGCCTATCGGGCTAGGTTAAACTCCATATTGAGTTAGACAGTGTTGATCATAGCTCTTGGCCAAAACTGACCTGGCCTACTGGCGCAAACGCATCTTTAAGCAGCCCAATAAGATTCCCTTGGCGACGTGGCTGTTGACAGCGAGTTGTTAGAGATATTCCGCGGCTATTGCGCACGGGCAAAGGGTACCTTCGTGATAGAATCAGACGGCCAGCCTAAGAGCGGTGTCAGCTACTGGCACTATCGTTGCCAGGACGTATTCGACCGTTTAGTCGGTTGGCTGCGGCAGAACGGCGTCAACGGCAACAAGCCCCTTCATACCCTGCGCAAGGAATTCGGCAGCCAGATCTGCGCTGCCCACGGTGTTCACGCAGCCAGCCGGGAGCTCCGGCACGCTGACATTGCAATCACGAACATGTTCTACACCGACGCCCGTAAACGCGCACTGACCGGTCTGGGGCACCTGCTCAAATCCGACGACAAGGTAGTGCCAATTGTGCAGGATCAAAACGGTCCGGGCCGGACTGCGATTCGCTAGCGCTGGGTGGGAGCTAGGACTTCCAATACGCGAAGCCTGCGATTGCCCATGGGAAGAGCGACTTCGCGCTCGCAGCACCAAAGTGTGCTGTGCGGAATGTATTCTTCCCGGGAGGCTTGCCAACCCCCTTAAGTCACCCGCTGGCTCTGTGTGGCAGCTTCGAGAGCATCGCGCCAGTTCGAGCGATGTCCTCTCTGCCGAGTCATCCGCTCGCTCAGGCTGATTCGACGGTCCCGCTATCGTGCTAAATCTGGCCGTTGTGTATGCATGGACTGGCGAGCTAGATCTAGCATTTGCTACGCTAGAGCCCATTACCAAGATGCCGTTTTGGTATTTCCTACGGTCAGCTAAAGCGCGATCCATATTGGGAACCGCTCCGGCAAGATCCACGATACGAGAAACTCCTAGCCGAGCTAGCGCCAAAAGACTGAAACCCGTGGACAGGAAGCCGGATTCTCGACTGTTCTGCTAGATTCTACCTTCGCGATTCAAGATTTCCCCTCGCTGTTGCGCCGCACTCGAAGATTCCCGGCCAACCGAATTCTGTGTAAAACTCGGGCTCGGTTGGCTGACGAGGGAGTCGGAAGGAAGCATACGCTGTTCGATAATAGCAGCGAATTCTGTCCGGTTTGTGCGCTGAACAGCGCGCTCGAGTCTGAGAGTCATGCGACAAGCTCGGAGCTTCGATTCGAGCATTACCAGATTCTTAAGAACGCCGATGAAACACCAATCGAGCTCGGACCAGGCGCGATGGGTGTTACCCACAAAGCCTTCGACGTGCATCTCCAACGTTCGGTAGCCCTCAAGATAATTAATGGGCGACTAATCGGCGATTCCTCCGCGCGCAACCGCTTCGTACGAGAAGCTCGCGCAGCAGCCAGTGTCCGTCACCAGAACGTAGCCTCAGTATTTCATCTGGCGAAAGCGGCGGAGACTTCTTCTATGCGATAGAATTTGTTGCCGGCGAAACACTGGAGCGTGATCCGCAAGCGTAACGGTGAGCTGACTCTCGTCCTCACACAGAATCCTGAGCGACGGGTTACATCCAGTCTTTTAAATGCCAACAGCTTGCCTCACACACTTTTTCTGGAGTTTGAAGTCGGTGGGAAGCCAGCGGCGAGATTTTCGGCCTATTTGGCGAATGCCTGGTGCGGGAATTCGTGCCCGTCGTACCAATTCGGAGTCTTTGAAAAAGAGCGGTTGAACGCCGCGAATAGCGGGGTAACCGGCAACGTAAACGACCATTTCACCGGCTTGTGTGATCATGCCATTTGTGTCTTTGCGTGCGCCCCTCATGCGCATGGATTCGTCGGCCGTCATCAGGGGTCGTGAGATCTCGTGTGTCGAGCGGGATACGTTTGTCGTCCACCCGCGCCCTGAGGTTGTGACCTGTTCCTTAACAACCGTAGTCTGGCCGGTGAGCTTAGAGAGATGTTCTGCTGTTTCGATTCGGTTGGGCGGGAACGCGCACTGGACATGGCAGTTGGAGGTGATCGCCTCATCGCGTGTATAGTGTGTGTGGAGTTGGTTAATATCCTGGCAGATCAAGTATGCTTTGATGCCGTAGCCGGCTAGGAACGCGAGCGATTCCTTTAGAATGTCCAGTTTTCCCATGGAAGGGAATTCATCGAGCATCAAGAGTAACCGATGTTTGTAGTGAGCCTGTGGCAGACCGCCGGAAAAGGATAGGCCCGACGCATTAACGCGGACGATGGCGTTAATTAGCACGCGGATCAGCGGCTTTAACCGATCTTTGTCAATCGGCTCAGTCACGATGTAGAGGGTAACGGCCGAGTCACTCTGCATGAGGTCGCGCACCTTGAAGTCACTTCGCCTTACGTTCTTCGCGACGACGGAATCCCGGTAAATGCTCAGGTAACTGAGCGCCGTCGATAAGACCGACCCAGCTTCTTCGTGTGGTCGGTTGAGTTGTTCGCGGATCGAGGAAGCAACCAGAGAACGCTGTTCAGTGCCAATTCTATTTCATATAAAATACATTGTATAATCGTATAATAACGTATTACTATTGTATTGTTGACAAGCAGCTTCGCTGCTTGGTACAGTTCACCACTATCCAGGTCGTGCCGAGAAGCTCGCCCAGTGCGGGAGAGGAACCGCAAATTCAGCGCGGGCTCGCGTTTCTGCGAAACGCGACTCTCATCTGTGGGCAAAGGTTCACTTTCATGTCGACTTCCCGGGCCAAAAAAAATATTGATATTTTCCAGGTTTTTAATTATTCCGAACCTTGTTCGTCCGATTTCCTCCTTACCACGCCGGTAGGGTTAAAAAGAGGGGGTGCGCGACCTAGGATTTCGCTCGATGCGGGTTGCCGCAGACCGCTGCGTACGACCTAGCGCCAGTGCTAGTTGAAGAGCGGGTTTCTAGGATCCGCTCCCGAGGGTGAGAAAAGCCTTAAGCAGAAATCCTAAACCAATGACTCCTTGTCTGGTAGGCCCTCCAAAAGCCGCCTGCTTTTTGCCCAGGAAAAGCCCGCTAAAGAGACCGCCGTTAGCGAGCCACGAAGAGCAGAGGGGCGCCGGTCACGGTGCCCTTGGATCACCCCACACCAAACCTGGGCCGCTGTAAATCCGCTACAGGAGTTGTCTTATGAGAAGAGGTTGGTTTAGTGTCTTTTCAACGCTCGCCATCGGCTTTGTCTGCCTGGTGGCACCATTGCGCGCCCAGTTCGCCTACGTGACAAACGAGAGCGGCAACAATGTCTCGGCCTACAGCATCGGCGCCAACGGGGCCCTGACGCCAGTCCCAGGTTCGCCCTTCTTAGCGGGGAGCTTGCCCGTCTCAGTGGCCCTGGATCCAACGGGCAAGTTTGCCTACCTGGCAAACGAGAACGGCAACAACGTCTCGGCCTACAGCATCGGTGCCAACGGAGCCCTGACGCCCATCCCAGGTTCGCCCTTCTTAGCGGGGAGCTTCCCCGCCTCAGTGGCCGTGGATCCAACGGGCAAGTTCGCCACATAGGCGAACTTGCCGCTTGGGTCCACCACCACAGAGTTCGGGCCAAACCCCGCGGGGAAGGGTGAGCCGGCGATGGCTGTGAGCGCTCCGGTGCTCGGGTCGATCGTGTGTATGCGTCAGCCGAAACCACAGACGTTTTCAAACGCTTGTGAGCAGAGCAGCAGGTAATGGCCGCCCCGTGCCCGAGGACCGAGCCTTTATTCCATAGTCTCCTAATTTCTGTAGCGTGACATCAAATTCCTTTTTCGGAGAGCGGGCATTCTTCGCTTTAGTGTCAGATGCGTTGCTTCGGGACGGCGATTTTAATGGCGAATGACCGCGCCTGAATTTGAAAGCAAGAACCAGAGTTCGAGACCTCTACGCCTGCAGTAGATTCAGTCCAACAAAGGAACTTTATGATTACCACGCTCCATGAAACGTCGGCTCAAAAGACTGCGATCCAAACCATCACTTTCAAGGTCGGAACCTGTGCGCTCGGCCTGGTACTTGTCGCCACCACACCGCAGGGCATCTGCGCGATTCTGCTGGGCAGATACGAAAGGGCGCTCGTGGGACAGCTTCGTTCGATCTTTCCCCAGGCAGCTCTGCAAAAGGACAGCAGGGAGCTCGGCGAGGTGTTGAATCGTGTCGTCCAGTTTATCGAGACACCGACCGCCACCCTTGCCTTGCTCTTGGACATCGGTGGAACGGCCTTCCAGAAGCGAGCCTGGAAAGCGTTAAGAGAGATTCCGGCAGGTCAGACTACAACCTACAAGGAACTCGCACTAAAGCTGAGCGCTACACCTGAAGAGATCGGTGAGGCTTGTGCTGCAAATACGCTTGCGGTGGTGATTCCGTGCCACCGTGTTATTCGTTCGGATGGTGGACTCGCCGGTTATCGCTGGGGAGTGAATCGCAAGAGACTTCTTCTTCAGCGGGAACAGGAGATGTTCCCCGATCCACAGTCACTCTTTGCCATGCCAGCACTCATGAAAGGACATGCTCCTTTAAAGAGTAGTTCCGACTACCGCCTTGTGTGCGGCAATGCAAGCTCTTGAGACGTTGGCGGCAAATCGGCCATGAAAATTTGAGAGTAAGAAACGGAGTTCGGAGGTCCTTTCGAGGACTTACCGTATGCCATTACAAAAGAATTTTATGGCTACTCCGCTAAATGAAAAATTTGATCAGGCCTATACGGAAGAGAATCTAATGCCAGGCGTCGCAGGAAGCGCGGCTAGCGAGGAGGCTTTCAGGGGACAAAGTCACGCTGACGATTGTGCGGCGATTGCAGGTGTATCCTTCGCAGAATTGCCCTTCGAGAATTCGAACTCTCGCGTTTACCATTCCGAAAAGAATTGCATGAATGTCCAGCATTTCTTGCAAGCAGCTTCAGTAATCATCGGAAAAAAAAGACATCGTTTCTGAAGTAACTCGAACGGCGACTTGGGCTCTCAAACCTGGCGACTTATCTGGAAAGTATGATGATTGGAATGCGGCGGTCAGATGATCGAATTTGAAGACAAGAACCAGAGTTTTTGCTTCTAGGGGAAGTGGTACGTTTCGAGCATGATAAAGATTTCCAAGCCAGCAATCAGGGGCAAGAGCCCGTTTTTCGTCACAGACAAGGCGCGTTGGCAGGCGCTTGTCGATAAGGACGAACGGGCCGATGGCCAGTTTTGGTTTTCGGTGAAAACCACCGGTGTCTATTGCCGCCCTTCCTGTCCTGCACGCCTGCCTGACCGCGAAAATGTTGCCTTTCACCTATCGCCAAAAGACGCCGAAAAGGCGGGTTTCCGCGCCTGCAAACGTTGTGACCCCAAGGGGCCCGGACTCGCCGGCCAACACGCTGAGGCCGTCGCCATCGCGTGTCGGATGATCAAGGAGGCCGACGAATTTCCGAGCCTGAATCAGCTCGCCGAAGCCGTCAAAATGAGTCCCGGATACTTCCACCGCCTTTTCAAGACCGCTACCGGGCTGACTCCCAAAGACTACGCCAACGCCCATCGCGCTGACCGCATGAAGAAGGCTCTGCCGAAGTGGGGGACCGTGACGGAGGCCATCTACGAGGCCGGATTCAACTCGAACGGCCGTTTCTATGCAGGCTCTTCGAAGATGCTCGGCATGAAGCCGAAAGAGTATCGCGAGGGCGGCGCTGGAAACACCGTTCGCTTTGCCATCGCGGAGTCCTCACTGGGCTCCATTCTTGTCGCCTCCTCCGAAAAAGGAGTCTGCGCGATCCTCATGGGTGATGATCCCGACGCGCTTGCCCGAGATCTCCAAGACCAATTTCCGAAGGCCCATCTTCTTGGCGGAGATGAGAAGTACGAGAAGCTCGTCGCCAAGGTTATTGGCTTCATTGAGGCTCCGAGAATCGGATTAGACCTGCCTTTGGATATTCGCGGCACCGCCTTCCAGCAGCGCGTCTGGAAGGAGCTGCAACGAATTCCTGCCGGGAAGACGGCCAGCTATTCTGAAGTGGCGAGGCGGATAGGCTTTCCCAAGTCAACACGAGCCGTCGCGCAAGCCTGCGGTGCAAACGCGCTTGCGGTGGCCGTTCCCTGCCACCGAGTCCTTCGTAACAACGGAGACATCTCCGGCTATCGTTGGGGCGTGGATCGCAAGCAGGCACTCCTGGCACGGGAAAGGATGGCGACGTGACCACAACAACTCCTTCCATTCAGGATCGCATTGCCGCCCTCGATTGGGCGGCGATGACAAGGGACTTGGATAGCTTCGGCTGCACCATCGTCAAATCGGTCCTCACGCGCGAGGAGTGTCGCTCGCTCGCCGCGATGTATGAGCGGGACGACATCTTCCGCAGTACGATTGTCATGGCTCGCCATGGTTTCGGCCGAGGCGAGTACAAATACTGGTCGTATCCGCTGCCAGAGATCGTCGCTGGCTTGCGGACCGCTTTGTATCCGCCGCTCGCCGCGGTGGCCAATCGGTGGAGCCAATCGATGAAGATCGACGTGAGGTATCCCGAGACGCACGAGGAATATCTGGAGCGTTGCCACGCGGCCAGCCAGACAAGACCCACGCCCCTCCTGCTCAGTTACAATGAAGGCGACTGGAATGCGCTGCATCAGGATGTCTACGGCGAGAACGTCTTTCCCATTCAAGTCGCCTTTCTCCTGTCAGAACCCGGCAAGGATTTCACGGGCGGCGAGTTCGTGCTAACCGAACAACGTCCCCGCATGCAGTCCCGGGCCGAGGTGGTAAGCCTTCAGCAGGGTGATGGAGTGGCCTTCGCGGTCAGTCATCGCCCCGTACAAGGCACCAAGGCCACATACCGAGTGAATTTGCGTCATGGCGTGAGCCGTCTGCGTTCCGGCCATCGGAACACCATGGGAATCATCTTCCACGACGGCAAATAACCGAGGCTCCAATGAATTTATTCCCGTACGAGCCCACCCGGAACCTGCTGCCGTTCGATGGGATCGCCAACTACTACGGTCCCATTCTGACGTCCTGCGAGGCGCAGGATTATCTCGAAGCTCTGCTCACCACGATCCCCTGGAAAAACGATGAGGCGGTGATTTGCGGCAAACACATCGTCACCGCCCGCAAGGTCGTTTGGTTCGGCGATTCGAGCTACTCCTACACCTACTCAGGAACGACCAAGGTTGCGCTTCCCTGGACGAAGGAATTGCTAGCCCTCAAGAGTGGTCGAAGAGAAAGCGGGATCCTCGTTCAATTGTGTCCGTCTCAGTAAGCGCATTGAGCGGGCGCCTGCCCGGCAAGTTCGACAAGTCGCTAGATTCGAGCTGCCCATGCCATGGGCGTGAGCTCGGCGACTCGGCCGACTGGAAAATCGCCCAACCCGGGCAGGACTGAGCCCAGATAGTCGCGGAGAGAGATCTTAAGACGCCGGCAGGTTTCGACCACA
>Ga0207684_10005014_pt1 | contig 12341 bp, 12 predicted proteins | sample KBSK5501metaG_FD_184342 | JGI IMG/M metagenome (GOLD analysis project Ga0207684, IMG submission 184342) | Corn, switchgrass and miscanthus rhizosphere microbial communities from Kellogg Biological Station, Michigan, USA - KBS K5-50-1 metaG... | ecosystem: Host-associated > Plants > Roots >... | reverse complement strand
GTACATGGAACACGCCATCGTTCCGTGTCCTTGAGAAGCTCGGTTTCGAGCGGGATCACGTTTCCGCAGACGACGGCGGCGAATTTGTGTGGCTCACGCGCTCGCTGCCGTGACGTGGGCCGCCCCTAGGGCTCTATGTTTCGAGCGCGGGTCACCATGATCCCGATTTGTGACGATCAAGGAGCCTGGTGGTCGATTCGCGACGCGCCGTCAGGGGGGCCGGATCCGGACTGTGATGTGCGTCATCCGGCGGCGATTGCGGCCACCGATATCGGCGGCAATGACCGATCCCTGTGCCCCGTTCCAGAAGCCGTGCGTGCGAGGATCCGTGGCGTGATCGTTGACACGTCGCGTCGTCTCCAATCGGTGTACGTGCCAGTGGGTGACGGCGTACGGCTGGCCGTGGATGTCTGGTTGCCAGTGGAGCGCACTGCCGTGGGAGGCACGGTCGGCACGGTCATGCGGGTGACCCGCTATCTCGAACTCATCACCGGCTGGGTGGCCAGCACATTGGCAGCCCGTCTAGGCTGTCTCGATGGCGGAGGAGGGGAATGTGGCCACAGCTGAGGAGATCCTCAGGCAAGCACGCACCGTCCTGGTTATTGACTGGCCAAGTAGGGACGTGCCGGACACTCTCGCGCGAGCCGGGTTCACGGTCGTAGTACACGGCGGCCCTGGACCCGAGGACTACTCAGTCCAGGAGGTCGTGGACGGGGAGGTCGTTCCCCGCCACCTCGGCGCCGCCCCCCAGCATGCTGACCTGGTCTACTCCTACCGCCCGGTCGGCGAACTGCCAGGAATCGTCTCTGGCGCACAGAAGATTGGCGCCACGGCCGTGTGGCGGCAATCGGGCCTGGCCAGTTCCGGGACCAACGATCCGAAGGGTTGCTGGGTAGCCGAAAGCGAGTCACAGCAAGCGCGGCAGATCGTCGAGTCGGCTGGACTGGATTACCTCGAACAGCCCTATATCGCCGACGCGGTCCGGCGGATCACTGGCGAAGCGGGCTGATCCTGGGGTCCGGGAACCCACCAGCGCGGATAGGTACCTCGGTAATGCGGGAAGCTCCTCGCGTGGCCGCTTACAATGGCCGCGTCATGAATACGCTATGGGGATCCTCCTGGTAATCCGCAAAAGGACCGCAGCGCACGAACCCAAACTTCGCGTACAGCCGGTGTGCGGGCACGAAGAACTCGGCCGATCCGGTTTCCAGGCTAACCCGCGAGAATCCCATTTGCCTGGCTTCGGACAATATGTGCTGCAACAGTACTGATGCCACTCCGCGTTTCTGGTGCGACGGCGCCGTGCGCATCGACTTTATTTCCGCGTGGCCGACGTCGAGCACCTTGATCGCCCCGCAACCGACCAGGACGGCGCCATCAACCACCGACCAGAACGTGACCTCAGGCCTGCGCAGCCCATCGAGGTCGAGCGCGTGCTTGCTCTCTGGAGGGCTAATCGCCCTCATCTGGGCGATGTGCTCACCGAGGAACTCCGCGATCTCAGGGCCGGACAGGTCATCGATGACTATCCGCAACCGCATCACCTCTGCCGCCGAGGCCTTCGCTGCTCTCTCATCCACCTGCAGATGCCCTTTCGTTATGATCCAAGGTCTTCGACCGACGGGTAGCTGGTGGCGTCTCGGTCAAGCCATTCGCGCAGGTCACGTGTCGCCTCAACGTCGTTGCGGTTATAGGCGAGGAGCCAGTCGCGGGCCGAGCGCGCCGCGAGGGCTCCGCCGGCATTGACGGCCTGGTCGTATCGGATCATTGACTCGCCACCCCCGGGGTCCTCGACGTCCCAGGTGAAGCTGCATAGCGGAGCCACGCGCTTGAGCCCAGCCGAGGAGCCGGTGAGGAGCTGGGTTTCGAACACGCGGAGCAGGTCTACCCATTCCCCGGACCCGGTGAAGGCGGCGACCGTGTCTTCCACGCCGGCGGCAGCGGCGATGCGCCGCATCTGAGTGTTCTCGGCGGCCGCGTGGTAGCAGTAGGCGCGAAAGACGAGGCCCGCGGCCGCCACATCCCGGCGCAGCCCGGTCAGCCACGCCCAGAATTCGGCGAACAGCGCGGCTTCGGCTTGTCTGGTCATCGGGTCCCATGTGCAGAACGGGCGATAGCCGGCCGGCACAGCGCGGCCGCCTGACCGGTCGGTAACCAGGGCACCCCAGAGGTAGACCCCTTCCTCAACGTTCTCCATGTCGATATCGACTTCGACGCCGCCCCGGGGTACCTGGACCCGGGCCACGCCGCGGCGCCGGTAGACGGGTGAGCTGCCCAGTGCCGCCCGGGCCCGGTCGATCTGCTCAGGAAGGCCCCGCATCGGCTGGTCACAGTAGGCCGCCGTGCGCAAGCAGAGCGCCCGGGCATCGCCCAGCGTGCGGATGCCCGCGCCCGCGAGGCGGGCCAATTGCGCCCGCTTCCGCTCTCCGACAATGGCCGACACCTGTGTGTCATCCGGCATGGTTCCCAGCGCCGCGGTGATAGGCCGCAGGTCCACGTGGGCGGCGACCAAGGTGGCGGTCCGGTGGTCGAGCGAGGCCAGCAAGGCCCGGTCGGTCACCCCGTGATCGCGATGGATGCGCCACGGCCGCCAGCCCATCCGCGGCAGCAGGCTCACATCACCGGAGCCAGCCTCGAGCTGCGGACCGCACCACGACCACCAGGGGCACTCCGCGCACTCACCAATCCGTACCGGAACCACCAGCAGCGCGACCCCGGGATCGGCTTGGTGCCCGGCGGCGACGGCCAGGATGTCCAGGCGGAAGCCGAACTCGAAGTCGTAGACCTCCATGGTCGAGCGCCGCCTCGGCCGGGTACCCGCCGACGGGGTCAGCCAGATCGGGGCGTTCAGGTCATACCAGGTGACGACGCCGTCGACGCCGATGATGCCGCCCAGGCGGCCCACCGCCGGAGCCATGCCCGCGGCTTCCAGCATGCGCTGGTAGTGGGCGAGCTGGAGCAGGTCGTCCTTGCGTTTGCGGGCCGACGAACCTGGATCTGCCTCCGCCGCCTCCCAGGCCAGGCGGTCCAGTGCCGAACAACGCGCCGGCAGGCCAGCAGGACCGGCGTCGAGGCAGCGGTGGTGCTTGATGTCCACCGGCCGGTAGCCGGAACGGCCCGACGCGGCAACCAGGAGGTCGGGTTCGCCCACCCGCCGCCCGGCGAGATCGGCGGGCAGGCGTCCGCCCACGATGACAGGCGCCCCCGCCCGCATCGCACCGAGCGTCGCTACCTCGCGGGCGACCCGGTCCTGGCCGACCACCAGGTGCGCGTCCGGATGCATGGCCACAAGCCGGGCGACCACCTCCGCTTCGAACTGCCGGCCACGCGCGAACCGGCGCTCGACCAGCCGCGACGCAGGCAACGGGTCGCACGGCCGGACGGCGTCCCATTGCGCGCGAACCGGGCACTGCTTGGCCACATAAGCGCCCTGTGGCGGCACGGCCGAGACGTCGTAGCGAGTGACCACAGCCCTGATGGTACGGACTGCCTATGACAGGCCCCGAGGTCAGGGAATCCTCGGGAGCGGCGGAATCCGCTCGTCGGGCGTCCCCCACGACGGGGAGACCACGGATGCCCCGACCGCCGCGGGCAGGCCCGCATTCAGGTCGCGGTGGATGACCCGGGCGACGTTCTCAATCGTCCGGATCCCGTAGGCCATAGTCGGGTTGTTCTGGGTGAGAACGACGATCATGTAGTCGCGGCCACGACCGGAAAAGCTGCCGATGCTGTGGATACGCCAGCCGTAGGTGGGGCGGGGCAGCCAGCCGTTCTTCACGTGCACTATCACCCCGGCGGGCGTCCCGGCCGGGACCCCCCATCGCTGCGAGGCGACGACGCGGGACATCAGTCCGAGCGCGTACCGGCGTGACGGGGTGTCCAGCACGGAGTTGATGCTCATCAGCAGGTTCAGCAAGGTCAGTTCGTCACGCGCGGTGATCTGCGTCAGGCCCCAGTACCCGCCGGGGCCGAGCACCGTCTGTGTCATCCTCGCCAGGTTGAGGAAATGCTGCAGGCTGGACCGGCCCACCTGGGCCCACAGCGCGGAGGCCGCGTTGTTGTCCGACCGGGTGATCATCGCGGTCGTCAGGTTCACCTCGGCTGATGTCAGGTACCGGTGCTGCTCCAGTGCCTTGCGCAGCAGCGCGCCGAGGATGGTCACCTTTACGACGCTGGCCGAGTCGAACCGCCGCCCGTCCTGGAGCCGGCAGACGACTCCGGTGCGGTGGTCCAAGACCGTCACCGCGACGATCGAGGACCGGGAGCGCAGGGCCGCCGCGATGTCGCCGGAAAGCCGGGAGGCCAGTGCCTGGTGGGAGGATGATGTGCAGATGGCGGCCGCCGCGGCGGCCGGAGCCGCCTGCGCGTTGGCGGCGCCGGTGGCGAGCAGCGGGACGGCCAGGGCCAGACTGACGGCCACTAACGTGCGCTTGCAGCTCAATGTCATCGCCCATTCATCTGCCTCGGGGAGCTATGGCGGGTTGCCAACCTCCAAGACGCCGGAGGGGGGCCTGAGGTTGCCCCGGCTGGACCCGGACTTTAGCTGCTGATGACCCAGCAACCTCGCGGCAGTTTGCGGCCGACTCGCTGCTTGAGCTCAAGCAGGTGTTCCCGGTAACCTTCCCGCACATCCCGAACTACGACGTGGCCGGGGTCATCACCGAGGCCGGCGAGGGCGTGAGCGGCCGGAGCGCCGGAGACGCGGTGGTGGCGTTCTTGCCGGTGACCGCGCCCGGCGCGGCCGCCGCCGGTCCGTCCCCGGACGCACCATCTGCCGCGAGCACACCGCTCATGACGTTTGGATATGCCGACCTATCATTCAGCGGGAATGGAAACCAGCTGAAACGCCACCTTGTCGCCTGACGAGGCCCGGATTAATACATCCAGGGCCTAGGTACCATTTGGAACGCATTCGTCGAGTGGGCACTCGTCGAACCGGCAGGGCTATTCGCTGGATGATGTGAACTCGCTGGCCGAAGGCCGGTGCTGCCGTGCCCCGGCATTGCCACTACTGCGGCGCCGAGGCTGCCCAGTGCGAGGGCTAGAGCGAGAATCCCGCGCACCACTCGGACGTGAACTGTCCTCGTCGAGGGTTCACGGCGGGCGCTGCGCAATCCGCAGGTCCGCATGATGACGTGCCAAAATGACCTATGTGTCTTCATCAAGAAGATCCCCTCATTTGGGTTACATAGAACATCGGCCCCTCTAAGAGGGAGAAACTACACCACCATCCATCTCGGGATGTGGCATTCGGGTAGATTCGTGCGGCGTCCTGCCAGGCGTGCTTGGTATCCGCTGCGACTCGCCGCAAGCCGTGCCGTTTTGCCAGGGCTCGTACCGTTTTGCCAGGAGCCGCACCATTTGCCCGGAGCCACGCCGTTTTGCCATGCCATTTGCCGGGAGTCGTGCTGATTTGCCAGGAGCTGTGCCGTTTTGCCGGGAGCATCACCACTCGCGCTGCAGAGATCCACTGCCGACACTTTCTTCTAGCGGAGCCTCCTAGATCCCTGTAGCAACGGGCGTCTCGCTGGCCTGCCGCGCAACGCTAGCCCGCACAGGAACCGGCTATCACTCGCACCATTACCAGGTGTCGTCAGTCTCACTCACCACGCGAATAGCTCTTCTATAGGCATTTGCCGGCCGGCGGCCGCAGGGCTTAGTGAAACGTGCATTGAAAATTGCGCTATCTGCTAACTGGTGGGCGCGATTATTTCTCCGTCCCGCTAGTTCTCCCAGGATTCGAGTGAGAAGTACCATAACGGGTACCAACGCAAGTGGAGTATTTCTGTACGCCCCTTTCGGGTACCAGCTGCGAGCTTGCCCGCAGGTGGTAGAAGACGCAAGGCGATCATGGAATTTCGGGTGCTCGGGCCGATTGAGCTTTGGTCGGCTAAGCAGCAACGTGATCTTGGGCCGACCAGGGCGCGAGGTGTCCTGGCCATCCTCCTGTTGACGCCACGCACAATAGTGCCGACCGAGGCGCTCATTGACCGGCTGTGGGATACGCGGCCTCCGCCCAAGGCCCGGGAGAGTCTCTCGGTCTACATCGCCAGGCTTCGGGCGTCGCTCCGGCAGGCCGTCGGCGATAGCGTCCAGCTGTCGGGGCGCGCCAGAGGCTACGTGCTCGATGTCGATCCCGAGGCAGTCGACTTGCATCAGTTCCGCCGGTTGCGCCGGCAGGCGGATGCCCTGACGGCAAGCAGCGACTATGACCAGGCGGCCGTGCTGCTGCGCGAGGCCGACAGCCTCTGGCGCGGCCAGGCGCTGGCCGGGATCCGCGGCGACTGGGTGGCGCGGATGCGTGACAGCCTCGAAGAGGAGCGCCGGGCGGCCATCCTGAAGCGCGTCGAGTGTGAGCTGGAGCTCGGCCGGCATGCCGACCTGGTAGGTGAGCTTCGCCACCTGCTGGCTCAGTACCCGCTGGACGAGACGTTCATCGCCCACCAGATGGCGGCCCTGTACGGGAGCGGCAGGCCGGGTGACGCACTCAGCCTCTACCGGGATACCCGCACCCGCCTTATCGATGAGCAGGGCACAGAACCGGGGCGGATGCTGTACGAACTCCATCAGCGCATCCTGCGGGGTGATCCCCAGCTGGCCGTGAGACTCACCGACCCACATCTTGGCCGGGCGTCACGGCCAGACACGCTTCCGCCGGAGACGGTGGAGTTCGTGGGCCGCAGCGAGGAACTCGGGCTGCTCACCCGTAAGGACGACGATCCCCCCCGGGTCAGCGTGATCGAGGGCATGCCCGGGGTGGGGAAGACCGCCCTGGCGGTGCACGCCGCCCGCAGTGTCTCCGGTCAGTACCCGGACGGGATGTTCTACCTCAACCTTCATACCCACGACCCTGGGCGCCCTTCGCTCGACCCAGCCGAGGCACTGCACCGCCTGCTCCTCATGCTGACCGTGCCTGCTGCGCAGATACCTGACGCTATCGGCGAGCGCGCCGCGCTGTGGCGAGCCCAGCTGAGCCGCCGTCGCGCCGTTGTCATTCTCGACGACGCTGCCGGGCATGACCAGATCCGCCCGCTCCTGCCGGTGGCAGGCCGGTGCCTGATCTTGATCACGACCCGGCGTAGCCTTCCCGACCTTGAGGGCGCCCGCGTGCTGACCCTCGACGTGCTGTCGGTCGACGACGCGATCATGCTGTTCCAGGGGATCGCGGGGAAGGGCACTGCCCACGACGAGGGTGAGGTGGCCACGGCCGTGCGGCTGTGCGGGCGCTTGCCGCTCGCGATCCAGCTCACCGCGGGCAGGCTCGCGCAGGACTGCCCGCCCAGGCTTGCCGACCTGGTCGAGGAACTGTCACAGTCTCCCGCTCGCCTGGGCGGCACAGGCGCGGCGAGCCCGGAAGTGATGTCGGCATTCGACCTGTCCTACGGGGCGCTGGAACCCGACCACCAGCGGTTCTTCCGGCGGCTGGGCGTGAGCCCGTGCGCTCATGTCAGCCTGCAGGCGGCGGCTGCCCTGGGCGGCGGCACCCTCGCCGAGGCCGAGAAAGCTCTCGCCGCCCTGCTCGATCATCACCTGCTGGCTCGAGCCCTGGCCGGTCAGTTCCGTTTCCACGACCTCATCCGCGGATACGCGGCCGCGCGCGCCGCACGTGAGGACCCCGAGCCTGAGCAGCGACAGGCAGTCGGCAGGCTCCTTGACTACTACCTGCACACAGCCGATCAGGCTGACCGGGTACTTCAACCGTTCCGGCGCCGGATGCCCGTGTCGGTCACCCACCCGCCAGTCACGAGCCCAGTATTGGGCACACAGGAAGACGCGGCCGCCTGGCTGGAATCGGAGTGGCGCAACATCCTGCAGGCCGCCCAGCACGCGGGCAGGCGCGAATGGAAGCGGAAGTGCGCCGATCTCACCCACGTGCTGGCTGGCTTCGTGGAGATCAGGGCGTACTGGGACGAGGCCATCGCCGCCCACACACTGGCTCTCCAGGCCTGCCGTGACATCGCGGATCCGGCCAGGATCGCGCAGGCGTCACTGGAGCTCAGCGAGGTGAGCCAGCTGACCGGCCGCCACGAGGCAACGCTTCCCCTAGCGGAGGACGCCGCAGCGATCTACCGGTCACTGGCCGACCGGCGAGGCGAGGCCGAAGCCCTCGACCAGATCGGCATGGCCCACCTGCGTGCGGCACGTTCCCGTGAGGCCCTGGCCTATTTCCACGAAGCAAGGATTCTGTACCGCGCCGCCGCGGACCAGCACGGCGTGGCCAATACGTTGAGTCACTCCGGGATCGCCTGCTGGCGCCTTGGGCATTACCCCGACGCAATGGGTCACCTGCGTGACGCGCTCTCGCTCTACCGTGACGTCGGGGACAGGCGAGGCGAGGCGAAGACCCTCAATAATCTTGGAAGAATGCAACTGTATTTCGGCTATCATAGAGACGCGCTGGAAGGCTACCAGAAGTCACTGGAAATATTTAGTGAGATAGGCGGGCCGCAGAACGAAGCGATCCTGTATCATAATATTGGGGCTGTTCACTATTATAAGGGCAGTTACGAGGAAGGGCTTGCTGCTTACCGACGGGCACTAGCCATATACCGTGACATCGGCGATCTTCCAGATGAGGCCGACGTGCTCAACGACATCGGCGCCATTTATCAAAGCGCGGAGTGCCACGACGAGGCGTTGATTTATCATCAGAAGGCCAAAGTGATCGCCGAGGAGATCGGGAACCTGGCCCAGCAGGTGGTCGCACTTCGCGGTATAGCCGACGTGCGTCGCGGATCTGGCCGGCACGGCGAGGCGTTTGATCATTACCATAGCGCTCTCAGGTTGGCCCGGGAGATCGGTGACCCGTACGAGGAGGCCAAGATCCTCGAGGGAATCGCCGAAGCGACGCTAAGCACACAGCGGCCCTACGCTGCGCGGATCGTATTTAGGCAGGCGCTGGACATCTTCGAACGGCTCGGAGTGCCAGAGGCGGAGTCGGCGCGGATACGCATCGAGACCATGGACCCCGCCTTCGTCCGCCGCACCTCGTAGTCTGCGTGCCATCGCTGGCTGAGCACGACAGCAGAGGGAACTGGATGACGGACCGCCTATCTGTTCTGTGAACAACGAAATCAGCTCTCGGCTCAGATCAGCGCCGGGCCGGGGACCTGGATGTTTACGTCCTGAGCCGGCCCTATGTGGTCCTCAGTAATCAGAGCCCGGGCCTGATTATCGCCTGGAATCCGGCTGGCCGCGCCCTGAACGCACCTGGGTTGCTCGTGTGACCTGGGGTGCAAGGTAGCCATCAAGGCGAGTGCAACACGGCCAGCGCACGCTGGTACTGCAGTTCCCGGCAGCGGAAGTCGCTGGCACGCCAGCTACCCGAAAGGCGCTTTCATGCGGGAGTGGGTGCACACATGAGGCACCTCATGACGCCTGCGGCGTGGGGCATGCTGGCCGGGCTGACCGGCCTCGCTGGCTATATTCCGTACCTGCGGGATGCCTGGCGGCGGGCGAGCGACCCCGATCCGGCGGCCTGGCTGATCTGGACGGTTGAGTACTCCGTCCTGCTCGCGGCCCAGGCCGCCCAGCATTCCCCCTGGGAGGCACTGTGCCTGGCCGCGCTCCAGCTGGCCGGTACGCTCGCGGTGTTCGCGCTGCTGGCGGCGCGGGGCGGGTGGCATTGCGGCGCCGGCCGCTGGTTCCTGGTCGGCTGCGGCACGGGCGTTATGGCGGTATGGCCGTTCGCTCACGCACCGGGCATGGCGATGTGCCTCGCCCTGGCCGTGGAGGGCGCGGGCATGGTCCTGGTCATACTCAACGCCTACCGCCACCCCGGCAGCGAGACACTCCTGACCTGGTGGGCGTTCGTCGAGGCCGGCCTGCTGGACCTGCCCGCGCTGGGGACACACGCACCGCGGTTGCTGTATGCCTACCCGGTGTTCTTTATCGTGATGGGCACCGCAGTGCTGATCGCCGCCGCCCTCGGTGAACGCGCGGCCAGGATGTCAGCGCAGCGCCAGCTCCATCTGAGGGTGCCAGCGCAGCACCAGTACTATTTCCCGCGGGACCGAGAGCCTCCCGGGTTGTCACTCCAGGCTGCCCGCCTGCCGCGCAGCGCGGAACGTCTGGCGGAATACCGCGAGCGCGGTCGCTAGCGGGCGCTGAGCGCGGTGCCGCGTGCCCGCCACCAGCCTCCGGGGTAGCGAGCAGCCTCCGGCGTCCAATTTTCTGGCCATTACCCGGCTTGGGGGCCATGGCCGGGAGGACTGGTCGGCGTGGTCGTCAGCAGGGTGCGGAGGTTGCCTAGTTCCTTCTGGTAGGCGGCGCGGTACTGCTGGACCGCCTTGGCGAGCTGCTGCTGGTTCGCGTCGACGACCTGCTGCTCGTAGGCGGCCTGCACGGCGAAGTAGATCCCGGCCAGGTCCGTGGACTGGGTGCAGGCCGCGTCGGCCTCGGCCCCGGCGATCTGCGCCGCCTTCTGCGCCGCGGTCAGCGACGTGCCCGCTTGCGATGCGGCCCGCAAGACGTTGAACGCGCTGTTGATCAGCTCATTGGGGGTGGCATAGTCGTAGCCGTTCCTGGCCATGCAGGCGGACCATGCCTTGGTGGCCCTGGCTATGGACGGATCCTTGAAATCGTCGCTCCGGATGGCCTGGCCCAGGGTCTGGATCCCAGCCAGCGAGGAGTGCTCCTGGGCGACGGCGAAGTTCTCCATGATGGTGGAGCATCTGCCGATTGCGGCCTGCGCCGCGTCGCTGAGGTCGCTCGGCCCCGGCGCACCCAAACCGCCAGGACCGAAGCCGTCCTGCGCGGCTCGGGTGGTTCCCACGTATCCCCATTGCCCGAAGGCCGTCGTGCCGGTCAGTGCATCCCCGACCTGAACTCCCCCGGGAAGGTCGCCGGTGTCATTCGGGTAACCGGCATCGGTCAGGCAAGCGGCGCCCAGCGAGGAGGTTGCTTCGTTGGGCGCCAGCCCGTCGGAGGCGGCGTCGCCCAGTTCGGCGTAGGGGGTGAAGGCCTGCCTGGCCAGCGCGGCGGCGATTGACGGGGCCATCGGCGGCTTGCCGACGCTGGGCGCGGTCACGCCCGTGGCAGGCTGCTTGGCGCTGGAGCCGGCCGAGCAGGCGGTCGCGGCCAGCCCGGCGCAGCCGCAAAGCAGCACCGCGACCGCGGTGCGGCCCCGGCTAGTGCGCGGGGTGCGTCCAAAATCGCTCATCGCGCTGGCCATTCCGGTGTCCTGCTGAACATTCCTGGTGTTCCTTTGCTTAACGATCAGGCGTGCCGGAGTGCCGCCAGCGGGCTGGTTCTCGAGGCGCGCAGTGCCGGATAGGCCCCGGCCAGCAGCCCGACGACACTGCCGATCAGCGGTGCGGGCAGGGTCACGGCCGGGTTGACCACGGCGGTCCAGTCCTTGGCCGCAGCGAAGGCGACCACGGTCAGCACGCCCAGGCTGGTGCCGATCAGCCCGCCGAGCGTGCCCAGGGTCGTGCTCTCGGCCAGGAACTGGCTCGCGATGTGCCGCGGCCGGGCACCCAGGGCGCGGCGCAGCCCGATCTCCTCGGTGCGCTCGAGAACGGCGACCAGGGTGGTGTTCGCGATCCCGACCGCGCCGATCAGCAGGCTGATCGAGGCGAGGATCAGGAACAGGCCGGTCAGGTCGCCGCTGATCTGACTCTGCAGGGTCTGCGGGTTGGGCGGGGACGACACGACCAGCCGGCTCGGGTCCGTGGGCAGTTCCGCGGCGGCGATCTGCCGCCCGACCACCCGCGCCGCGCCCAGCTTGGTCGCGATGACCATCTGGGCCTCGTCCTGGTTTCCGATGCCCGGCTCGGGATTACCGAAATCGGCCAGGGCCGTCTGCTGCGGGATGAGCATGGCGCCCTGGCCGGCCACCACACGCTGCGCGGCGCTGTACACGCCGACAACGGTGTACGGGATGCCGTAATCGGCCAGGGCCGTCTGCTGCGGGATGAGCATGGCGCCCTGGCCGGCCACCACACGCTGCGCGGCGCTGTACACGCCGACAACGGTGTACGAGATGCCGTTGACGAACACCCGCCGGCTGGTCGGCCAGGCGTCCCGGGGAGATCCCGAGCGCCTTCGCGGTGCCCGCGTCGATCATCGCGACATGCTGCCCGGTGTCGTTCTCATACGTCGTCAGCGGCGAGCCGACGGCCATCGTCAGGCCCATCGCCGCCACCGCGCCCGACGAGGCAGCCAGCAGGTTGACGTTGCTCACCGCGGTAGCGGACAGGCCCGGCGACGAGGTGAACTCCGTGCCCGACGGCAGGGTCACGGGCCACCACACCCCGGCCGCGACCACGCCGTCGATGTGCCGGGCGATCGCGTCGGCGCTGGCCGGGAACCCGATGGCCGGATTGGTGCCCGGCGTGGAG
>Ga0207684_10005013_pt1 | contig 12341 bp, 7 predicted proteins | sample KBSK5501metaG_FD_184342 | JGI IMG/M metagenome (GOLD analysis project Ga0207684, IMG submission 184342) | Corn, switchgrass and miscanthus rhizosphere microbial communities from Kellogg Biological Station, Michigan, USA - KBS K5-50-1 metaG... | ecosystem: Host-associated > Plants > Roots >... | reverse complement strand
CCGGGGCGACCACTCACCTACGCGCAGGTGTATGCGCAAGTCTATGGTCGCCTCAAACGACATTTCCGCGTGTCGAAGTACGATCAGGTCTCAGACGAACGCTTTGAGGAAGTCCAAATCTGGCTGCGGGAGGAGTGGCGCAGGGTACGCGAAGGTCCCCTGCCGGAACAGGAAAACCTCTTCTAGAGGAGAACGAGAAGTGGTGTCTCGTTCCAGGGGCACACTATCACGTCGGCGCATCAGAATAAAGTGAAGTTCTATGTCTCCCTGCTCAGCCAGGCCGCAGGCCATCACCCGGCCAACATCTACGGTGCTCTCTAATCGGTTTTCAAGGTGCTCCGCTACCAGGAACTGCTTGAAGCCCAATGGGAGCAGGTCGAGCGCTGGTTTCAAGCACAGCTGGAGCGGAAAGGGTAACACTTCTCATAAGAGAAAAGGGGGTAACGAAAGCGATGAACAACCACACGAACAAACGGAAAAAGCGCCCTCCCCGGCGTTCACCCAGGCCGGCAAACACCGTGCGGTTCCCTTTGCCCTTTGTGATGTTACTCTGCTGGATGCGGTCCTATGCGGGTGACGATGAGTGTAGCTGTGGCGCATCACCCGACTATGAGATTGACTCGTTTGTCGATGCGGAAGGTCTCCTTGAGCCGGAAGATCCAGGAGAAAAAGATCAATTGCTCCTCTCCTATCTGGAGCAGCAGCGAAATGGTGCCCCTGAAGTCTATCAAACCTTCCTGGTCTGCCGACAACATGCTCTAGAGCTATTCACTGATCTCTATGGAGAGCAAGATGCACAACAGGCGCTTTCTCCTCTGCTGTTCGGCATCAGTAATCTGACGGTGACAGTAGGAAGAGAGATCACCACTGCACAAAGTCCTCACGGAACGCTCCAGGTGTCCTACACGAATGCCACCACCGTCTCAGAAGTGATAGAAGCGCACAATGGGTATGCCGTCACAAAGAGTCCCAAAGGTTCTTCCACTGAGTAGTTCGCATATCATCCCTCTTCCGTCAAATCGGGAGAGCAGCGTGAAGTGCGTTCATGAGGCAAGAAGCCTATCTGCTGCAAACCGTTGAGGAGCACTGGCAAGAAGAAGTAATCCGAGGAACATTCCCAATTTCAGTTCCCGCTGAAGGTCCACCAGCCTATCCTGATCGCTCCCTGTTGACCAAATTCCCCAATTAGATTTTAATGAGGCAATGCTGGCTATGCGGATAGGCCCTATGTGGTGGTATTTCTCTCTTATGTTGATTCTTCATTGTTGTAAAATGTTTTGCATATCGGCGGCGGTTTCAGCTTCAAGTAAGTGATACGATAGTTGACGCCAGTATTCAAGTGAGTGTTGATGCAGTGCTGCTTTGACCTTTACGATGGAAGATGGGTTCATACTAAGTTCTTGCACACCTAGGCCAACGAGCAGTGGACCGATTGTTGGATCAGACGCCAGTTCTCCACAGAGGGCAACTAGCTTATTATGCTTTACACCTGCGCGAATCACGTTCTCGATTAATCTCCATACTGCTGGTTCTAACAGGCAAAACATTCTTGACACACGAGTGTTAGTGCGGTCTGCAGCCATGGTATATTGGAAGAGATCATTAGCTCCAATACTAAAAAAATCAACTTCATGGGCCAGCACATCAGCCATTAAAGCTGCAGCAGGGGTCTCAATCATAATACCTATCTGTGTGTTTCCTGGAGGCTCTAAACCATCTTTCTTCAATTCACTCTGAACATTCATGTAAATGGTGCGCAATCGCCGTATCTCTTCTACGGTCGTAATCATTGGGAACATGATGTGTAATTGGACACCTGTTTCGTTCCCAGCTCGTAATAGAGCGCGTAACTGTTGATGTAAAAGTTCCTCATAAAGAAGATGTATCCGTGCTCCTCGCAATCCCAAAGCTGGATTGGACTCTTGCAATGTACCAATCAGCGGTTCTAGAGCGGGAAAAGGTTTGTCGGCACCAGCGTCCAGGGTACGCGCTATAATGGTTTTATTCGTAGCTGTATGACCGTTAAAAGCATGAAACAAAGCTAGATAACTTTCAAACTGTTCATGCTCATCGGGAAAGACAGTGCGCCCTGCGAATAGAAATTCGGTTCGCAGTAGTCCGATACCTTCAGCTCCAGCTTCGGCTGCAGCACGAGCGCCGGCGACATCGCCTACATTGGCAAAAATCTGTACCATATGGCCATCTGCAGTTGAACCAGGTTGAGCACTCCATAATGCAGAGTTTTGCGAGCGTTGTGCACTACGCGCTCGTTGTTGTTCAAGCATCTTGCCCTTGAATTCATGCTGTTGCTTCTCGTCAGGATAGAGATATATCAAACCCCTTGAACCATCGAGGGCTATCTGCTGACCATTCTGTACTTTTTCAAGTAAGCGTTGATCAAAACCTGCAACCGCAGGTATCTCTAATGCACGAGCTATAATGGCTGCATGCGTCGTTGGACCACCCTGGGCTGTACAAATACCCAGCACGAACTCAGTTTGTAGTTGTGCTGTATCTGAAGGTGTTAGATCATTTGCTAGCAGTATGACTGGTTGTTCCAACGAACGTAGCATGTTTCCCCGAGTAGGCTGATCTGTAAGTTGTTGCAGTGCGCGGCTGATGGCATCGCGAAGATCGATGGCTCGACCTGCGATTAAAGGATCATCAATTGATTCCAGAGTTGCTATATAGCGTTCACCTGTTTCAGCTAAAGCGCTTTCAGCATCCACAAGCGTTGATTCGATAAGCTGAAGCGCATCATTACTTAAACTAAGGTCAAGCAACATCAAAGCCTGAGCGTCGAAGATGGCTGCGTCAGCTTGACCTACTTTGTGTTTGATCTCTTTTGCTAACGCACGAAGCTCTTGTGACGCATTGCTCAGAGCTTTACGTAGTCGTTCCTGCTCAGAGCTAATCTGCGAAGCCTCGATGGAACGTCGTGTGATTGTTTTGGGGGAGAGAACATTAGCAGAATATATGAATGCAGGACCCATAGCGATGCCTGCTGAGATCGGTATGCCGTTTAAGGGCCCTTCTGGTAGTAACGTTTCAGTCTGATTGAGTGTAGGTGTGTGTGTCACTCCAGGGGAAGTAGCAGTTTCGGACGATGGTTCATAGAAATTTGCGCGAACCAGTTCTCGCAGGGCGTCGATAGCCGCATGTGCATCATGTCCATTGGCTCGAAGGTTTAACGTATCACCTTGCCGCAGCCCTAGTGCGAGGACGCCAATGAGGCTGGTTGCATCAGATTCTTTGCCACGCCCTGACACATGGATGCTGGCCTGAAACTCTGCCGCTGTCTGTACAAAGAGACTGGCTGGACGAGCATGTAAGCCGACAGGGTTGGTTATCGTCACCTGAGCTGCCACTTCTGAGATATCCGTTGGAGTAAAACTATGGGTTGGTGCTTCAGGCTCTTCTGGCTCACTTTCGATTGGAGTCAAAGGTTTGAGCATCTGAAGTTGCTCGATGGTGGCTGTGCTCTCTGCTACCTGCTGTACCTGTACCAGTGTATGTCCAAGTGAGGCTTCTAGGGCGGCAGCTACGGCTCCTTCCACCAGAGGAGCATAACTGAGGCGAATGCGATTTCGTTGTTCATCCTCTAGCATTTCAAGAGCGAGTTCAGCAGAGAGAATGGCGCTACCGAGGTCAAGCAAGACCAGCACGCCATCCGGTCCATCGACTGTGTTGATAGCTTCAAGGATTTTATCAGCAGAGGTACCTACGATCTCATCGAAAGCTCCACCGGCTGCTGCGATTGGTGTTTTGCCTTGTGTCATCTGCCCGGCAAGTTCAACAACACCCTCCGCTAATCGAGAACTATGTGAAACAATGACTAATCCTACCGCCATGGGTATAGCCTCCTCAACAGTTCAAAACCAATGAAATTTTTCAGATCACACCACATCCGGGGAGTGATTTATTAAGGAAGTGAACTAGCTGCAATAATAGCTATGTACAGGTATCAGTTAGCGTTTTCAGTATGAACCAGCTTGATGTAGCTCCAGGGTCTTGATGGCCGATGCTGCGTTCCCCCAAGTAGCTGGCACGCCCTTTTGTTGCAAGCATTGGAATGGTAGCTTTCATCCCTGCTTCAGCGGCATCGCTGGCTCGTCGCATCATCTGAGGCAGTTCAAGACCCTGTGCCTGTGCTGCTTTAGCGGCTTCTAAGGCAGGTGTAAGAGCATCAAGCATAGTCTTCTCACCCGGTTGTGCCTTACCCCTTGCTTTAATACCCTCTAGCGCTGCCTCCAACATAGCGATGTAGTCGGCTTCATCAAGTTCGTTTTTCCCTGCGGTTGCCATGCCGGCTCGAAGAAAAGCTGTTCCGTACAATGGCCCGCTAGCTCCCCCCACCGTCGAGACCAATGTGGTCCCAACTGTCTTAAGGATCGAGCCTATATCCATATTGGCAACGCTTGGGAGTTTATCCATCACGGCTTTAAAGCCACGGTCCATATTTATGCCGTGATCCGCATCTCCGATTGGTGAATCGAGTTGTGTAAGATAATCACGATTTTCATGAAGAACCTGAGCTAATTGCCGCAACCAGTTTACTGTGTCCTCTGTCGTTATTGGCATGGTTTCCTCCATAAATTGGAGTGAACATAGTGTTCACCTGTTCGTAGCACAATGCATTTTGAGGGTTTTGATATCGGCAAAGCAGCCTCCTCTAAGATCCAACTGTATTGCAAACTTTCCCTAAGCATGGGCTGCTATCCTTCGCCAAACTCAACGATATTGTACTACGAATTATTTGGAGTGTAACAGGCGCTTGAGTGGGCGAGACGGCTCAAAGTACCGCTATGGCTCCCGCAAGCTCCTGGTACACATATGGTGTAAACCCGGTGCGCCCTGTTTAGACACCCCAACGAAGAGCTGGAGTATGCACAGGTGCATCCCAATAGCGTATCAATTCGTCATCGAGCCGCAAAAGAGTGATAGAACACCCGGCCATTTCAAGCGAAGTAATGTAGCTACCAATGAGCGAACGGGCGATGGTGATGTCTCTGCCTCGCAGTATCTTGGCAAGTTCATTAGCCACCACGTATAGCTCTACCAGCGGTGTACCACCCATACCGTTGACAAAAGCAAGAACGCGTTCGCCTGCTTTCAGTCCGAGATCTTCAATAACAGGGTTAGCAAGCATTTCTGTTACTTCAGCAGCTGGGGCTAATTTGACACGTCGACGACCTGGTTCGCCATGGATACCGATACCGATCTCCATCTCGTCATCTCCCAACTCGAACGTCGGTTTCCCTGCTGCCGGTACGGTACATGATGTCAGGGCCATGCCCATGCTGCGTCCATGTTCATTGACTTTTCGGGCTAATTCCGCTACCTGCCCAAGCGTCGCACCCCTCTCTGCCAGTCCGCCTACGATTTTTTCTAACAGTACAGTTACACCGACTCCCCGCCTTCCAGCAGTATACAGGCTATCTTGCACTGCGACGTCATCATTTGTTACGACACTGGCTACCTCAATACCATCAGCAGCTGCTAATTCCGCAGCCATCTCAAAGTTGAGCACGTCTCCCGTATAGTTCTTGACTACGTGGAGCACTCCTGCTCCTCCATTCACCGCTCGGGTTGCCGCAAGCATCTGATCGGGTACGGGAGAAGTGAAGATTGCTCCAGGACAGGCTGCGTCCAGCATGCCCAGGCCAACAAAACCGCCATGCATGGGTTCGTGTCCGCTTCCACCTCCAGAGATCGCACCAACTTTACCACGAATCGGCGCGTCTTTCCGCACGACAATCTGGTTCTCATAATCCACTCTGATCAGCTCAGGGTGAAGAGCTTCCATGCCAGCAAGGGCCTCTGTAACTACATCATCTACCTTGTTAATGAGTTTCTTCATTTCTGACTCCTTCTTCTAAGGTTAGAGAAATCTACGATGTTGAAACATTTTCAACAGCAGATTTCTCGATGCCAGCTAGATCTTTTGAACTGGCTGTGACACGAGCACGTTGTAAGAAATCGTAAGTGAGAACGCCTAGAACTCCACCCAGGAGTGGTCCAATGAAATAGACAATCAAATGTGTAAGGTCGTATGTTCCACCTAGCACGACTTGCACAATGGCCGGGCCAAAAGCGCGTGCTGGATTGAGAGCTACGTTGGTTACGGGTCCAAAGGCGAAAATTTCACCTGCAACCATGAGACCAATGATGAGACCTGCCCATCCAGAAGGTGCACGGCCATCGACAGCCGTTCCCATAACAACCAGGAGAAGGAAGAATGTACCAATGGTCTCCATAGCGATAGCGGCAATCCAACCACCTGTTGTTCCATAGAGGTTGATCGCGGTTCCGAAATTTGTGGCGCCAAGACCAGGACCTTGTGCTGCTTGTGTCCAACCAAAGGAGAACGCAATAACCACAGCACCCACAATACCACCTACAAATTGAGCGAGCCAATATACACCTGCTTCACCCCAACCGATGCGACGGGTGACGGCAAACGAAAAGGTCACTGCAGGATTTATATGACAACCAGAAATGTGTCCTATGGTGTAAACCATAGCTGCGATGGCAAACGCGAACGCCAGGGCGATCATGCCGAGCTCGGCCATAGAGAAGGGTAGAGGTACCTTGCCGGCAGCAAGAAAATTCGTCACTGTAATAGAGCCTGCGCCGATCCAAACGAGAAATGCGACTCCGAGCATCTCAGCTACAAATTTTTGTGTTAAATTCGGTGTCCTATCCATAACTTTGTTATCTGCCTAGAGGCAGACATCCTCCTTTCGGTAGATGACTTTCGACACAACTGACAGTTTCAACCGAGCTGTCATTTCAACCGCTATGCTCCATTTCGGGGGAAATGGAGCGCTTTACACTCCTCCTTTCCTGATTTGGTATCTTTACCAGACATTGGAATAATGTCCATAACTATTACTGTGCAATTTTCATGCCAAAGTGATGAAAGGTTTGACTGTTGAAAAAGGCAAAGTAGTCGTGGATCAGCTTGAGAAGAGGTATCAGAGAATTTGGAACGTTGATAATATTCATGGAAGATAGAGCATTTGATCCGGAACGCATAGAGGTCTAAAAAATAACGTTGCAAGAGTGAAACAATTTTCGTTTCACTCTTGCAACGTTAAATGTGATGTTTCAATATTGAAACGACAATTACTCTTTGTCTTTTCCCTCAATCAGGCCGTATTTGACCATTTTTCTCCACATAGTTGTGCGGCTGATTCCGAGTAGAGCAGCAGCCTGTATCATACGTCCATTACTTGTATCCAACGCTTGCAGAATAGCCTGCATTTCAGCGTTCATGCTCTGTTCTTTTAACACTGTATTCTTCTCGGTTAAAGGTGACTGTGAAATATGAAGGTCATACTGGCTATACTGAGTGTGTTGAACTGTTTCTATTCCGGAAGCAGGAACTACTTGCTCGTTTGCAACTGCTTGTTGAACATCGATAGGGAGATCAGCAATTGTGATAACATTTCCAGGCATGAGATAGGTTACCCGCTCAAGCATATTTTCGAGCTCTCTTACATTTCCTGGCCAGCCATATTGACAGAGTAGACTCATGGCCTCTGGAGTGATCGTAAATGAACGGCTAAGGTTGCGACTCTGACGCAGTAAAAAATGTTGAACAAGCAAGGGTAAATCATCGATACGATTTCTTAAAGAAGGAATGTGAATTGTTAAGACATGTAAGCGGTAATAAAGATCAGATCTGAAATTACCTCGCAAAGCCTCTTCTTTCAGGTCTTTATGTGTTGCGACTATAATGCGTACATCAGAAGGAATGACCCGGTAGCCGCCGATTCGAACGGTCGTGCGGGTTTCAATAGCACGAAGCAAAGTTGTTTGAAGGTCGAGTGGCATATCGCCGATCTCGTCAAGGAAGAGCGTGCCTCCGTTAGCTTGTTCGAATTTACCAGGCCTTCCCTGGCGATCAGCGCCCGTGAATGAGCCTCCCTCGTACCCAAATAGCTCAGTATTAATCAATTCTCGTGGGATCGCAGCGCAATTGATCGCCACGAATGGACCATCAGCGCGTCCACTGTTATTATGAATGCTTTGGGCAAAAATCTCTTTTCCTGTGCCTGTTTCACCGTGAAGTAAGACAGTAGAATTGCTATTCGATGCTAATTTTGCCAATCGAATCGCTTCTTTGAGTGCTGGACTTTCACCGACTACATTCGTGAACGTAAGTCTAGCGCGAGCTCCAATCATGCGATGGACAAGTTTCTGAACTCTTTCAATGCTGCGAAGTATCATAACAAAGCCATCTGAGGTAACGGGTTCGGGAATCTTTAATGAAGTCGGAGTTCCAATATCTTGCAAACCAGATTCTGATCGGTAGCTGGTAATTGGCTTCAATGAGCAGAGACATATCACACGTCCATGTATCGTGTCAAAGACAAGCTCTTCGTCGGAGAGTGATTGTTGACGTACTAGTGCTTGGGCCAATACCGTGGGGAGAGGTAGCACATCTTGCAATCGTCTCCCCGAAACTTTCGAGGGGGTTAATCCAAGCATTGTACCTGCTGGTGCGTTCATCTGAGATACTACCCCATTGTGTTGTAGCAGTAGAATACCTTCTGGCAGAGCCTGCAATATTGTTTTCATCTCGAAGAGGAGGTCGTTAGCATTACTCAGCCATACTTGCATTTGTAACTGGTTACTTAGAGCTTGAGCTGCCGCGGTTATCATTCCTAGTGTGTGAGGATGAGCGTGTTCATGACGTCCAACGACCCCAAGCACGCCTACCGTTTGACCTAACAAATCATGCACTGGAGCTGCAGATGTATAAAGTGTATGAAGTGCGGCCCGGTAATGCATGGCACCATTCAGCTGCATGGGAAATGACTCATGCAAAGCCAAAGCCAGAGCATTTGCTCCCTGACGTTCTTCATTCCAGGATGCTCCAGCGCTTAATCCCAGGTGCTCAAGTTCAATTTGTAATGCTGAATCTCCTACCGTATCGACAATACGTACTTCAGTATCTGCAAAGACTACCACGCATTCTGATCCCTCAATAAACTGGTGCAGATCTTCCATCGCTGGGCGCACCAGCGAAAGTAATTGTTGGGAGAGGGCAGTCATCGGTTTTTGCGGTATTTCTTCTCTATCAGGTTCGGATTCACCGTATGGATCAAGTCCTTGTGCAACACACCGTCGCCATGATTGCATAAGTGCAGGAGGTAACAAATCTTCCTGCACCACTCCTAGCGATATATACTGTTTCCAGATTGACCAGTAATCCTCTGCTGTACGCTGCTGCATACCTCTCATCCTTACAGTAAAGTCGTTCAATGTAGTCTTACTTGGAAGGAGTTAACGCTCCCTTGATGGAGGAATCCTCATCTCCTCGCGATACTTTGTGACGGTTCGCCTCGCTATAGGTATACCACGAACAGAAAGCAAACGTGCCAGTTCTTCATCACTCAAGCGGTGATCAGTTTTCTCGGACGTGATGAGTTCACGCAGGATGTCTTTTGCTCTCAGAGACCCATCGAAGAACTCCGACATAGGTATCAAGTGGCCGTTGGGGAGCAATGCATATTTATTCGCAATTGCTCTACTTACCGTCCCCTCATCCAAATGAAGAAGTTGAGCTATTTCTGATCGAGTGAGGTGTCGCATAAAGCGTATGCCTTTTTCTAAAAAATCGCTTTGATAGTCTGCAAGCGACAAGGCAATGCGCTTCAAAGTTCGCCAGCGCTGGTGAATACATTCTATAAAAAAAGTTGCTTGATTGCTGTACTGTCGGATGTACCGGTGCACTTCTTCATTTTTGATTTCGTCATCGATGCTTAGTGGCTGTGTGCCGTATCCGGAAACGATTGAGAAGCCAAAGCGTTGTTCCTCGATGAGTTCCACTTCGTGGCCTGTATCGGTTTTGCGAATGATGATATCTGGGCGAATGTGAATCGTGGATAGAGTGTTAGCATTTCCAATCATCTGGTAGAGATATGCAGGATATGGATGGAGTGTTTGACGGATATAGTGTACTACGTTGCGAACTTCCTGTTCAGATACCTTGATTTGGCGCCCGATCTCTCGTATTTGACCTTGTCCAAGCAGATCCAAATAGTGATCAATTATCACGTATGCTAAAGGATTTGGCTGTTCAGGTTCGCTTATTGCTCTCAACTGTATCAATAGGCATTCACGGAGATCACGCGCACCGATTCCTGGTGGGTCCAACGATTGTAATTGGCTCAAGACAAAAGTGACGCGCTCTACCTGTACTGCTAATTGTTTGGCAATTTCTTCCACACTTGCTTCCAGGTAGCCACGTTCATCGATGTTACCTACTAACTGCTCCGCAATTGGCTTATCTTCTGGCGCCACCAGGGTTTCCAGTTGCTCCAAAAGCACTTCCGCAAGGGTCTGTCCTGTTGGAATACTTACCATAGGATCTAATTCTTCATCATCCTCGATCTGACCATTATCATACGTGTTAAGGTGGAAATACTCATTCCATTGTTGTTCTGAGATGCTTTCGTCGGGGATTGTTTTATGTGTGTCGAATGCTACCTGGGTCACTTGCGCTGAAAATCCAGAAAATCCACATGATATGCATGTTTGCCCTTGTAAAGATGCTCCGCAAAAAAGGCAGATTTGCCGTTCAATGACTTCGAACGCGGGGTTTTCCAATTGCTCCTGGGAAATGGCTCTCTCTAATTCGTCCGACGTGAAATGGAGGATCGTACTCGCAGTAATGAGCCTGGAATTGACACGTAAGACGTGATCTGGTTTCGCTGTTGGTTCCAGTCGCATACAGCACCCCGCTTATCAAGTCTTCAATGCTACGCTCTTATGTCCGAAGCCTCTTCTAACATTTTGTACATGATATAGATCTAAAACTACGCTTGTATTTTCAGCGATTCACCCTGTGCTCCATCACAATTGCGGTCATTGTAGCGCGCTTTTGTTCGTGTCGTCAACTGGCCGTATTCATACCTTGCCTCAGCCCCGAATCTGACTGTGCGTGCTTCAAGAAACACCCTCTTTTCGGATCATTCTGGCGTTTTCAACCAACCCGATCCTGCACCGATATCTCTCGTCAAAAAGGCAGGATGCAGCTATCATGCGTCTCAAGTGTCAGATTAGGGACTGAGGCAACCAGAGGCTTCTCGATCGTATCAGCAGAGATGTCACTCGCAGGATATTTCCAATTGAGGCGAACATGGAAAGCGGATTGAGCCTGCTGCACATTGCGCGCATTCCTTCAGCAATGATCCATCAGTATCGCGAGGCATCAACTGACAGGAAGAGAACGCATTACCTTACGAGAAATCGTACCCACGAGTCGGATTTTCCTCTCTTTTACCTCTGCGCAAGGGAGAACCTTACCATCTTCGCTCTTTGCTTTTTCGCTCATTACTGGCAACGAGGAAGGTCCTGCTCTTCGTGATGAGACGGGTATGATTTCTCATGAAGTCTCGATGTTTTACTATCTGTCTGCTTGCATGACTCTTGAGATACTCTGCCTTTCTGGTTGTCAACCTCGAGCGGAGTAGCGGGACATTTTCCCCCGAACTGCAGCGCCGCTCTCACGGACTCTATCATCCATGACACATCTGCACGTTACAGTGTGGGATGCGGCATCGATCCGGGCTCATCCGGCACGGAAACCATGGGGAGCAGTGACGGGAGGAAGGGATCCGGTGACAAACACCCAATCAAACATGTCAGCAGAGAGGACTACCAGGAGTTCCTGGCCGCCAGGTGCATAAAAAACCTTGGGTAAGATTATTAATGGAGCAATGCAGATGCCTACGGCATACAAAGTGTTGTGAGGGAAAGAGGATAGGGTCGACCTGTGCCGGAGAGGAAAAGCGGCATGAGGAGCATAGGTGTGCCACTAGCCTGTATCTCGTGAGACGGAAATACTGCCCACTTTCCGCCTCGCCTGTCAACCCCTTGACAGAAGCATATCTTTCAGGTACACTTCATAGTAGTTGGTTAACCAACTACTATGCTTGGTGAAATGGAACACGCACAATGGCGCCACGACAGACCGACAAACGCGAGAGATTGATTCAGACGGCAGTAACCCTGGTACACCAACAGGGTTTTCATCAAACCACCCTGGCTGATATTGCCCAGCAGGCTCACGTGCCCCTGGGCACGGTCTACTACTTTTTCAAGACGAAGGAAGCAATCGGCGAGGCTCTGGTAGAATATTATCTGCGCATCTATCGGGAAGCGTGCCAGCAGTGGGACAGTGAATCTGATCCGAAGGCCCGTCTGGAGGCTTTCGTTCAGGCTATGCTAGGAGATGGCCAGAGGCTTTCTCAGAGCGGTTGCCCCATTGGGACGCTGTGTTCAGAACTGCACAAGCAGAGTGGGTCATTGGCACTCCACGCAAGCGA
>Ga0207684_10005012_pt1 | contig 12343 bp, 8 predicted proteins | sample KBSK5501metaG_FD_184342 | JGI IMG/M metagenome (GOLD analysis project Ga0207684, IMG submission 184342) | Corn, switchgrass and miscanthus rhizosphere microbial communities from Kellogg Biological Station, Michigan, USA - KBS K5-50-1 metaG... | ecosystem: Host-associated > Plants > Roots >... | reverse complement strand
ACAGCCTGGCGTACGCCGACGTCGTCCTGCCCGCGTGCAGCCACTTCGAGCACGACGATCTGTTCGCCGCGTACGGCACGCACTGGCTGCAGCGCGCCGCGCCGGTCATCCCGCCGCAGGGCGAGGCGCTGCCGAACACGGAGATCTTCCGCCGCCTCGCGGCGCGCTTCGGTTTCGACGATCCGATCTTCCGCGCCACCGATGCCGAGCTCATGGACGACGCGGTCGATGCGGCGGACCCGCGGCTGGGCGGCGTGCGCCCGAGCCGGCTCCCGCTCGATCGAGCGCTCCTGATGACGGTCGACGGCGCGCCCGCAAATCTTTTCGCCAACGTGTTCCCGAAGACGGCGTCCGGCAAGATCGAGCTGGCGTCGCCGTATCTCGAGGCGAAGTACGGGGCGCGGCTGCCCGACTATCGGCCCTTCACATCGTCGTATCCGCTGATCCTCATCACCCCCGCGTCGGACAGACGTACGACGTCGACGTTCGGCGGCTGCACCGCCAACGCCGAGACGCCGCCGCTCGAGATTCACCCCGACGACGCGAAGACGCGCCGGCTCCGGGACGGCATGCGCGTACGGGTCTGGAACGATCTCGGCGAGGTGCATCTGCCCGTGCGCGTGACGGATGCGGTGCGACCGGGTGTCGTGTGCTCGCTCAAGGGCGCCTGGATGAAGACCAGCGACAACGGCCAGACGGTCTCCGCGCTGGCGCCGACGCACCACGCCGACATCTGCGGCGGCGCCTGCTACAACGACACACGCGTCGAGGTGGCTCGGGCCTGAGCCGCGGCGCGGTCGTCGGCGGCGTCGAGGCCGGCGGTACGCGAGTCCGCTGCGTCATCGCGGCGGGGCCCGACGACATTCGCGCCGAGACGAGCGTCCCCACCACCACGCCCGCCGAGACGCTCGGCCGCGCCGTCGATTTCTTCCGCACGCACGCGGAGCGCGTGGCCGCCGTCGGCGTCGCGTGGTTCGGTCCGCTCGACCTCGACGCGCGCTCGCCGACATACGGCTTCGTGACCACGACGCCCAAGCCCGGCTGGCAGCGTGCCGACGTGGCCGGCGCGTTCCTCGCGCTCGGCGTACCGCTGGCGCTGGACACGGACGTCAACGCGGCCGCGCTCGGCGAATACCGCTGGGGCTCGGGGCGCGGTGTCGAGCCGTTCGTGTACGTGACGGTGGGCACGGGCATCGGCGGCGGCGCCATCCTGAATGGCCGGCCGCTGCACGGGCTCGGCCATCCCGAGATGGGCCACCTCTCGATCCCACGCGATCCGACCGACGCGTTCGCCGGCGCGTGTCCGTATCACGGCGCGTGCCTGGAAGGCCTCGCGTCCGGGGTCGCGCTGCGCGCGCGCTGGGGCAGAGCCCCGGAGACGCTGCCCGAGGACCACGAGGCGTGGCGACTGCAGGCGCGCTACCTGGCGCTGGGCGTCGTCGCCATCGCCGCGGTGCTGGTCCCACGTCGCATCGTGCTCGGCGGCGGCGTCATGCGCGCGCCGGGCCTGCTCGAGCGCGTGCGCGCCGAGACCGACGCCGCGCTCGCCGGCTATGTGCCGGCGCCGGAGCTCCTGGCGCCGGGACTCGGCGAGCGCGCCGGCGTGCTGGGCGCAGTCGCCCTGGCCCAAGGACCTATCGGAGCGCAGCGTACAATGACGGCATGAAAGTGCTGTTGGTCCATCCCAGCCCGCTGATGTACTCGGAGATCTTCCTGCGGCTCGAACCCATCGGCGTGGAGCGTGTGGCGGCGGCGGTCCGCGCGGCCGGCCACGAGGTACGCCTGCTCGATCTGCAGATCTTCGATCACGCCGAGTACCACCGCGAGGTGGCTGACTTCGCGCCCGACGCCGTCGGCTTCTCGCTCAACTACCTCGCCAACGTGCCCGAGGTGGTGGACCTCGCCAAAGCGACGAAGCGCCAGCGGCCCGGCTGCTTCGTGTTCGCGGGCGGGCACAGCGGCTCGTTCATCGCCGAAGAGCTGCTCGAGCACGGCGCGGGCGCCGTCGACGCGTTCGTGCGCGGGGAGGGCGAGGCCATCACGCCGCGGCTGCTGGAGGCGGTCGGCGACCCACGGCTGTCCACGCTGCCCGGCGTCGTCACGCCCGATGGCGCGGGCCCGCCGCCGACGATGCTCGACGATCTCGACCGTTTCCCACCTGCGCGCGACCTCACGCGCCGTCGCCACAGGTACTTCATCGGTGTGCTCGATCCGTGCGCCTCCGCCGAGCTCACGCGCGGCTGCCCCTGGGACTGCTCGTTCTGCAGCGCCTGGACGTTCTACGGCCGCTCGTACCGCAAGGCCTCGCCGGAGGCGGCCGCCGAGGACATCGCGTCGATCGCCGAGCCCAACGTCTTCATCGTGGACGACGTCGCGTTCATTCACCCCGAGCACGGCTTCGCGATCGGTCGCGAGCTGGAGAAGCGCGGCGTACGCAAGGAGTACTACCTCGAGACGCGCTGCGACGTGCTGCTCCGTAACCGCGAGGTGTTCGAGTACTGGCGGCGGCTCGGCCTGCACTACATGTTCCTCGGCCTGGAGGCGCTCGACGAGGAGGCGCTGCGCCTGCATCGCAAGCGTGTAACCCCGGGCGACAACTTCAAGGCGCTGGAGGTCGCGCGTGAGCTCGGCTTCACGGTGGCCGTGAACATCATCGCCGATCCCGACTGGGACGAGCGCCGCTTCGCGGTCGTCCGCGAGTGGGCGATGACGGTGCCGGAGATCGTGCACCTCACCGTGGCCACGCCGTACCCGGGCACGGAAATCTGGCACACGGAGTCGCGGCGGCTCACCACACTCGACTACCGGCTCTTCGACGTGCAGCACGCGGTGCTGCCCACGCGGCTGCCGCTCAAGCGCTTCTACGAGGAGCTGGTGGCGACGCAGGCGGTGATCAACCGCAAGCATCTCGGCCTGACGGCGCTGCGCGAGGTGGCGGGGCTGGCGGCGAAGCTCGCGCTGCGCGGGCAGACGAACTTTCTACGGATGCTGTGGAAGTTCGGCTCGGTGTACAACCGCGACCGCCAGTACGGCGATCACCTGCGCCCGGTGACGTATCAGATGCGGCCGCCGACGCTGACGGCGACCAAGCCCCGCGCGAAGGATCTGTTCATTCACCGGCCGGCGGGGGCGCCGGCCGGTTCCTGATTCGTCGAGCTAGCGCGCGGCGACGGCTCCCATCGGCCTGTAGACCGGGGTGCGCCACTCCGGGTGCCGCTTGTCGATCCCGCGGACGAGATCCATGTACGCCTTGCTGAGCTTCTTGGTGATCGGGCCGACCTCGCCGTTGCCGAGCGGGAAGCGGTCGATCGAGAGGATCGGCGTGATCTCGTAGCCGCTGCCGCAGAAGAAGGCCTCGTCGGCGACGTACAGCTCGGTGCGCGCGATCTCGCGCTCCTGGACGTCGAGCCCCAGGTCCGGGATCACGTCCTGCAGCAGCGTGATCCGCGTGATCGACTCGAGAATGTCGGCCGTCAGCGGCGGTGTGAGCAGCACGCCGCGGCGGACCATGAAGAAGGTCGCGCCGGTGCCCTCCGCCACGGTGCCGCTCTGGTTGAGAAGGATGGGCGAGTCGTAGCCGTCGGCCTTGGCCTGCAGCGTGGCCAGCCGCCCGTTCTGGTAGTTGGAGCCGGACTTCAGCCGGATGGGAATGGCGTTGTCGTTGGTGCGCCTCCACGACGACACGCACGCGCGCAGCCCGGCGGGCCCGCTCGGCCGCCGGCGCGGGTTGATGTAGAGCCCCGTCGGCGTCGTCGCGTCGAGCCCGGTGCCCAGCACGTACGCCACCATGTGCATGTGGACGTCCTCGCGGACCTCGTTGGCCGTCAGCACCTCGCGGACGGCCTCGTAGAGGTCCACGTCGCTGTAGGGGACCGTGAACCGCATCATCTTCATCGACTCGCGTAGACGCGCGAAGTGCTCGGCGAGCCGGAAGCCGTAGATCTCGCCGTCGGTGGCGTTCCAGTAGGCGCGCAAGCCCTCGAAGCAGTTCGTCGCGTAGAAGACCGCCGCGCTGTTGACGGGCAGGACCGCCTGCTCGCCGGGCACCACCTTGCCGTTCATCCAGATCTTGAAGTCGGCCATCGTCACGCTCCCCGCGCCCGCCGGCGGGCGCTCACGTAATCTACCACCAGGTATTCACCCAGGCGATCCGGCGTCGCGAAGAACGCGCGGCCGCGATTGATGCGGGCCATCTGCTCGACGAACGAGGTCAGCCACGGGCTGCGCTCGAGCATGAACGTGTTGATCGTGATGCCCTCGCGCGTGCAGCGCTGCACTTCCTTGAGCGTCTCCTGCACCGTGCGCGACGTGGGCGGATAGTTGAAGTCGGCCACCTCGCCCTCGAGATGGGCCGTCGGCTCGCCGTCGGTGACCATCAGGATCTGCCGGTTGCCCCCGGCGTGCCGCGCGAGCAGCCGCCGCGAGAGCATGAACCCCGCGTGCATGTTGGTGCCCATGTTCCACTCGCTCCACGACAGCGTCGGCAGCTGCTGCGTGGTGAACTCGCGCGCATAGAGCGAGAAGCCGACGATGTACAACGCGTCGCGCGGGAACTGGCTGCGGATCAGCGCGGACAGCGCGAGGGCGACCTTCTTGGCGGGCAGGAAGTAGCCGTTGTTCAGCATGGAGCGGCTCATGTCGAGCATGACGACGGTGGCCGCCTGCGTGCGCTGCTCGGTGCGGATGACGGCGAAGTCGTCGGGGGCCAGCCGCACCGGGGTGCCGGGGCCGCGGCGCGCCAGCGAGCGCATCACCGTCTCCTTCAGGTCGAGCAGGAACGGGTCGCCGAACTCGTACGGCTTGCTCTCGTCGGTCTGGTCGCCGCCGGCGCCGCGCCGGTCGATCTGGTGGCCGCCGAAGCGGTCGCGCTTGAGCCGCGTGAAGATGTCGCGCAGCGCCTTGTCGGCGATCTTACGGATGGCGCGCGCGGTGAGCTTGAGGTCGTCGTCCTCGCCCTCGAGGTAGCCGGCGTCCTTGAGCCGCTTGGCGATCTCCTGCAGCCGCTCGAGGTCGCGGCGCGCCTCCTCGCCGGCGAGCTTCTCGACCTGCGCGGGGTCGAGTTGGTCGAGGTCTTCCAGCGAGCGCGTGCCGCGCACCTCGCGCTCCAGCGCGTCGAGCTGCTGCATCTCCTCCATGAGACGCATCGCCTCCTCGAGGCCGACCTGCTCGTCGCCGCGGAACGGGTAGCGCTGCGTCATCTCGCCGATCAGCTCCGAGAGATGCATGCCGAGCTGCCGCATGGCCGCCTCGAGCCGCTCGTCCTTCAGGAACAGCGAGCGCATCATCTCGTCGAGCTGGGCGCGCTGCTCGCGCGAGAGCGACTGCATGAGCGACTGCATGGTCGCCATGCGCTGAGCGATCTGCTCGAGCAGGTCGTCGAGACTCTCGGCGCCGGGGAACTGGCTGCCCCACTTCTGCTTGAATTGCTCGAAGTCGGGCTCACCGCCCTCGGCGCGCTCACGCAACATGCGGTTGAGATCCTGGATCATCTCCCGCATGCGCTTGAGGTCCTGGGGCGTCATGTTGCCGAGCGCGTTCTTCATGCCCTGCATGAACGGCTGCATGGCCTGCGCGCGCAGCGACGCGAGGAGGTCCTGAAACTTCTGCTCGGCCTGCGGGTCGTGGAAGTCGTAGTTCTGCAGCTCGCGCAGCCGGCCGGCCGCGTCGGGCGGAATCTGCTCGAGCGCCTGACGGCGCCGGTCGCGCTCGCGGCCCTGCAGATCGCGCTCGATGCCCGCGCGCTCGGTTCGGACGACGTCCTCGAGCTTCTTCGCGATGTCCTCGAGGCTCGAGCCGAGATCGTAGCGCTGCATGCGCTGCGCTTTCTGGGCGCGCAGCTTGTCGAGGAGATCCTTGAGGCCCGGCATGCGCGCGCCGTCGGGCGGCCGCATACCCTGCTGCAGCAGCCGCTGGAGCGCGGACTTCAGATCGCCGTAGCCGAGGACGTCGTCCGCGATCTCGTCCAGGACGTCGTCGGCGTCGAGATCGGGAATGGCTTGCGTGCCATCCCAGCGGGAGTAGCGGTGGAGCACGTCAGCTCCGGTACCGGGTCTGGCCGGGCTGCGAGTCCTTGTTGAGCTTTTTACTCAAATGCAGACCCTCGAGCACGAACTCCACCGCCGACGCCAGCCCGGAGGCGCCGTCACCGCCGAGCTTCTGAGCGGCCGCCCGCAGCGCGGGCATCTTCTCGGCGTGTCGCACGTACTCGGCCGCCGGCATGGTTTCAGACACCTGCACGCTCACGCCGCCCTGGAATGCCGCCACGACGGGATCCAGCTCGGACGGCGTCAGCGAGCGGTTGAAGACGTTGAGCACGGCGCGCTGCATGAGCTTGCCGAGGACTTTCTCTTCGCTCGTGTCGCCCATCGTCTCCAGCTCGATCTTGCCCGCGGTCGACGCCACGAGGGCGCCCAGGTCGCTCACGCGCGGCGCGGCGTCCGTCTCGCCGAGCCGGATGGCGCGCTTGAGGGCGCTCGACGCGAGATTTTCGTAGTTGCAGATGCTCACCCGCACGGAGACACCGGAGCGCTGGCTGATCTCCGTCGCCCGGCGCGCCAGGTGCGTCAGCTCGGCGACGACCTGCTTCATGTACTCGGGCGTCGTCGTGCGCACCCCGTCGGCGGGGAAGGCCGTGCGCTCGGCCTCCATGATGGCGATCTCGTCGGTCAGGCGCCGCGGATAGTGCGTCCGGATCTGTGACCCGAAGCGGTCCTTGAGCGGCGTGATGATGCGCCCGCGGTTGGTGTAGTCCTCGGGGTTGGCGCTGGCCACGACGTAGACGTCGATGGGCAGCCGCACCTTGTAGCCGCGGATCTGCACGTCGCGCTCCTCCATGATGTTGAGGAGTCCGACCTGGATGCGCTCGGCGAGATCCGGCAGCTCGTTGAGCGCGAAGATGCCGCGATGCGTGCGCGGCAGCAGCCCATAGTGGATCGTGAGCTCGTCCGCGAGATAGCGGCCCTCGGCCACCTTGATGGGATCGACCTCGCCGATGAGGTCGGCGATGGTGATGTCCGGGGTGGCCAGCTTCTCGCCGTAGCGGCGATCACGCGGCAGCCAGGCGATCTCCGCCGCGTCGCCGCGCTCGGCGACGCGCGCGCGGCACGCCGAGCAGATCGGCGCCAGTGGATCGTCGTTGATCTCACAGCCGGCGAGCACCGGCACCGCATCGTCGAGTAGGCCGGTGAGCAGCCGCGCGATGCGGGTCTTGGCCTGGCCGCGCTCGCCGAGCAGCACGATGTCCTGGCCGCTGAGGACGGCGTTCTCGATCTGGGGGACGACGGTCTCGTCGTACCCGACGATGCCGGGCAGGAACGACTCGCCGCGCTGGAGTCGGGCGACGAGGTTGTCACGCATCTCCTGCTTGACCGACTTCGAGCGATAGCCGCGACTGCGGAGCTCTCCGACCGTGCGCGATTGGGTCATGACGATGTCGTGGCCACTATGCTGCCCATGGCGGTGAGTGTCAAGGTCGCGGGGGGCCACTGCGACATGAAAATGTCGCGGGGCCGTCGTCAGGCGGGCGAGGCCGCGTACGCGATTCGCGTGGCTCCTTCCAGCGCGCGTCGCGCCGCGTCCATGAGGACGAAGACGGTGAACGGCTTGTGCACGAACAGGGCATCGGACACGTCGGGCGTCTCGGCGTAGCCCGTCATGTACAGCACGCGCGCATCCGGACGAACGGCGACGAACGCGCGCGCCAGCTCCATGCCGTTCTTGCGCGGCATCATCACGTCGGTCAGCAGCAGGTGGATCGGCGCCGCATACCGTTCGGCCACGCGCAGCGCGTCCTCTCCGTCCGCCGCCGTGAGCACGGTGTAGCCGTGCTCGCGCAGCATGTCGCTGGCGAGGGCCCGGACGGCCGGATCGTCCTCGGCGACCAGAATCGTCTCGGATCCCGAGCGCGGCCTGCCCCGCGGCGTCACCGCCTGCGGCTCGGGCTCCGGGACGCGCGGCAGGTGAATGCGGAAGGTCGTGCCCTCTCCCGGCACGCTGTTCACGGAGATGTGACCGCCGTGCTGCTCGACGACGCCGTACACGGTCGACAGTCCCAGGCCCGTGCCCTCACCGGCCGGCTTCGTCGTAAAGAACGGCTCGAAGATGCGCTCCTGCGTCGCCGCGTCCATGCCCACGCCCGTGTCGCTGACCACGAGCGCCACGAATCGCCCCGACGGCAGCTGCCCCCCGTCGGCGTCGACGTCGACGTGATCGGTGGCGAGGGTGAGGTGTCCACCGTTGGGCATCGCGTCGCGCGCGTTCACCGCGAGATTGAGGATGACCTGCTCGAGCTGGCCGCGGTCGACGTTGACCCAGGCGGCGGTGTGCGCGAGCGCCGTCACGACGGTGATGTTTTCGCCGATGAGCCGGCGCAGCATCTTCGCCATGTCGACGATCACCATGTTGAGATCGAGCGTGTGCCGCTCCAGCAGCTGGTTGCGGCTGAACGCGAGCAGCTGGCGCGTCAACGCCGAGGCGCGCTCCGCCGCCTCCCCGATCGCGTCGGCGTCGTGACGCGCGCTCGCGTTATCGGGCAGCCGATCGAGCAGCACCTGGGCGCGGCCGAAGATCACCGTGAGCATGTTGTTGAAGTCGTGCGCGATCCCGCCGGCGAGCAGTCCGAGCGCCTGCATCTTCTGCGCTTGCATGAACTGCTGCGTGCGATGCTCGACCTGCTCCTGCAGGCGCGCGGCATGCTCCCGCAGCATCTCCTCCTCGACCTGACGCCGGTAGACCTGCATCAGCAGCGGCAGGAGCACGAGGTAGAACGCCGCGCCGCCGGCGAAGGAGACCGCCCAGATGACCATCCGGCTCCAGCGGATGGCGTTCAGCAGACGGTCCGGGGTCTTTCCGACCTCCACGACACCGAGCACCGCGCCATCGCGGCCGAAGATCGGCACGTACACCTCGGCGAGGGTGCGAACGAGCGGCCGCGCGAGGCGGTGCTCGGCTCGGTCGAGGCGCTTGATGTCGACCTCGACGTCGCCGGCGAGGGCGCCGCGCACGTCATCGTTGTCGGGAAAGCGCTGGCCGATCAGCGCGCGCTCATCCGACCAGAGGATCTCCGCTTCGCGACTCCAGGCCTCCACGCGGACCACTTCGGGCAGCGTCGTGAGCGTCATCGACAGCGCGCGGCCCCACCGCTGGCGCGCCTGCATGTCGCGCGCCTCGGTGAAGATTCGCTCGAGCCCTTCACGCGCGACCTCGCGGCGAATCAGCGCCGCCGTGTTCTGCCACTCCCACTCTGACGCAGCCCGCGTCAGCAGCGCGGAGATCGCGTACCCCATGCCGGCCCCGAGGAGGAGCGTGCCGATCAGACAGAGCAGCGAAAAGCGCGTGAAGATCGGATGTCTGAGCAAGTGCATCCCGCCGCCATGTGTGCGACCGGTATGCCAGGCCCGATCACCTAGATGTAGGGCCGACAGGCACCGGACGGCGCCAGGTCTGGTGTGGAAGGAGGGCGAAGGGTGGCCACTCCCGAGCCACTGGCGAGCTTTCGTCCGGCCAGGTCAGCGCTGCCCGCGCGCCTGCATATCCGCGAGCAGCACCGCGCCGCTGGCCGCGACCAGCGACGCCGCCAGCGCCCAGAAGACGGCCGGATAGGAACCGAGGCCGAGCAGCAGCAACGAGGCGCCCACGGGTCCGACGGCGCGCGCGCCGTTGGCGCCCAGCGCGACGGCGCCCGCGATCGCGCCGTAGTTTCGCGCCCCGAAGATCTCGGCGAGCGACGAGGCCCGGGCCAGCGTCGCCATGCCGTTGGAGGCGCCTTGCAGCACGATGAACGGCAGCAGCGTGCCGACGCGCGACAGCAGCGCAAGCTGCGCGATGCCCAACGCCTGTCCGACGAACACCGCGGCCACCATGACGCGCGCGCCCAGCCGCGACGAGATCGGCACGAACAGCACCCGGCCGGCGAGCTGCATGGCGCCAGTCCAGCCGATCGTCGCCGCTGCGAACGCGGCGGAGTAGCCGCGATCCACGAGAAACGGAATCAGGTGGGTCGTGACGGCCGCCGTGGCGAAGTTGGCGACGAGAAACGCGATCGACAACACCCAGAAGACCGCGGTGCGGCCCGCCTGGCCCAGCGTCAGGCCTGACGCGGGCGCACCATCGGCGGTGGTCGCCGACACCCCCGCGCCGCCCTGACGCAGCAGCAGCGCGTGAATCGGGATCGTGATGACGCCCAGGACAACGGCCAGCACGCTGAGCGCCGCGCGCCAGCCCATGCGCTCGAGCAACGCGGCCTCGATCGGCATGAAGATCGTGCTCGCCAGCCCAGCGGCCAGCGTCACCGTGAGCAGCGCGCGGTCACGCCCGCGCACGAACCAGGACACGAGGACGGCGAATGCCGGCTCGTAGAGCGTGGTCGCCATCGCGAGACCCATCAGGAACCAGACGATGTAGAGCGCGGGCAAGCTGTGGACCCGAGCCCACGCGAACGTCAGGAGCGTCGCCAGGCACGAGCCGGCGGTCATGAGCGCGCGCGGGCCCCGCCGATCGAGCCAGCGTCCGACCGAGATGCTGGCGAGCGCCGAGGTCGCCAGGCCAATGGAGAAGGCCGCGGTCACCGCCACGCGGGACGCGCCGAGATCCTGCTCCATCGGTCGCAGGAACACGGGGAATCCGTAATAGATGATTCCCCAGGTGACCGTCTCCGTCACCGACAGCGCCGCGACGATCACCCAGCCGTAATAGATGGTGCGCGAGCCGAGCCGGACGTCCGAGTTATTTCTCCGCGGTGCGTACGGCCGCGGGGCCGCCGTTGACCTTGATCCGTCCGATCTCTCTCAGCGCGCGACCGTCGAACGCGAAGATCTGGACGTCCTTCTCGACCATGTTGCCAACGAGGATCGTCTTGCCATCGGGCGAAAACGCGGCGCCCTGCGACCAGTGGCCGATCGGCGCCTCGGCAACCTTCGTCAGCCGCATGTTGGCGGCTCTCAAGATGACGAGCTTACCGTGCTCGCCATAGAACGGCGACTCCTTCGCCTTGTTACTGCCGTTCATGACCACCACCGCCACGTACCGGCCGTCGGGCGAGACCTTGATGCCCTCCGGCGTCTGCCCCACGCTGACCGTTTCCACCACGCGCGGCGGCGTGGCGCGCACGTCGATCAAGCTCACGGTGTCGGCATCGCCCTGCCCGACCCCGATGCTGGCCACCGCCGCGAAGTCGCCCTTGGACGAGATGTCGATCCCGTACGGGCGCAGTCCGGCGTTGATGTCGCGCTTGGTGTACTCGACGTTCGTGCCGTCGATCTTCAGCACGGAGATCTTGTGATCGCCGTCGCGCGTGACCAGCGCCATCTTGCCGTCCGGTGTGAACGTCGCGTGGCTCGTGCCCGACTTCTCGTCGGCGATCGTCACCTTGCCGACCGGCGTGACCGTCTTGCCCGAGATCGAGAAGACGGAGACCGTGCCCTCGCTGCGATTAGCCACGAGCGCGAGCGTGCCCTGCCGGTTGATGGAGATGCCGGCCGCGCTTTTCCCCGCCTCGAGCGTCGCGATGACGGCAGGGGGCGACACTTTCAGATCTATGACCGAGATCCGGGTGTCCGGCACCGTCTTCGTCGGATCGCTCGGATCGATCTTGGACGACGACCCCACGAGGGCCAGGCTCTCGTCCGGCGTGAGCGCGACGCTGAACGGCGGGCCCACCACGCTGCCGGGCGCCGCGATCTCGGCCAGCACGCGCGGTGGCGAGGCCTTGAGGTCGATGAGCGTCACGGTGTCCGGCGCGGGATTCTGCACGATCTTCACCGTGCCGTTGTCGAGCATGACCTTGTTGTCGTTGGATGTCACCGCCAGCTGCGCATTCGCCGCGGTGGCGAATACCAGCACGGCCGTCACGACGAACGCGAAGACGCGGCGCTGAGCCTTCATGCGACACCTCCCGTGGAGTCGAGCGGGCGCTAGGACACCAGATCGCCGCGCCGAACGCAAGCGGGACGCGTTGACCGTCGCCCGCTTCGCCGCGACAATGTGCCGAGAGGTGACCATCATGTGGGGCTCGCACACGATCACGATGCCAACGAAGGAGACCGCGCTGCCCGGGCGCGCGGAACGCATGCCCGTCCCCGCCACGCATCACGTGAGCGGCCGACCGCTGACTCCGCCGTTTCCGGCCGGCCTGCAGACGGCGCTGTTCGGTCTCGGCTGCTTCTGGGGCGCCGAGAAGGCGTTCTGGCAGACGCCGGGCGTGTTCACGACCGCCGTCGGATACGCCGGCGGCTTCACGCCGAACCCGACGTATGACGAGGTGTGCACGGGCCGCACCGGGCACAACGAGGTCGTCCTCGTCGTCTTCGATCCGAAGACGATCTCGTACGAGGCGCTGCTGAAAGCG
>Ga0207684_10005009_pt1 | contig 12349 bp, 6 predicted proteins | sample KBSK5501metaG_FD_184342 | JGI IMG/M metagenome (GOLD analysis project Ga0207684, IMG submission 184342) | Corn, switchgrass and miscanthus rhizosphere microbial communities from Kellogg Biological Station, Michigan, USA - KBS K5-50-1 metaG... | ecosystem: Host-associated > Plants > Roots >... | reverse complement strand
ACCAGGCGATTATCAAGAGGAACCTCTGTCCCGAGCAGCGGACCCAACTCTGCATCGGCCTGGATGTCTTGCAATGCCTGGGCGGAGAGACGTAACAGCGGCGCATGTTCGACTCCAACGCTACTTTGCTGCTCATAGCCACCACCCCACAACTTGAGGCGAATCAAGATTGATGCAGGCACTCCACCTTCGCAGTAATGCTGCAAGAAGCGCATAGTATGTTCCAATGATAGCCCGGCGCTGCGTGCCTGCTGAAGCGCCGCCGGTGTGATCTTCCTCCAGCCTGTTGCCTCGTCTAGCTCCGTGATTCGTTCAACCTCCGCGGCTAAATAGAGATCCACCACGGCATGGCAGGGCTGCAACAGGCCATTCTGCTGCAGCCGCCATTGAGGTTCGCGGGTTGGGAAACGTCCGCTCTCCAACAGGCCATCTTGCACAGGAGCAGATACGAGCGAGGGCAGGTAGTCTCGTTGCCAGAGGATTGCCTGTACCGCTGGCAGTTGAGCGGTAACGACTTCTGCAAGCAAGGGTGCCAGGCGGCGACCAAACAATGGGCGCGTTTGTTCATCGCTAAAGAGCGCGTCGAGCAAAGCGGCATCATCTACCTCGAGCAGTGTAACGCCCCGCCAGAGTTCGATACGCCGCGCCTGGCGCTCCCACTCCACCAGTGAATACTGCACATTCTGCGGAATAGGCCCTCCCGCGGCCTGCTCCAATACCTGCTGGATAGCATCGGCGTGCAGGCCCATTTGAATGGCGCGCGTGGCACTGGCCCTTGTCAAACGGTATTGCGCAATATACTCGAGCCCGGTACGTTCTGCGAAACGATCCAGCTGGATAAGCAGCGCCTCAGAAACGGGCGCGAGGGCTATTAATTCAAAATTTGGCTGCACGACCAGGCGTCCCCAGGCAGGTTCCTGCGTGCTTGGAGGTGTCTCGCTGGTAACGAGCGCTGCATCTTCGACTATACGAAAAGCACCGGGGTGCTCTTCATTACCCACTTCAACAAGCCCCAACCAGTGCAATGGGCCGGAGATGATCGCGCGAATGAATCCGCCTTCTACGAGATGCCAGCCTTCGCGCGGCGTTAACCAGCCATGCTTAAGACGAAAATCCCAGCCATACAGGTTGCTGCCTGTTGAATAACGCTCCGCACGCGAACCATACTGGCGCGGAAACAGCAGGTAGGGGATATATAACTTGGCGTGCGCAATGAACTTTGAGTAATCATGCCATGCGCCCACCTGTTCCTGTAGCAGCCGTTCTAGCACCAGCTTACGCGAACGCACGACCTCTTCATGAGCAGGGTCGAGGGCAGCGGGACCCGGGCGCACGACCACGTCCGGTAGATAAGCCAGTTCGTTCCAGAACGCGCTATCCAGCCACACGTGATAACAGCGGCGCGCTCGCTCAAACAATGGCAATGAAAAAAAAGCATCGGCCGGCATAGCACAGACCGTACCGCTCCGTTCAACGAGCAGGCCCAATTTCATGAGGAGCAACCTGGTGAATAAGAGCCGGGGAAGGTCTGTTTCAGTCCGTATTTGCTCTGGCAGCGAGCTTCCTGCCGGGCTCAATTGATCCACGACCTGGCGCAAGGCGGAGCGGGAAAGCAAGCGGTTATTGACCAGTGATAACCCCTCACGCATCGCTGCTACAAGTGACCAATAGAGGTAGAGGTTGCGTTGCAACGCGCGTATCCCCTCGCTTACGCCTGCTGCTGCATTTTCGACTACTTTGTTCTCGCCGCTCTCTTGCTCAGCGGGTGACGCATGCGCGCCGGCCTCCTGATCCGCACGCCAGACCTCGTTTGCAGCTTCCATAACACCTTGAGGCACAATCAGCACGCCATCATAGACGCCGCTGGCGTAGTCTCGGCCAACAAAGCTGGTTTGTTTGCTCCAGAAAAGCAGGCCCACGAGCAGGAGACGATGTACTGCCTGTTCAAAAACACCATGTGGATGTGATGCAGGATACTGCGGCGGTACGCCCTGGTGGGTGCGGGAGGATATGCCTTCAGGATTATTTGTCGAGGGAGATGCATCCTGTTTGTCAGAGTTGAGAGGTGTATCTGCAAGGCTGAGATAGAGAGCGAGATCACGGCTATTTGCGCGCCCGCCGCATGCTACCAGTTCGCGCAGGATAAGCTTTTCCATTTCACCCAGGCTGCCTATAGCCTCACGGCAGGAAACAGCATCGAAAAGCAGCCGCGCAATCTCTGCCGTGGTCTTTGAAGGATCGCCAGGGGCGTTGATATTCTGTCCCTTGAATGAATATGGTAAACGCCGCGCTTTTACCAACGCCTGCAGGTGATAGGGTGGCACATTCTGCAGCAGGTAAAGGTCACTTTGCTCCATATCACTCCTCTGGCCCGGACGCAGCGAATCCAGATTCATGCAGGAGCGGAACCTGTCCACGTCGTTTCAGTTCATCTATAAGACGTTCGACAGCCTGTTTCTTGAGTAGCAGTAACGTGGGATGAATAGGGCGCACAATTTGCTCCTGTAGTGAAGTGGTGGCGTTTAGTTCGCGCAAAACCGGTTGATCGGCAGCTTCCAGTAATGAGACATCAGTATACAGGCGCACACGCCCATAGCTTGCTATACGCCGTTCAAGCTGCGCCAGCAGGCTGACGAGGGGGCTACCGGGTGCAAGCGCCTGCCGGTTTTCGGCGGCGCGGTGCAAGAGATCAAGCAAAGCGGCAGGAGACTCTCCTTGACTGAAAGCCTCGCTGAGTGAGCCCGGGGTCAGCCGGTAGCAGAGTTGCCCCGCATGGATGCCCTGCACTTCAGCATAGCGCTCGATCAGTTCAATCAAAGGCCAGTTGGCGAAGGTACAGGGGATTAACAGGTCGCCATTTTCTGAGACATCGATGGCCGGTGAGGTAGCAGGCGCAACACCGGGCGCAATGAATTGCGCCCCTACGGGTGCCTGGTGTAAGAATGAATCTGCCAGGGGGGTGAGCCGGAATGCCAGCAGTCGTCCGTCAGCAGCCAGCGCCACGTCGCTGATACCCCACCAGTGCAATGGCCCCTGCAAGAGGTTAGTGAGATAGCGACCCTCCGCACGCATCCAGTCGTTTAACTGGGTCGGGCGCAGAGGCCGTCCTTCATACTCTATCCACCAATGCGGTGCAGGAAACTGGCGCTGCCGCTTCTGCAAGAATATGGGATTCAAACGATAGACGAAACGCGCAAGCGCGGTAAAATTGATCCATTGACCGGCAGGAGCCTGCGCCAGCAATGCGATCAGTGTCTGCCGGGCCTCCCTGTTTTCGGCCTCCAATTCGCCCGGTCGCAGCGCGGGCAGGTTCAACGGCGTCGCGCGGCAGCACAGGCGCAAATCCTGCTCTTGCAGTTCAAACAATTCTTCATAAGCAGGCTGGTTCAGCCAGTGAGTATATAATTCATGCGCGACTTCCGTGTGGGTCGGGCCAAGCAGTAACTCGGCAGCATTGGGCAAGACTCGCAGGCTGGATGTTCCGCCATCATCAACAAAGATGATACCGGCCAACTTCAGCAGGCAGATGGCGAAGCGCAAAAAGGGCAAGGGGCGTGGGACGACGGATTGCAAAGACTTCAAGAGCGCGTCCGAGGGCATACCATCAGGCGGAAGAATAGCGATTGATCCATCTACAGGTAATGGACTGAGGGGGCGAGGCCTGGCACTATCCAGGTAGTCCTCGCTCTTATTCCGACCGGCAACGGACTGCGTCCTAGCTTCGCTCAGCCGGTCGGAGCGGTAGTCCTCGCTCTTATTCCGACCGGCAACGGACTGCGTCCTAGCTTCGCTCAGCCGGTCGGAGCGGTAGTCCTCGTGTTCAAGCTGGTTGCCATCCAGAGCACGCGCTACGAGGAGCAGGTCAGCCAGGAGGCTATATGGCTCGACCTGCTGTACCTTTGGTGAGTCCGCATCCTGGCCGCTGCCTGCCTCGACATCAAAGGGAGTGACCGGTAAGGTTACATGCAAAGCCGCGCGCACCTCTGCCGGCACATGCCAGCTGATGTCGAAGGGAGAGCCACTCATACCGCTACGCTGCTGCATTGAACTATTGAGGGCCGCACGCACAATCAAGGCTTTGGATTGGAGTATGAGCAGCATGCTCTGTAACTGGCCCGGCCCTCCAAGCGAGAAGCGTTCCGAGAGGCCGCGCAGGTCTTCATCGTTCATAGAGCCGCCTGCAAGCGTGAGGGCAGCCAACAACTGGCGCTGCTGTTTCTCCAGCGTCGCTACTATACGGCGTACTGCTTCGGGCTGCTTGAGTAACTCTACGATGGCTTCGGCGAGCTGCTGCTTGCTCAAACCATTTGTGGTAATATCACATTCGCGAGCTAGGCCGCGTAGTTCACTCAGCCCCGATTGGGCAAGCATTTCGGCAGTGTTGCTCGCGGGGACCAGGGGCTGCAGGGTAGGTACCGGCCTTGCCTGCGGGAGTGGCCGGGGCTGATTCATCTCAAGCGTCGTGTTGCCTGTTTGCTCCACTGCAAGCAGCGGTTTTGCAGCCTGTTGTTCAAAGGGCTGGGATGTTGAGGAGGAGATTGAAGTGGTAGGAGGTTTAAAGGTCAGGGGATGAGCAAGCCAGGTATAAAGGAGGGCGGCTGCATGCTCACAGACTACAGGTGATTGAACGGCGGACTGGCTGCAGGTGCAGTTGACATTGCATGAAGTGCGATCACGCATCTCGACTTCGACGCTGTAGCGTTCCAGGGGAGTTAATGGCGCCTGCTCTGTCTCTTTTGCACCATTTGTCGTTGATGCGCCCTGGTTGGAGGGCGAGTTGGAGACTTCAACGATACCGGAGAGTCGCGCCCCCCGGCGCTTCGTTGCATGCACGGCACCTATGCGGCAATACTCCAGTCCCAACGACGCTAGTGTTAGACCGGCCATGCCGACGATATCTGCTTCACGGAGGCGTTGTAACGTGCCAGGTACAACATCATACATATTAATACATAGTCCGATAAAGTTAAGCACTCTGGAATGATCAGTTCGCATTATAATAGCATGTGAGAGGGATAGGGTCAACCACGATTTTCGGCATGGCTCTCTAACATAGAAGTTCTGAAACAGACTCAGTCGTTGATTGCTACATCTCTACCAACCTGGATTGGAGGAAAGCTATGGATATTGTACTCATCGGGGCTCCTGGAGCTGGGAAAGGAACACAGGCGGAGAAGCTTGCTCCACTTCTCACCTCGCGGCATATTGCCAGCGGGGACCTGTTCCACAAGGCCTTTGAAGAGCAGACTGAGCTTGGAGTAAAAGCTCAGAAGTATGTTGCCCTGGGGGAACTGGTTCCCGACGAGATCACGATCCCGCTGGTGATTCGTCACCTTGAAGCACCTGAGAGCATGCAAGGAGTGGTGTTGGAAGGCTTCCCGCGTACGCTTGCGCAAGCACAGGCATTGGATGGGGAACTGCAGCGCATCAATCGCCAGATCGATCTCGCCATCTACCTGAAGGTTTCGCGTGAGCAGTTACTTCAGAGGCTTACAGGCAGGGTGTTCTGCCAGGCGCAGCAACATGTGTACCATGTCAAATTTCATCCACCGCAAGTGGCTGATCGGTGTGATCACGATGGAAGTAAGCTCTACCAACGCCCTGATGATAGCGGAGAAGCATTGCGCAGACGGCTGGTCATCTTCTTCGATCAAACCATCCAACTGCTTGACTACTATAGGCAGCGGCACAAACTGAGAGAGGTGGATGGCAACCAGAGCATTGATCAAGTCCAGTTGCTGCTCTTAAGCGAAATAAACGACTACAAGTGATAAACTCCGACGGACCATAGACGCTCCATTGTGGCTTTGCTTACCCTTGAGCATAGGTAGAGTCGTCTTCAAGAATAGGGTGGACATGGTTTTCGATCTGGAATTCCTTGAGCAACTGCAATGCTTGCGCAGTAACTGTCCTCCATCGTGCGTCGAGGACTCTGACAATGGGCCCACGTGCGTGCAGGTCAGGGATGGCAGCTTTCAATTCGTCTAAGTGGCTCAGGTCTTCCTGGTACAGGTGAACTTCGCTGGAGTGCACCTGGAAGGCGTCCTTACGAGCGGACAGCCATTGCCATAAAGCGTCGGCTTCATAGGGGGCCAGGTGGATTTGTGCCTGGTTTTCAGTAATGCTCATTCCTCCGTCGCTTCGTTCTTCAAATTTTTTCATGCTCTCACCCGCTTTCTGCTTTGTCTTTCGTAGAAAGTGTAACACACAAAGTCCTGTTACGTCCAGGAAATCCCTTCTAAACTTGTAAAGCTTTACATAATTTAATGATTATGCATGCAAGTTACCTATTAAATCGGGATATCAGAACATCCGGCAAAGGCCGATAAATCGGCGGTGTGCACGATAATGCAGTTTCAAAAATAAATGTGGATTATAAAAGAAGCCATAGCAGCGTACAGGCTGGTTTCATAATCGGTATTAATTTTTGAAAGCCGATAATCGGCACCTAATGAATTGTGACGACCGAATGGGAGAATGTGCGTTACCCGTCCTGTAGGGTCAAGGGGCGGATGTGGGGCAGGGTGGGGGCCTCGTGCTTGTCCTGGTGGCAACGCGATCCATTGGGGATTTCGTGGAGCAAACCGGTCGCACCCCAACGAGGACAAGCACAAGGCCCCCTCATCCACTCCACCCCGCCCCTTGTCCCTACAGGACGCGGGCGGGCATTTTCTATCATTCCCCTATTCGGTTATCACAATTCATCAGGTGTCCTGATTAGTTCGTCAATGTGCATATATATAGCCTGGTTTACCTGAGTAGTTATGTCTCATAGACGTTTCCAGAAGAGAAAAGCATGATGAGCAGTGGACGCAGTGTTTCTCAACATCTTGCTTTTTCGTGTAAATATGCTAAGCTTAGCGCGGCAATCCCATCTACAGTCGAGACATACAGGATATAACAAGTTAATGCTCTGTCAAGCTTCAAGAGGCCTGGCACCCGCAAGGGGTGCCACTACATTTCTATTCCTCTAATCAAGTTTGACAGTTTATACTGGGGAAGATGCGTATGGATGAGCAGACATATCAGATTGTGCTTTCGCCCGATTTCGGCATTTCGCCGGAGGAGTTTGCACGGGCCTGGAACGAAACGAGCCAGGCTCGTGCCATCGCTGAGGCCCGGCTCGTTGAAAGCAAGGGCACCCAGTTTGACCCCACGCTCGTCGTCGGCATCCTGATCGGCGTGGCGACCAATGTCGCCAGCAGCGCCCTCTACGACCTCATCAAAGAGGTCATCCGGCGGCTACAAGACCGGCAAAGTGCACACCCATCTAAACACACGCACATTGAAGAGCTGAACAAGCCCGATGGCACACGCCTGGTGGTGGTAGATATCGACGAAAAGTGAGCTGTCTCGGAAGGAGGGAGCGTGCTATGGCGAACATACGTATCCAGGAACGTGCTGGTGGAACGGACGAGTTTCAGGCGGCGATCAGCTTTAATAATGGGCCAGAGTACGCTCTTACTATCAACAATCCTTTTGTCCAGGAAGAGGACGATCAGCTTGCCTGGTATTTCGAGGGGTATTTGCGCTTCCCCTTTACCGACCAGGTGAAAGCCAGGGAAGCCGCCGGCAGCATCGCCAGGTATGGTGAAAGCCTTTTCAAGCAGGTGTTCGAGGAGAATCATAACGTCTATGCCCGCTATAAAGCAGCAGTCCAGGCCGGACTGAGCACAATGCAGTTCGAGATTGCCGGTTCACCCCTGTTTCACACGCTGCACTGGGAAGCGCTGAAAGACCCGGAAATACGGCTGCCGCTGGCCCTGCAGGCAACGATGGTACGCAAAAATCTGAATCCCTCGACCATCGAAGCCAGCGTTCGTCCTTCCCCCACGATCAAACTGCTCATCGTGACTGCTCGCCCCTCCGGCAGGAGTGATGTCGGCTATCGCACGATCTCGCGTCCCCTGGTAGAAGCGCTGCGCCAGGCGAACCTGCCCGTGCAGATCGACATCCTGCGTCCTGGGACGTACAAGGCCCTGGAGAATCATCTTCGCCAGACATCGGCCCAGCAGCAAGAGGGCTATTACCAGGTGATCCACTTTGATCTGCACGGTGCCGCGCTTACCTATGAGCAACTGCAACAGGCGCAGGAAGCGAGCCGCCACCTGTATATCGAGCGGTATGGCCGATCCGATATCCAACCATACGAGGGCGTGAAAGCCTTTCTTGCCTTTGAGGGGGCAGAAGACACCCCGGTAGATCGCGTCGAGGCCTCGGAACTGGCCGACCTGTTAGTCACGCACCAGGTGCCTGTCGCGATTCTTAACGCCTGCCAGTCAGGCAAACAAATAGGCGAGTCCGAGACCAGCCTTGGTAGCCGCCTGATGCAGGCTGGCGTGCAGCTCGTGCTGGCGATGGGCTATTCGGTGACCGTCAGCGCTGCCGAACTGCTGATGCAGACTCTCTACCAGCATCTCTTCGCCGGGGAAGAGCTCGCGGCGGCCATTCGCCACGCCCGCACCGAACTGTATAATCATAAAGCGCGGCGGGCCTACTTCGAGCAGCAGATCGACCTGGAAGACTGGCTGTTGCCCGTCGTCTACCAGAACCAGCCCGTCCAGGTGCAGCCGCGCGAGTTCACGCCCGGGGAGCGTGCCGCCTGGTTTGAGCGCAAGGCCGAAGAGCAGCGCTACAGCCCACCCGAACCCAACTATGGCTTTGTGGGCAGAGACCTCGATATCCTGGAGATCGAGCGGCGCTTGCTGCTCAAGCGCAATCTACTGCTGGTACGCGGTATGGGCGGCGCGGGCAAAACCACGCTGCTGCGCCACCTGGGAGCCTGGTGGCACACCACGGGCTTCGTCGAACGCGTCTTCTACTTCGGCTACGACGAGAAGGCCTGGACGCTCGAGCAGATCATGATGGACGTGGCGCAGCAGCTCTATGGCCCGCAGTACTATACCAACTTCCAGCCGCTCTCACTCGCGGCGCGACAGGCCATGCTCGCGCACGAGCTGCGCTCGGCCAACCACCTGCTGATCCTGGACAACCTGGAATCGATCACCGGGGCAGAGCTTGCCATCCAGCACACGTTGCCAGCAGATGAGCAGGCCAGGCTGCGCAGCTTCCTGGCTGACCTGGCGAAGGGGCGCACGCTGGTCCTGCTCGGCTCGCGCGGTGGTGAGCGCTGGCTGGCACAGGGCACCTTCGACGATAATGTCTACGAGCTCCCAGGCCTGGACCCGGAAGCTGCTTCCACCCTGGCCGATCGTATCTTAGAGAAGCACAATGCGACGAAGTATCGCGAAGGGACAGATTTCCAGAAGCTGCACAAGCTCCTGGACGGCTTCCCGCTGGCCCTGGAAGTCATCCTGGCGAACCTTGCTCGCCAGGCGCCGGGCGAGGTGCTGGCAGCCTTGCAAGCGGGTGATGTGAAGCTCGACACGCCCGGCAGCCAGGAGAAAACCGGGAGTATCCTGCGCTGCATCGACTACTCTCACAGCAACCTTTCACCGGAGGCCCAGCAACTCCTGCTCTGCCTGGCTCCCTTTACCTCGGTTATCTGGCTGAATATGCTGGACCCCTATACAGAACAACTGCGCCAGCAGCCGGCCCTGGCCAGCCTGCCCTTTGAGCGCTGGCCGGAGGTGCTCCGCGAGGCGCAGAACTGGGGGCTGCTGACTCCCGATCCCGAGATTCCCGGCTTCCTGCGCCTGCAGCCGATCTTCCCTTACTTCCTGCGCAGCCGCTTGCAGGAACCAGCGCAGGCAGAGGTGAAGCAGGCGGTGGAACGCGCGTTTCGGAAGTATTACCAACGCCTGGGTGCTACCCTGCACAGCTTGCTAACCTCGCAAGATGCCCAGCAGCGGCAAATAGGCAAGCTCCTGGCGGACCTGGAATACGAGAACCTGGTGACCGCGCTCACCCTGGCGCTGGATGCACAGGCGTCCATTGCGGGTTATTACGAAGCCCTGCTCAACTACCTGGAAGCCAAACAGGACCCGCGCCGTAGCCTAGCCTTGTTCCAGAGCATCCTCGAATGCTTCGAGCGCTACCCGGCGGAAAAGCTGACCGGACCGTTAGGAGTTGAATTCATCAACGCCCTGGGTAGCACCGCAAATTGGCAGCTTGATCTCAAGCAGTACGCAGCAGCAGAAAGCTCGTATCAGAAGATACTGCGGCTAGTGCCCCAATTAGCCCAACTGGATCAGGAGGTAGCACATCGATTGCAGGCCACAACTTACTACCAGTTAGGCCGGGTAGCTCAGGAGCAGCGCCAGTTCGAGCAAGCCGAGCAGTACTACCAGCAGGACTTGCAGCTCTTCATTGAATACAACGACCGCTACAGCCAGGCCAGCACCTATGGACAATTGGGCATCCTGGAGCGAGAGCGAGAACAGTGGACGCCAGCTCGTGAGTATTTGCTGCGTGCGTTGGAAATCTTTGTAGATTACCAGGATCATGAGGGGATAGACCCGGCACTGTATAACCTTGCCCTCTTGTGGCAAAGCAGCCACGATGCAGAGCTACCTGCCGCGATTGCGCCGCTTCTCTGTGCCTCTCGTGAGGAGGTAGAAGTGCTATTGCGCAAGTATGTGGAATGAGAAGATGGGAGCACGTACATGTCCATCGAGGTGATGCGTTTAATAAAAGTAAGAGCGAACCTTGAGCCAGCTTTTAGAGAGCAACTCATGAGGAGTCCATTGAAATGCTTGCAGGAGTATGATCTCACTGAGGATGAGAAGCGGCAGATTATACTTCCTAACTTTGACTGGCTCTTAGAAAACAAACTTGCAGCTATGGCGTATCCGGAGTCGGAAGATGCTTTTACGCTTCTGTATCGGATAGGAATCAGGGCGGTGCTCAATCTTGCTGAGGCCCCATACCCTTATGAGGTTCCCGATACAATCGGGATGCTCACCAGGCATATCCCGGTTGTTGACTTTACGGCCCCGACTCTTCAGCAGGTGAAACAGGCTCTTGCCATGATTTCCTCTTGCCTTGACAGAAACATGCCCGTGGTAGTTCACTGCAGGGCAGGGCTTGGACGGACAGGCACCATTCTCGCCTGCTACCTGGTTGGGATGGAAATGCCTGCTAACAATGCTATTATCATTATTCGGGAATGGAGACCTGGCTCAATCGAGGGTCCTGATCAGGAAGCCGTTGTGTACGAGTACGAGCGTTTCATTAATATGCAGGCATAGGGATCTTTCAAGGGAAGTGCCGGCCTTTGGAGGTCTCTCAATAGGCATCAACCTAAGAAAAGCCCATCAAATTCTGATGAATTTTGACGACCGAATGGTGTAATGTAGGGACAAGGGGCGGGGTGGGGCAGGGTGGGGGCCTGGTGCTTGTCTGGTGGCAACGCGATCCCTTGGGGACTGCGTGGCGAGGACAAGCACAAGGCCCCCTCATCCACTCCACCCCGCCCCTTGTCCCTACAGGACCCTGGGCCGCAAGCACCTTAATGGATATGATTCCCCGATTCGGTCGTCAAAATTCATTACCGCTCCTCACCTCCCTCGCCCACGTGCTGGATCAATCCGCACTCTACGGATAATCCGGGGTCCTGTCTGATGAATTGCTGGTAAATTCACTCAAGGGTGGTCAGTCGTCCAGGACCGCCAGGTCGAGTTGGTGGAGGCGCGCGGGGTCGGCGACCACGTTGATCTCGACGATCTTCCCGCGTGTGACCGTGAGATTGAGCACGAGGAACAGCCGACCATGCCGGGCCACGACGAGTCCTACGGATCCGTTCACGAGAGCAGGTCGCGCTCCCTGGGCACGTCCTGAGAACTGCCTGGCCACGGCCAGCGCACCGCGGACCTCCCTTGACGCGCCCGCAGGCACAGCTGTGAGGTCGTGTCGGAACACGACGTCCGGGTCGAGCACGGCGAGCAGCGCGTCGAAGTTACCGGCACGCGAGGCGGCGAGGAAGGCGTCGACCACTTCTCGCTGGTAGGTGAGATCGGCGTCCTTCACCGTGGCCGCTCCCCGCACCCGGCGGCGTGCGCGGCTCGCGAGCTGCCTTGTCGCAGTCGGGGAGCGCTCCACGATGGGAGCGATCTCGTCGAAGGGCAGGGCGAATACGTCGTGCAGCACGAACGCGAGGCGCTCGGCGGGAGTCAAGGTGTCGAGGACCACGAGAAGCGCGAGACCGACCGCGTCGGCCAGGAGCGCTTCTTGCTCGGGGTCGATTCCGCCCTCATGGCTCGTGATTGGCTCGGGCACGGACGCTTCCAGAGGCTCCTCGCGCCGCGAGTTGCGCGAGCGCAGCATGTCGAGGCATATCCGCGCGACCACAGTGGTCAGCCATCCGCCCAGGTTCTCGACGCCGCTCGTGCCGGAGCGGCTGAGGTGGAGCCAGGACTCCTGTACGGCGTCGTCCGCCTCGGAGAGCGAG
>Ga0207684_10005007_pt1 | contig 12350 bp, 10 predicted proteins | sample KBSK5501metaG_FD_184342 | JGI IMG/M metagenome (GOLD analysis project Ga0207684, IMG submission 184342) | Corn, switchgrass and miscanthus rhizosphere microbial communities from Kellogg Biological Station, Michigan, USA - KBS K5-50-1 metaG... | ecosystem: Host-associated > Plants > Roots >... | reverse complement strand
TCCGTCGCACAATTTCACGGCGCTTCTTGCGATCGTGTCGAAGACCGGCTGGACGTCGGTCTGAGAGCGGCTGATGACCCGCAAGATCTCCGCCGTCGCGGTCTGCTGCTCAAGGGCTTCGGTAACGTGAGCATGAGCCTCTGTGAGGGCGAGATGTTTTTCCTGCAGTTCGGTGAAAAGGCGCACGTTCTCGATGGCGATGACCGCCTGGTCGGCGAACGTGTGGAGCAGCTCGACCTCGGCTGTCGAGAAGGGGCCCGGCTGTGCGCGGCTCACGACGATGACCCCGACGGGGTCACCGCCCCGAAGCATCGGCATCGAAAGGACCGAGCGGAAACCCCTCTCGCGTGCGTGGCGGCGGAACTCAGCGCTAGAGGATGGATCCGTGTCGACATCGGCGACGTGGTGCACCGTCTTCGTCAGCACGGTTTGCTCGGGAGGGAAGCCCGCGATCGGCCGGTGAGGCGCCCGGAACCGGTCGGTGGCGGCGGCGGCGCTTCCCGGCGCGCCACCCCGCGCCGCTGCCATACTGATCAGTTCTCCGTTGTACCTGACGACCGCCACCCCCAGCGCGTCGAACAAACGCATGGCGCTGTCTGCGATGGCCTCGAAGACCGGCTGCACGTCGGTCGGCGAGCGCGAGATCACCTGAAGGATCTGGCTGGTCGCCGTCAGATCGCGATTGCGAGCCTCCAGCTCCTTGAACAGGCGCGTGTTCTCGACGGCGATGACCGCCTGGTCGGCGAAAGTCTGCAGCAGCGCGATCTGCTGTTCGTCGAAGGCCTCGGGCTCCGCCCACCCGAGGGTCATTGCTCCGATTGCTGCACCGGCCCGCAACATCGGGATCGTGGCCTGGCTCCGCGTCTCGAGCGCTTCGATCATTCGCCGGGACAGGGCGGGCACTCCCTCTTCACGCTCAATGTTCCGGATCAAGGCCGGCTCGCGGGTCAGGATGACTCGGCCGACGATCGTGTCGTCGCTCGCCGGCCGAGGAAAGACCTGTTGGACTACGCCCAGGCCCGCGGCGCCGAGCCCATAGCCCGCGACCATGTGGATCATGCTGCCGTCATAGCGGTACACACGCCCGAAGCGCGCCCCGCAGAGACGCACTGCCCGTTCTACGATGACGTCGAAGACGGGCTGAACATCGGTCGGGGAGCCGGAGATCACGCGGAGGATCTCGGCGGTTGCCGTCTGCTGCTCCAGAGCCTGCGTAACCTGAGCGTGAGCCGCGATAAGGGCGTGGTTTGTATTCTGCAGCTCCGTGAACAGCCGGACGTTCTCGATGGCGATGACTGCCTGATCGGCGAAGGTCTTCAGAAGCTCGATCTGTCGGTCGGGGAGCAGCCCGGCCTGAGCGCGGGTGACCGCAATCGAGCCGATGGCAAGGCCGTCGCGCAGTATCGGGACGGCTGCGGCACTGTGATAGCCGCCGGCTGCCGCCATCGCGCCCAGGGCATAGTCCGGATCGGCGTTGACATCCGGGATCTGCACGACACTTCGCTCGAGCACGGCGCGAGCCGCAACGCTCTTTCGACTGGGCGGGGCGGGATAGGCGCGTCGGTTGATCTCGAGGACCTCGGCGGTAAGGCCATGGTGCGCCACGAAGTGAAGGAGCTGGTCTTCGAACCGGTAGACGAAGCAGTACTGGGCCTCGCAGAGCCGCGCCGCACTCGCGGCGATCATGTCGAACACCGGCTGGGCGTCGGTCGGAGAGCGGGAGATGACGGTGAGGACGTCTGAGGTCGCAGTCTGATACTCCAATGCCTCGGTCAGCTCGCGCGTGCGCGCCTGCACCTGGTCGAACAAGCGCACATTCTCGATGGCGATCACGGCCTGGTGGGCGAAGGTCTGAAGAAGGCTGATCTGCTTGCCGGTGAAGGGACGGACATCGCGCCGCCACATCCCCACCAGCCCGATAGCTGTGCCTTCTCGAAGCAGCGGTACACCGAGTCCCGTTCGCCACCCCGCATCCTGAATCACGCGCGGCCCATATGTAGGGTCGCTGCAGACGTCAGGGATCTGGACCACCGCGCGCTCCAGAATCGTGCGGCCGCCGAGCGAGTCGGGCGTGGGGGCCATCGGGTACACGCGGAGCACGGCCTCGATCTCCTCGTCTGTGGCGCCGGAGTGGGCCACGATCGCCATCGAGGTGCCGTCGTAGCGCGCGAGAAATCCGTAGTCGGCCTCGCAGAGGCGGGCCCCGGTCCTGACAATGGTGTCAAAAACGGGCTGCACGTCCGTCGGTGAGCTAGAGATGACGCGGAGGATGTCGGCCGTCGCTGTTTGCTGCTCGAGGGCCTCCTTCGTGTCGGTGAACAGGCGCACATTCTCGATGGCGATCACGGCCTGGTAGGCGAAGGTCTGCAGGAGCGCGACCTGCGTGGCCGAGAAACGGCCCGGGGTTGTTCGCGCGACCATGATCGCGCCGATCACTTGCGTCTCCCGAAACATCGGCACGCCCAGGGTCCCGCGCCAGCGCCCTATCCGTGCGGTGTCCTTGTACTGATACTGCGCGTCAGTCATGACGTCTTCGAAGTGGACGACCGCGCGGCGTTGGATCGCCCGCGCACTCGTCGAGTCGGCATCAAGCGGCATGGGGAAAGCGCCCCGCGTGGCCTCGATGCCCTCGGAGGTCAGACCGTGAACCGCGGCCAGCTCCAGATGATCGCCTCTGAGCATCGTAACAACGCTGAGCTCCGCGCCACACAGCTTGACGGCTTGCTCGGCGATCATGTCGAACACCGGCCGCACATCGGTCGGCGAGGTACTGAGCGCCTTGAGGATCTCGCTCGTGGCCGTCTGCTGCTCCAGCGCCTCGGTCAACGCGCGATCCTTCTCCTCCAGGATCGCGCTTGTCGCATTCTCCCGTTCCAGGCTCTCCGCTAGGCGCCTCTCCAGCGCGCGGCGCTTGGACGCTTCGTTCCTCAGCGACTTCCGGACGGCCGCCAGCTCGGCGTCGACTTTCGCTTCCGCGGGCTTTGCACCCCGACATCGGCCTCTCCTTGCCCTCGCAGACGTGACGACTGCGCAGCGATCGAGGGGAGGCTACGCGACGGGGGCCTCGTAGGCAAGTCGGAAGGCCGGGGCCGCGATGTGGCGTGCGAGCGCCCCAGGCGGTGGGGTGGGCTGATCCCGACGTCCGTGGTGCACTTCGGCGGCTCGGGGAGCCCGCCGGGGAAGCGTTCGGGGTGCGCGTTATAGGCAGTCAGAGGCCAGGCCTAGGACAGCCGGACGATCGGCAACCGGAGTTCTCGGACTGGTCTCCGCGGGATCAGCTGATGAGTGCCGCCGCTAAGACCATCTGCGGCTCATCACAAGCGGCCGTTGCCTGGACCATATAATTTCGTCTTGAGGGCCCCGGCGCCGTCAGCCTTCCGCTCGATCCTACGGAAGACCGACTGCAGCCAGCATCTGCGGTGATGATGGGTTGTGTGGTCAATGAGGTAATGCGCTCGACGGCCTCGGCCAGCTCCTGCACGCCGCCGAAAAAGGGGTGACCGCAAGAGACGTGCCTCGGCGTCTGGAGCGAGCCGCTTCACCGCGGCAGGCGCTCGCGCTCAGGCTCCCCTCCAGCACCCGGCTAGGCGAGTGGCTTGCCCTCCCTACTTGGGTGCTCCACGACAGAAGTACTCGGACGTTTCTTCCCTCAACGCCCTGTTCTGGACAGTCGCTCGGCGACGCGTCTATGTAGTCTCGCGAGGATCTAGGAGGTCGACACGCTGGCACGCTGGTTGCGATCGAGCACCGACCATCCGCACCGTGCTGGGCGCCAAGGGGAGATCGCCATGAAGGTCATCGGCCGTTTGCTCGTCTCGGCTCTCGGTTTGAGCTTGGCCATAGGCTTGGCCACCGCCGGGCTCGCGTATGCGCTCGAGATCCGCTGGGGAGTCGGACCGGCCGGCGAAGGGCCGACTCCTGACGACGGAGGCGCCGGAAAGGAACTCTACATCGCCAAGGGCGGTGGCGGCGGGGGAGGAGGCGGTGGCGGGGCCGGCGGGGCGGGCGGCGGAGGCGGGGCTGGCGGTGGAGGCGGGGCTGCCGGGGGTGCCGGAGGGGCAGGTGGAGGCGGGGCCGCTGGTGGAGCGGGCAGCGGCGCTGGGGCCGGCGCCGCTGGAAGTGGGGGCGCGGGACCAGCCGGTGGCGGGGCGGGCGCCAGCGGCGGTGGGGCGGCAGCCGGATCTGGCGGCGCAGGGGCACCCGGTGGCGGCGCCGCGGCCGGAGCTGGTGGCGGGGCCGGGGCTGCCGGGGTAGGAGCTGGGGGGCCAGGAGCTGGAGGTACCGGGGCACCCGGCGGTGGCGGAAGTCCGGGAGGCCTCGGAGAACCCGCCTCCGGAAGCGCAGGCAGTCAGGGTGGCGCGGACGTTGTTGCCATGCTGGATCTCGTGAGGGCCGATCTTGCTGCTGGCTCGTTCGCTCAGGCGCAGGCTCGCGCGGAAGCCGTGCTACAGACCTCGCCGCCGCCTAGGGTGCGGGCGACAGCGCTCGTGCTAGCGGGGGACGCCGCCTATGGGGTCGGCGCCTATCGAACGGCGGCGAACCGTTACGGCGAGGCCCTGCGAGCTGATCAATCGCCATCCGAGGCGGCCCATACGGGATTTGCCCTGGGTTGGGCCCAACTGCGCCTGGGACGCCGTGACCAGGCCCAATCTACGTGGGTACAGGTGGCGCAGCAGTTCCCGGCGGATCCGGGGACGCCCCTCGCCCTCATCCGGGCCGCGGAGCTCGCCGCACAGGCTGACGATCTCGCGGGCGCGCAGAAGCGGCTTGATCAGGTGCTCGAGGGATATCCGACGGCGTCCGAGGCGGAGATCGCGCGGCTGAGCCGCTCCATTGTGGCCCTGCGCGCGGGGCGCACCCAGGAAGCGGTTCGCGACCTGCGCACGCTGGCCCTCTCGGGTCGGCCGTCCCTGCCGCAGGAGCGCAGAATGCTCCTCGATCGCCTCACTCCGGCAGGGGCGTTCGCCGGCCCGGAGCGTCAGCTCCTGACGGTCGCGACGGGCCCCGCCGCGGCACGTGAGAGCAACACGGCTGCATCGGGTACCGCCGGGATGCTGGAGCGGTTCGCGGCGCCCTTCCTGGACGGCGCCGGTGATCCGGAGACCACGCCGCGGGTGCTGCATGGACTGGTGTTCGCCGCGGCGGAGGACAAGGCATGGCCGGAGGTCCAGACGCTCTCGAGCCGTCTCGCCGAGCGATTCCCCGGCTACGCCTCCGCGCCTGATGTGCTCAACGGGGTTGCCGCCCGTGCCACGGCGGCGCAGCAATGGCCGATTGTGCGGAGCAGCTATGAACACGTGCTCGCCCTCAACCGGAATACCGTCCTGACGCCGGCAGCGCAGCTGAACTACGCTGAGGCCCTATTCCGGACGGACGCGCCCGCGCAAGCGCGGATACAGTTGAAGCGCTTCCTGGACATCGCGTCGCGAGCCGAGGACGTGCCCCGCGCCCTGTATCTCTTGGCCGAGGTCAACAAGGCGCTCGATCAACCGGCCGAGGCCCTTGCCGCGTACGAGCGGCTCCGTCGAGACTACCCCCGGGCGGAATGGACAGCCGAGAGCCTCATGCCGCACGCCCGTCTGCTCCAGTACGCGGTCGGGAAAGAGAAGGAGGCCCGGGCGCTGCTCGAGGAGGCCGTGCAGCGGACGCAAGGCGAAGTGCTCAGCGAGGCGTCGTTCCGGCTCGCCCAACTCTTGGCCGCCAATGGCGAGCACCAGCAAGCGGTGGATCTCTACATGAACGCCGCGTATGGGACGGGCCAGTACTCGCCCTGGTATCGGCCCGCCTTGCTGGGGGCGGGCCGATCGCTGGCTGCCTTACACCGCACGCCGGCGGCGATCGCCGTGTATCGCAACCTCCTGCCACCGGCCCCGGTGGGCTCTCTCCCGAGAGACGGTCGCCCCGTGGACGGGCTCCGGGAGACCGTCGAGGAACCGGAGCTTGCGGCAGAGGCCGCCTATGGCATCGGGGAGCTCCTGCGTGGAGCAGGGCGGAACACCGAAGCCGTTGACATGTACCTGGCCGCTGCCTCGTTGGCGCCCAAGTCGACACCCGGTTGGCGCGGGCTCGTCGGAGCGATACGCTCCCTGGTCGCGATCCGGGACTGGCAATCGGCGGCGGCGGTCTACCAGCGGCTCGTGGACGCTCACGGCAACACGCCCGAGATCATGGCCGAGGCGAGGAACGCGCTCGGTCCCGAGCGCCGCGACACGTCCCGGCGCGGGCGTTAGCACGGCCACAGATTGGTGCCATGGGAACAGACCAGGTGACCGAGTGAGGCGACCGCGGAGGTCCCAGGCTCCGCAGGAGACACCCACCCTGCTGCGACAGAGATCGTTCGCGCACGTGCATTGGTTCAGGAGAGCGAAGAACTGTCCCCGCTGCCGCAAGATTGAGGGCACTTTCGCCCGATACGGTGCGCTCAACGATACGCTGGCCGTGGTCGCCTGCGTCGCCCTCGGGTGCGGCTGCGGCGACCCGAAATGCCAGACCGTGGTCAACGCGGTCCTTGCCGCAAACGGCTCTCTCCCTGTACCGGCACCGCCCCCTCACGGGGTCTCAGGTCTCGCCCCGGAATCGGGCTCTCGGGCCGGGTGATCGGGAGTCACCGGATCTTGTGTGGAGGTCGGCGGTCCGTTTTTCGGACTCCGCGGCGGTTCGTAGCCCGGCGCGATTGGCTTGAGGAAGGCGTTCTGCAACAGCCGGCCCACCGTCTCCCACCGGCCCACCTCCGGACGGTCCACTCGCCCGGAGATCGGCACCACGGTCGCGACCTCGCCCCGTAGACGGTTCTTCAGGACTTTCGCGCCGATTCCGACGAGGCCTTCGTAGAATCGCTGGCGGAGCCCCTTCTCGGCCACCGTCTCCCACCGGCCCACCTCCGGACGGTCCACTCGCCCGGAGATCGGCACCACGGTCGCGACCTCGCCCCGTAGACGGTTCTTCAGGACTTTCGCGCCGATTCCGACGAGGCCTTCGTAGAACCGCTGGCGGAGCCCCTTCTCGGCCACCGCCTCCCCGTCGGTGCCCACCTCGACCCCCCGGAACAGCGGTTTGACGTAGCCCGCGATCGCGCCGCCCTTCATTTGCAGCTCGGAGTACGCCGAGAACTCGCCCGCCCTGATCTCGAATCCGCCATACGCTTGAACGATGTCCTTCAATCGAATCAGGTCTGCGTCTTCGATCTGCGCCGTGACATCCATATCGGCACTCCCCGGCTGGGGCCGCAGGCTCGCGGTCAGGCGGGTCTCGCCGCGCCCCATGAGCTGGCCGGTGAGCCGGGCGACGGCCGGGCCGTCCCGGCGCTGGTTGCCGAGATGCTCGACCGTGAGAGTGGTATCGGTCAGCTGCAGCCGGTAGGCCGGCTTCGCGGCGTGGTTCGTGAAGCCGAAGGTGCTCTTGACGACCTCGAGGCGGTCGATCCGGAGCTCGGTGCTCGAGTTCGTGGCCTGCTTGGCCGCTTCCGCGGTCTGCTGCGCCCGGGCCTTCTCCGCCTCGACGGTATGGGGCAGGTGCAGGTACTCCAGGGCGACCCCGTCCACGAGGACCCGCTCGAGGATCAGGCGCGTAATCTTCGGCGCGTACTCGACGTTGCCGGTCAGTGACAGGCTGCCGTTGCGCACGGCCAGGTTGTAGCGGTTGGTGATCGGCTTGAAGTAGTCGAGGGCCACCTGCTCCAGCCGGAGCGCGGCCTGCACGCTCACATGAGGCTCGGCAAGGAAGTCCGCGTGCCCATCGAGCGACGCCGAGCCCGTGTCGAACACCGCCGCCTCGAAGTGGATCGGAGACGGATACACCTGCTCTTTCGAGGCAATGTTGCGGATGTTTTCCGCCCCCAGATTGACGCGGCTCACGTGGAGCGGCTTGAAGGGACCTTGGTCGACATAGATGACGTCTCCCTCGACCACGCGCAGGCGATTGATCTTGAGGTCGAACGCCAAGGCCCCCAGCGCCTGCTGCCAGCCCCGATCCTTCAACGCCGTCTTCTCGGACGCCTCGGTGCGCACCTGCTTGAGATTGAGATAGACCCTCGGCTGATCGAAGCTGATGTCCGCCACCACGCGACGATGGAGTAGCGCACGCCAGTCGATGCGGGTCACGAGTCGCGCCACCTGGGCGACCGGTGGGTCGGGGTTGGCATCCTGCGCGATCGTGGCATCGCGCAGCTCAACGGACGCGGTCCAGGGATGCAGATGCAGGGCGGCGATCTGGACGGTATATCCGGTCAAGCGCCGATTGACCTCCGCCTCCATGTAGCGGCGCAGTGGCTCATCCGCGAATCGGGCCGCGCCGTAGACCAGGACCGTGAGCACGGCGAACCCCCCCAGGAGCCAGACCCAACGCCGGCGAATCGGGAGCGCCATTCGAGAAGACTCCTCCGGCCGACTACTTGGCCATCAGGTAGCCGCACACCGCCCGCGGCCCTGCCGCTTTCAGGTGCTCTTGCGCCGTGCCGTCGTGGCACTGGCAGATCAGGGTGAGTTTGAACGCCTTGTCGCAGTCACCGGCCTTCGCGGCCGCGACGGCCCTGACCATCAGGCAGGCGCGTCATCCCCCCGCCTCATCGCGGTTTCCCCTCCGCGCGGCACCGACCACCCCGGTGTCCTTGATCACCTGGAGCCGACCAACTTGTCCTTGACCTCCACCGCGAGTGCCTTGGCGACCAGCATTCTCAACTCTGGGACCTCGACCGGTTTCTCCAAGTAGCCGTACGGCCCCTCCCCGGCCGCAGGCAGGAGTGGGCCCAGTGCCTGTGCCTCCTGCCCCGTAATCATGATCACAGGTGTCTCGGGACAATTTCTTCGCAAGACCTTTAGCATCTCGAGTCCATTCAGACGGGGCATCGTGACGTCGGTAATGACGAGTGACGGATGGTGGGCGAGGGCTTTCTCCAGGGCCATCTGGCCGTCGGTGGCTGTCTCGACCTCGCATCCCCATCGCTTGAGCAGGGCCTCCAACCCATTCAGCGACGGCGGGTCATCCTCGGCAATGAGCACGTGCGCGCGCGGGCCTACTGGGCGGTCGACGCTGACCCGGGCCGCGGTCTGAATACCGGCACGCCGCCGCCACACCGCTTCCTTCGCCAGCTGTACCACTGCGTCGCCAAGCTCCCGGGTGGGCACACGGCCGGTGATCTCAAGAACGGGGGGCGACCACGGGGCGAGCGGCAGATGCACCCTCAGCACAATCGGCAGTGCCGCCAGGGATGCCTGGCTGAGTAGGGCGTCGCGGACCTCGAGCAGCAGCACGAGTTCAGCGACGTCCCGGGCGCGCCGCATGTGGCGTAGCGTAAGGACACTTCCCGCTAGCGCCATCATCGTCACGAGGACGATCACGGTCACCATGACGATCACGGGGCTCGCCATGATAGTCCTCCATCCAACGGATCCGACCAGCCGACGCACGGAGTCAACCTCATGGCCGCGCCTCCGATGCAAAAGGCTGCATCGCAAGTGCCACCCGCGGGCCGGCGTCACTCGATGGGAGGCATGGCCCCGGGTTTGAACCTGGAAGTTCCCGCATTTTCGGCACAGACGGCCTGCTGGCCCCCGAATCGACCGCACGAAACTAGATGCGCGGGACGCCCTTTTTTCTGGCTTGCGGGATGAACTTGTTACAAATGCTTGCAGAAAGTTCTATGGCGCGCCGCGACAGGCTCGGCGGCGCTCCCGCCGGCCGCAACCCTACGACCATGGGTCGATCGGCCCTCCTTGAGCGCTCCTCGGCTCGCATCGGCTCGGCGTGGACCCGCGCAACGTTGGTGCGGGAGCACGAAGCCGCGATCACATGTCTGGTGTCTGCTTGTCCGAGTGGCCCCGCCAGATTCGGTAGCACTTCACGTGAACGGGCAATGATCCGCGCGGCCCCACCACGTCATACTGGATCTCGTAATTGTGGATTTTCACCCCGCAGACCACACAGGGTTTGAGCGTTCCGTGTCCCGCCCATACCGGGTCGGCTTCGAGGATCCACAGCAGGCCGTTGGCCAATCCCGCGACTACCAGGTCCGCAATAGACGGACTCTGAATCGGCTCGTTCACCGGGGCACCAGCTGAAGACGCAGAAGTGTCTGCTGCAACCGCGAGGCAGGACCAGGCAAGGTCGCCCTCCGAGGGAGCCCTTCTGCATCTCCTCAGAGGGCACAGGCCGGAGTATAGGCTGGCCAGACGGGCGTCGCAAGGGCTGGAATCCAGGCGCGATGGAATCCGCGACAAAGTGACCACCTTCCATGTGCGCGCGGACCGTGACGATCTCTTCGATCGTAAAGACCGGCCGTCGTCGCTACCGCCGGTGGTCGGACGATGATGCGCGTGAGCAGCCGTGCTGGTCAAGACTCGCGCCGATCCTACTCCCGCCGTTCACGCCACAGCCAAAGCCCCAAGGCCCCGAGGACGACGAAGGCCACGGCACTGAGCCAGAGCGGTATGTCGTGGCTGCCTGCCGTCACTCGTACTCGGAGGAGGACGCGAAGCAACTGCGCAAGGGCGATGAGCCAGAACAGGATCGCAGCGACGAGCGACGCCGGCCTCTTCATCTCATGGCCCTCCCTTTGCCGAACCTCTAGCGCTTCGCCTTCCTCTTTGCGGCGGCGCGTGCTCTGGTCGCTCGCGCCACGCTGAGATTCGCCAGCCTCTTCTCCAACGTCTTCTCTCGGGCCTTCGCGCCGGCGTCTGACTGCGCTTTGCCTTTCTCGCGGAGCGCGGCGAAGTGGGCCGCGTCGGCGGCTTCGATCTTCTGGATTAGAGCCTGCATCCTCGGGCTGTGAGCCATCGCTAGTCTCCGGCCGCTCGCGCCGAGGTCATCTTGTTCCGCTCATCCCGCCAGATGGCAAAACACGTGGTGTGAAAGACGAACCTGCCCGAGCGCTCATGGATAAGCCTATACAGCACTTCTTCAAGCGAGACTGGCTCGGAGCACACGTTGCATATTTCGTCAGTCCCGTTCGTTACCGAGACTGAGCCGGTCCGATCTCCGGGCAACCGGCCATCCGCGATCTTGTCCCGCACCACCCGGCGCACAGTAGCGTCGCTCATCGTTGACACTCCTGGTGAAGGGCCGAGGCTCAAAGCCAAAACACCGGGGTCTCGACGCCAGGTGCGTCAACCCGAAAGGCCGGGGTGGGGCAGTTAGAGGGTACGTCTCGTCAGATCGGCTCTGCAAGGTGTACCGTGGCACAGCGGCTATCGTTGAAGGCGGAGGATCAGCCCGGATGAAGAGTGGCTGAGCCTGGAGGAACAGACGGATTATCGCGGGCAGCAGTAGACCCGCCGCTTCCCGGAGTTGGCCGCCACGGTGGCTGAGCGGACGTGACCGTTGTGTTGTAGTGAGGCCCGAGGTGGACCCCGTAGGCTGATCCTCAATGGCCCGGCGCAGCAGCGTTGGCCGCCTCTACATCGTGCGACTCCGCCCGGCCGTCGATCCGGTCAACGCGGAGTACCTTCTGACTTTCGGCTCACCGTCAACCGCAGAGATCGCGTTGAATCTCGGCAGCGTCCACGGGCTCGACGGGCTGACAGACGTTCTCCGTGCCGGACGCGTCCCGGTAAGTGAAATCGAGAAGGCATGGCGGGTGCTGGCAGTGGACATCATGCACCAGGTTCCGGGCATCCGGCTGACCCGCGCCCTGATCCGGCTGCTCAACCTTTAGGCGCTCTCCCACAGGAGAGAGGGCTCGGGGCGGCTTGGAAGTCGCGGCGTCGAGCCCGCCATTTCGATCATCGGTTAGGAGGGGGCGGCGTCCTGAGGCCCCTTTCACTTTACCGCTCTCGGAGCTCCCGGCTAATCGCCGAACGTCTCCGGCGGCTCCGGTCCCGACGGACTCCTGGGGAGCGACTCGTTGGCGATCCGGATCTTCATCCGCTGGATCAGCTCGGGATAGGACGACATCCGGATCACGCGGTCGAACTGGGCCCGGTAGTTTGTCACCAAGCTGACGCCTTCGATCGAGACGTCACGGACCGCCCAGCGCCGGTCGCGATACACGAGATCATGGGTGAGGGAGATCAGTCTGCCTCCCCGGCCGGCGACCGTCATCTGCACGGTTGCATGCTCCCGATCAACAGACTCCCTCAAGAATCGAACCGTGATCCCCCCGCCAGGACCATCGACGTCGGCCACCGAGGCCAGCAAGTAGACGAAGCCGCGCTGCATGAACTCGGTGAAGATCCGCGTGAACTCGGCTTGCTCGGCCGTGCTGCTCGCCTGCCATTGGCCCCCCAGTGAGCGCTCGGCCGCGTCACGGAAGTCAAAGACCGTGCCGACGAGGGCCTGGATGGTGACGAGGCGCTCGAGGGGATGTTGCTTCGTCGCCGGGTCGGTGAGGATCTTGTTGGCGTCTCCGAAGAGAGTCC
>Ga0207684_10005006_pt1 | contig 12350 bp, 10 predicted proteins | sample KBSK5501metaG_FD_184342 | JGI IMG/M metagenome (GOLD analysis project Ga0207684, IMG submission 184342) | Corn, switchgrass and miscanthus rhizosphere microbial communities from Kellogg Biological Station, Michigan, USA - KBS K5-50-1 metaG... | ecosystem: Host-associated > Plants > Roots >... | reverse complement strand
CCGCAGCGGCGCAGCCGTCCTGTTGACTATGAACTTGAAGAAGATGAAGCGTACTATGTCACGCGACAGCCAACCAGCGCCGTCCGCTATACCCAACCGCGGCAGCAGGTTATCCAGCGAGGCAACAAGCGCCTTGTCATTCATAACGAGCCGCCGCCGACAAGGCGTGTTCACTGGTCGCTTATTTTAGGCGTCGGCATGATATTCATGCTGGCATTATGGGTACTCGGCAGTTATGCGTTATCTTGGTGGCAAAACCATCAGCTCGACAGCACCTATGGCATGCCCCGCACCTACCAGACCGATCAGGTTGTTGGACATGCCGACTCAGCCCAACACCCGACACATTTTATCGCGGTCAACTTGAACTCGAAGATCACGATTATAGAAATCCCCGGCGGCAACAATCAACACGCCCGGATTTACTCCGGTCCGACGCTGTTTTCAGATAACGGCAATAGCATCCCGGTTACGCTTGAGTTTTACGATATCAACGGCGACGGCAAAGTCGATATGATCGTACATGTCGGCGATCAGAAGATTGTGTACCTGAATGATGGCACGGAGTTCAAACCGCAGCAGTAGGAGGCATTGATGCGAGTGGCAGACGATCAGCCCGAAACCATACATTTATATGTCGTTCGTGATGAAACGCTCAAATCCTCGCCTTTCGCCATTTCCATACCAGTTCTAGCCCTCTTAGTGATCGCTGCACTATGTACACTGTTCCCCTACCAACAGTCTGTAACGCGGGCCGTTATACGCGTTCCGGCTGTCCCCTTGCCGCCGAGAACTTTTACTGCTCGTGTGCAGGTTATACCGACAGGCATTAAGACCTACCCAGCCACGACCGCGCACGGCACGCTGACCATTACCAATGGGTCAGTCATTGCACAAACCTTGCCCGCAGGCTTTATATTTATTACTAATAGCAGGGTTTCAGTCATAACGGATCAGGCCGTGTTCGTGCCAGCAGGCAATGCCAACGGCTACGGGTATGCGGTCGTCAGCGCCCACGCCGCTATCGCCGGTAAAGCTGGCAACATTCCGGCCTATGCCATTGACCAGGTGCTAGGTTCAAGTGTCTATATCCGCAACCTGGCAGCCTTTCGTGACGGCAGAGATGCATATTCAGTTAAGTTTGCAACTTCACAAGACAATCAGACCGCCCTTGCAAACGCACGGCAGCACTTGTCAGTGCTAAGCACCGGCTTACATTATCCCTGTCTCGAAACGATACGCGGCGCTTTCGTTGTCACCTGGCATTGCCAATTTCTAACGTACCACATTCCGGCATACATGCACGTGACCGGAATTAAGATCATCGGTAAGAACCTGTTAGTAGCCGTTTGGTTTGTCGCGCGTCCCTTACGTATCTGGGTGAAGTGAGCACCCGTTCGTTCGTTTATATCGAAAGTTTGTTCTTTGGTCTTAAGAGGAGTGTGAACATATGACACGAACGTACGTACCGCTGTCTGTGGAAGAAAAAGTTTCACTATTTTCAGGGCCTCGACTTGAGACTACAAAAAAACTTGCGCTGTATGGCCGCCAGTCCCAGAAAGTACAGATCACAAACAACCGTGAAGCTTATGAGCAGCAGACGTTACGGCTGTTAGAGTATGCTCAGGAACTGGGATGGATACTGGCGAATATCATTCTGTGCTATGAAAACAGACGCAAGGACGGCAAATGGAAAAATGCCAGCGCCATGCTCAGAATTGACCAGCGCCCCGGGCTTAGCTCAATTGTTGAGGGTATCAAGTCAGGGGAAGTTAAAACAGTTTTAGTGTGGGCAGTTGACCGGCTGTTTCGTGACCCCGACATGATACAGCCAGCAGTGTTCGCAAAAATCTGCAAAGATTATAACGTTTTAATCCTTACCATCGATGATTATTTTGACTTCAACCACCCCAAACGAGACGACCTGACGCGGTTTTTAGAACTTGCTAAGGCAGCAGCCGATTATATAACCAAACATGTCAAAGGGCGAATGCACCCAGCCAGGCATCAGGTCTCGAAACGAGGCGAGCATGACGGACGCGCCGTGGCTACCGGCTTTATCCTCAGACAAGGCAACAAAAAGTACGAAGCGTACACGCCGCACGCTGACATCATAAACAAACGAATATTTAAACGGTTCAGAGAACTTGACGGACAGTTTAACCTCTTGTGGCATGAAGTCGGAACCAAAAGAGACCTATTCCCACCATACCCGAAAGATATGAATATTATAGGGGTCAATAATAAAGAGCGGTTTGAGCATCCATTCGGATTAACCTATCAAGGACTACGGGATATGCTGACCAATGTCGTGTATATCGGTATCTGGTACTCCCAACCGAAAGGCAAATCTCCAATACTGATCTACAACAATCACCCCGCTATAGTTGATGAGGAAGATTTCTGGTATGCCTTCAACCGCCTCAGCAAAACAACCATCACCGGTGAGGTAATTGAAGACAATGTAAAACCGCCGACGCGGTTTACGAGAACTGGCACAACCCCCGCTCTGTCTCTTCTTGATGGCGTAGTTCAGTCGAGCTTACCATGCTACCATGTGTATGTCTTCCAGCTTGCTCATACACCTAACGCGGCAGAATACACGATTACAGGTCAAGACCAAAAAGACGTCAAACGCTACCGAGCATCGATCAAAGTTAAGACACTTGATGCCGTTTTCGTCAGTAAACTAAAGTACCGCCTGCGCCTCTTTCAAGCTCTTGATGCTATCAGGGATAAAACGAAATCCCGTGAGGCACGCGAAAAGAGCATGTACGAATATCTGAAAGCTGTTCAGACTATGACGAATGAAACTTTAGTGAGCGTTGATGAGCAGATTGCCGAGGCAAAAAGCCAAATCGCCAGATGGGAGCGCAGCAAGCGTATTTCTGAGGAGGAGGATTATGAGGAGGGGATACGGGAGGCTATCCGTGAGCTTAAATCCAAACGAGCTATACTAGCCGAGCTTGAGGCGAAAAAGTCAAAGGAAACGACGGAGGAGGATTTAAAAGAAGCTGCCTCTTTAATTTTATCCGCGTCAGACCAGTATGACGCGATGCGTTTTGATAAAAAACAAAAACTGGTGCGTCTCACAACCACAAATGTTTTACTTACAGAAGTTCATAGTAATTTTCTCAAGCTTGAAATAACCTGGTCTCCGTTTATGGGCGTCGATGTTACTGACATAGCTTTCATTTGGCGAGCAGGAAGAACGCGTGAAATTTGGACGACACACGATGATGAATTACTAAAACAAGTCTACGCAAGCGATCATGAAACAATACTTAAAACATTTCCTAACCGAACCTGGGAATCCATAAAGACACGTGCTTACAGAGTCGGTGCAAACCGCACCTATCAATTTAATAATTCCTGCCTGCCTCCAAACCTCTCCTATGAAGACCTGGAATTCATGCGGCAAAACGATCTTGAGATGAGCACCGGCAACATCAAAGGGCGTGTCTGGTGGAAAACTGTAGCAATCGAGAAAACTGACGCTTCTTTATTACTTCGTTCAAGCGATTTGAGACGGTTGTGAGGTAGACATCCAGCAAGCCACTCATCAGATCACGGTATGAATCCAGGATTTCAAATGCGCGAATAAGGTGGTCGTGGATATCCGCAAAATACGGTTCAGCTTTGGCTGGAATCAGCTCGCCTGTACGTGCCACCAGAGCGTTAGCAACCTCGACCTGTGGACTTAATACACGGCGCATCTGGGCTAACGCACGCTTAATACGGAAGATACGCACCTGAACTTGGTTTGAGGTATCTGTCACCGTTACATCTTCTAGTTCATCTATCAGGTCATCTATAGTATCCAGCATTGGGAAATAACTATCTGTAAGTGCATCAAGTATTGCATACAAGAGAATTGCTACACCACGACTCATGAGATGCTCTTCGGGATCGTTTTTCTTAGCTTCCTCAAGAAGTAGATTCAGCCATGGAAACGATTCCTGATGTGCCGTGATAATAAAGTTCTTGGCAAAGACGATATCCAGTTTAGGCGTATTGGCCTCTTCAGTGGTTGTATCGAAAACCAATCCATGAACAACCAGGTAATTATAGTTGTCGCTTTCGGCGAATTTGGCTCGCTCACGCTCCTCACACATTGTTTGAACGGTGATATGTTGGAGTTTAAACACATTATGGAGCATATTTTCCGATGGGTTAAAGTCTCCCTGTATATCAAGCCAGACCAGGGCTTGAGGGTCATTAAGAGTTTCCGGCAGCTTTTCTAATGGGGTATCGATGCTTAGCGCACCATTTTGCCAAATGATGGCCTGTTGTTGTGACTTAAGTGGTTTTTCTTGCTGTTGTAATTGCATGGAATATATTCCTTTCCATTGCGATAATTTAGGCTATATATCTCACTCCTTGCGTATTATACGTTACTAAAGCAGATAGAGAAATTCAGGTAGCGAAAATGAAATCAACCAATGAAACTGAAGCGGTTACGTCCGGCGGTAATGAGCGAAAACCGGACTCAGGAAAAGCGATAGCAAAAATTGCCCAAGATGGGCAGCGATCATAGGTTTGTTAGCTGTTGGGATTCTGTATCTATTCTTTCCACAAAGAATGAGAATAGGACCGAACTGGCTCTTATTGTTAATTGAGGGAGTGGAGCTTGACAAGATTAGTTATGGTAGAATCAGGTGAAGGTCCCCAAACTCGTGCCAGAGGTAGCGATTACGCAAGGCTTCTTGATAGGTGATTTTCAGGTGCTCAAGCCCACAAAGAGCCTCAAGCATCGCGAGGTGCGTTGCATATGGCTCATGTAACCCGGTCAACATGGCATTAACAGAGCGAAGGCCGCGTTGTGGTGTAATTACGAGGCTCGTCCAGCCTTCTCCGGGATGAGTTGTTCCATTGATATCGGTGACGCTTTCGAGCGCTCGCACTACAGTTGTTCCTACTGCAATGACCCGCTTCCCTGTCTCACGAGCCAGGTTGACCTGGCGAGCAGTCTCGAGAGGCACGCGATAAAACTCCTCATTAGGCGGTTCGTGTTCTTCAAGGCTCGCAACACCTGTATGCAGGATCAAAGGGGCGATTTGTATACCCCGCGCGACGAGTCGAGTGATAAGTTCGGGAGTAAATGCACGTCCAGCCGAGGGCATTTCAGCGCTGCCTACCTCGGTGGTATAGACTGTCTGGTAATAGCTCGCTGCCCATTCTCGCTTGACATATCCATAACGGATTGGGAAACCGTAACGCGCGAGATAATCATGAATGGGCATGGGCAGTTGCAAAGTAGCGATCCATAAACGCGTTTGACCAGGGCAGGACTTGCCCTCACCAGTGTGACCAGGGCGAGGACAAGCCTCGCCCCTACTATACTTCGATTCTGCTTTCTTGGTACTTTCTTGTAAAGCAGACATTTTGTGCGTATATAGTAGGGGCGAAGGCAAGCCGCGCCCTGATTCCCCTACATACTGACGAGAGTATGGTATATGAAGTGTCGCTGTCGCACCTCCGGGTAGTTGTAACAGCTCACCTGCTTCGGCATCAAAAAAGGGTTTAGTAGTTGATTCAGTCGGCAGGCGTACCTCGACTACCCACAGGTACTTGTTCCGATGCCTGTCGCGCAGCATAGAGGCGACTGCCTCGTTTGCATCGGTTTCAAGATACTTGTTCCGATGCCTGTCGCGCAGCGTAGAGGCGACTGCCTCGTTTGCATCGGTTTCAAGGGATGCGGGAAGGGGGGTTGAAAGATGTAGTTCGCATGCAGTGCCATCCTCTCGTCTTGCTTGCAGCGCTGCGTTCATTGTGCCACTGGTATTGATAACCAGCAAATCACCTGCATCCAGGTATGCACTGAGTTCGCGGAATTGTGTGTGAATCACACGATTGCTTGCGCGATAAGAAACCATCAGGCGTACCTCGTCACGCGCAAGTCCACGCGCCTCCGGCGGCTCACTTGCCTCGAGTTCTGTTGGTAGAGAGAAGTTGAAAGGATAATTCATGATATGACCAGGGGTATCAACCAGATTCATATTGTTTTGAGTTCCTTTGATAATGCGCGGGCTGAGTAACGTCCACTGGATCGAGTACCCGCAAGTAGTTCAAGTAGACCGGGAACGCTTTCTTCTGGTAAAGGACGATCACTAATATCCTCGCCGGGGAAAGCCTCCTGGTGCATCTGAGTACGCATATCACCTGGATCAACCCAGTAGACATGTAATGAAGGATTTTCAGCGGCTAGAATGTTTGAAAGCTGTTCGAGCGCCGCCTTGCTCGAACCATAACCACCCCAACCCGAATATGCTTCAACACCTGCATCACTGGTGATATTGATTACACAGGCGCCAGGTTTCAATTCATTTCGAAGTGTCTGAACGAGCGCCAAAGGTGCAATAACATTGGTGCGATACACCTGTTCGAGGACTTCGAGGGGATAGTCTAACAACTCAGGTTGCGGACTGGGGCCAAGCATACTGGCGTTGTTGAAAAGAGCGTCCAGACCTCCCAACTCTCGCGCTGTTTCTGCAAGAGCGCGACGGTGATCAGCATCAGTGACATCGCCAGGAATAGCAATTACATGCGTTTGTTTTGCAAGAGCCAAATGTGCTGTTTCGAGCGCTTCAGCGCCGCGAGCGTCAATGATCAGCTGCCATCCTTCAGCGGCAAGTTGGCGAGCAAGAGCAAGACCAAGACCCCGCGATGCACCCGTGATAAGAGCTATACGAGTTGTGCGTATCGTCATTGGAATGTTCCTTCATAGTTTTTCTTTTTGATTGTGATTTCTTTTCACCATGTAAAGGTATTATATATCTGCTACAACTATACCCGATACTCTGTTTCTAAACTTCAGGCAAAGGGCCAGTTTTTCACTGCACAAAGGTACAGTTCTTTGGAAGTAACTACTAATATCCCTTTTCTTTTACGCCACCTCTGGCGGCGTAGAGTATATGAGGGCGGGGACACCCCGCCCCCGCCAAGGGGCCTTGCAGGCCCCTTGGAACCCCTGCTGAATCTGAGCGCTATGAATATCGGAGGTTTATATAGCTCTGGAGTTATGATTAGGATAAAAATTATCTATGAATAACCATCGATAACTAAATTATGCACGAATAGGCACTAAATTATGAGAAATAAACTCCAAAATTCGTGTAAAAACATCTAAACCTTATTCAATATAAGCATTTACTTATATATAGCTTCAAAACCTTCGAAGCTATTTCCTGGCCTATTTGCAGAGTTCCATGTTACGCTTTTCCTATGAGTGGAACAGCGCAAACAAGGGAGTTTGCCAAATAGAATAGACTCACAATCAGCTCCAGGAGAGAGGAAAGGTTTTCAGAATGAGCGAACAGCATGCGGCAAATGGGAATGGACACAGTATACATGGTATGAATGGTCATAGTAAGAGTAAGCATGCAATGAACGCTTTCTATGCAGCCGAGCTTGAAGCAGATTGGAAAGAGAATACGCGCTGGAAAGGGATTATGCGTCCTTATAGTGCTGGGGATGTGATACGACTGCGTGGGTCTGTTCAAATTGAATACACACTGGCGCGTCTGGGAGCAGAGCAGCTCTGGAATCTTTTGCATGCTGAACCCTATGTAGCGGCCTTAGGCGCATTGACTGGGAACCAGGCAGTACAGCAGGTAAAAGCGGGCTTACAGGCCATTTACTTGAGCGGCTGGCAAGTCGCGGCTGACGCAAACCTTTCCGGGCAGATGTATCCCGACCAGAGCCTTTACCCGGCCAATAGTGTACCGCATGTTGTACGCAGAATTAACCAGGCTTTGCAGAGGGCGGATCAGATTCAACATGCGGAGGGGAAGGGTGACACCTACTGGTTCGCGCCAATCGTGGCTGATGCAGAGGCCGGTTTTGGCGGACCTCTCAATGTTTTCGAACTCATGAAGGCGATGATCGAAGCAGGTGCTGCAGGCGTCCATTTTGAAGACCAGTTATCATCCGAGAAAAAATGCGGGCATATGGGTGGGAAAGTGCTCGTGCCAACTCAAACGGCAATCAAGCACCTCGTTTCGGCACGTTTAGCCGCCGATGTACTCGGTGTACCAACGCTCATCGTGGCCCGTACTGATGCGAATGGGGCGCACTTAATCACCAGTGACATCGACCCGGTGGACCACAAATTCCTCACCATGGAGCGAACGCCTGAGGGCTTTTATCGAATGCATGGTGGAATAAAAGCAGCCATTGCCAGGGGACTCTCCTATGCTCCCTATTGTGACCTGATCTGGTGTGAAACTTCCGAGCCGAACCTCAAAGAGGCGCAACACTTCGCCGGCGAAATTCACGAACACTTCCCCGGCAAGATGCTGGCGTACAATTGCTCTCCTTCATTTAACTGGAGCAAGAAGCTCGACGCTACTACCATTGCAGTCTTCCAGAAAGAACTTGCGAAGATGGGCTATACATTCCAGTTCATCACGTTGGCTGGCTTCCATGCCCTCAACTATAGTATGTTTAATTTAGCCTTAGGCTATCGCGATCATGGCATGACAGCCTATTCTGAACTGCAAGAGGCTGAGTTTGCGCTCGAACAGAAGGGATATACCGCGACAAAACATCAGCGCGAAGTGGGCACCGGATACTTCGATGAGGTAGCTCAGATCGTCTCTGGCGGCATGTCTTCAACTACCGCTCTGGCAGGTTCGACAGAAGTGGAACAGTTCATCTAATTCTGTTCTCGAAAGGATTTAACCTCCATGATTCACCAGGATCCTCAACTAGAAAGCATCCAGATCACCGGTGCGGTAACCCCAGAGTTCGCCGAGATCTTGACACCGGAGGCCCTGAATTTTGTGGCGACACTGGCTCGTGCCTTTACAAAGAGACGCGAGGAATTGTTACAGAGAAGAGTACAGCGACAGGCCGAGATCGACGCAGGTAAGATGCCCGATTTCCTGCCCGAGACTGAACATGTTCGCAATAGCGAATGGACCATCGCGCCAGTGCCTGCGGACTTGCAGGATCGCCGTGTAGAGATTACTGGGCCGGTTGAACGAAAAATGATTATCAACGCCCTGAACTCTGGCGCGAAAGTCTTTATGGCCGACTTTGAAGATGCGTTTTCTCCAACCTGGGACGGCACGATTCAAGGACAGATCAATGTCCGTGATGCAGTCAATCGCACAATCGAGTACACCAGTCCAGAGGGAAAGCAGTATGCTCTCGACGAGAAGATCGCGACACTGCTAGTACGCCCTCGTGGCTGGCATCTGGTAGAGAAGCATGTTTTGCTTGATGGCCAGCCGATTTCCGCTGGCATCTTTGATTTTGGCTTGTACTGCTTTCACAACGCTAAGAAGCTGATCGAAAAGGGAACTGGCCCTTACTTTTACTTGCCCAAGCTCGAAAATCACCGGGAGGCGCGTCTGTGGAATGAGATATTCGTGTTGGCGCAACAAGAACTGGGGGTTCCTCAGGGTACCATTAAAGCTACGGTGCTGATCGAAACTATCCTGGCAACCTTTGAGATGGATGAAATCCTCTACGAGTTGCGAGACCATTCAGCGGGTTTGAACTGCGGGCGCTGGGATTACATCTTCAGCGCGATCAAGAAGTTCCGCAATATTCCAGACTTTACTCTTCCAGACCGCGCTCAGGTGACGATGACAACGCACTTCATGCGCTCCTATTCATTGCTGGCAATCAAAACCTGTCATCGACGCAATGCTCATGCCATCGGCGGTATGGCAGCGCAGATACCGATCAAGAACGATCCAAAGGCGAACGAAGAGGCACTCGCACGTGTTCGCGCGGATAAGAGACGCGAGGTCAATGACGGCCACGATGGAACGTGGGTAGCTCATCCAGGGCTGGTTGCCATTGCATTGGAAGAATTCGATGCAGTAATGAAAAGCCCCAACCAGATCGACAGGAAACGCGAAGATGTACATGTGACGGCTGCCGATCTGTTGAAGGTGCCCGAAGGCACGATTACCGAATCCGGGCTACGCAACAATATCAGTGTGAGCTTGCAGTATCTCGAGTCGTGGCTGCGCGGCTCTGGCTGTGTTCCTATCAATAATCTGATGGAGGATGCAGCCACAACCGAGATTTCCAGGTCGCAAATCTGGGAATGGATTCATCACCCCAAGGGCATTTTGGAAGATGGGAGAAAGGTGACCATCGAATTGTACTATGAACTGGCTAAGGATGAACTCGAGAAAATCCGGTCGACTGTCGGGGAACAGCAATTTGCCAGGAGTAAATTTCAAACGGCTGCTGAGATACTCGACAAGGTTATTATACCTGACCAATTTGTTGAGTTTTTGACGCTGCCCGCTTACCAATACCTCAATTAGTGGCAATCTCCAGCCTTCTGTGGGAAAATGGTAAAAGGAAAGGGAGTTACCCTATACTATCCCATAAGGAGGTTGGAAATGGTTTCCATCACAGCCACATCGGCAGGCGCTATCATTTTGCGTGATGTCGAAGGTGAACTTAAGATCGCACTTGCACAACATCAAAGAACGGATAAAACCTGGGTTTTACCGAAAGGTCATGTCGAAGAAGGTGAATCAATCGAAGAAGCCGCTCTACGTGAGATCTACGAGGAGGCGGGACTGGACAATGTGCAATTGATCAAGCACCTTGGTACATTCATACGCGAGTCGGTTAAGGGCAACGGCGATGTAGTGCAGAAGACAATCCATTTCTTTCTTGCTTATGCTTTGAGCAACCACCAATCTCCTACACCTACAGATCTCTTATTCACTGAAGTCGGCTGGTTCAGGCCTGGGGAAGCAATTGAACTAATTCCCTACGAGTCGGACAGGGCTTTTTTGAGGGAACACCTGGCTCCCTTGTTCAAATAAGGTCGAGTACCAAACAGGTTGTTATTGTTCTTCAGGCTGATCAAGCTTTTTTAAAACGAAATCTGCAAGCTCGCGAATATGCCATTCGGCTGGCACATAAACACCGCCTGATCTGAAAGCTTTTGAGGTCATGCCTTGCTGGGTCAATTCGCAGACCTCCCAATCCTGTTTATTGACGATATCAAAGAGTTCGACAGCGTCCATCGGGTCAAAGTTTGGCATGGCCATGACTTCAGGGTCAAAGAGCCAGTCACAGACTACGCGAGAGCGACCAGGTCCTTCTGGCCAGATCGTGTGAATAACGACGTGATCGTCCAGCAGGTTGATCAGTATATTGGGTAGCAATACCTCACCATAGTAGAGTCGTAAATCTTCAGGCTGTAACCCTTTAAGTGGTGGACGGCTGGCCTTACCTGTGATCGTAAATGCTTCAGCATCCCTGGCATAAGTTGCCGCATCACCATTAGCATATGTCTTACCCGAACGGAAGCCGGGGAGTAAATCACAAAGCTCAGGATGCATAGGACCACAATGATAACACTCCATAAAGTTCTCGAGTAGCAACTTCCAGTTAGCCTTGATCTCATAAGCAATCGACTTACCTGTCTTAAGTTCTCCAACACCATAACGACCAAAGCGCTCTAAGCTACCGAAGCGCTGAATAATCAGCGGGTTAAGTTGAGAGGCAGCAGGAGGCGGATTGTTAGATAGGTTCAGCCAGATAAATCCTTCCCAGATATCCAATGCCACCGGCAGCAACCCAAACACTGTGCGGTCGAACTGCTCGTCACTCATTACATTTGGCGCACCGATCAGACGGCCATCGAGTCCATAAGTCCAGGCATGATAGCGACATTGGATTGACCCTTTAAGCTGTCCAGAAGCTTCGGAGCAAAGGCGGGCGCCCCTGTGCCTGCATACATTGAGGAATGCCTGAAGTACGCCATCCCGATTACGAACTACAATTACGCTTTCTCGCCCAATTGTAATTACCTGATATGCTCCCGGTTTAGAAGGAATTGTTTCAGCACGACCAATGCAGACCCACATATTGGAGAAGATTTTATCTAGCTCCTGCTCATAGATCGCGGGATCATAATAATACTTTCCAGGAAGAGTTGAAAGGAAGAGGGATTCTGAACGCACCATCGTAGTCATGTGTGATACCTCGGAATAGAAATAAATCAGCCAGGCAGGCAAGCTGATTAGCCATCGTGCTACGTCGAAAGGACCGTTCGTAGCAACCTACTCCAAATAGAAAGAGGAGAATAGGTCATCAGTTATGTTTAGAGTATAATCAAAAACATGGTATTACACAAGACAAACGCATCAAGAGGGTGTGCGTACGATTGTTGAACAAACGACGAGTGACGCTCACCATCGTTTAAAAAGAACGAGTGTGGATGTAAGGGTGCAATGATGCCAATAAACATAATGTGGTCATTCGTAGGGGCCGATTGATGACTCTGTTGGGAAATTTGGTATAGACAAGCAGACAAGTCCCATCTGATATACTCAGGGAAAGCGAGCGTAGCCATCGGGAGGCCG